>Ga0209566_100154_pt1 | contig 78286 bp, 80 predicted proteins | sample Araplavi_mTSA_r2_2_FD_184287 | JGI IMG/M metagenome (GOLD analysis project Ga0209566, IMG submission 184287) | Arabidopsis root microbial communities from North Carolina, USA - plate scrape CL_Cvi_mTSA_r2 (SPAdes) (version 2) | ecosystem: Host-associated > Plants > Roots > Endosphere | place... | reverse complement strand
ATCAGAGGCTGGCAGACGGTACTACCTTCAAGCCGGCGAGCGAGACAAGGCAAGAATCGCGGGAGAGAATGAATTGAAGATAGAGGCTGTAAAGCGCCTCCTTCAGCGCCATCCCGGTGTTCCAACTTTGGTTATCGGGCAATATTTGCAGCAGTTGGATCGGTTATCGCAGTCACTGAATGCCCCTGTATTGACTGGGAAGACGCCGCAAGAGGAGCGGGAGCAGTTGTATGCGCAGTTCAAGCAAGGAGCGATACAAGTGTTGATTGTCTCCAAGGTTGCTAACTTTGCTGTGGATTTGCCGGATGCTACGGTAGCGATACAAGTGTCTGGCAGCTTCGGATCAAGGCAGGAGGAGGCCCAGCGGTTAGGAAGACTGCTTCGTCCGAAGGCGGATGGGAGACAAGCAAGCTTCTATTCAGTTGTGAGCGAAGATACGAAGGAGCAGGATTACGCCTTGAAGCGACAGCGGTTCCTCGTGGAACAGGGGTACCAATATGCAATTGAGCAACAGGAGGGCAGCCATGAATACGTATCAACTATGGAAGCGAACGGAACAGGATAAGGAGCATCCACGCAGCCAGCAGTGGAGAACATTCAATGACAATCCTGCCCGGATTGCCGAGGCATATGCAGCGCTGTCTGAGGAGCATAGAGTCTCGTACGATGTCATGCTCAATCGAACCGCTACTCTCCCTTTCGCATTGGATTCCCTGCGCAAATGGCATGGTTCTCAGGCAACAGGGGCGATGCTGCGTGCTGCTTGCGGATCGTTGTTGAAGTCAGGTCTGTTGGCAAGTGTCCGAACATCCTGGGGAGAGCGGCTTTTGTTCATTCCGAAGGACATATACGAGCATTTGCTTGCAATGCGTCTAGACGATGCGTTCTCGAAGTATGATAGCGTACCGGAAGAAGCGGAAATGGGAGATGCATTCCTGTATTCCCTTCATCCTCTCTCTGGAGGCGGTGTAATCTCGGTAGAAGCTTCCAAGGGGATGCTGACTGATTTGTTCCAAATGCTCGTATACGCCATGAATGAAGGCCTTCCGCTTACGGCTAAGGGGAACCTGCATAAGAGAGCGATCACGCGGCTTGATTCCTTGCTTCGTTTGGATGGGCAAGCACTTGCATTTTGGAACATCAAAATTCCGTTTGCAGAGTCGTTGCCCATTCATGTAGCCATCGTGCTGGATATGGCTCTTCGGCTTGGGCTGCTGCGTAAAGACCCAACTAGCTATGCGGTGCAGATTGAACAGTTGAAGTGGTGGTTCAGCTTGCCTTCACACGAAGCACTTCGAGCTATAGCCGAAGTTGTGATTGAGCACTATTTGCCTAATGAGGCGTTGACAAGACATATTGCTTACTCCGCACTTTATTATGGAAGTTTGCGCAAGTGGAGCTCAGAAGTGAGCGTTGTGAACGCTTGTCGGCATCTTGGGTGGCTCGAAGAAACTGAACATACATATGAGGCGGTGCGGGAGCAGATTCGGGACTGGCTGAGAACGGCCCACTCCATAGGGTTGTGCGATGTTGGTACGTCGGATGGATGCTGGATGTTCCGCAGCATACAACAGGAAGAAGGAGTACAACAACGCGTTCTATTCGTCCAGCCCGATTTTGAGATTATGGTGCCGCCTCACACCTCATTTCTCATTCGTTTCGAATTGGAGGTCTTTGCCGAACTGTGGAAGTCCGATCAGATGGACACGTATCGCTTGACTCGTGATTCGTTCGAGAACGGATTGGAGCATGGCCGCTCCGTTCAGTCGGTTCTGTCGTTTCTAGAAAACTGCTCGCTGACGGGAGTACCGGGGCATGTACGCGATGCAATCGAAATGTGGGGTCGTCAATACGGGAGAGTTCAGTTCGCAGAAGTCATTCTGCTTCGTTGTACAGATGCGGATACAGCCCAGGCTGTACAGTCCGCAATGGACAGCTCTGAGCCGCTCAAGAGATGGCTTATTCCCGTAGGTGCCCTCGATTATATTGTCGATCGGGAACATGTTGATGAAGTATCCAATCAGCTGACTCGCTTCGAGCTGCCGCCCTTGCAGCGCTGGGGTGGAGAAGAACGGATGCGCATGCCATGTCTGTGGCAGGATGAGGTACGCGAACAAGAGGAACTGGAAGCAGATCATGAAGGGCCAGTTTACAGTCCATCCTCATTGCAGTATTATGAAATGGATACCGGTTCGATGGCGCAGGATGTTGATGAGAATAGCTACGACGACATTTCCAGCCAATGGACGAAGGCATTGCGGCCCTATCATACTTCAACGAAGCGTGATATGGTGATGGCCGCCATTCGGCATCAGACACAACTTGAAGTCGAGGAAGAGGGGCGATCGCACGTGATTGTACCGCTAACCTCGAATGTGTCCGATGACAAGAGCTGGGCGGTAACAGCTTACGTATTGCCGTGCCTGTCGAGCGACAAGCCTGTCAACCTGTCTCCTGAGAAGTGGGACAAGGTTCGCTTGATCGTACCGGAGGGGCTGCTGTAGGGTTGGACTGCTGTATGCCCTCAATCGCAATACTTTCAAAAGAATTGAGCGTGATAACGTGCCAATAGAAGAAAAGCAAGATGTTGCCGATATGGCCGTTCTGCTCACCAATGCATATGAATTAGGCGACATGATCAACCAGTCAATAGAGGTTGCCGATTATGTGATGTGGAAAGAACGCATGGAAGGCAATGAGCAGGTTAAGCAGCTCTTACGCGAATTTGCCCGTAAGAAGGAAAGGTTTGAAGAAGCGGAGCGATTTGGTCACTTCCATCCCGATTATCATAAGGCGAAGGATGAAGTGCTCGCTGTACAGCATGAGCTGGAGTCTATAGAAGAAGTATTTCAATTCAAGCAAGCTGAGGAAGCAGTCGATAAGCTGCTGCACAACTTGTCAGAAACAATTGCTCTTGCAGTATCTGAGACGATCAAGGTGCCGAGCAATGATCCACAACCGAAAGGTGGATGTGGGAGCGGAGGTTGCAGCGGCGGCTGCAGCAGTTGTTCATAGCAGCTCGGCTAGGGGAAAGCGAGGAGAGTTATGATTCCTGAACGGACGGGGTATATCATTTGGGTAAACGATGTGAAGGCTGCGCGCAACTTGGATAAATACGGAACGCTTCACTATGTATCGAAGAAGATGCAGTATGCTGTTCTTTATGTAAATGCGGAGAAGGCAGAAGAGACGGTCAAAAATGTGAAACGCTTGAATTACGTGAAGAAGATTGAGCGCTCGTATCGAAATGAGATTAAAACGGAATACAGTAAGGATGTTCCAGACAAAACTCGTTTTTATGGTATGTAAAATCAGATTAGAGCAGAATAGCAGAACTCTCCATTCTATTTGGAGGGGGCTGCTATTTTTTTTTTGTAATTTCCGATTTTATGTTAAAGATTTCCTAAAATGAGGGAAAAAGTTCTGTCCTGAACTTGTGAACAGTTGGCACATCATGTAATATATTGGGTATATATACATAGATATAAAGACCTAACATGGTGGAGAGTGGTGAAGCCAATGAGAGACAAAGTAATGAATCGATGGAGCACCTATGAACCTTTCTATGTGTTGTTAGGCGATAAGAAAGTAGCCAATGTTGTCATTACGAATCATGCACGGGCTCGCTGGAATGATCGTATCGCGAAGGAAGAGGCGGATATTGAGTCTATAGCAGCGTTCATATGGGACAGCTTGAAGCAGAACCGGATCATCTCTTACTATCGCAATGAGCAGGATGTGTTCTTGATCGATGATGATTTGGTTGTGGTAGCTGAGTTCGTGGAGTCGGACACGGAGTTCGATTTGGCAGGCGATCCATTGTCTAAGATGATCATCGTTACCTTTCTTGGCAAGATGTCGGAGACGATGGAACTGCGTGATTTGAAGACATATTATTCATGGCTGCGGCATTCGCGGCGCATGACGTTGGTGAAGAATAGCCGCAAACATAGATGAATGCTTCCCCGGGTTGCATCGCATATATAATAGGCCAATCATATCATCTGATTGGTTTTTTTGATTTGGTAACAGCATCGAGCTGAGTTGGTGCGGCAATGATATCAGTGGGAGGAGAAGTCTTATTGATCTTACGGATTTACGCTATAATAGAGCAGAAGAGTTAGGAAAGAGGGGAAAGGCGTATGGGGTTGAATTTTCATCAGCTGCATATTTTCTATAACGTCGCAACAAGAGGAAGCTTCTCGGCTGCTGCGCAAGCGCTGCATATGACCCAGCCGGCGGTAACGATGCAGATTCAGGCATTGGAAGAGTATTTCGGAACGAAGCTGCTGCACCGTTCTACGAAGAAGCTGCAATTGTCTGAGGCGGGCCATAAGCTGTTCCCTTATGCGCAGCGTTGTATGGAGCTTGTTCGCGAAACAGAGGAAATAATGTCAAATTATACACTCGACTTGCATGGCAAGCTTGTGCTTGCAGCGAGTTTGACCATTGGTGAATATATGTTGCCGCCGATCCTCGGTCATTTTGCCAAGCTGCACCCGCATTTGGACATCCATATGCGTGTGATGAACAGCTCGCAAATTGTAGAGGGGATTCGCAGTCAACAGCTGCATCTCGGGCTCGTGGAAGCTCCGGTAGCGGATAATGATATCCATGTCGAGCCGATTATGGAGGATGAGCTGCTGCTGGTTGTGCCGCGGGATCACTCGCTGGCAGCGGTTAGTGAAGTGAAGCTTGAGGACGTGCTGTCTTATCCATTTGTGCTGCGGGAAATGGGATCGGGTACGCGCATTGTGATGGAGGAAGCGCTTCGCCAGCAGGGAGTTGATCCAGAGAAGCTCCATGTTGTGATGGAGCTAGGAAGCACGGGAGCGGTGAAATCTGCTGTAGAGGCAGGAATTGGCGTAACGATGCTGTCGCCGTATGTTGTACGGCATGAAGAAGCGCTCGGGCTGCTGAAGACTGTTCGTATTCAGCAGGTGAGCATGAAGCGGCAATTTTATGCGGTTCATGCCCAAGCGGATCTGCTGTCGCTGCCTGCGACTGCACTGCTGACGATGCTTCGCAATCGACATGATAAGGAGCTATTACGATGAATAAGCATGAGGATGACATTCAAGTGGATGAGACGATGTTGTTTGCAAGAAAAGGAATGGGCGGTTCTAGTGTCGAGCCAGGCGGGGCGGATCTGCATACCCATACGATAGCTTCCGATGGAATGACATCGCCTGCCTATAATGTGCGGCTCGCCCATTTAGCGGGTCTGAAGGCTCTAGCAATTACCGATCATGACACGGTGCTTGGTGTGCCTGAAGCGATTGAGGCCGGCGCACAGTATGGCATTCACATCGTACCGGGGGTTGAGATCAGTACGGTGGAAGAAGGAATTGATATTCATGTGCTCGGTTATTTCTTAGATATTGAGGATGCGGGATTGCTGGAGCGGTTGGCTAATTTGAGAGCTGTGCGGGATCGCCGCAATGAAATGCTTGTAGCGATGCTGACGGAACTGGGAATTCCACTGACGATGGAGGAAGTGGTGTCCGAGCTTGGGCGGCCGCTGTCTCCAGGCGAGACGGTAGGACGTCCCCATATCGCGGATGCCTTGGTTCGCCGAGGCATTGTTCGTAATATGAAGGAGGCTTTCGATGAGTATTTGGGTGCTGGCGGCAAGGCTTATGTGAACCCGCCGCGCATACGGCCACAAGAGGCAGTGCGGTGGATTCATGAAGCGGGCGGTGCTGCAGTTATGGCACATCCGGGCATCTACCATCGTGATGATCTGGTCATTCAGTTGCTGGATACGGCGCCATGGGATGGCATAGAGGTATGGCATTCGGATCATTCGGAAGAGGACGCGAAGCGTTATAGCGAGATGGCAAGTGCAAGAGACTTGCTGCAAACGGCAGGCTCTGACTTCCACGGTGCGCGCAAGGGGGATGTATTCCATGGGGCTTTGGGCGGACGTAGGGTTCATGAGCAAATGGTTCAGCAGCTTCAAGAGCGGTCAGAGCAATATCAAGCAGAGCGAAGAAGCTAAATGAAAATGAACTAAGACCTAGTAAATCGGGCTACTCCTTAACAGGATCAACATGAACGAATAGAGAAGAAGACCTGATGATTAGCAGGTCTTCTTCGTATGCGAGCGGGTTGGCCATACTGTGCAAGACTGCGGTTAGCCGCCCTGCTTCACGGTCAGGCTCATGCCCTCAATGCGTTTTGCATCAGGGGTAATGAATAACGTTTTCTGACGTTCGTAGATGACGAACCCAGGTTTGGCTCCGTTAGGCTTCCGCACATGGCGGATAAGTGTATAGTCAACAGGCACCTGGCTGGAATGCTTCGCCTGACTGAAATAAGCGGCAAGCTGGGCTGCTTCCTCTAATGTCGCATCTCCGAACTGTTCGCTGCGTATGACAACATGTGATCCAGGGATATCCTTGGTGTGCAGCCAAGTATCGTTTGGCTTGCCGAGGCGATTGGTTACATATTCATTTTGCAAATTATTTTTGCCTACGTAGATTGGAATGTCTTCCGATGACGTGTAGCAATAGATGGTTGGACGACCATCCTTCTTCTTCCGCTTGTCCTTGCGGCCCCGGTCACGCAAGTAGCCTTGGCCAACAAGCTCCTCTCGAATTTCCTGCGCATCTTGCACCGTTGCATCCTCCAACTGCTGCATAAGCGTTTCAAAATAGCGATTTTCCTCTTTGGCAGCAGACATCTGTTCTTGGACGACAGCGATGCTGTTTTTAGCTTTATTATATTTTTTGAAATAACGCTGTGCATTGTCTGAAGGAGTGAGCAGCGGATCAAGCGGTATCGTCATGGACGCACCGTTCTCATCGTAATAATTGATGAGTGTGATATCTCTATCACCCTTCGTAATCATATGCAGGGATGCAAATAACAGTTCACCCATAATGCGTAATCGATCCGCATCCTGTGCTTCATTAAGCGTTTCCTCTAATTTGTCGAGTTTCTTCGCATTCTTCGTATGCTCCTGTTGCAGGAAGCGGAACAAATCGCCAACACGCTGCTTAATCATGTCGCGCTCGGCCTTGTCCCCATAAAAGTGCTCCATACAGTCACTCATTGTATCGAAGTATCGAGCCTCCCCGTGAATATGGGTAATATTCAGCGCTGAAAAATACGTTTTACCGCGTTCATCTGCAAGCAGGGTAGGCTTGTACCGCTGATTAGCGACATCGTCCATTGCTTGGAGAAAGGCTTCGCTCAGGTGCTGGGCTAATGTTTCCGGTGTACGCGTCTCCTCGGTGGATTCCGTGGCGGTTGGTACAGCGTACAATCCTGTACGCCATACGATCTCATCGGCCAATCGTGGGCTTACACCCGAGAAGTGCTGGACAAGCCATTTGGACAAAAATTTGGAGTCGATGCGTTGTTCCGGTTGTTCCGCTGACTCTTCCGCCTGCTCCACAAACATGGATAGGAAGGTAGCGGGTTTCACGCTCAGCGGATCCAGTTTGTGCTGTTCAGGCGGTGCCGTATATGTGAATCCAGGCATGACGATGCGGAAGCTGCTGATGGCAGGAGTGACATGATGAATGCCGTCAATAATGGTGAATGATGACGGTTCAACAATGATAATGTTACTGTGTCTGCCTGTAAGCTCAATGATGATCTTCTTCAGTGATTCATCTCCAAGCTCATCCCGCGAACGAACGGTAATATGTACAATACGTTCCCGGCCAATCTGCTCGATCTTCTCAATAACGCCGCCCTCGCAATGTTTGCGCATGAGCATGCAGAACATTGGCGGTTCCGGCGGGTTCATGTACGAATGCTCTGTAAAATGAATGCGCGGATACGTTGGGTTGGCGGAGAGCAGCAGTTTGCGATTTTTGCCTCCCGTTCGGATATGCAGAATCAAGTCGTGTTCGGTAGGTTGATATAATTTAAGAATGCGAGCGCCTACCGTCTGTTGCAGTTCATCGACGAGGGCACGGGTTACAATTCCATCTAATGACATTATGAACTAACTCCTGTCTATCGAAATTCAATTCCTCGGCAAGCCTGCCGCAGTAAGCGGTATATCTGAGCATATGCTCTACATTTACCGTCTTTGTTCTAGTAGCGGGAACTGATCATCCTTCATTTGTGAACAAAAGCGCATATGACGGACGTCAATATGCTGTATCTCCTATCATGCCATATTTTTAATGAAAACTTAAGTGTCTCTTGGATCGTTGGGATATTTTTGGACTCGTCCGAATACCTATAGCGTAGAGGCTGTCTGCTTGGACACTTTTGCAAGGCTATCATACGGAACAATAACGGGAATGGAAAGGGGTACGAACCATGGATCAAATGAAGTGGCACCAGGCATCTTCGGAGCAATTGCTTCAAGCGCTGGGAGTCCACAGGGAAGAAGGGCTCTCTGATGAAGAAGCGGCGTCTCGCCAAACGCGTTTCGGGCATAATGAGCTGTCTGAAGGAGCGCGCATCTCGCCGATCACCTTGTTTTTAAACCAATTTAAAGATTTCATGGTACTGGTTCTTGCCGGTGCTACGCTCGTATCTGGGATACTCGGAGAGTATCTTGATGCCATAACGATTATTGCGATTATTTCACTGAATGCTGTACTCGGTTTCATTCAAGAGTTTCGAGCGGAACGATCGCTTCATGCATTAAAGCAGATGTCTGCGCCTACGGCCAATGTGCTTCGCAACAAGCAAGTGCGCAGTGTGCCCGCGAGTGAGCTTGTACCCGGGGACATCGTGCTTCTGGAGAGTGGAGATCGTGTGCCTGCCGACATCCGTTGGTTTGAGACGAACAGCTTGTATGCTGAGGAATCTGCCTTGACCGGAGAGTCGGTACCTGTTGGCAAGCATGCCAAGCCGATAGATAAGGAAGATATCCCATTAGGAGATATGAAAAATATCGGATTCATGGGCACGATGGTTACCCGCGGCTCCGGCAAAGGCGTTGTTATCCGAACAGGTATGGACACCGAGATGGGGAAAATCGCCGATCTAATCGAAAACACCGAATCGATGGATACTCCGCTGCAGCATCGGCTTGAGCAACTAGGCAAAATTCTAATTATCGTCGCCCTTCTGGTGACGGTAGTGGTTGTGGCTGCTGGTATTATGCATGGACAACCCGCGATGACGATGTTTTTGGCGGGTGTCAGCTTGGCTGTTGCTGCAATTCCCGAAGGATTGCCAGCGATCGTTACGATTGCGCTGGCCCTGGGCGTTCAGCGCATGATTAAGCGCAAGGCTATCGTTCGCAAGCTGCCGTCAGTGGAGACGTTAGGGTGCGCTTCTGTCATATGCTCGGACAAAACAGGAACACTTACGCAGAATAAGATGACGGTAACCCGCATATGGACAGGTGGGCGTTCACTTGAAGTTAGCGGGGAAGGATTTGAGCCGACTGGACAAATTACAGAACTAGGCAAGCAGTTGGATTTGAAGCACGATCAGTCTCTGCGCCGAGTGCTGCAGATCAGTGCATTGTGCAATAATGCCACCCTTATCGAATCTTATCCGACCGAACAACAAGCCGCTCCGTCTGAACGTAAAAAAGGGAAGAACGGTAAGCAAGCTGCGGGCAAAGAAAAGGAAGAGCTGAGGCCGATCTGGGACATTAAGGGTGATCCAACAGAAGGAGCACTGGTTGTACTGGCTGCGAAGTTAGGGATGACGCCGCAGTCATTGTCCGCCGTGTATGAACGCGTTGGAGAAATTTCCTTTGACTCGGATCGCAAGCGGATGTCTGTCATTGTGAAGCATCAGGGTGGTCGTCTCGCTCTGGTGAAGGGTGCGCCTGATGTGCTGCTGGAACGGTGCAGCTATGCACTGTGGGATGGCAAGGTCGTTCCATTCACGGCGACATTGAAGCAGAAGGCATTAGCAGCGAACGAAGCTATGGCGAAGCAGGCGCTCCGTGTACTGGGGCTTGCCTATCGTGAAATGAAACCCAGTGAAGATGCGGAGAATGAATCTGCAGTGGAATCCCAGCTCGTGTTCGCAGGATTAGCGGGTATGATTGATCCGCCGCGCCGCGAGGCAAGAGAAGCCATTGCTATCTGCAGACGTGCTGGAATTAAGACGGTAATGATTACGGGTGATCATCAATTGACTGCAGAAGCGATCGCCAATCAGCTCGGCATCATCCCGCGCGGCGGATTAACGATGAGCGGAGTGCAGCTTGCTATGATGGATGATGATGCACTGGATAAGGTCGTGGACAATGCCTATGTATATGCGAGGGTTTCGCCAGAGCATAAGCTAAGAATCGTAAAGGCATTACAGCGCAAGGGTCATGTTGTGGCGATGACAGGGGACGGTGTTAATGATGCTCCTGCCATTAAGGCTGCAGATATCGGCATTGCGATGGGGAAAACAGGTACCGATGTAACCAAAGAAGCATCATCGCTCATCCTGAGCGATGATAATTTTGCAACGATCGTAGCGGCTATTGAGGAAGGACGCGGCATTTACGAGAATATTCGCAAATTTATACGATACTTACTAGCTTCGAACGTAGGGGAAATATTAGTCATGTTCCTTGCCATGATACTAGGACTTCCCTTGCCGCTTGTACCGATACAAATTTTATGGGTGAATCTGGTGACTGACGGGCTGCCTGCAATGGCGCTCGGCGTCGATCAGCCTGAGAAGGATTTAATGGAGCATCGGCCGCGGTCTGCAAAGGAAAGTATCTTCTCACGGAGATTGGGTTGGAAAATTATTAGCCGAGGCATCTTGATTGGGGTATGTACGTTAATCGCATTTTGGCTTACATGGAGTACGGATCCAGACAGTGCTGCACAGCTTACGAAGGCTCAATCCGTTGCATTTGCGACACTCGTACTAGCCCAGCTTATTCATGTGTTTGATTGCCGAAGCTCTCGTTCGATTTTCCATCGGAATTTCTTCCAGAACCGCTACTTGGTGCTGGCAGTTGCCTCCTCGGTTGTGCTTCTGCTTGGTGTGCTCTATATCGAGTCGTTGCAGCCAATATTCAAGACGGTTCCGCTCAACTTCAGAGATTGGGCGATTACATTTGTTATGGCTGGAATTCCAACCTTCTTGATGGGGATCGGATCAGTCCTGACCGGCAAGAAGTCGGGACGGCCAAGTGGGGCGAATCCCGCTTTTACCTCCAATCGAAGAGCGGCTTGAAGTTGGTAAATGTTGAAGAATGTACTTATGCAAAAAGTGCAAATATTACTCCACTAGGTTTATAGATTAATAAGCCTTGATTCGGTAAACTTTGAGTTGTTATGAATGACTCAAATGTGGTCAATAATGCAAACTGAGTTTGCCGTATGAAAGGTTGATTGCGATGGAATTTACAAAGATGCATGGACTCGGCAATGACTTCGTTATTGTTCATGGAGAGCAGGAGCTTCCAGCTAACGTATCTGAGTTGGCGGTTGCAGTCTGTAATCGCCATTTCGGTATTGGTGCTGACGGTCTTGTATATATATTGCCTTCTGAATCTGCTGATGTGAGAATGCGAATTATTAATTCGGATGGGTCAGAAGCTGAACAGTGCGGTAATGCGATTCGATGTGTCTCGACCTATGTCGTGGAGCATGGATATGTGAAGCGAGATGAGCTTACGATCGAGACTCAGGCTGGTGTGCAGCATGTTCAGATCATTCGTGAGGACGGATGCGTCCATGCTGTGCGTGTAGATATGGGAGAGCCAGTGCTTGAAGGGCTGCAGGTACCGACAGTATTTGATAAGCCTGCTGTCATTGACCAGCCGATTGAAGCAGGCGGCCATGCATTTACGTTTACGGCAGTATCTATGGGTAATCCACACTGTGTCATCTATGTGGATGATGCAGCAACGTTCGATATCCATGGATGGGGGCCGTTGTTGGAGAGTCACTCTTATTTTCCGCGGAACATCAATGTAGAGTTTGTCTCTATTCATACACGCGATCATGTCACGATGCGTGTATGGGAGCGGGGAGCAGGGGCTACTCTTGCATGTGGAACAGGCGCTTGCGCGACGCTCGTATCGAGTGTGCTTAATGGGTTGACGGACAGAGCGGCAACCGTATCGCTTGCAGGAGGAGACTTATTTATTGAATGGAATGCGGGGGATAATCATGTCTACATGACAGGGCCTGCAACATTTGTATTTGATGGTGTATGGGAGTAAGGAACTTAATAAACATGATGAGATAAGAACATGAGGGGGTCAGCTGTAGTCGATGCAGCGGGCCTCTTTTTTATGCTGTGATGTACGTATAACACAGTATTTTGGTGGAAATTCTATGAGTTTTTCAAAAAAAGACGAACAAAATGGGCGATTTTACTTGATGAACCGCGGTTTCTTGATAGAATGTTTACTAAGCAAGTTACTACTATATACAGAGGATTCACCAACGATGGGAGATTGGGGTGCGAGACAGGATGAAGAACTTTCGGGAAGCACTGCACGAGCAAATCATAATTGGCGATGGTGCAATGGGGACGTATTTGTATCAACTTGGGTATCCTGTTGGTATCTCGTATGAAATACTGAATGTTACCGACCCAGATGTAATCCGCAATATCCATAAGCAGTATGTGGATGCAGGTGCGGGTCTGCTAGAGACGAATACATTCACTGCGAATCGGGAGAAGCTCTACAGACATGGCAAAGAGCATCTCGTTAAGGATATTAATAGAGCGGCTGTCCGCCTTGCCCGTGAAGCAGCAGGAAATCAAGCTTATGTGATAGGTGCGCTTGGTTCTATTCGAGCAGGTAAACGTGAGAATGTTCATACCAACCAAGTCATTCGAGATTATCATGAACAGATGTCGGCCATGCTGGAAGAAGGCGTTGACGGCATTATGTTTGAGACCTTCTACGATCTGGAAGAAATGCGTCTTGCCTTGCAAGTGGTGCGTGAACTGGATCAAGATGTTCCTGTAATCTGTCAATTCGCTGTGGAGGAATCTCGGAGAACGAAGGATGGCAAGAGCTTGCTGGAAGCATTCCGCGTCTTGCGTGACGATGGAGCGGACGTAGTAGGCTTGAACTGCCATATGGGTCCGAATGGCGTGCTGCGTGCGCTAGAAGGTGTTCAAGGGCGTATCGACCTGCCGTTGTCTGCATTCCCAAATGCAGGTCTGCCTGATTATGTCGATGGACGCTACAACTTCGTTGCATCCGCAGAATATATGGCGCAAAGCGCAGTTAAATTCGTGCAGATGGGTGCTCGGATTGTCGGCGGCTGCTGCGGAACGACACCTGAACATGTTGCGGCGATCGTAGAAGCACTCCGGGATGTAGAAGTTCCTGAGCTCCCTGTGCAGCCTGTGGAAAGCATCATTATTGAAGAGGAATCAGAATCTATGCTTTGGCATGACGGTGCTGCTTGCTATGACGGCTGTGATCATGGACACGATGCTGAGGAATCAATAGTCGATATGGTGCGATCGCGTCATACAGTCATCGTGGAGCTGGATCCGCCTCGTGATCTGGATGTATCGAAGTTCATGAAGGGTGCGCAGGTATTGAAGGAGGCGGGGGTTGACGCCCTGACGTTGGCAGATAATTCGCTTGCCGTTACCAGAATGAGCAACTTGGCTCTTGGTTACATGGCACTTGATAAAGTCGGCATTCGCCCGCTTGTCCATATTGCATGCCGAGATCGCAATCTGATAGGAACTCAGTCCCACATGATGGGCCTTCATGCACTTGGCATTGACCATGTGCTCGCTGTAACGGGAGATCCGGCCCGATTCGGTGATCTTCCTGACTCGAGCTCGGTATACGACATGACCTCTTTCGAGATCATTCGGATGATTAAGCAGTTGAATAGTGGTCTCGCATTCTCAGGCAAGCCGCTCAAGCAGAAGGCGAAGTTCGTCGTTGGCGGCGCATTCAATCCGAATGTGAAGCATCTGGATAAAGCGATTGCACGTTTGGAACGGAAAATCGAGGCCGGCGCGGATTACATTATGACGCAGCCCGTCTATGATAAAGAGTTAATTGTACGGATAGCAGAAGGTACGAAACATCTTAATGTACCAGTCTTTATCGGGATTATGCCGCTTGCGAGCGGACGCAATGCTGAATATCTCCACAATGAGGTTCCCGGTATCGAACTGTCCGATGAAGTACGTAGTAGAATGAACGGATTAGAAGGGGAAGCTGGGCGCAAGGAAGGGGTCGCCATCGCGAAGGAACTGCTGGATGTCGCGCTTACCCATTTTAAGGGCATCTACTTCATGACGCCGTTCATGTTCTATGAAATGACAGCCGAATTGACCCAGTATGTATGGGAAAAAGCGGAACGCCAGGCAGACCCCTTGTATCGTCTGACATAATCAATTAAAATAGGGTAATGGATGTGGTGCCCGTGGTCTATAGTATGACTGGTTACGGTCAGTCTACCCGCGAGATTGGCGGGTACAAGATAACGATTGAAGCGAAGTCTGTTAACCATCGTTACTGCGAAGCTGTGCTTCGCTTGCCGAGAGAATGGACATGCTATGAGGATCGTCTTCGGCGCATCGTTCAGCAGAAGGTTAGTCGCGGCCGAATCGATGTGTTTATGAATAAGGAGCGGAACGGCGAGGTTAAGTCGGTTGTGGAATTGAATCGGCAAACGCTCGAAGCGTATCTTCAAGCTTCTGCGAAAGTTCAAAGTGAGTATGGTGTAGCGGGAGATTTGTCGGTTACCGACTTGCTCTCGCTTCCTGATTTGTTCACGGTTAGAGAGTTAACCTCTTGGTCGGAGGAGGAGCTTGCTGCTTCTCTGGAATCGGGATTGCTGGAAGCAATGGACGGATTGTGCAGGATGCGCGCCATGGAAGGCAGCCACCTCAACCGAGATTTGGCGGAACGACTGAGCCGGTTGGAATTGCTCCATTCGGAACTCACAGAATGGGCTCCGGTCGTTGTGACCGATTATCGAGCGAAACTGAATCAACGTATCGAACAACTGTTGGATGCCAGTTTTCCAATGGACGAGCATAAGCTTGCACTGGAAGTGGCACTGTTTGCGGAACGCTCCAACATTGATGAAGAACTGACGCGGCTGAAGAGCCATTTCGAACAGTTCAGACGACTGCTCGAAAGTAATGAAGCGATAGGACGCAAGCTTGATTTTCTTGTACAAGAAATGAACCGCGAAACGAACACCATCGGCTCCAAGGCGAATCATTTGGAAATAACGAACCGCGTCGTTGAAATGAAAGCGGAGCTGGAGAAAATTCGCGAACAAGCAGCGAATATTGAATAAATTGTGGAGCGCTCGAAAGTAGAGGGAGGACCTGTAATGGCGATTAAGCTAATCAATATCGGATTTGGTAATATCGTATCTGCCAACCGGATCATTTCGATTGTGAGCCCGGAATCGGCTCCAATTAAACGAATCATTCAAGAGGCTCGAGACCGTCATATGCTGATTGACGCTACATACGGCCGACGTACGCGTGCCGTAATTATTACGGACAGTGACCATGTCATTTTGTCCGCTGTGCAGCCTGAAACGGTAGCTCACCGTCTATCTACAAAGGATGACGACAACGACGAATAAGATGGAGACGAAGATGAAGAAGGGGTTATTGATTGTGCTGTCCGGCCCATCTGGCGTCGGTAAGGGCACAGTATGCAAAGCTTTACTGAAGAAAACCAACGATCTTACTTATTCCGTGTCTGCAACGACACGCGAGCCGCGTGCCGGCGAAGTAGACGGTGTGAATTATTTCTTCAAATCACGCGAGGAATTCATGCAGATGATCGAGGAAGATCGTTTGCTTGAATATGCGGAATACGTAGGTAACTATTACGGAACACCATGTGACTTCGTTGAACAGAAGTTGACTGAAGGCCGTGATGTTATTTTGGAAATCGAAGTGCAGGGTGCAATGAAGGTGAAGGAGAAATTCCCGAACGGAATTTTCATCTTCTTGCTCCCGCCGTCGCTCGACGAGCTGAAGGATCGCATTCGTGGTCGCGGTACAGAGCAGGAGCACGTAATCGATTCCCGGATGAATGTAGCCGTTGAAGAGATTGCGTTAATGGAGAACTATGATTACGCGGTCGTTAACGACGAGATTGATCTTGCGTGCAAGCGTATAGAGAGCATCATCATTGCCGAACATTGTAAGATTGGGTCTCAAGAATAAGCTGCAGCAAGGCGCACTTTCATTGGAAGTGTGCCTTGTCACGGTTGTTAGAAGAGAGCGGCTTCTACAACGTAGATAAACGGCATATATTGTCTGCTGGGCGTCTGCGTCAGAAGCGAGGATACGAAAAAAGGAGTGCTGAACCATGCTTTATCCTTCCATTGATGAATTGATGAAAAAGGTTGACAGTAAATATTCTTTGGTAGTTGCAGCTTCACGCCGTGCGCGCCAATTGCGTGAAGGCGGTCGTACGGAATTGAAAAACCCAAAATCCCATAAACAAGTGGGCGTGGCTTTGGAAGAAATTTATGGCGATTACATTCACACAGAGCAAGACCACAGTCAGCTTCAACCAGGTGAATAAACACAACTGCAAATGCGAGCTGGAAGGCTCTTGGTCAGAGAATGAGGCACGAGTTGACCAGTGGCGCATAGCAGGACGGAAGTTCATACAAGTTTGAAAAAGGATAACAACCGCAAGGTTGTTATTTTTTTCAAGAAGAAGGAACAAGGAAGTACTGTAATAGCAATAATTCCTAAAGAATGATACGTTCGGCGGCATATTGGGCCGATTAATCGCCATGCAGTATGGTCATGAATCGCTAGCGGCTAAGGGGATTTCGGCATGTCGGCTGAACGGAAAGGCGGGATACAATGTTGCAAGGGAAAACGATAGTGCTCGGAGTTACTGGAGGCATTGCCGCTTATAAAGCTGCTGCCTTGTGCAGCAAGCTGAAGCAGGAAGGTGCAGAGGTTCACGTCATTATGACGAAATCGGCAACGGAATTCATTACCGAGTTGACTTTCCAAACGCTATCTCGTCATCTCGTATATACAGATACGTTTGACGAGAGGGATGCATCTGTCGTCTCTCATATTGACTTGGCGGATCGGGCTGATCTGATTCTGGTAGCACCTGCAACAGCGAATGTAATTGGGAAGATGGCACACGGGCTTGCGGATGATATGCTGACGACAACGCTGCTTGCAACGACGGCTCCTGTCATTGTTGCGCCAGCGATGAATGTACATATGTATGTCCATCCTGCAGTTCAGCATAACATGGGGATGCTGCGCGAGCGTGGAGTCCACTTCATAGAGCCAGAAGAGGGCCTCCTCGCCTGCGGTTATACAGGCAAGGGAAGAATGGCAGAGCCCGAGCATATCATCGAGCAGCTCAAACAGTGGATGGCTTCCAACAAGCTGCCTGAGAGATTCGGGCCGAGCAATGTGATGACAAGCGTCAAGGCGAATGGCTCTGGCGTACCGCCAGAAGCTGCTGCACAAGAAGAACTGCTTCTATACGGCAAAACGGTACTTGTCACAGCAGGTGGAACTGTTGAACGCATTGACCCCGTTCGCTATATAACGAATGATTCCTCAGGCAAGATGGGATTTGCTATCGCAGAGGCGGCGCGAAATATGGGGGCTCAGGTGGTCGTAGTAGCAGGACAAACGCAAGTATGCCCGCCAGAAGGGGTAACGATTGTCCGCGTGGAATCCACACAGGATATGTATGAGGAAGTCATGAGCCGCTATCCAGAGATTGATCTGGTTGTGAAGACAGCAGCAGTTGCGGACTATCGTCCGGTCGCACGGGCACCTCAAAAGTTGAAAAAGACTGGGGAACGTCTCATCATTGAGTTGGAACGGAACCCGGATATTTTAGAAGAGCTTGGGCGCCAAAAGTCGAAGCAATTCCTCGTTGGCTTTGCCGCAGAGACGGAGCATGTTGATCAATACGCGGCAGATAAGCTGCGCCGCAAACGGCTTGATCTCATCGTTGCGAATGATGTATCGCGATCAGAAGGTGGATTTGGATCTGATAACAATGAGGTATCGATTTATGACGCGGAAGGTCTTGTAGAACGATTTCCGCTTATGGCGAAGAGCGGGGTTGCGAAGCGTATATTGCAGTTGGCTGCATCGAGAATGAAGGATCCGACCCGGGTGCTGGCAGGCGCTGAAGAGGTGCATCCGATTGAGTAGTGAACATGACTGGATGCCTGCACATGAGCCTTTGTTCCATGCGGTGGGGGCCACAGTCTTGGATGAAGGAACTCGCTGCAATGTGGCTCAGGTCATTGTTGATGTATCTAGCAAGGCAACGAATCGCCCATTTGATTATGCAGTGCCGCAGGATATGGAGGCATGGCTCGAAATTGGCAGCAGAGTTGGGGTTCCTTTTGGCGGGAGAACCGTACAAGGATTCGTCATCGGACTGTCAGATACAACGGATGTGCCGAAGTCTAGATTGAAGTCCATCCAGCAGCTGCTCGACATTGTCCCTCCTCTGCGTCCTGATTTGGTGCAGCTTGCGAAGTGGATGAGTGACCGCTATGTATGTACTTTGACGGCAGCGCTGCAGGTTATGATTCCCGGCGCAATGAAGGGCAAACGGGAGAAGGCCGTTCAACTTGGGGAAGATGCGGTGTTGTATATGCATCACACACGCCTTCATGAGGAGCAGATGAAGGCTGACGATCCTTCAATTGTGGACACGCAGCTTCCCGATCAACTTGAGCTTATGCCGCATAAACTGCTTGCGGACAGCCTCACCGCTGAACTGCTTGCTTATGTAGAACGGAACGAGCCAATCGCTGCCGATAAGCTGCTGCAGGCATTCCCAGCCGGAGCCGCCCTAATCAAAGAGGCGATGCAGCACGGGTGGCTCGTGGAGACGGAGCGAATTAAAGATCGTATCGGCGTGAAGAAGCTGAAGCGTGTTCGCCTTGCTGTGGAACCGGATCAGGCTGAGCAAGCAGCGGTGGAGATTGGCGCTCGCGCTCGCCGTCAGCAGGAATTGCTTCGGCAGCTTCTTGAATTCGGCGGGGAACTTCCGCTTCGCTCGCTCAATGCTTCTGCGGTGAAAGCCTTGGAAGGCAAAGGATTGATCGTCGTCGACGAGGTTGAGGTTATGCGTGATCCATACGCCGACCGGCGCTTCAAGCCGACTCAGCCGCTGCCTCTAACAGAAGAGCAGCAGTGCGTTCTAAGCCGAATTACCGAAATGCTGGATGAGGGCTCTGCACAATCATTTCTTCTCCACGGCGTGACCGGAAGCGGCAAGACAGAAGTATACTTGCAGGCAATCGACCGCTGTCTCCGTTCCGGCAGACAAGCGATCGTGCTGGTACCGGAAATATCACTGACCCCTCAAATGGTAGAGCGGTTCAAGGGACGATTCGGCTCAAAGGTGGCTGTTATGCACAGTCGCCTGTCCCAAGGGGAGCGTTACGATGAGTGGAGGAAAATACGAGAGCGGCGCGTTCAGGTCGCGATTGGAGCGCGTTCTGCCATATTTGCTCCATTTGAGCATATCGGTCTTATCATTATGGATGAAGAACATGAAACCTCTTATAAGCAGGAGGAGACACCGAAGTATCATGCCCGCGATGTCGCAGTAGAGCGAGCGAGACTGCATGACGCCGTTGTTGTGCTTGGATCAGCGACGCCCTCTATGGAGACGTATTACGCGGCCAAGCTTCATGGATATGAAGCTCCGCCGTCAGGGCTGGAGCCGCCTGCTTGGGATTTGGCTCCGCTGGCCATGCCAACCCGCGTTGGTGGCAGAGCGCTTCCGCCCGTGACGATTGTGGATATGCGTGAGCAGCTGAAGATAGGCAATCGCTCGATGTTCAGCGCTCCGCTGGAGAAGGCGCTGGAGGAGCGGATCGAACGGGGAGAGCAGACAGTTCTGCTGTTGAATCGACGTGGTTACTCCACATTCGTGATGTGCCGGACGTGTGGGTATGTTGCCCAATGTCCTGAATGTGATATTTCGCTGACTTATCATATGAAGTCTGGGCATATGCGCTGTCATTATTGTGGGTACGCGGAACGGGCACCAGTCGTCTGTCCCTCATGCGAAAGCGAGCATATACGCTACTTTGGCACAGGGACACAGCGTGTTGAAGAGCAGCTAGCCAAGCGTTTTCCGGGCATACGTGTCATTCGGATGGACGTGGACACGACGACGGAGAAGGGATCGCATGAACGTCTGCTTGCCCAGTTCGGTGAACGCAAGGCAGATGTACTGCTGGGGACGCAGATGGTCGCGAAGGGACTTGATTTCCCTTATGTGACATTGGTAGGTGTTATCGCTGCGGATTCTGCGCTGCACATGCCGGACTTCCGAGCGGCGGAGAAGACATTCCAGCTTCTTACGCAGGTCGCAGGCCGTGCAGGCAGACATCAGCTGCCGGGCGAAGTAATTGTGCAGACGTATGCGCCGGAACATTACTCCATTACCCATGCTGCCCAGCATGATTACTCGGCTTTCGCCTCAGATGAGCTAAGGCATAGAAGGCAGCAGATGGTTCCGCCATTTTGTCGATTGGCCTTGCTCTCTATGACACATGAACAGCTGCCGCTGCTCGTGCGTGTCGCAGAGAACGCTGCCCTGCGGCTGAAGGAGCTGGCTGAGCAGCGAGGATGGCTTCATGGGCTGAACGAAGCAGCCAATGCGGTTGAAATTTTGGGGCCAGTTGCTTCTCCAATTCCGCGAATTAAGAATCGCTATCGGTTCCAATGCATTATCAAGAGCAGAGGAAATGTTGATTTGTCCTCTTTGATGGCAGATGCGATGAAGGAGTTCGACATGGTATCCAAAGAACAGGATGTATGGTTCAATGTAGATATCGACCCGCAAATGATGATGTAGAGATGAATATAAAGCACTTGAGCATTCGTCATCAGCGTATATGGTGAATAAACTATAAATAAACGATTCAAAAAGGAAGGTGTGCCCGATGGCATTACGAATTATTGTACACGAACCAGATGAGGTTTTGCATCAAATAGCAAAGGAAGTTCCTAAGATTACGCCGAATATTCAGAAGCTGCTGACAGATATGGCAGATACGATGTACCATGCTGAAGGTGTCGGACTTGCTGCACCGCAGATCGGTATCTTGAAGCGTGTCATTGTTGTAGATGTCGGCGATGAGCATGGATTGATCGAGATGGTGAACCCTGTTATCCTGTCTGCGGAAGGAGAACAGCTTGGCCCAGAAGGCTGCTTGAGCATTCCAGGAATCAATGGCGACGTACTCCGCCATCAGAAAATCACGGTAAAAGGGCTTGACCGCAATGGCCGTGAAATTACGGTCGAAGCTGAAGATTTCTTGGCTCGTGCATTCCAGCATGAGATCGACCATTTGAACGGTGTATTGTTCACCGAGATTGCAGAACGGGTATATGAGGTGCCCCGCGAAGGCAGGGAATAAATGATGACGAAGATTGTATTTATGGGGACGCCTGAGTTCGCGGTTCCTTGCTTGGAGAATTTGTTAAAGGAAGGGTACGAAGTTGCAGCGGTGGTCACTCAGCCGGATCGTCCGGTAGGGCGTAAACGTGTGCTGACGCCTACACCAGTGAAGGCGGCTGCGCTGGAGCATGGGATTCCTGTATGGCAGCCTGAGAAGCTTCGTACCTCTACCACGATAGAGGATATTCGCGCTTTGGAGCCGGATCTTATTGTTACTGCAGCTTATGGACAGATTCTGCCGAAGTCTGTGCTTGATATTCCGCGTCTCGGCTGTATTAATGTACACGGTTCACTTCTGCCGAAGTACCGTGGAGGTGCGCCAATTCAGCGTTCTATCATGAATGGCGAGCCGGTGACTGGTGTAACGATTATGTATATGGCGGAAGGCATGGATACAGGCGATATGATCAGACCGATTGAAGTGCCGATTACGGATGAGGACAATGCCGGCACGATGTTCCAGAAGTTAAGCGCTGCAGGAGCACAGCTTCTGATCGATACGCTGCCGGATCTAATCGCAGGTCGTATCCAGGCGATACCGCAGCCTCATGAGGAAGCGACTTACGCCCCTAACTTGAAGCGCGAGGATGAAAAGATCGATTGGTCACACTCTGCGCGTGAGATTTTCAATCAGGTTCGCGGCCTTGTACCGTTCTCTGGCGGATTTACGTTGTGGAACGACGAGGTATTCAAGGTGTGGGCTTGTGAGGCGCCAAGCAAGGCAGAGGCTGATGCATCCAAGGGATCGCAGGAGCCGGGAACTGTGTTGACACTTAGCCCACGCGGCATTGAGGTTCAGACAGGTGCAGGCACATTGTGGCTGACCGAGGTTCAGCCTGCGGGCAAGAAGGCAATGGCTGCTAGCGAATTCGTTCGCGGCGGCAAGATGATGCAAGGGACGGTGCTGAAGTGAGCGAGCAGCATTCGGGAGGCGCGAAGAAGCGCAAGACAGCGCGCGATGTTGCGCTCGAGGTGCTTGTTCAAGTGGAGAAGGAGCACTCCTACAGCAATTTGCAATTGAACCAGGCACTCCAAGGAGCGAATTTACCGCGAGTTGACGCAGGTCTGGCGACAGAACTTGTATACGGAACGATTCAGCGATTGAATACGATTGATGGTGTGCTGGAGCAGAAGGTGCAGCGTGGTTTGTCCAAGCTTAAGCCGTGGATGCGCAATCTGCTGCGCATGACAGCCTATCAGCTGCATTATCTGGATCGCATTCCTGCCCATGCCGCCATCAATGAAGCGGTTACGATTGCGAAGCGACGCGGTGGACAGTCCATGGGCGGTTTCGCCAATGGAGTGCTGCGAGCGATTATGCGCGAGCCGAATTTATGGAATACTCCTGCTGGTTCAGATCCGGTCTCACGAATTGTATGGGAGCATTCGCACCCGGCTTGGCTTGTCTCCAACTGGATCGATGCTTACGGGGAAGCAGACACAGCAGCGATGTGCGAGGCGAACAATCGTCCTCCGCACGGTAGCGTACGTGTAAATGCGCTGCGAACGAATCGTGAGAAGCTGCTTGCCGATATGAAGGAGGAAGGCTTGAATGCAATGCCTTCTTCACTCTCCAAAGATGGAATCGTAGCTGAGGGCGCAGGGAATCTGGCGTTAAGCAAGTGGTATCGCAATGGCGAGCTGTCTGTGCAGGATGAGAGCTCCATGCTCGTCGTTGAGGCGCTTCGTCCTGAGGCTGGCATGCGAGTGCTGGACTGCTGTGCAGCTCCTGGAGGCAAGACGACACATATTGCGGAGCGAATGGGCAATACGGGTGAGGTAGTGGCTAATGATGTTCATGCTCATAAGGTGGCGCTCATCGCAGATCAGGCTGAACGTCTTGGCTTGACATCAGTAGCGATGATGAATGTGGATGCGTCCACACTAAGCCGCGAACTGCCTTCTGGCAGCTTTGATGCAGTACTGCTCGATGCGCCATGCACAGGCTTCGGTGTCATCCGACGCAAACCGGACATTAAGTGGGCCAAGCGTCCTGAGGACGTAGCATCTATTGCTTCCCTTCAAGCTGAACTGCTTGATCAGGCAGCTCAATTGGTTCGCCCAGGCGGACGCCTCGTCTATTCAACTTGTACGGTTGAACGTGCGGAAAATGAGGATGTGGTTCGCCGCTTCCTAGCATACGCTGCTGAGGAAGGTTGGGAACTGGATGATACGTGGAAGGCGGCTCTTCCAGCGGAGCCCCTCGCCGCGGCACTGAAGCGGAGCCCGGAAGGCATGCTGCAGGTACTGCCGCATGATGCGGAATCGGATGGCTTCTTCATCGCTTGCCTGAAGAAGCGCAAGTAAGCATATCATCGTGCGAATCGCATGATGTTGATACCTGCATAGGGTGTGAAGCATACGCCGCAACGCTCAAGACGAGGCTTCTTGAACGTTGCGGCTTTCTTTTTCAAGCAGGGAAGATCTGCTGCTTGCAACACGCGCTTTTAGCATTTCGCCCATTTGTGGTAAAATAAATCGAACTGCATGATTGAGGAAAGGTAGAGGTTGAACAAACGAATGAAACCATTTATATACGATCTAACATTTGAACAGCTTCAAGAATGGTTGAAGGAGCAAGGAGAGCCGGCATTCCGTGCCGGACAAATTTTTGATTGGCTATACGTGAAGCGTGTGGATGACTTCCAAGGGATGTCAAACTTGTCCAAGTCGCTTCGTGAGAAGTTGGAGAACAGCTTCCAATTTGTAACACTGAAAGAAATTACACACATGAAATCGCAGGATGGCACGTATAAATTCCTATTCGGACTACACGATGATCATGCGATTGAGACTGTCATTATGAAGCATAGTTATGGGAACAGCATCTGTGTAACGACCCAAGTCGGATGCCGTGTAGGCTGTACCTTCTGTGCCTCTACGCTTGGCGGGTTGAAGCGGAACCTAACAGCGGGCGAGATTGTAGCCCAAGTCGTCGCTGCGCAGAAAATTCTGGACGAATCCGAAGAGCGCGTGAGCAGCATCGTTATTATGGGGACGGGAGAGCCGTTTGAAAATTATGATGCGACGATGGCGTTTCTGCGCATTATGATCCATGAGAAGGGGCTGCACATCGGACAACGTCATATTACGGTATCAACGAGCGGCATTGTGCCAAGCATTTACAAATTTGCTGACGAGAATACGCAAATCAACTTGGCGATTTCAATTCATGCGCCGAATGATGCTCTGCGTTCGAAGCTTATGCCCGTTAACCGCAGATTCCCATTCGAGGAAGTGATGAAGGCGCTCAAGCATTATCAAGTGAAGACTGGACGCCGTATAACCTTCGAATACGCGCTTATTGGCGGTGTGAACGATAAGGTTGAGCATGCGGAAGAACTTGCAGATGTATTAAAACGTATGGAAATGCTCGCACATGTCAACTTGATTCCGGTCAACTATGTACCGGAGCGGAATTATGTACGTACCCCTCGCAACGATATTTTTGCATTCCACCGTGCGCTTCAGGATCGAGGTATTAATTCGACGATACGCCGGGAGCAGGGGCATGACATTGCTGCAGCGTGTGGACAATTGCGAGCGAAGCATATGGAGTCTAATGCGAGGTGATCGAAAATGAGAGCTGTACAACGTTCTGATGTAGGACGCGTCCGTGCGGTCAATGAAGACCGTGCTTTCCTGTCCGAGTTGTCGAACGGCTATTACGCAGCTATCGTAGCCGATGGAATGGGTGGACATCAGGCGGGAGATATTGCAAGCCGACTTGCTGTCGAGACGGTTATATCTGAATTGTCAGCATTGCCAGGTGATTTGGATCAGGAGATGCTGGGCAGTGCGCTTGAACAGGCGATTATCCGAGCGAACCAAACGATTTTTCATATTGCCTCTCAAGATGAGAAGTATCATCACATGGGAACGACAATTGTCGCGGCCCTCTTCGATAAATCCGATTGGAAAGGATTTATCGGGTATATCGGCGACAGTAGAGCCTATGTGATTAATCGCAGTGGAATCAAGCAGCTGACGGATGATCATACACTAGTCAATGAGCTGGTGAAGCGCGGTCAGATCGAACCACAGGAGGCAGAGCGTCATCCGCGGCGCAATGTACTTATTCGTGCGCTCGGAACGGACGAGCAGGTGGAAGTGGATCTGCTGTCTGTTGAAATTCGTGTTGGAGATGTGCTGCTTCTATGCAGTGATGGATTGACGAATATGCTGAATGCTGAACAAATATGGGGGGTTGTCATTGATCCTTCGCTCCCGCTGTCTGTCAAAGCGGATCGTCTGCTCGGACAAGCGCTTGATGCCGGGGGGGATGACAACATCACGATTGTCCTTCTGGATCGTTTGGAGAACAGTGTTGTGGAAGAGGGGGGTAGCTCATGATTGGCACCATACTGTCTGGTCGCTATGAGATCATTACGCGGATTGGTGGAGGCGGCATGGCGCTTGTGTACAAGGCGCTTGACAATTTGCTGAACCGCTATGTAGCAGTCAAAGTATTGCGCCAGCAGTTCGTTCATGATGAAGAGTTTATCCGCCGATTCCGCCGGGAGGCTCAGTCTGCTGCATCGTTGTCTCATCCAAATGTAGTCAGCATTTATGATGTTGGACAGGAAGAAGATACTCACTTTATCGTTATGGAGTATGTGGAAGGGCATAATCTGAACGAGATTATTCTGGAGCGGGCTCCCCTGCAGGTTGACGAGTCGGTGCGAATCACTACGCAAATCTGTGACGCGCTTGATCATGCCCATCAGAATCATATTATTCACCGCGACATTAAACCGCATAACATCTTAATTGGCCTGAACGGCCGTGTCAAGGTGACAGACTTCGGGATTGCACGCGCGGTTACTTCATCGACGATCACACAGACTGGATCTGTGGTCGGCTCGGTTCATTATTTTTCTCCAGAACACGCGAAGGGCGTGTCGACAGGAGAGAAGTCTGACTTATACTCGCTCGGGATTGTGTTATATCAGATGCTTACCGGCAAGCTTCCGTTCCTCGGGGAGAGCCCGATCAGCGTGGCGCTGAAGCATCTGCAGGAGCCGTTCGATGAACCAAGAGTGGTTAATCCGCATATTCCTCAGAGTGTGGAGAACGTCATTCTGAAATCGATGCGCAAAAATCCTGCTGAACGATATCAATCCGCAGCCGAGATGATGCGTGATCTGGAGACATGCTTGCTGCCTGAACGTCTGCATGAGCCCAAAATTACTTTCAAGCCGCGGCCTGTCTATGATGACGATCAAGAAACGCGGGTGATGCCTGCAATTCGCTCCACGACGTCAGATCATGCAGCTAGCCCTCAGGGAAGGACGGGAAAGCCTCCTGAGCGCTCGGCATCATCTGCTGCAGCTGGAGCAAGCAAGCGCAAGTCTTGGGTAAAGCCTGCGATTTGGGCAAGTGTGACAGTTGTATTCCTAGCGATTTTAATCGGTGTAGTGTATTACGTGAAGAGTGTGCTTGTTGTGAAGGATGTTGAAGTTCCGAAACTGATCAACATGACGTTACAAGAGGCCCAGAAGGAACTGGGCGCTCTCAAGATTGAGATTGAGGATCCTGTAATTGAGGAATATAAGGAAGGCTTCGAGGCGGGGAAAATCTTCGACCAGAGCAAGCCCCCTGGATCGATGGTGAAGGAAGGCTCGACCATTCGCTTATATGTGAGCAAAGGCACCCCGCTTGTGAAGCTTGCTGATTACAAGGGGAAGTCGGTCGACAATGTCGTACAGCAGCTGTTAGATCTAGGCTTCGACAATTCACAGATTGAGAAGAAGCTCGTCTATGATGATGAGTTGGAAGAAGGTCTGGTCGTCAGCATGTCTCCTAGCCCGAATACGGAGGTCGATCCAAAGAAGACAACGGTTCAGCTTATGGTCAGCAAGGGCAAGGAATCGTTCGGCATGCCGAACTTGAAAGGCATGACCAAGGAAGCGGCCATTGCCGCGATTGAATCGAGTGGACTGAAGCTGGCTAGGGACGGGGTTGTGGAAGAGCCGAGTTATGAAGAACAAGGCAAGGTAATTAAGCAGCAGCCGTACGAGGCAAATGATCCGGTGACGAAGGGTGCGGAAGTTCGTATCTACATTAGCTCAGGCTATCCGCCTGAGGCATTGCGATATACGTTCCCGTTAACGGTGTATCCGGAAGTGGAAGGCAAGTCGAGCAAGATTCGGATCTATTATACGGATGCCCGCGGCGAGAAGAGGGAATGGGGAACAGAGACCATTTCGACGGCCAAAACGTTCAATGTGGAGCTTATTCTTGCACCAAATAAGGATGGAGCTGTGTCCTTTGAGCGTGACGGCAAATTCGTAGATGCTTATCCTGTCTCTTATACCGATGCGAAGCAGGGAACGGTACACATCCCACCACCTCCTGATATTCCGGCTACTACACCGCCAGGAGGCACTCCAGAACAGGGAGGCGGCCAAGGCAATGGCGAAGGGGTCACTCCTCCTGCGGATGGAACAGATGGACAGAACGGAGAGGCAGGGGCAGGCGGTGAGGAAACTGGGAACTAACAGTTGGACTCGCTGCCGTGCAATGAATAGCAGGAACGTGAAGAGCTTGGAGGAGCATATATGCCAGAAGGTTTAATTGTAAAGGCGCTGAGCGGCTTCTATTATGTTCGGCCCGATGAGTCTACAGATGAAGAGGTCGTTCAGTGCCGTGCCCGCGGCATTTTCAAGAAGAAAGGCGTGTCCCCGCTTGTCGGGGATCGCGTCACCTTCTCTATGACGGATAATGGAGAAGGTACGGTAGATCAGATTGAGAAGCGGAAGACAGAGCTGATTCGTCCGCCAATTGCGAATGTGGGGCTGGCAGCGCTTGTCTTCTCGGTAGCTGAACCCGTATTGAACCGCCAATTGCTGGACAAGTTCCTTGTACATATCGAGCACGCGGGACTTGATGCGGTTATCGTGTTGACGAAGTGCGACATCATCGACGGGCTGCCAGAGACAGAGCAGTCGGCTGCACGTCAGGAGATGGAAGAGACAATTCGTCTGTATTCCAATGTCGGTTACGACGTTATTTCTACCAGTGCCCGAGGCGGGTATGGCTATAGTGAAGTGGAGAGCAAGTTGAATCAAGACATCAGTGTATTTGCGGGTCAATCTGGTGTCGGCAAGTCATCGCTACTTAATGCGATGCTGCCCGGCGTATCGCTGGAGACGAACCAGATCAGCCATCGTCTCGGTCGAGGCAAGCATACGACACGTCATGTGGAGCTGCTTGCATTGCCCCGTGGCGGCTATATTGCGGATACTCCGGGATTCAGCCAGCTGGATTTCTTGGAACTGGGCGTTGATCAGCTTGGAGACTGTTTCCGCGAGTTCAGAGCATATGCAGACGGCTGCAAATTCCGTGGCTGTACGCATATTCATGAACCCGGTTGTCAGGTAAAGATGGCTTTGGAGCAAGGCGATATTGCGAAATCCCGCTATGAGCACTATGTGCTATTTTTCGAGGAAATGAAAGAGAAAAAACGGAGGTACTAACATGACACAGCAGAACGACATCCGAATTGCCCCTTCCATTTTGTCCGCTGACTTTGCGAAGCTTGCGGAGGATATTCGTGACGTAGAGCGAGGTGGCGCTGACTGGATCCACATCGATGCGATGGATGGCCGCTTCGTTCCGAACTTGACGTTTGGTCCGCTCATTGTAGATGCTATCCGTCCGCATACGGAGCTGACATTGGACGCTCACCTCATGATTGTGGAGCCGGAGAAGTACGTTCCTGATTTTGCTAAGGCAGGAGCCGATGTCATCACCGTACATGCGGAAGCTTGCCCGCACCTGCATCGTGTGGTGCATCAAATTAAGGAATGTGGTGCCAAGGCAGGCGTCGCGTTGAATCCTGGCACCTCGCTGTCGGCTGTTGAGGAGCTGCTCGGTGATGTGGATTTGTTCCTCATCATGACGGTCAATCCAGGGTTCGGCGGACAGAAATTCATTTCTTCGATGACGGATAAAATCAAGCGTCTGCGTACAATGCTGAACGAACTTGGCAGACAGGACGTCCATATTGAAGTGGATGGAGGAATATCGGCAGCAACAGCTGGCCTCGTTACAGCAGCGGGAGCGGATGTACTCGTGGCAGGCAGCGCGGTGTATGGGGCACCGGATCGTGCAGAAGCGATTCGTGTGCTTCGCGAAGCAGCAAGAAGAGGGTGACACGGCAACTAGATTGCGCAGCGGCATCATGGGATATGAGTGTGGGAGAACGCGCGTGATGCTGCTGAGTGGCAAAGGGGAGAAAAGCATGTGGGTAACAGCGCTAATGCTGACGCTGTACAGCTTTGTGTGCGGATCACTAATAGGATTGTATGCATTTTTGACCTTTCCGATTAACTTGGTATGCTCGGTGGGGGCTTTGTTTCTTGGATACAAGTTCTTCAAGCGGTATCAGACCAAGAGCATTCGGATCTGGTTTGTATCCTTGTCCGTATTGTTTTACTTCATCTTTTTATTCATGATGTCAGTTGTCACATATTTGAAGCAATTGCCTACGCCTGCTGCCTGAATCCTTCAGAATCGGGCTTGCTCTCCATGCATAGAGCTTGTGGGGTCGGCATATAGTGGTTACATGAGCACAGATCTCATGTAACCTTTTTTCTTATCATGACGGGTCTTTCGGACATGTCGGCGAATAGAAGTGTAGGGTAGATGAGATGACGAGGAGGGTGGAGTATGAAGTTCTATACGTTTAAGCTGCCTAAGTTCTTGGGAGGTTTCGTCAAGGCCATCTTAAATACGTTTCAAAAAAACTGACGTTCCTGGCGGCCATGATGCTGAATCCGTATCCATCATCCACCACCCGAACGTATTCGTATATGAAGGGCAGCGGGAACGGAGCAACAGGCTCAGCACATATATGAACGATAGCGGGTTCCGGCATGCAGCAGAAACGGTTGTTCCGTCCCGTTCGGAGGTCCGACCGTTTCCTGCGAGATGGCATAAAATCATGTCATTTCATGTAAAATAAGGAAAAATAAAAAAAGACTCCCCATTGAACGATGTCAATGAGGAGTTCATCCCGATATGAAAAAAAGCACCTGATCGCGTCAAGGTGCTTTTTGTATATCTTACATGGGATTAGACGCGAGTCACTTTACCTGCTTTCAAAGCGCGTGTGCTCACGTAGACGCGTTTAGGTTTGCCATCTACCAAGATGCGAACCTTCTGAACGTTAACGCCCCAAGTGCGGCGGTTTTTGTTATTCGCGTGCGACACGTGATTACCGGATCCAGGTTTCTTCCCCGTTACATAACATTTGCGAGCCATGCCTTACACCTCCTTATCCCAAAACAACCCTCATACAATTAAATACTCAAATATGATATCATATATGAAAAAGCCTCGTCAACTGAATCAAAAACTTTGTTTATTTCTGTTTTCTATTATAGTACAATGTTGATTAGTCCATAATACTCACAAAAAGGGGTGGAACAACCATGGCCATTCAATTGGATACCAATCTCGGAGCTGTGAATATTTCCGAAGGGGTCGTAGCAGTCATCGCCGGATCAGCGGCAATGGAATGTTATGGACTTGTGGGCATGGCCTCGCGCAAGCAGTTGAAGGACGGCATTGCTGAGCTGCTTGGTCGCGAAAATCTGACGCGTGGTGTCGAAGTGCGCCGGGAGCAAGATGCGCTACATATCGATTTATATATTATTGTTAGCTACGGAACGAAAATATCCGAAGTGGCGCACAACATTCAACAGAAAGTGAAATATGTATTGAATGATGTAGCTGGCCTGTCAGTAGAGCAAGTCAACATCTTTGTCCAAGACGTACGCGTATTAAGCTAGGAAGGGGAATATTCGTTGAATATACGTTCTTTAAATGGAACACAATTTGCCAATATGGTGCTAAGTGGTGCAGACAGTCTGAATCGCCACGCAGAGCATGTCAATTCATTAAATGTCTTTCCGGTACCTGATGGGGATACGGGAACGAATATGAATTTGACGATGACAGCAGGCGTTACTGAACTGAAAGCGAAGATGTCTGCATCCATCGCCAAGTCGGCAGAAGTTTTGTCCAAAGGATTGCTAATGGGAGCCCGGGGTAACTCGGGTGTTATTTTGTCTCAATTGTTCCGCGGCTTTAGCCGTGGTGTTGCTGGTTTGGATGAGGTGAACTCGGTTCAGTTCGCCCATGCGATGCAGAGTGGTGTTGATACCGCTTATAAGGCTGTCGTCAAGCCGGTTGAAGGGACGATTTTGACAGTTGCGAAGGAAACAGCCAAGTACGCTGTTCAAATTGCTCGTCGTACTCCGGATTTGACGGAGTTTATGCGTGAGGTATTGGCGAAGTCCAAGGAAGCATTAGCGAAGACGCCGGATATGCTGCCCGTGCTCAAGCAAGTAGGCGTTGTAGACTCCGGTGGACAAGGCCTCGTATACATTTATGAAGGTTTCTTGGCTGTTCTGGAATCCGCAGATGGTTCTTTCCATGAGTCGACTGCGTCTGCAGCCGTTCATATACCATCCGGAGCAGCGACTCCGCATGTGAATGCTTCTGCACAAGCGAAGCTGCATACGGAAGATATTGAGTTCTTGTATGATATGGAATTTTTCATTGATCGTACGCGCGGGGTATCTAAGCCGTTCGATGAAGACAATTTCAGGAAAGCGCTTGCCAAAAATGGGGATTCGATCATTGTGATTCCAGATGATGAGATCATTAAGGTTCACGTTCATTCCCGCAAGCCAGGTGAAGTATTCGATCTGGCCATGGAGTATGGCGAGCTGACGCAAATGCACATCTTGAATATGCGCGAGCAGCACCGTGAGATCATTCATGGCGAACACGGCGATGTGTCTGCTATGCCTGAATTATTCGCAGAAATTCCTGTACAGGAAGTAGCTGTAGAATCCACTTTGGTAGAGCCGCCAGCTGAAGAACTTGCACCTTATGGCTTTATCGCTGTAGCAATGGGCGATGGCATCCGGGATATTTTCAGCAGCTTGGGCGTAGACGTTGTGCTTTCTGGTGGACAAACGATGAACCCAAGTACACAAGATTTCATCGACGCTATTGAGTCGATCTCGGCACAGCATATCTTCATCTTGCCGAACAACTCTAACATCGTGATGGCTGCCAAGCAGGCTGCAGAAATCGTGGAACGTGATGTAACAGTACTTGTTAGCAAGACAATTCCACAAGGGATTGCAGCGGCATTCGCCTTCCAAGAAGACGAGAGCTTGGAAGTGAACCGCTGTGCGATGGAGGACGCTATCGCTCATATTACGTCTGGTCAAGTGACGTACGCGGTGCGTGATACGACGTTGGATGGTCTGGAAATTAAGGCCGGACATTATATGGGTATTGTAAACGGGAAGATCGTAACGACGACGGAATCGGTTGCGGATACGCTGCAGCAGCTGATGACGAAGATGTTGGAGAACAATGGGGAAGTCGTGACGCTTCTTACAGGAGAAGAAGCGAAGGACGAGGATACGGAAGCGATTGTTGCATGGCTCAGCAAGCAATATCCGAACGCTGAAGTAGAAGTGCATCAAGGCGGTCAACCGATCTATTCCTATATCATCTCCGTAGAGTAGGACAATGTGGAGGGGGATTCTGTATGAGTCATATTCGTATCGTAACGGACAGTACAGCGGATATTCCGCAGGATGTGCGTGAACGCTACGGAATCGAGATGGTTCCGCTCAAGGTGCATTTCGGTCAGGATATGTTCAAAGATTCTGTAACGATTACCGCGGAACAGTTCTATGAGAAGCTGGTGCAGGCTGACAAGCTTCCTACAACATCTCAGCCTTCGCCAGTTGAGTTTTTGGATGTATATAAGCGTTTGACTACAGAATCAGACACCCAAGTTATTTCGATACATTTGTCCGCAGCGCTCAGCGGAACGTATCAATCTGCGGTTCTCGCCAAGAGTATGATCGAGGATGAGGCGGATATTACAATTATTGATTCGATGTCAGCCTCTTATGGATTTGGATTGATTGTCGTTGAGGCGGCCCGCATGGCGGAAGCAGGTCAATCCAAGGACGAGATACTGTCCATGATTGATCGTTATCAAGCGGAGCGCTCTTTATACTTTTTAGTGGATTCATTGGAATTTTTGCATAAAGGCGGACGTATCGGCAAAGCTGCTGCTATGTTCGGTGCTCTGCTAAACATTAAGCCTATCTTGTCTGTAGATCGTGCAGGTGAAGTATGTGCAGTGGACAAGGTTCGCGGTCATAAGCGTGCTGTTGCACGCATCGTTGAACTGCTGGAGCGGGATCACGGAGGCCATCCGGTTCATGTCGTGATGGGCTACACGAGTGACCAATCTGCAACAGATGAACTAATGGAAGCGATTAAGGAGCGGTTTGATATTCGCTCCTTGTCATATACGGCCATCGGAGCCGTTATCGGCACCCACGTCGGAACAGGCGTAGGCGCTGTGTTCATGTGGCGCGCTGATACGGATACTGCCGAATCTATGCAATAGGGTAAGTGTGGTGCAATTATGATTGAACTTAAACAATGTCCGGTTACGATGATCAAAGGCGTGAGCGCTTCGAAACAACAAGAGCTTCACGCCTTTGGCATCTCTACCGTTGCTGATTTGCTTGATTATTTTCCATATCGTTATGATGATTTTCATCTTCGTCCGCTTAGCGAACTGAAGGATGGAGAGAAAGTAACTGTTGAGGGACGGGTGATGAGTGCTCCTGTCCTTCAGCGATTTGGGGGCAAGTCTCGCTTGTCCTGCAAGGTGATGGTAGAAGATTGGCTCATTACGGCCACCTGGTTCAACCGCCATTACTTGCGCGAGCAGCTGACACAAGGCCGGGAGATTGTATTGACAGGGAAGTGGGATCAACGCCGGCTGCAAATGACGGTGTCGACATCCGAATTCTCTGACCGTGGGGGAGGGCGTAAGAATACCTTGCAGCCGGTCTATTCGGTTGGCAGCAAGATTACGCAGACATGGATGCGCAAGACGATCACCCAAGCGCTCCAACAGTTCGGAGAAGCAATTCCTGAGCTAATGCCCCCAGAATTAATGCGGCGCTATCGACTGATGCCGCGCAAGCAGGCAGTACGTGCGATGCATATGCCGCAAGATGCGGAGGAAGGCAAGCAAGCACGAAGACGAATGGTCTACGAGGAGCTGCTGCTATTCCAGTTGAAGCTGCATGTATTCCGTGCGGTGACTCGCGAGCGCGCCGACGGCGTTGCACATGAGGTAGATAATGCGACAATTCGCGAGTTCGTCCGCAGTCTTCCCTTCGAGCTTACAGATGGCCAGAAGAAGGCTGTAACCGATATTTTACGTGATATGCGGGCCAACACCTGCATGAACCGTCTGCTTCAGGGTGATGTTGGTTCTGGTAAGACGGTTGTTGCCGCTGTTGCCCTGTACGCTACCGTACGTGCAGGCTATCAGGGAGCGCTCATGGTGCCAACAGAAATATTAGCCGAGCAGCATATGCGTTCGCTAACGAAGCTGTTCGAACCGCATGGCATTGAGGTTGGGCTGTTAACCGGCAGCTTGACTGGACGGAAACGGAAGGATCTGCTTGCTTCCTTGCAGATGGGCATGATCGATATCTTGGTTGGGACGCATGCGCTTATCCAGGATGATGTTCATTATCGGAAGCTCGGCCTTGTCGTAACAGATGAGCAGCATCGGTTCGGTGTCAATCAGCGGAGTATATTACGGCGCAAGGGAATGAATCCAGATGTGCTTCTGATGACGGCGACGCCAATTCCGCGCACGCTGGCGATTACGGCATTTGGCGATATGGATGTATCCTCAATCCGTGAACGTCCTGCAGGACGCAAAGCCATTAAGTCATACTGGGTGAAGCATGACATGATGGATCGAGTGCTTGGCTTCATCCGTCGTGAGGTATCCGCTGGTCGCCAAGCCTATATTATTTGTCCACTTATTGAAGAGTCGGACAAGCTGGATGTGCAAAATGCGATTGATGTGCATGTGCAAATGCAGCAGGCCTTTCCGGATTTGCATGTTGGCTTGCTGCATGGCCGCATGACGCCATCAGAGAAAGACGAGGTCATGCGCACATTCAGTACAGGAGAAACTCATGTACTTGTATCGACGACTGTAATCGAGGTTGGTGTTGATGTACCGAACTCGACGCTCATGATCGTGATGGATGCAGAGCGCTTCGGCTTGTCTCAGCTTCATCAGCTGCGTGGACGTGTCGGACGCGGCGAGCATCAGTCTTATTGCGTACTCATTGCGGATCCGAAGTCGGAGGTTGGGCAAGAACGTATGCGCATTATGACGGAAACAGACGATGGCTTCGAATTGTCAGAGCGCGATCTGGAGCTGCGCGGTCCTGGCGACTTCTTCGGAACGAAGCAGAGCGGGATGCCAGACTTCAAGGTCGCGGATATGTCGAGCGACTTCGCTGTGCTGGAACAGGCGCGGGATGATGCAGCAGAGCTTATCCGATCTGAGGCGTATTGGACATCGCTTGAATACGCTCCGCTCCGCGATGCTGCCCAGCAGGAGCAGCTATTCCAAGGGGAGCTTCTCGATTAGTCGATGGTAGTAGTGCGGATAGAATGAAAACGGGCGGATAGTAGACAAGCGGGCAAGCATATATTGGAACAGTATTCCGTTTAGAGGTTGTTCAAAACGCATGATTTTGATAACCAACCTTTTTGAACTTGCATGGATTTGCAGGATATGTTCTGGAGGTGCTGCCCGCATGAGTTATGTAAAATACGGCATTAGCCCACAGCTGGTGGAGCGAATAAAGCTGAAATTGAAAAATCCGGTGACGAAAGATCGTGTGAAAAAGCTTGTCGAAGGATTGAGTAAGGCAGATTTGCAAAATCGCGCGACAATTAAGCGCTTGATGAAGCAAATCGCGAAGGTGCTTAATGAGCCGCTAACGAGCCAGCAGGAGGATCAGTTCGCTGATTTTATCATTGCGCAGAAGATCGATCCGAACAATACGTTCCATTTATTGAAGCTATGGGGGATGTTCCGCTGATACACGCCCTTTTCTTGAAGCCTTGGTTCTATAGTTATACGCAGAAGCTCAGTTCTCTTAGGAGGACTGGGCTTCTTGTGCGTTATGCCGGATTTATGCTGGTTAATATGGTTTGGCTTCATTGCAGCACAATATAGGTCTAGAGAGGATTCTAAATAGTAGAGAATGATGATCATCGAGTACATTGCTCACGAAATGGCCTTGCAATGGTGACGAATTCGGCACACTTCGATATTTTTGCGATCCGTACATGCAAAATATGCTTATATAGGGGTATAACGTTTGTAGATGATTGACATTTCTTAATCAATTATGTGGAGGCGAATGACATGAAGAAGATGAAAATAGGCGCAGCTGCATTAGCTGCCATGCTGCTGGCTGTATCTCTTGCTGGCTGCGGTTCGGCGAAAGATTCCGCCAAAGAGTTGGAGGGGACGGCTACTTCCTCTGAAGGGACAGGTGCGGTAACCATTAAGGCAACGAATTATAAATTCGAACCTGGAACCATTAAGGTGAAGAAGGGCGATAAGGTGAAGCTGACGCTGAGCAATAAGCAGGGTCTGCACGGTTTGAAGCTGGAGGACTACAACGTAGAACTGCAGGAAGACGGCGCAACTGCCGAGTTCACAGCAGATAAGGCGGGTACATTTGAGTTCCATTGTTCGATCATGTGCGGTTCTGGCCATGATGGAATGAAGGGCGAGCTTGTTGTTGAAGAGTAAAGCTAGGGATGAATAAGACGGATCGCATGATGGCGATTGTACTGGAGCTGCAGCGCAGAGGTACGCTGCGTGCAGAAGATCTGGCATCTGTATTCGAGACGAGTGTCCGTACAATCTATCGCGATATTCAGGCGCTCTGTGAAGCAGGGGTTGCGATCATCGGAGCTCCCGGCCAAGGATACTCGCTCATGGATGGCTATTTTCTGCCACCTGTTCATTTTACAGCGGAGGAAGCAGAGGCGATTTTGCTTGGCGTAGATTATATGGAGCAGCAGTTCGGAAGGGCTCATGAAGATACGATACAGGCCGTTCGGCGCAAGCTTGAATCAGTCATGCCACAGTCGGTACGGCAGGATACGGAACGGATGCGCTCTTCCTTGAAGCTCATTGCCCATTCTGCGCATGCAGAAGGACTTGCTCTGCTGCGGCGTGCTGTAATGGAGGAGCGAAGTGTGCGCTTCCGCTATGTGAAGCCTGTTCAAGGGGACGATGGCCGTAGAGAACATATTCGCAAGGTAGATCCCTACGGGATTGTGCATATCAAAGGAACATGGTCGATGGTGGCTTATTGTCATCTTAGACAGGGACTTAGACATTTCCGACTTAGTCGAATACAGGATTTAGAACTGCTCGATGAATCATTCACTCGTCCGCCCGACTTCTCCCTACAGTCCTATCAGCCGACAGATGATCGCCAGCTCCTTGTACGTGTGCTTCTGCATGCCGCTGCGGCTGAGCGTGTGAAGGAGCAGGGATATTTCTTTATCGATACCATGGAGGAACATCCAGAAGGGGCACTTGTGACATTGCGAGTGAGACAGCCCGAAGATGTGCTTGGATGGATTCTAGGTTGGGGTTCGGCAGCGGTTGTATTGGAACCGGAGTCGCTTACAGAGCTTGTCCGCCTTGAGGCAGAAAAAATATTGCAGCAGTTAAAACGCTACTGACATACTGTTGTCAGTAGCGTTCGCGTATAGTAGGGGTATATTCGTTCGAAGGGAGCTTTACTAATGACAAATATGACCCCGCATCAGTCACTGTTAAGCCTGGAGGAATCAGTTAAGCAGGTTGTGCAAGAGCTTGATCTTTACAGTATGGAGGAGATTACACGCAAGCCAAGCGAGGAGGAGTGGTCGCTCGGGCAGGTCTATATGCATTTGATCCGCTCTGCGCTCTTTATGCAGCTTCGTCAGGTGGAAGTATGCCGCGACATGACTGCAGATGCAGCTAGCAGTGACCAGTTGGAGAAGACGCAGCAGGGCAGTATGGTCTTCGCGGCCGGGAGCATCCCTCCTATTCGTGTGAAGGTGCCAGCCTCTCCAGAATATACGCCACCTCAACCCGCCAGCAAGGAGGAGATTGTAGAAGGCATGCAGGCAGTACTGCGGCGCATGAACGAGCTTGAACCTGTTATTGCTTCGATTCCAGAGCATCATAGAACGATGCATCCAGGCTTCGGTTACTTGAGTGCGATGGAATGGTACTTGCTTGTGGATATGCACTTCCGTCACCATGCTCTGCAGCGGGGACGCCTGGCGGAATTTCTCCGGGGAACTCCGTCAGCCTCGTATTGAATGAGCATCGGAGTATCGGATGCTCCAAGGTGCGCGATTGCGAGATGAAGGAGCATGGCGTGATACTGCTATATGCTAGCGATAGGTTTATAGCGTAAATAAGGTAGGGGGGACGCTGTCTGGTGTCTCCTCTTGGTGCTGCTCGCTTATCTGCTCGATACAGGAGGGATCGTCCACTCGTGTATTCCCCACCTTAGCGCTGACAGGGTAGACCTCCATTAGCTTAGACGGATAGGGAAGGAGAACGGATTGAAGCTTCCCAGTGTCGGTCATTCGGCGATCAAGCCAGAATGACAGCTGATCCTCTGGTAAAATAACCGGCATTCGATCATGAATCGGCTCCATCAGCTCGTTCGGAGTCGTCGTGATGATCGTGCAGGTGCTGATTTTCTCCCCATTGGGATTGACCCATGTGTCATATAATCCTGCCATATTGAAAATACCGCCATCAGTGCGTCTAATACGCATAGGCTGCTTCGTTCCATCTGGACTGCGTTTCCATTCATAGAAGCTGTCTGCTGGTATAATGCACCGCTTCCGCTGGAATGGGAGGCGGAAGGCGGGCTTGTCCCGAACGGTTTCGGCGCGCGCATTAATTGTTCGTGCAGCGAACTTCTCGTCCTTCGCCCAAGCTGGAATGAGGCCCCACTTAAGCGATCCAAGCCGCAGCTTCGTACCATCATGAATCAGAGCAGGTACTTGCTGGCTCGGCGCAATATTGTAGCGCGGCTCATGGAAGGGCACGAGGGCTCCTGAATCAAGCAGATAGTGCGCCATTAGCTGTTCAATGGTCACGGTTAATGTATATCGTCCACACACGTTACGTCTTCCTCTCTTGTCCGTTCTATCCTATGGTGATCTCATCATATCACATTCTCTTCCTTCCCGTGAGGTGATCCCTCAGTCACATGAAACGACTTAAACTTTATATACCATTTAGCGTGAATTTGGAGTTATACGCCATCCGCAGTAGATCCTTACCTGCTCGACGCCATTCGATCCGAATTTTCAAAATATCCCTGTTGAAAAGAGAATATATGTTCGGTATTCTGAGTATATAAGAACAAACGTTCTCAGTTGGGTGAAGGGTGTATGGATGGAAAACCGAATAAATCATGAGAACGAGTTATTATGTTGGCAGATTGTCAATCGTTCTATGCGAGTGTGGGGAAGGTTTCACACCCTGAATACAAGGATCGTCTGCTAGTTGTAGTAGGCGATCCTGCTCGTCGTGCTGGTATCGCACTGGCAGCTTGCCCTATAACTAAGAAACATGGTGTCATACAGCGGAGTGGCTCGGCTTGGCGAAGTCATTAGTAAATGTGCAGACCTTATTGTTGTTCAGCCCCGTACGGATGAACAGCATTTGGATGTGGCGGGCAGCCTATTACTTGCATAACGAATGTACGTTCGTCATACAATAGGAATATACGTTCTTATTTTGTGATTGTGTATGTAATATGATTTATAACTATTGGAGGGCTTTAATGTGAGTCAGAAAAGGGAAAGGGTAATATTTTTGGCCGATTGCGAAAGCTTCTACGCAAGTGTAGAAAAAGCAGATCATCCAGAATATCAAAATAAAGCAGTAGCAGTAGCTGGTGACCCTACACGTCGTTCAGGGATTATTCTGGCCGCGTGCCCGATCGCTAAAAGTTTTGGTGTGACGTCAGCCGAACGGTTGGGTGAAGCACTCAAGAAATGCCCCGATCTCATCATTATGCGTCCTCGTATGCAGCATTATATCGATGTTTCATTGATGATTACTCAGATTTATGAAGAGTTTACGGATTTGGTTGAAGTGTTTAGTATTGACGAACAATTTTTGGATGTGACAGCCAGTCAATCCATTTTTGGTGATCCAATCACCATTGCGAAGGAAATCCAGAAACGGGTAATGCTCCAGACAGGGGTGCGGATTCGAATCGGGATCGGTACCAATAAAATATTGGCTAAGACGGCAACGGATATTTGGGCCAAAAAAAATAAAAGCGGTATTTTTACTTTGCATCCATCCGACGTTCCGACCATGCTGTGGAAAGAGCCCGTTCATAAAATGTTCGGTGTTGGATCTCGAATGTGCAAGCATTTTGCGAAACTAGGGATCGTTACGATTGGGGATATTGCGAGAACTCCATTGCCCCAGCTCAAAAATAAATTTCGAGCTCGATTCGGCAAACAGTCGGATATTCATGCCGAGGTGATGTGGCGAACTGCGAACGGCTTGGATGATAGTCCGGTAACACCAGGTACATTTCAAACACCTCCCAAATCGATTGGTCACATGATGACCCTGCCCAGGGATTATGTGCATTCTACGGAGATCGATACTATCCTGTTGGAGTTGACGGAGGAAGTCTGCCGAGATTGTCGGATAAAAGGGTATATGGGCTGGGTCGTAACCGTAAGCTGCATGTGCAGCCCGTATGAAGCGCCCACAGGATTCTCACGCCAAATGAAAATGCCGGATCCGACGAATCATACAAATAAAGTATTTGATATGGTCAAGCGAATTTTTTATCAATATTGGGATCGAATGCCTGTACGTCGTGTAGGTGTTATGCTAAGCACATTGGAAGATGACCAGCAGTATCAACTAACGCTCTTTGAAGATCAAGTCAGAGCTAGAGCGCTGGATAAGGTGACGGATATGATTAAGGATCGATATGGCAATGCGGCAATTATCAGAGCTTCTTCTCTTACCTATGCAGGTCAAGCGGTAGAGAGATCCCTGAAAATCGGGGGGCATTATAAATGAGTAAAAAGCTCGAGAAGAATGGTCTTTGGGAGTCCAGCCGGATGATGTTGCCGCAACATCGGGAGGCTCTGTTGAGAAGGCATAGTGATACGTCAAGCGGGGAGTTAAACCAGCCAAAGAGGGAAGATATTGAATTAATGCGCGATTATGTTCTACTTTCGGTGATGTGTACGATGGTAACTAAAAAAATTCACGAAATGAAGGGATCCTCTGAGACATTGAAATCTCTGTATACCAAGGCTGCTCAAATCCTTGCAAATGATATCTCTACCGACCTGTCCAAAAGAAGACAGGAGATGTTGAAAAAAGAAATTCGTATTGTAGATGAAGAGAAGCATGATAGTACAATGATATTACACTATGCGTACCATGGCTATGAGGATAGTTTTCATATAACGAAAGAGTACATGAAGATGGAGATAAGCAGAAGGTTAGCTCGATACACGGACAGACTTACCACTAAATTAAGCAACTTAGTTGAAATAGAGCCGCGTTATTAATCGAGTCAAGAGAAGAAGAAAGAGAGCACCTGAGCCTAATTTGACTTCTAAGCCTGACAAAGCCATAACGAAGAATGCCAATTTCCCCAACTCGGGACTGGTTAGCCTGTTGAGAAATCCTCAACAGGTTTTTATCTTTTCCATTGTGTATTCATCCACAGCGTTAATAGGGGATAGACTCCAACAATCGAAAGTTCGGGGATGCAGTGAATTCTGCGGGCTGTCTCATTGACGATGCTGGGCAAAGCACGTGATCAGAAATGCCCCTTAGCAAGCATCAGAAGAGCGGCTGCTCCGTCCTTGCCAAGGGGCATTGTTCTGAGGAAGTGGATAAGATGAGGCAGCGGTGAATATGGGGCTGTAAACCTATGGGTGCCGAGTAAGGGGACTGCCCATACTTGTGTCTGGATTCGAAGCTTGGGAGGCGGCAATGTTCAAGTAAGCCTGCATGCGGTTCTTCACCTCTGCACGAATCAAGCCGCGCAGCATGTAGAACGAATGTTGATAGCCTCGGCATACGTATTGGACACGAATCCCATGTTCAAGCCGTTCCTCCTCATACACTTTAATGCCGCGGTTGCGAAACTGTTTGCGTAGGCGGTACAAATCGAGAGAAACATTATCTTGTGCTTGTCTTAGACATTGTGTGTAGATGTCGGCCATCTTCAAATTAGAGGCTCCAATCCGTTCAATGTCGCGTTCCAGCACATCCAAGATTAGCGTTTGAATAATATATTGCTTGACGATGTAGGCATCTTCTCCGTTGTGGGGGGGAGAGCTGTTCGATGCGAATGGTGTGCCCATGCGCGTTCTTCCTCCTTGTATATATCGCGTGTATGCCATATGCATGGCCTCATGTCGTGTGAGGCATGAGATATCTATTTAAAAAGAGCAGAAGGGGAACCCTTGTTCTTATTATATCCATAATACCGAACAAATATTCGTATTTCAACAGCCAAACGTGGTCAAAAGGGTGAGAAATCGGTACAATAGGTACAACATACGTGCGAATGCGGCAGCATTCATAGACGGAACGGCAATTAGGGGGGCAGCAAAAATGATTATGACACTGCATCGGGGAGAAGTTTTATTTCGACAAGGAGATCCAGGAACGTATTTGTACCGCATTATAAGTGGGCTGTGCAAGGTTACACGCTTGCATGAGAACGGCAATATTATTTTGTTCAACCTCGTATACACGGGCGAAATCGTCCCGCATCATTCCTTAATCACGCCGAAGGAATGTCACGGAACAGCGATCGCGATGGTTAAGACGGTCGTGGAACGGATTCCGGCTGAGGAGTGGTATGAAGGCTTGAGGCAGCAGCCGGACAAGGCGCTGGATGTTGCGAAGCTGCTTCAAGATAAGCTGCGTTTCATGCAGCAGCGCATTGATCATTTGACTATCGGGACACCGAGTGAACGACTAGAGCTGTTGTCAGCATGGCTGAGAAGCTATGCGGATACGATGCCTATTACCGAATTATTGACACAAGAAGAAATCGGCCAATTTATTGGTTTGCGGCGGGAAACAGTAAATCGGCTTCTTCGTCAGGGTCAGATATAGGATGGGATTTCAAATGCCACTCAAGTGTGCTTTAATAGGAGGATCATTTTGAATCCTGTAATCATATCGGAGGGCTATATGTTGCTTGAGACGAAACGTTGTACACTTACCAAGCTGCAAGCAAGTGACTATGATAACGTAAGACGGCTGTATGTGAACGAGGAGGTACGCAAATATCTGGGCGGGGCATGGACAGAGGAAGAGGCGATTACAGGCAGCTTCCGCAGAATGCTTGCTTCTCAGGAAGGAGCCTCGTTCTGGATCATTAGAGAAAAGCAAACGAATGCGTTTATCGGGTTGATTTCTCTGGATACGCACCATGATGGCGTCAGTACGGAGGTATCTTATGAGCTGCTGCCTGAATGGTGGGGCTCTGGATATGCGGCAGAGACAGTTACAGCAGTGATTGATTACGCATTTCGCGAACTAGGATTGCCTGAAGTGATCGCCGAAACACAAGCTGCGAACAAGGCCTCATGCAGGCTCTTGGAGCGAATCGGAATGAGCTTCCGGGATACGGTGCAAAGATTTGGCGAACAGCAAGCGATATACAGCATCACCAACAGAGGGATTGTATCGTAAGCGACAGAAACGAAGCTCAACACTCTTTCTTTATCATTTGACATTCATTCCTATACCGCCAACAAAGCCAAGGTGTACAGAGAATCAGATCTGTCACATCTTGGCTTAAATTATGTACATGGGACATTCCTACTCTCACATACAAGTAAGAGATCGAGTAAATGCGAACATGAATGCAAGGAGGCGTAAAGAGTGTCATGGAACACGAATTACAGCGAAATTTAGCTTCAGAAGATCTGCCTCCGGTTGGACAGCAAGAGAGAAGCGGCTGTTGTCCGACGGAACAGGCTGTGCCGCAGGAGCGTGTATTTTTCCCGTTCCGAAGTCCGTGTGAGCCCTGTCCGCCACTGCCTTATTCCGTCTTTGTCGTACCCATCAACCAGTTCATCACGTTCCAACCGCCTAATCTCCCACAGTTCCCACCTGCGCAGGCACTACGCTGTGGAACCTTATGGCCTGCCCTATACAGCCCGTACCATTCCCGCAGAAACCAGCGAGGGGAGGAAGAAGCTTGACGATGAGTGTACATCCTTATCAAACCGAGGAATACCGCAGAAGCTTGGAACAGCTGCAAGTAATCGACTTCGTATTATTGGAGCTGAATCTGTACTTGGACACTCATCCGGGAGATCTGCAGGCGATTCAGCAGTTCAATTACTACGTCAGTGAGCGAATGAAGGTTGCCCATCAGTTCCAAGAGCAGTATGGCCCGCTTATGAACTTCGGCCATTCTTATTCGGGCTGTCCATTTACATGGGCTACCACGCCTTGGCCATGGCAGATTTAGCAGTGTGTCGTCAGGCGGCAAATAACTTGATGGACAGGAGGGGACGCGGAATTGTGGATCTATGAGAAGAAGCTGCAATATCCAGTACGTGTTAGCAAGTGTGATCCTCGCATGGCGAAGCTGTTGATGGAGCAATATGGGGGGGCGGATGGAGAGCTGGCAGCGGCGCTGCGCTACTTGAACCAACGGTATACGATACCAGATAAAGTAATTGGGCTGTTGACGGATATTGGGACCGAGGAATTTGCTCACCTCGAAATGATCGCCACGATGGTATATAAGCTGACGAAGGATGCAACACCGCGGCAACTGGAAGATGCAGGGCTGGGGCCACATTTTGTAGCGCATGAGAAGGCGCTGTTCTACAGCAATGCGGCTGGTGATCCATGGACGGCGACCTACATACAGGCCAAGGGCGACCCGATCGCGGATCTGTATGAGGATATTGCGGCAGAAGAGAAGGCGCGTGCTACGTATCAATGGTTAATCGACATGACGGATGATGTCGACTTGCAGGATGGATTGAAGTTCCTGCGTGAAAGGGAAGTCGTGCACTCCTTGCGCTTCCGGGAGGCTGTCGAGATTTTGAAGGAAGAGCGGGAACTGAAAAAAGTATTCTAATTCCCGCAGTTGTATATAGAGAATGTTGAGAGATTCGGATAACGAACATGAAGAAGGGACACCCTTGCTGAGCGCAAGAAGTGTCCCTTCTGTCGTCATTGCGGTTTAAACTTCTAAGGAACCTGCTGGGCCAAAGTATTCGTAGTGAATACGCTCAGGAGAAACCCCAAGCTGTTTCACTGCTCGGTAGATGGCCTTCATGAATGGTTCTGGGCCGCAGAAGTAAATGTCCGCATCCTCCCATACGGAAGCGGGAACGATAGAGCTAAGCCACTGCGCGTCCACGAAGCCGGTGTGAACAGAAGCTTCTGCCTCGCTGCCTTTCTCATAACAGAAGAAAGTGTGGATATGGCTGTGCTGAGCGGCTAGATCATTCATTTCTTGACCAAAAGCATGCGCCGCTTGATTGCGCGAAGCATGAATCGAATAGACATCCCGCTTCGGTTCTGCTGCCGCCAGCGTGTGCAGCATGCTGAGAAGAGGTGTCTGCCCAACACCGCCGCCAATCAGCACAACTGGGGCCGTACCTGGCTTCAATGTGAAGTCGCCAGCAGGTGCAGTCGCTTCGATGACATCACCTACTTGCACCTCGTCATGCAGATAGGTGGAGACGATGCCGGCAGGTGCATGTTCGCCGCCGCTCTCGCGCTTTACGCTAATGCGGTAAGTATCGGATTGAGGGGCTTGGGACAAGCTGTAATGGCGATAATGGGTATTTTCATGTCCCTCCGGCTGAACCCGAACCGTTAAATATTGGCCAGGAAGGAAGGAGGAGATTGGCTGTCCATCCTCAGGCTTCAAGTAGAAGGAGGTGATCATGTCGCTTTCCTCCACTTTGCGGACAACGAGGAAGCGTCGCACATCTGACCAGCCGCCGATTTGCTGTTCGGCTTCCTGGTACATTTCTGCCTCTACCTGAATAAATACGTCGGCAATAACGCCATATGCTTCTGCCCAAGCTTCAATGATGTCATCAGTAGCAGCTTCGCCTAGTACATCCTTGATAGCAAGCAGAAGATGCTTGCCGACAATCGGATAGTGCTCTGGCTTGATGTTAAGTGCTCGGTGCTTCTGGGCAATTTGGCGTACGACTGGCAAGATTGTCTCCAATCGGTCAATATTCGCTGCAGCGGCATAGACCGCATTGGCAAGTGCCATCTGCTGTTTGCCATGTCGTTGATTGGCATGGTTGAATACATTAAGCAGCTCTGGATGATTGCTGAACAAGAGCTGATAGAAGCGTGTTGTAATTTGAGAGCCGTGCTCAGCTAATACAGGAACTGTAGATTTCACAATTTCAATCGTGCGAGGTTGTAACATAAGAGTTTCCTCCTTTTAATGACGATCATATGATTCGCAGTAGATTTTGAACGAATGCATGCGGCATCACAGTGTTTATGCTGCTATTTTATAGATGTGATATTCGTCACAATGTGATCTCGCGCACACTAAATATGATAGCTTTATGAACATGATGAAAAAATAGAGGAGTAACAGAGGAGGAACGCAACAACGAATAGGACAAAATTGAAAAATGAAATGTAAAAGTGTCCAATTTGTGAGTAATTCGGAGGAAATCAGGGAGGATATCGATCTTAACTAGGACTATGCCAAGCTCGGAGCAGTTCATTGCAAATAAATCCGAACGACAGCGATATTTGCAGAATGGGATTGGTTTAGAGGGAATATACATTATGGTATAATACAATCAGTAAAGCAATACAAAAGACAAAACAAGAAAGGATCAGGATACCAATGCGTCCCCGAAGGATGAAACCCCAAAGGACAGTCTGGAAACGTTATGATCTTTCTTACATCTAGCTTCTTCTCGTTGATTTGTCAATTGTCGCTATGACGGAGACTGACACGAGAAGGATGCGTGAATTATGATGGTTCGAAGGATAGGAACCCCTATCCGTCTCCTCTCGGTTAGTCGAAGGGCTACATTACGAAACGAGAGGTTACGAAGATGGGGAACGAACAATTACGTAAGATTTTTTGGATGATGGTAGGATCAATGTTGTTGGCTTTCAGTTATTATCACATTAATTTTCAGAATCATTTGGCTGAAGGCGGGTTTGTTGGTTTAGCGCTGCTTGGCAAGTATACGTTTAATTGGTCGCCGGCGCTGACCGTGTTATGCATGGATGTTCCGGTATTTATTGCTGCCTGGTTTTTGAAAGGGCGGACATTCATTATGAATACGGCAATTGCAACAGGAGTGTTCTCGTTAACGTACGAGATGTGCGAGCGCTTTTCGCCATGGAATATGAATCTAGGCGGTAATATGGTGCTTGCAGCTGTTCTATCTGGATTGTTGACAGGACTTGGAGCAGGTCTCGTGCTGCGTCATGGAGGCGCTTCAGGCGGTGATGACATTCTGGCATTATTTATGAGCCGTAAGATGAACTTAAGCATAGGTACAGTATTTATTATTTTTGATATAGCGGTATTGCTGCTGTCCTTATTCTTCCTGCCGCTTGTCGACACGCTGTATACGATACTAGCTGTCAGCATAGCAGGCAAGGTAATTACGTGGACGGTACAGATTGGCACGACACGCAGTCGTTCCATCCCGGTACGACCAGCAGTTCGGCATCAACACGGATAATCAAGCATGAGTTTGGGATACAGAGAACCGTTCGGTTGCTTCCTGATCAGGGAGGACTGAACGGTTCTTTCATGTTATATTCGAAAAAAATCAAAGGCAGAATGCATGTTCGCTCATTCTCCGTCATATTCTTGATCCAAGGACAGGTAAGAGAGGAGGGACGATATGGAAGCGATCATTAAAGCGATGCTTGACAAGCTGCCGGCATGGTCATATCAGCTCTTTGCTGTTGTGATTGCGGCAGGATTGGTGTTTTATTTCATTAAGACACTCTATATTAACAAGAAGTTTACCGAAGTTATTCATGAGGTGCTCAATCGGGAGGATCGAATGAAGCTGCTGCAGGATAAAGTGGACAATTTGCAAGTGACAGGAGGCCTCACGGAGCACGCATCTTCTCAAATGCTGTCCGCGCTGCGCAATATGAAGCCGTTCGCTGATGCGCTTAATGGGTTGAGGGGAATGGCAGACCCGTATGCTGTTCTTCACGAATCGAACTTCCTGCTGCAGCGGATGTTGGATATGCTCGCCGTAGATATGAAGTGCGCTCCAGGCGGTCATCATCGCTGCGGCATTTGGAAGTATGAGGAGCCCATACTAATTCTACAGCTTGCTTCGGTTGGCTTCCCGAACCATTACGTTGGACAGCGTCATCTTCATATCGATCGCTCTGTAGCGGGACGTTCCTTCCGTAAGCAGGTTACTGTCCAATGTGCAGATGTGCTGAAAGACGAGGATTGGGAACGCAATCAAGAATCGAAGAGTCCCTATCGCTCATTGATTTGCATTTCACTTGGAACGTACGGTGTATTGACGATGGATGGCTTGGAGCCGTTCAATGAATCCAGTGCGGTCATCGGTGAATTGTATGCAGCGATTATGACAGGAATTCTTGCCGAGCAGCAGGCGGTATTAGAGCTTGGCGAACCTGCTCAGATTGACTCTGCCCAAGGATAAACATCAGGAACTTAGTATAAGCACCATTGTCATTGATAAGGTGAGGTACATGGGTGCCTATGTTATAATGAAGGCAAACGCTGATGGAGCAAAGGCGGTTATGTGCATCGAGTCAGTCAGAAGGGGAATTGCGTATGAAAAAATGGATGTGGATTGTCCTAACTGTAATCGTACTTATTGGTGGAACCGCTGCATTTACGATTGGCTTCGTGAATTCCACGATGATCGAGCCAGGCAAGGCGGCTGTAGTCGTGCAAGAATATGAAGGCAGTGTCAAGGCAATAGAAGCAGAGCGGCTTACGATTCATTCGGGGGATCGTGAGGAAGTATTCCGCTTGACTGGATCCACTGATCTTCAAGGTGAGGAGTTCCGGAGTATTCAGCCTGGAGCAAACGTGCGCATTGGGGTCAATGAAGGAAGAGATATTGTATGGCTGCGATTGGTTCGCTAGTTGAAAATGGCGCAGGATGTAATGACACAAAGCATGAGAAGGGAGCTCGGCATACTGCCGGGCTTCTTTTTTAGACAGTGTTGATCCCAAGCATGGTACGTGCAGCCCGCGGCGGGTGATGGCGAGAAAACCTTGATATATTACGAATGTAGGGATACAATAGCATAGGAGATGTATGAGAGGGGATTCATATTTAAAATGTGGACTTTGTAATGGAGCCGTAACTGAATAGATCGTACCATTCCGAACGAGATTCGATGACGGGATAGGTGTGTCTATTTATACCCATTACAAGGAACGCAAGGTTAAGTGTTATGAACTGACCAAGCAGACGCCATGGGTGTCTGCTTTTTTTGGTACATTGGCATCTCCGATAAGCTTGCGATTGCCGTTCCTTACCCATAAGGAGACGATAAATATGTACAACGAGAATAGACGTAATATTGCAATTGTAACTGGAGCAAGCCGCTCCAAAGGAATTGGTGCAGCTATTTGCAGAGAGCTTGCAGCGAAAGGCGTCGATGTGTTCTTTACACACTTGTGCCACTACGATAAGGCGACCGGCTATGAGGACGCGAACGGCGGCTGGCCAGAGCAATTTGCACAGGAGCTTAGGGAGTACGGGGTTCGGGTGGGGCATATGGAGCTCGATTACTTCGATGCCAATGCTGCTGTTCGGCTGCTGGATGAAGTCGAGAATCGCCTAGGCAGACCGACGATCCTCATTAACAATGCTACACATTGTGTAGAGGTCGACCGTCACCATGTGACGGCACAGATTATCGATCATCATTGTATCGTGAACGTAAGAGGAACGATGATGTTATCAGTGGAATTCGCGAAGCGGCTTGAGGCTGCGGAAGTAGGCGGCAGAATCGTGAACTTCGTGTCCGGGCAGGACAAGGAACCGCAGCCTGGCAACTTGGCCTACGCTGCTTCGAAGGGGGCAATATCTGCCTTCACTACTTCGTTAGCTGCTGAACTGGCCTCTCATCGAATTACGGTGAATGCGATCGATCCTGGTCCGACCGATTCCGGGATGGAAGCGTTCGTGCAGGACTTCTTAAGACCGAAGTTCCCAACAGGGCGCATTGGTACGCCAGAGGATGCAGCGCGCTTAGTGTCATTCCTGGTGAGTGACGAAGCAGAATGGATTACGGGGCAAATTATCCATTCAGATGGGGGCTTCCGTAATTAGACGAATGAATGATTCTGAAAAAAATGAAACGTTTCCACTTGTACTACGTAGTATCTAGTAACGCTCATTTCTGCGACTGAGGAGGATGCAATGATCTATTTCACAGTCATGATTGGCATGTTTAGTTTATTTCTGATGATGATCGTAGGATGGGTTGGTTACAAGCAATTCGTGAGGCGGGAGCCGGTCGAGGTTCATTATACGCCCTTCGATTATATTACAGCGCAATCGAGCGTGGAATTTCATGAAGAGAAGGAAGATCATGAGGAACAGGCCGGTCATGGTGATGATAAGGATCCACAATCATCTGGCGCAATGTCAACTGGAGAGTCGAAGTGAACCATTGCAGTTGAGCGGAATCGCGTTCATCCAGAGAATGGATGTTCGATCTTTCTTGCTTGCTACTGATCTGCATGATAACCTTATTTCTAATAAAAAAATGTACGATTAACTAACGACAGGGGGTGCGATATGACAAGATTGAGTGTGCAGTGGGAGAAAAACAGCATACTTGGTGTTGTGTGTGTTGCCCTCCTGCTTTTGTGTTCGGTATTTTCCACGTTTATGGTCGAGGAAGATCGCGTCAACTGGAACAATCCTTCCAAGCTGACGAAGTCCTTCCATGAGCAGCAGTTTATACCAGTTTCACGGCATGCCTCTGCCATGAAGCAGCTATTTGTGAAGAAGATTGTAGTGATGTTTATTCTCTTCTTCAAGGAATTCACCTTTAGTATGCCCCCTGTTATTAGGTATCTCCACAGTTGTTTCTTCGTTATACGGAAGCGTTTATTTCTCATGCCTATCAAATTCACCTCTACGTTCGTAGTGTAAATCTCTTACATTCATTCACAAGACTGTGCTTGAAATTGAATAAGGAATAGCAGTGCAAGATGTTCTCTATGGCATTAAAAATCGTTATTTACATGGATTATTTTGTGTTGCAAGAAAGATGTATTTGACATGTATATAAAGTTCCTTATTTCACAATGTGAGAAAAATAAACCTATGGACGGTTGGAGGGATTTCATTTGAATATGAAAGAAACAGAATTGCCAGGAATCGGTCGTAAATATCAGTTGGAAGCTCGCAATGGAGATCAATTGGTCATCATCGTGCATGATGATGGACGTCGGGAGATGTATCATTTTGATCAGCAGGATCAAGAAGAGAGTATTTCGATGGTGACATTGGATGATGACGAGGCGCGCGCAGTTGCTGCTATCGTTGGTGGGCTTATCTATAAGCCGAAGGCACTCGAGACGGTCAATGTTGCCTTGGATGACCTCATGATTGAATGGTACAAGGTGGAGCCTCATGCAGCCTGCGTTGGCAAGAGCATCGGAGAAATTAAAGTACGCGAAACGACAGGGGCAACGATTATAGCGATTCTTGAAAAGGATAAGAAAATAATCAATCCAGGACCTGATGTCGTGTTATCTGCTCATACAACGCTTGTCGTTGCAGGGGAAAGACAACATATTAAGCTGCTTAAGCCTTGGCTGTTAAGTGGAAGCGAATAAGCAGAAAACGGGGTGAACTATGGATACGATTATTTTCGAGGTTGGATTAGCTATTGCTTTAATTGGACTAGTGGGCGTTATTGCAACGAAGCTTCGCTTCTCTGTCATTCCTTTCTATATTCTAATCGGGATGGCGGTAGGACCGCACGCGCCGCACTTTTGGATATTTGACTTCCGTTTCATTGAGAGTTCAGTCTTTATTGATTTTATGGGACGTATTGGGGTACTGTTCCTGTTGTTCTACTTGGGGCTGGAATTCTCCGTAGGACGCTTGCTCAAATCAGGGAAATCCATCGTGGTTGGAGGAATTTCCTATATTGCGATTAACTTCGTCTCCGGCTTGTTGATAGGTTGGCTGATGGGAATGCCACTTGCGGAGACACTGGTCATTTGCGGGATTATGACAAGTTCATCAACCGCGATAGTAGCGAAAGTATTGGTCGATTTAAAACGGACGGCGAATCCGGAAACTGAAGTGATTATGGGCATGATTATGTTTGACGATTTGTTTATCGCCATTCATATGTCCATTTTGTCCGGTCTTGTACTTAGCGGGGGCGCATCCCTCGGAACGGTACTGATGACAACGGGATCTGCACTTGTATTCATTTTGTTATTCATTATTTTGGGCCGCAAGGCGATGCCGTTCATTGATCGAATCTTGAACGGGAAATCATCAGAACTGTTCCTTATTTTGGTGATGGCAACACTGTTCCTCGTAGCTGGATTTTCGGAAACACTGCATGTGGCAGAGGCGATTGGAGCTCTATTAGTAGGACTTGTACTTGCTGATTCCCAGCATGTGAAGCGGATTGAACATTATGTGATCAACTTCCGTGATTTCTTTGGGGCTGTGTTCTTCTTCAGCTTCGGCTTAACGATTGACCCGATGACATTAGGGGGAGCAGTTGGTATGGCGATTGTCGCCGTGATCTTGACAATAATCGGGAATGTCATCGCAGGGATGCTGGCAGGTCGCGCAGCAGGCTTATCGAGCCGTGCTTCCATTAACATTGGATTCACATTGGCCTCAAGGGGAGAGTTCTCCATTATTATGGCGAATATCGGCAAGGCTGGAGGGCTGCTACCGGTTGTCCAATCTTTTGCCGTGCTATATGTATTGTTGCTGGCGATCTTAGGTCCGCTCTTAACGAAGGAGTCCAAGCGCATATACAACCTGGTCGATAAAGGGATTCAAGGGAGTAAAGCCCTATTCGGGAAGAAGCGAGTTCGTGGCAAGGAACAGAGTGCGAATTCAGATGGAGTGTAGTCGGGCGGCTCATCTTTAAAAAATGGGTACGTTTAGAAAAAAATAGGTTATATTATATATTGTAAGGCATACCCATTCAAGGGAGGGATAGCGTATGAATATCACTATCGATCTCACGCAGATTGGGAGCGCTTATGAACACAAGGATTGGAAACGGGTGGATACAATCTATAGACATGCAAGGGAACGCATGATGGCGGGCGATACTGTCATTCTGCAGCGAGACGTACCTAACCGTGCTCCTATTGCGGTACGAACCTTCGAACAGCTGGATGAGCTGGAAGAATGGATTCGCCATATGGAGGACGAGTACTGTCTAGCAGAACCCTATGCGTAATGGAACATTCCATCTATGATGGTTACGAATTTGAGCCGCTGAGCATTCAGCGGCTTTTGTTTTTCTCTTAGAGGACAAGAAGGGGAATCGAGCGTTATGGAGAATGTCAGTGATAGAACGATACATCTTGTCATGTTCATCCGTAGCGGTTCATATAACTACACGTTAGGAAAGTTCGTAACCTATGTTACTGGGCTGGGGAGGGAGTAATGTGATGAGGAACAAGCGGGATTCGTTTGTTCAAGGAATGGAGAGCGGACGTAACCTAAAGGTAATGACATTCAATATCTGGAGAGGCAGTACTTCGATTGTTCAGGTTTCGGAAGCCATTCGAACCGCAGAAGCGGATGTGATCGGCATACAAGAAGCAGATGGACAGCTTCCTGCACTCGCTCGCAAGCTGAACTATTACTATGATGAGGGGCACAGTATTTTGAGCCGGTATCCACTTCATCAATCGGCGCATAAGGAGTTCATATGGATAGAGGTTGCGCCGGACGAGGTGGCTGCCATGAGCAATGTTCACCTGTGCCACGAGCCGTATGGGCCCTATGACATACGGGATGGGCTGGATGCTGCAGCTGCGGTGGAGAACGAGAACCGAATTCATATGCAGGAGATGAACAGTCGGTTCCATCTGCTCGGACAATTGGCAAGTCAAGGCGTTCCTGTGTTTCTCACAGGCGATTTCAATGTTCCTTCCCATCTGGATTGGACAGATGAAGCGAAGAGCATGCACTTTGGCGTAGCTGTCGAATGGCCGGTGTCCATACGATTGGAGCAGCTACAGTTGCGAGATTCCTATCGAGATGCTTACCCTGATCCATTCGTGAGGCCTGCTGCAACCTGGACAGCTGGGGAAAATGGACGAATCGCGCTGGATGAGGTGCATGATCGCATTGATTTTGTGTATGTAGGAGGAGCTGCAGTAACGATTGACAGCCGTATTGTAGGTGAGAGAGGTCCCTATACTGATATTGCGATTACGCCATGGCCGTCTGATCATCGGGCAGTTGTCTCTACCTTCGAACTCATTCTTGCAAGGATTTCGATGGACATTGGATCATCCATTCAAGTGAGCCATGAACGGATAGTCCAAGGTAAAGGGACAATTGAAGCGAGCCGGAATATTGAATAAGGAATAGGGGCATAGGGATACGGTACTCCGTGGGGTACCGTATTTTGCTGTTGATCAAGTGCGGGGGGAAGCGGAGGTTAGGCCATTGTTTGACTGAGTGCAAATCTTTCATTCTAGTAAATCAAAAATCATCATGACCACTGTTGCAATGAAAGCGAGTTAGGAGGCTTGCCTTTGTCGGGCAACGAGCATGCTGCATAACATATAGTCAGGGTCTGCGAGTGCTTTGTCAATACTCTAGCAGAGGCATTGAAAGTGCTAGATACAGGCCGAAATGTATACGACTGCAGAGGAGGGCAAGCATGGACCGATTCAATCTTCTACTCAAAACGGGTGCTGCAGCTGTTGGAGGGACGTTTTCGTTTGTATTTGGAGGATGGCCTGCGTTAGTTCAGGTTCTGTTAACGATGGTAATATTAGATTATGTGACAGGTATGTTAGCTTCCGCTGTGGAAGGGAAATTGTTGAGCCGGGTCGGTCTTATCGGGATAGCGCGCAAAGTATTCATTTTCTTCATTATTGCACTCGCTCATCAGATCGATATCGCGTTTGACAGCAAAGAGATGATACGAGATGCGACAACCTATTTTTATATGGCTAATGAAGTGTTGTCGATTGTTGAGAATGGAGGCCGACTCGGTGTGCCAGTCCCAAATGTAATCAAAAAGGCGATTTTTGTATTGAAGGATAAGGGCGGAAATGAAGAGGGTATCCCGAAAAAAGAATCAAGGAAAGACGATGAACAGGAAAAGGATGAGAAATAGCATTTGCTTACAAGAAGCAAGCGTTTACTGCAGTATGGACGAGCTGTAGGTTATGTTGTCAGATAGATTGAGAAAAGGTGGTAGAGAGCTTCACGCTAGTGAAATACTAGAAAGCTCTCTTTGCATATAAAAATGTCTCATCCGGTGTCAGTCGTGAGGACCTACAGGTTACAAATAGGGAAGTATACGCTGTTAAATACCGTTTCATTCATAGATTTCTCGCATTTAATATAAAGTAAGGATTGCTCTAAGCAGTCCTTGAGCAATGGTGTTGTTCCTCACAAGCTGAGTGATGATTCGTAATGGGAGGTGCAAGCAATTGGCAATTATTAAACCTTTTCTCGCGAGCAGAAGATTTGCGGCTACGTTATCTGCAGGTACTGGAACTGGTGCTGCGTTTGCGGTAGCAGCCACTAGCTTCACGAATGATACAGGTGCAGCTGCTACAGCGTTTCCTTCATCGTTTGCGTACTACAATCTGTATATTAATGGTGTGCTTCAAACAGGCGATACGTCTACTATCACGACAACGAATGTGACGATTCCAGGAGGAGACGCGCTTGATGGTGCAACTCCAATCTTGATTGAATTTGTTATTACGTAAGTATACTATCTTGAGAATGATGTGAGTCGCGTGCAGGTTCCCTCTATGGAGATTGATTTTTGCCTAGGGGGAGCCATTTTGTGTTGCAAAATTTAGGAGAGAAGGATGTACAGATGGCCATGAGCAGAAAGGATGTGCTTGAATAACATAATAAAAAGTGTTCCAAGGCCGGACGACAACAGATAAAGAGGAAGGGTGACATAGAGTGATGAATGACGGTAATGGTGTAATTCGCCTAACAGCCAAACCATGGATTATTAAAATTGAACATCCTTATGCGGCAAGCAGTGCAACATCAAGCACCATTATGCCGCCCCAGAGCTGTGCTTCTATTTTCCCAGCTCCTCCCCCTCAGCCGCCTCCGCCAGAGAAGGACAGAATACTTAAGGTTGATACTTTCCAATATGTTGCAATTTGCGATGGGTTGAAATATGAATATACGAATGCCGAGGCACAGCCTCAGTATGGAAGCTCAGACATTCTGAATCCGTTGACGGTATCTTATACGAACCTATTTCTTAATGGCATGCTTCAGCCGCTTAATGTTTACAAGGTAGAAACGGGACTACTAACGTTGAACGAGGTGCCAGTGGAGGGGACTCCGCTAACTTTGCAGTTTGTTAAAATTTATCATGTGGAGATCAGTTAATATATGAGACATACAGTATGTAATAGTGGTGTACACCTATAGGATAAGGAAAACGCACTATTGGTTATGTAGCTCATCTGTATTTTCCACTAGTGGTGCGAAGCATTAGGGATGGAGTTATTCATGCACCTTATATGAAGGTGAAAGCAATGGGTGAGTATTAGGGTTATCTTAAATGTGCTATAAAGCAAGTAAAACTTCGGATTTTTCTAGGGATTTTTAATTCCTTTTACCACATCAAATAGTATAATAGTCATATATTATTCTAAAAGGGTGGTGCAAAGTGAGTCAGTCTTTAACTTACATATTATTTAGTACCCTCGATGCTGCAGTTGTTAATGCTTTGATCCTAAAGATATATAAGCAGCCTTTATTAAGGTACAAGTATAAAATACTTGTTTTATCCGTAGCATTAGTAATATGTTCATTTTTAATGAGGACTGTAATTAATTTACCTGCTTTGGATTTGCCCTTGCAATATATCATATTTGTAATGTTTTACTATTCCGTGTTGGAATACAGGCTGCATTATGCAGCATTTATTATCGGATCAGGATTATCGGCATACATATCGATCCAAATGATTGTATACTACTGTTTGGCCACCATAGCGATAGCTGATAAATCAGTAATATTTGCATATACGGGGTTCCCTGTCAACGCTATTCAATTATGTTCTATTGTTGTTGGTGCGGCCATTGCCTTATTCCTATGGATGACGGGAAGAGGATTCTCATTCATCATCGTGCCGCCTCATGATACATTCAGAATTAAGTATTCAGAGTATAGTCATCGAATTGTTGTTATTTCGGGAATAATATCGGCAGTAACGATATTCCTGACTTTATTAATAATCCTGTCTCAAAATTACATATTGCTCATGATACTTTCATTAGCAAGCTTTGGCATTGCTTACTATTACTCGGATCGGGGAGATTACGAAAGTGTTAGAAGCGATATCGAGAAACATTGCAATAAAATTGAAGAAGAACAACCCTGAGAGCGATGTTGATGTAGAGGTTTTAGAATATGGAATTGCAATGAAATTAAATAAATATGGAGTAATCTTGATTACAGTTACTTTAGGGACTATCTTCGGACATCTATATGAATCTATACTAGCATTAGTGGCATTAGCTGCTATTAGAAGGTTTTCTGGAGGGGCACATTTTTCTTCACTAACTGCGTGTATGATCATATCCTCATTATTTTGTGTGATAACGCCTATGATACTCCTATCGAAAACGACTGCTGTTGTTTTGACTTTGGTATCCGTTTGTATCTATTATTTTCGAGCCCCAAATTGGTTTGAGGAACTTACTGTCCACAAAAATGATATACTGTATAAGTACATAGCAATGTTGATAGTAAGTGGTAACTTAATCCTGCAATCTAGTGTTATAGCGATTGTTTTCTTTGTACAAGCCTTAACATTATTACCGAAAGGAGGTGTCAAGGATGAAAAAGAACATTGAAATGTTTCTAATGAAACAATTGGAGAAAAGTGCTGAAAAGGAAGCGAAAAAAGCAAAGATCGTTTTCGGTGCTAAGAAACTCCCAACAGCTTTGAAGAACGTAAAGCATGAGAATTAAAATGGTACTTTGAAAAGTTCATCATATCCGGCAATATAATGCTTTAGCAACCGTATACATCATTTCAGTGAAATTAGTGAACGGTGTAGAGCATAGTTGGATATTGCTTGGACAGAGTATCCCGTTTTTGGCTAAGTCCCCATTAAGTCCTCACCAAGATAATCTCGCTGAATAAATCAACATTTAAAGAACGTTTGAAATCTTAATGTAATAAGGGTTTGTAGTAAATTAAAACGGGTGCCCTATTGCTAGGACACCCTCATGGGAGAGGAGAAACCGGACGAAGAGCTTATGGGGAAACGTAAGTCTTCTCCGCGGTTGTCTACGACATTCGATGATGTCGATACTTTAATGATTGCCCGATTGGGCAGAAATATACATGTCGAAAAAAATTTGTAGGGCTCGATAAATGATGCCGCTTTCTCACATCCTATAACCAAAATGAACTTGCCCAGCTGTATAAGCAGGGGTGATGGTCACATATGTAGGAGGAGATCGAGTTGAGGCATCTGATTATATACGCACATCCCAATCCGAACAGCTTCAATCATGCCATTATGGAAATGGTACAAGCTGAATTGGAGGATCAGGGACACGCCGCATTGGTTCGCAACTTGTATGAAATGGAGTTCAATCCGGTGCTGTCGGCTAAAGACTTCGAATTGTTCAGACAGCATGAACTGCCCCCTGATATTGAGGAGGAGCAGGGTCATATTATGTGGGCAGATCATATCATTATGATTTATCCAATCTGGTGGGCAAGCATGCCTGCCATTATGAAAGGGTACATCGACCGTGTGTTTTCGTATGGCTTCGCCTACAAATATGGTGCTGACGGCATAGAGAAGCTGCTGTTAGGGAAGTCGGCGCTGCTCTTGTCCACACATGGCAACACACATGAGCAATATAAGCAGAGCGGCATGTATGAGGCCATGCAGAAGACGACAGACAGCGGCATTTTTGAATTTGTCGGCATGAAAGTGCTTGTACATTGGTTCTTTGCATCCGTGACGACAATTGACGATGGAGCGCGCAAGCAGATGCTTGTTAGTGTGAAGGAACTGCTGCAGCAACTGCATCGATAAGTTGATGTTGATAGATAAGGCTTCTTATCGGGAACCCTATTTCCGGATAAGGAGCTTTTCTTTTTATAGAGGGATTGTGTGATGAAGAAGCTAAGTCTGAATGAGGACACGTTTTCCTTTTTCAAATTAGGAGAAAATGTGGTACGATAAACGTCGAAATACAAGAAGTTTACCGTTACATACCATCATGATTATACGGATAAGCTGCGCTGAGGCGCATAAGAATGGGTGGAGTGAATTGAGAGTTATTTCAGGAACAGCAAGAGGTCGCTCGTTGAAGCCGGTACCCGGCATGGGGACGCGGCCGACGACAGATAAAGTCAAGGAAGCCTTGTTCAGCATGATCGGGCCGTATTTTGACGGCGGCTGTGTGCTGGATCTGTTCGCAGGAACAGGCGGACTTGGCATCGAGGCACTTAGCCGTGGTGCGGAACAAGCGATATTCGTGGACAAGGATCCCAAGGCTGTCGAAGTTGTGAAGCACAACGTTCAGGCGGCAGGGGTCGCGGAGCAGAGTGAAGTATACCGCAATGATGCCAAGCGGGCGATTAAGGCATTAACGAAGCGTGATATTTCTTTTGAACTTATTTTTCTTGATCCGCCATATCGATTGAAGGATGCGGACGAACTGCTGGAAGGCATGTGGAATGACGGGTTAATCTCGAAGGATGCGACGATTGTCGTTGAGCATGACTCGAAGCATGAATATCCCGAAGAGATCGGTCCTCTCTACGTATGGAAGAAAACAGAGTACGGAGAAATTGGAATTACGGTATATCGGGTCAAGGAACAGACAGAGAAGGAAGCTGAGCTTGAACAGAACGCATAAGCTTATAACCATATGAGGAAATGAAACGTGCAGAAGAATAATCTGCTGTAGGGCATAAGGAGGATCCATTGTCATGACGGAACATACAGAGCAAGTGCATGAGCCGCGCATTGCGGTGTATCCGGGAAGCTTCGATCCGGTTACACTTGGGCATCTTGATATTATACAACGAGCGGCTAAGCAATTTGATAAGCTCATCGTAGCGGTGTTGAACAATTTGTCGAAGCAGCCAATGTTCAGTGTTGAGGAACGGAAGGAGCTTCTTGGGCAGATTACTCAGCATATCCCGAATGTGGAAATTGACAGTTTCCGTGATTTGCTGGTCAATTATATGGAGCAGAAGCAGGGCCATGTGATCGTGCGCGGCATTCGCTCTGTCACAGACTTCGAATATGAGCTGCAGATGGCTTCCACGAATCAGAAGCTTAACCCACGAGTAGAGACGATCTTTATGATGACGAATCCGAAATATTCCTATCTAAGCTCAAGCATGGTCAAGGAAATTGCGAAATTCAATGGTGACGTCAGCGAATTGGTGGCACCTGAAGTAGAATTGGCACTGCGTGATAAATACAAAGATTCAAAGTAAGCAGCAGGTCCATGTCGCCAGTATGAATCAACGGTCGATATGGACTTTTTTGTTTAGCCTCGGGTGAACAGCCGTCCAACGGTTTGTGCCAGTACGAATAAAGTGAATAGGAATAGACAGGCTACGGGAATGAGCATGGAAGCTTGAGCCCATATTGGCAAATGACTAATGAAAGTCAATAACGGAAGCAGGCTGCTTGATTCCGCGATTACAGGCGCATCATAGGCATTGGATGTGTTGGTTGCTAGCGTACATAATGCTGACATTGCTGAATCTGATGATTGGAGCAGGGAATGAAGTGGCGACCATAGCATATAAGTGAGCAGAAATGCACATAAGGCATGAAGCAGACGGGATAGTATAAAATGGCCGAAGCGAAGATCCGTCGTCTTCACAATGCTGTGAACTTGAAGAAGAGCACTGATGCCGCTCCAGGCAATAACGGAACTGAGCAGCGCTGCTTGAAATACAGAAGATGAGAACGCTGCTGAACCGAACGTATACGCCGCTAAATTTACTTCAAGCAATCCGTTCAAGATATATTTGCCAAGCTCCTGAGGAATTGCGATGCGCAGCACTTGAATGATAACGGAGAATATCATCATATAGCCGCCGACCATCATTAAGGTTTGGACAGCTGAAGTAACGGACTCGCCCAGCATTCTGCCGAAGGGACGGCCATCCTGACGATGGGCGCCCTCCATCTGCCCAATGATCCGTTGGTAGAATTTCTGGTGAGATTTCGATAGTGAAGCAGATGTGCGTAATGGCTGCGACTCAGGGCGCATGCGGTGAATGAAGCGCAATAGAAGTGTAGTTAGGATAGAGGAAGCCCAGTGAATAATTGCGATGATTAGCCCAAGCTCAGGCTTCTGCATAAACCCAACACCTACGACTGCTATAATAAAAAGGGGACTGCTTGTATGGGACAGACAGAGCAGCCGCTCAGCTTCCTGACGAGATAGAATCTGTTGATTGCGCAGTTGGGCAACAGCCTTGGCTCCTGCTGGATAGCCGGCCGTCCAGCCGACCGCCCACGCCCAGCCGCCAACTCCAGGCAGACGGAATAACAAACGCATAAGGGGGTCCAACAAGGAACCAAGTCCATGGACGAATCCATAGGCATAGAGCATTTCAGACAATACTAAGAACGGCAGCAATGCCGGGAATATAATGTTCCACCATATTTTCAAGCCTTGAAGTGATGCTTGGAATGCTTGATCCGGATACGATACAATGCAAATAACGAGAAGAACTGCCGTACTTCCCATCAACAGCGTCGTTAGCGGGTGTTGGGATAGCGGCGTTCGAAATGAAAACATGATGTTCACCTCTTGCAACAGTATTGGAAGTAGGGTACTTCCACATATGTACGTACCAAAGACAGGCTTTAGACCAGTTTGTACAACGAAGCAGGGGCGAGCGGATGCAGCAGGAGGGAATGCAATAATGGAGGAAGAAGCAGTACGTGACAGCCAAGGCTCGAAGCGTTGGCGATTAGGCAGTTGGAAATGGTTCTTTGCAGCACTCTTGTTCTTGTATGTCATGGTGTATATGCCGACACCATATGTGATATATACGCCGGGCAGTGCCGAGCAGGTGAAGCCAATGGTAAGTGTCCAAGCTGGAGACGACACAGAAGAAGGGACATTTATGCTTACCACGGTGCGCCGCACATATGCGAACCTTGCATTGCTATTATGGAAATCATTTGACCCGCATGCCGAGTTTGGCAAGAAGGCGGATTCCCTACAAGGAAGAAGCGAACAGGAATATGTGACTGAGCAATTGTTCAACATGAGTGATTCCCAGCTAGGCGCGGTACTAGCTGCCTATAACCAGTTGAAGATCCCGTACCAATTGAAATCCGAAGGCGTGTATGTTATTTACAACTACCCGAACCTTGCGCACAATGAGTTCGAGACCAATGATCGGATCATCGAAGTCGATGGTAAGCCGGTTAATGATTTCGAAGCATTACAAGCAGTTATGAAGGGCCGCAAAGCTGGAGAAACGGTGCAGGTCAAGGTTGAGCGTGACAAGAAAGAGAAACTTGTAAAGGCGACATTGGTGGAACTGACGGATCCGAATAAGAAAGAGGAGAAGCGAGTTGGCTTTGGTCTTCGGTACGGACAACGCAAGGAAGCTATACCTGAGGATAAAGGAAAAACCATAACCTTCAAAGACAGTGACATTGGCGGTCCATCCGCTGGGCTTATGTTTACCTTGGAACTGATAAACCGCTTAACCCCAGGAGACTTAACTGAAGGCTATCGGATAGCAGGAACAGGAACGATTGAACCTGGCGGGAATGTAGGCGTGATTGGTGGCATTCAATTTAAGGTTGTGGCTGCTGATCGTGAGAAGGCGGCGCTGTTCCTTGCTCCAGAAGGCAATTATGCGGAAGCGAAGGCGAAGCTCGAAACGATGAATACGAAAATGAAGCTGGTATCAGTACGTACAGTGAGCGATGCACTGAACGCAATTCAGAAGTTTGGCGCCGAGCAGAAGGCTGCTCAGTAATCGTATAGAGTCAAGGGAAGGGCTCGTGGAATAAGTAGCGGCGAGCTCTAATAGCTTGAAGCACAGCTTGTCTGATCATGGAGTGGGCAACTATCGTGATGCCGATAAGAGGGTATACAGGCTGATATCTTCTGAATATATGAAATAAGGGCTATATAGACAAAAGATCGAGGTGGGGGACGAATGTTCCCATGCTCGATCTTTTGTGCTTTTTCTTCCCTTAGTTTGATTGATGTCGCCGAGGTGACTCGTAATAGTCCCGATAAGCATCACGAGCATTCCAACGCCCAAAGGCGTTCGCATACAGCGATGTTGCTCGGATATCAGCTTCCAGGCCGCAATAACCTCCGAGATTGAAGTTATCGCGATTCACGCTTAACACAATCGGCAGTTCTGCGCTTTGCTTCATTCGCTTCAGCAGGGCGCGTCCTGTGTCCGTGAACCCAAGAACTCTAATGTACCAGGGCCCCTTCTTCAAGCCATCGGATCCAAAATGGAATTTGTCATGGTGAAGTAAAATATGCGCGAGCATTCGCTGCAGCTTCGTTCGGGTATAGCGCTTCGTCTTGAGCTGCTCAAGCAGGGATTCCACGCGTTGTGCTGTCATTTGACCGAGTGCCAGCTTCACTCGGTGCTCGAGCCCTTCCGTAACCTCCAGATGACGCGCAATGGATTCAGGAGACAACTGATGAAGCCGATATATCAGCTCACGCGTATAACAATCCCAGCTCATTGGTGCTCTGCCGAAACGATGCTCCTGCTCAAGAATACGCAGTGTGCTTGACGGTAAATATTGTGCGCATGTCTCGAGAGTGCCTTCTTCTGTCCATAATCGTCTAATGGCGGTTGCGCTCGCGATTGAGCCTTCTGGTGCTTCCGTATCATGGTAGCCGGCCTGTGTGCGAGCAATCGTGTGCGGTTTGATTGCGCTATTCAATCGGCGGAGCGCCATTACATAGTGCAGGCCAAGGGAATTGTTGGGCTGCGCCATCCAGTCTGCAGCCTCGGATGAAGAAGGGCTGGTGCGGCTTGCCGTCATTGCTTGTCCCGCTGCTGCGGCATAAGCAGCAGGGTAGGTTAAACCTGCCTTCAGATGCTCCTGCAGCTGATCTGTGAAGCCCGAAGGCTCGTTAACGAGGATATCTGCTGCACGTAAGAACGGTTCAACATCACCAAGTTCGCTGCCGAAGCAGAGAGCGTCAACTACGCCTGTCGCTTGCAGGGTGGCAACAGCGCCGTAGGCGAACCATTCCGCAGGCTGAACAGCGTAGGCAACAGGCAATTCGAGGACAAGGTCGACGCCATTTGCAAGTGCCATATCCGTTCGCGACCATTTATCGGTCAAGGCTGGTTCGCCACGCTGTAGGAAATGTCCGCTCATGACAGCGACCACTGCGTCGCAATTTGAAACTTTTTTCGATTGCTGGAGATGATATACATGACCGTTATGCATCGGATTGTATTCAACGACGATTCCGAGCGTTCTCATTCACGTCTCTTCCTTTCAGGCGCTGAATGCGGTAATATGGTATCTCAATAGTATCTAAAGTAGATGCATTGAATGCTTATTGACGGATCTCTTTCCCAGACAATCCACGGGTATTGATAATCAAATCATACCATGATTGAATGGTTTTCCATAGGAAGGGGAATCGCGCTCCGGCTCTGGCAAACTGTCAAACGAATTTGGTTGACAAAGCATGACGTTAATCGCTATAATTAATTTTGTTTGTTTGGAGTGATAGTATGGAATTTCGATTTCGAGACATAGTTGCTGGTAGAGGGGAAACGCAGATTGATACGGCATTTCGTGCCGATGAGGTAGCGCGTGAGCGGTCTGATGTTGCCATTTCTGAACCGGTTCATGTCGAACTGTCGGTAAAGGCGGAAAGTGATGGGTTCGCTCGAGCTCATGGCAAGCTGACCGCTAAGATGGAACTGCAATGCTCGCGTTGTTTAACATCGTTTACCGAGACGTACGTTATTCCGTTTGATGAGCAGTTCAAGCTGAAGGACTCTACTGATCTTCCCGCTGAAGGAGAGGAGGAGGACGTCATTACGGTGGCGGACGACCTTGTCAACTTAAAGCCTTACGTGGAAGAGGCGCTCTTAATGAACTTGCCGTATGCGCCGCTATGCGACGAGACGTGCAAGGGTTTGTGCCCGACTTGCGGCACGAACCGCAACGAACATCCATGCGGATGCTCGACTGAGCGAATCGACCCGAGACTGGCGGGGTTACAAGATTTCTTTAAGAAATAGAAAGCTGACAGTAGAAATAACACGTAACTTGGGTAAGGAGGTGTAAACATGGCAGTACCTCAAAGAAGAACGTCGAAAACACGTCGTGACAAGCGCCGTACGCACTTCAAATTGTCCGTGCCGGGCATGGTAAAATGCGAACAATGCGGTGAGTTGAAATTGGCGCACCATGTATGCAAAGTGTGCGGAACATACAAAGCTAGAGAGATTATCAAACAATAATCGGATATCTATGCAGGGAAAGTAGTACTTCGTGATCTCACGGGTGCTACTTTTTTTGTTCTCTTACCCTGGATAATATTAGGAGGAAAAGAGGGGGTATAAAAACTGGTGCTTTCCTTTAGACCCATTTTTATATATACTACTCTTAGTACCAGGTTCTAAATACCTTTTTTCAAATCGATGAAAATGATCTATGATATACATAAGGGTTGGACAGTCAGCAGTTATGCGGCAAGCCAAGCCTTTAGCATATTGGGCAACGAGCAAAGGTGGTGCGGGACATCGAGCGTTTACCTAAGAGACAGCGTCAGCAGCAGCTGGCCGCAATCATTGAAGAGAATCCATTCGTGACTGATCAGGAATTAACCCGCAAGTTGAAGGTGAGTATCCAGACGATTCGGCTTGACCGGATGGAGCTCGGGATTCCTGAATTAAGGGAACGATTGAAGCTAATGGCAGAGCAATCCTACGATCAAGTAAGATCCTTGCCGCTACATGAAGTTATTGGTGATATTGTTGACCTGCAGCTGGATCGCAGCGGGATATCGATATTTGAAATCCGTGATGAACACGTCTTCTCAAGAACACATATCGCACGCGGTCATCATCTGTTCGCGCAAGCGAACTCGCTTGCGGTTGCGGTCATTAATGACGAGATTGCATTAACGTCATCAGCGGATATTCGCTTTCTTCGTTCCGTGAAGCTGGGAGAGAAGTGTATCGCGAAAGCGTATGTACGCTCAATTTCAGGCGAGCGAAGCAAGGCGAAGGTGGAAGTGTTTAGTTATGTGGGAGAAGAAATGGTGTTCCAAGGGAACTTTGTCATTTATCGTTCGGCAGGAACGGTGATTAGCAGCGAAGGAGGAGAACTGCATGAGAATCGCCATTGATGCGATGGGTGGAGATCATGCGCCGAAGAGCAATGTAGAAGGTGCATTGGCGGCAGCCAAGGAATGGTCGGATGTTGAACTGCTGCTTGTGGGAGACGAAGCAAAGCTCACTCCGTATATGACCACTTCCCCATCGAATGTGCGCATCATTCATGCGCCAGATACAATTGAGGCAGATGACGAGCCGGTTAAGGCAGTTCGTCGCAAGAAGGAAGCCTCGATGGTTGTTGCGGGACGTATGGTTCGTGAAGGTGAAGCGGATTGCATGATATCGGCAGGCAATACGGGAGCGTTGATGACGACAGGGCTTCTCATTGTAGGCCGTATGAATGGTGTGGAGCGGCCTGCACTGGCTCCAATGATCCCAACGATGGATGGCAGAGGCGTGCTAGCGCTGGACTTGGGTGCGAACATGGATGCCAAGCCTGAGCATCTTGCGCAGTATGCCTTGATGGGCAGTATTTATCGCGAGAAGGTACATGGCATGGCGAAGCCGCGCGTCGGACTGCTGAACGTAGGTACAGAGGCGATGAAGGGCAATGAATTGACGAAGCAGGTCTATCCGCTGCTCGCGGAGCTGCCGATTCAATTCGTAGGCAATGTCGAAGCCAGAGACGTATTGGAGAGTACTTGTGACGTACTCGTGTGCGATGGATTTGCTGGCAATGTCATGTTGAAATCGCTGGAAGGAACGGCAAGCTCATTATTTGGCGTGTTGAAGCGGGAGTTCACGCGTACATGGTATACGAAGCTTGCGGCAGCGATGTTGATGCCAGCACTTAAGGGCTTGCGCAAGACGATGGATTACAAGGAACATGGCGGAGCTCCGCTGTTAGGCTTGAACGGACTTGTAATTAAGGCGCACGGCTCTTCAGATGCGCGAGCCGTTCATAATGCGGTTCGGCAAGCACGTTTAGCGCTGCAAAATGATTTGATTGAGACGATTTCTATGGGAGTCGGCGGAACTAACAGTGGGAAGTGAGTGATGCGTGATGAGCTTACGGGCAGTAGGAATCATTGGGACAGGTAAGTACGTACCCGAACGTGTGTTGACAAATGCGGACATGGAGAAAATGGTCGATACAAACGATGAGTGGATTGTATCACGAACGGGAATTAAAGAGCGTCGGATCGCGGCAGAGCATGAGGCAACCTCTGACTTGGCTTTTTATGCAGCGGAGAAGGCACTGGAAGCGGCGGGCATCTCAGCAGAAGAATTGGACTTGATTGTCGTAGCTACTGTTACACCAGATATGTCATTCCCGTCCACCGCTTGTCTTGTTCAGAAGCGGCTTGGGGCGACGAAAGCGGCAGCATTCGATTTGTCAGCAGCATGCTCTGGATTTGTATATGGACTTGCTAACGCAAGCAACTTTATTGCAATGGGCACATACAAGTACGCACTTGTAATCGGTGCAGAATGCTTGTCGCGCATTACGGATTACACGGATCGCAATACTTGCATCCTGTTCGGAGATGGTGCGGGTGCAGCGGTGCTTGGTCCAGTACCGGAAGGCCGAGGATTCCAATCCTTCGTGCTTGGCGCGGACGGCAATGGCGGTGAACTTCTGAAAATTGAAGCCGGTGGTTCGCGTATGCCTGCGTCGGCGGAGACGGTTGAAAACAAGCGCCATTATCTTTATATGAACGGTCGCGAAGTATTCAAGTTCGCTGTTCGCATTATGGGAAATGCGGCAGAAGAAGCGCTTGAGAAGGCAGGGAAGAAAAAGGAAGATGTTAGTTTGATGGTTCCACACCAGGCGAATACGCGGATTATCCATGCAGCTCTGGAGCGGCTGAACCTGTCGGAGGACAAATGCGTTATTAATTTGCCTTACTATGCGAATACGTCGGCAGCTTCCATCCCGCTTGCACTTGCAGAGGCTGCAGAGCAAGGCCGCATTCAAGAGGGAGACACGATCCTGCTCGTTGGCTTCGGCGGCGGCTTGACATGGGGAGCTTCGGTTATCGTTTGGTAGAGGGATGTCCTTCTCCGTGATTAAGGAAAACACAGTTCTGATTTATACTCATTCATGGATAAATTAAGGAGTGGACAATCTTGGGTAAAATTGCATTCGTTTTTCCTGGACAAGGTGCTCAAGCGGTTGGTATGGGCAAGGACGTCTATGAGGCCGTTCCTGCTGCACAGGAGGCTTTCGATACAGCAGAGCAGGTACTTGGATTCCCTCTGAAGGAGCTCGTATTCAATGGGCCAGAGGAAGACTTGAAGCAGACAGCAAACACGCAGCCAGCGCTTCTTGCTACGAGCTATGCACTGTATCGCGCGTTTGAAGCGTCTGGTGTTCGTCCAGACTTCGTCGCAGGACACAGCTTGGGTGAATATAGTGCGCTTGTTGTAGCGGGGGTTCTATCCTTCGAGGATGCAGTCGCAATTGTGCGGCAGCGCGGACAATTCATGGAGCAGGCTGTTCCGCATGGACAAGGTGCCATGGCGGCTGTATTAGGTGCAGAGCGCGAGCAGTTGGGAGCGCTGTGTGATGATATTAGCCGAACAACAGGTTCAGTAGAGATGGCGAACGTAAACTGTCCTGGCCAAATCGTTGTATCAGGTACAGCGGAGGGTGTAGCGGCGGTTGCCGAACGTGGGAAAGAGGCTGGCGCTAAACGTGTAAAACAACTGGAGGTTAGCGGGCCATTCCATTCGCAGTTGATGAAGCCAGCAGCAGAACGGCTGGGCGAAGTTTTGAAGACCGTTGCCTTCCAAGATGCTTCTGTGCCGGTTGTGGCCAATGTATCTGCACGTCCAGAGGAAGCGGGCGAGCTACTTCGTGAGCTGCTCGTAGAGCAAGTGTTCTCGCCAGTATTGTGGGAAGACAGTGTACGCTATATGATCGAGCAGGGCGTTGATACATTCATTGAGCTGGGTTCAGGCTCCGTTCTTGCTGGACTGATTAAGAAGATAGACCGTTCGGTGAAGATTGTATCGATTAATAGCCTGGCAGCCATAGAAGCGTACCTTGAAGAATAATTGCAGTATTCATGCAATCGATATTCTATATCTATCTTATGTCTGCAATTATCATTCTAGTGATGCTGGGCGTAACCCGCTGCGGAATACGCCCGGGCAAGTATAAGGGAGGAACATGACCATGTCGAGCTTTGAAGGCAAAGTGGCGGTTGTCACAGGCGCTTCTCGCGGCATAGGACGAGCAATTGCGCTAAGTCTGGCTGAGGCTGGTGCAGATGTTGTTGTGAACTATGCAGGCAGCGAAGCGGCAGCTAAGGATACTGCAGCTGCGATCGAGGCAATGGGACGCAAAGCCATCACCGTTCAAGCAAATGTGGGCAAGACAGAAGAGGCGGATCTTCTTGTAAAGACAGCGTTGGATCAATTTGGCCGTATTGACATATTGGTGAATAATGCCGGAATTACAAGAGATAATTTAATTATGCGGATGAAGGAAGAAGAGTTTGATCAAGTCATTGAGACGAATTTGAAGGGTGTATTCAATTGCGTAAAGGCAGTGACTCGCCCGATGATGAAACAGCGCTCTGGCCGCATTATTAATATCTCGTCCGTCGTAGGTGTAATTGGCAATCCGGGTCAAGCCAACTATGTAGCAGCTAAAGCTGGTGTAATCGGCCTTACTAAGGCGTCTGCGCGCGAGCTTGCATCCCGTGGCATTACCGTCAATTGTGTGGCGCCAGGCTTTATTGAGACAGATATGACGGATGCACTGTCTGAAGAGATGAAGGGGCAGCTGCTTAGTCAGATCCCGCTTAATCGTCTAGGTCAGCCAGAGCATATTGCGAAGGCAGTTCGCTTCTTGGCATCTAATGATGCGGAATATATGACAGGCCAGACGATCCATGTGGATGGCGGCATGTACATGTAGGAGGCTTCTCCGTTCATGGCAGCATGAACGTTAAGCGATATAATGGGTGGGTGTGCATAAGTGTTGAGCGATCAGCAATAAAGCATCTTTTCCCTAATAAGTGGAAACGACTGTGAGAGATCAGGTCGTTTCTACCAGCAAGCCGTTTTGATATGGCAATTTACAATGTTTTTTCGTATAATACCAAAGAGGAGGTGAACCGGATGTCAGCAGAAGTGTTGGAGCGTGTAAAGCGCATCATCGTTGAACGCCTTGGCGTTGATGAGGCAGAAGTAACGCTTGAAGCATCTTTCAAGGAGGATCTTGGCGCTGATTCCCTCGATGTTGTGGAATTGGTGATGGAATTGGAAGATGAGTTTGATATGGAAATCTCTGATGAAGACGCGGAGAAAATTACTTCGGTTGGAGAAGTAGTGAATTACATACAATCTCATACCTAAGTTACTGAGTCCCGTTCTTCGTTAACGGGACTTCTCCTCATTATTGCAATATCTGAATGCGGCGGTATGCCGCATTCTCCATCATATAGAAGCTTGAACTGCAGAAGTAGAGGTGATTCTGATTGAAGCACAGGGTTGTAGTGACCGGCATGGGTGTCGTAACCGCTCTCGGCTCGGACATTGAGACATTCTGGAATAACCTGTTGGAAGGGAAGTCTGGAGTATCTCACATAGAAGCGTTTGATGTTACCGATTATCCGACGCAAATTGCCGCTTCCGTGAAGGATTTCAATCCAGAAGATTTCATGGATAAAAAAGAAACAAGGCGTATGGATCGATTTGTTCAATTCGCAGTAGCTGCAAGTAAGAACGCCTTGGAAGACGCGAAGCTGGACGTAAGAGAACAGACGAATCCAGATCGTGTTGGCGTTATCGTCGGATCCGGTATTGGTGGTCTTGGCACATGGGAAGATCAGCATACGATATTGATGGAAAAAGGCGTTAAGCGCGTTAGTCCATTCTTCATTCCGATGATGATTGCGAACATGGCATCTGGCCAAGTCTCCATCACTGTTGGAGCTCGCGGACCGAATACAGCAGCTGTATCCGCATGTGCGACGGGGACGCATTCCATTGGCGACGCATACAAGATTATTCAGCGCGGCGACGCGGATGTAATGATCTGTGGCGGAGCAGAAGCGACGATCCGTCCGATCGGTATGGCAGGCTTCTGCGCGATGCGTGCGATGTCGACTCGCAACGATGAGCCAGAGCGCGCTAGCCGCCCATTCGATGTAGAGCGTGACGGTTTCGTTATGGGCGAAGGAGCAGGCGTACTTGTTCTGGAGTCGCTGGAGCATGCTCTAGCACGCGGCGCTCGTATCTATGGGGAAGTGGCCGGCTATGGGATGAGCGGTGACGCTCACCATATGACAGAGCCTGACCCGAAAGGAGCAGCATTGTGCATGACTCGTGCGCTGGCGGATGGCGATTTGGCACCAGAGCAGATCGATTACATCAACGCACATGGTACCTCGACTCCAGTAGGAGATCGTTCGGAGACGAAAGCGATCAAGTCAGCGCTAGGCGACCATGCTTATAAGACAGCAGTGAGTTCAACGAAATCCATGACAGGGCATCTTCTCGGTGCAGCAGGCGGCGTAGAGGCAGTCATTTGCAGCTTGGTACTGCAGCATGGCATGATTCCGCCGACGATCAACCTGGAAAATCAGGATCCGGAATGTGACCTCGATTACGTTCCGAACGTAGCTCGTAAAGCTGATGTACAAGTAGCGATGTCCAACTCATTTGGCTTCGGAGGACATAACGCTACAATTGTCTTGAAGAAATACGAAGCATAAGGAGTCAGACAGTTGAGTGTAGAATTGAAGCAGTTACAACAGAAACTGAACATTCATTTTCGGAACAGACAGCTGTTGAAACAAGCGTTCACCCATGCTTCCTATGTGAACGAACACCGCTTCGGCCAGCACCAAGACAACGAACGCCTTGAATTTTTGGGCGATGCTGTGTTGGAGCTGACGGTGTCAGAATTTTTGTATCACCGATGTCCGACACGGCCCGAAGGGGAGTTGACCAAGATGCGTGCTTCCATCGTCTGTGAGCCATCTCTTGTCAAATTTGCTAACCAGCTTGGTTTCGGCAAGTATGTTCTGTTAGGCAAGGGAGAGGAGCTGACGGGAGGACGTACGCGTCCCGCATTGTTGGCGGATGTTTTTGAATCGTTCATCGGCGCGCTCTATTTGGATCAAGGCTTAGAGGTGGTGCGGGATTTTCTGCGCGAGCATATTTTCCCGCAAATCACGCTTGACGGCAAGCTGCAGACGAATGATTACAAGACACAGCTGCAGGAATTGACGCAGCATCACAATTTGGGTTCGCTCGAATATCGAATTATCGAAGAGCGCGGCCCAGCACATGAACGTGAATTCGTATCTGAAGTATGTATGGGTGACGAATGTTTAGGTCGCGGAGTTGGCCGCTCGAAGAAAGAAGCGGAACAACAAGCCGCGGCACAGGCGCTCGAGCAATTAGTCATTCCGAAATCATAACGTACTGTAAGGCCGGCGCGTGCGTCGGCCAGTTTCGCAGAAAGAGCAAAGAACAGCGCGCGAAGCGAGCGGAATTGGAGCTGCTTACAGGCTGGTTTTTGCTCTTTCTTTGTCCGAAGCTACGTTACCGCGCGGAAATTTGACAGCATGTCCATGCGACGATTCGGATTCGCGATATGGTACAATAATCGTTGAGGTGATCGTAGAACGATGTTCTTAAAAAGGTTAGAACTGGCGGGCTTTAAATCGTTCGCGGATCGGACGGAATTAGAGTTCGTCCAGGGAATCACCGGCGTTGTCGGCCCAAACGGCAGCGGAAAGAGTAATATCTCTGACGCAATCCGTTGGGTGCTCGGGGAACAGAGCGCCAAGTCACTTCGCGGCGGCAAGATGGAAGACATTATCTTTGCAGGCAGTGATGCGCGCAAAGCAGTGAACTATGGAGAAGTGTCCTTAACGCTCGATAACAGCGATGAGACACTTCCGCTTGATTTCAATGAAGTGACGGTGACACGTCGTGTGCATCGAAGCGGCGACAGTGAATATTTTATTAATAAGCAAGCTTGTCGATTGAAGGATATCACCGAACTGTTCATGGACACAGGAATCGGGAAAGAAGCATATTCCATTATCGGACAAGGCCGAATTGAAGAAATCCTCAGTACTCGTTCAGAAGATCGTCGTGGGATATTCGAAGAGGCGTCTGGGATTGTGAAATACAAGTCTCGGAAGCGAGACGCGAAGAAGAAGCTGGATGAGACCGAGCAGAACTTGCTCCGCATTCACGATCTTGTGGTGGAATTAGAGGATCAGATCGGGCCGCTTAAGGAGCAGTCTGAGAAGGCTAGACACTATAAGCAGCTTCGTGAATGGTTGAAGAACAAAGAAATTGCAGTTTACGTTCATCAAATAGAGGAGCTTCACATCACTTGGCAACAGGCAAACGAGAAGCTAGGACAGTTGAAGGAACGTGAATTGTCCTTGTCAACGGTAGTAAGCGAGCATGATGCCAAGCTGGAAGTGCACCGCATTGAGCTTCGCAAGCTGGAAGAGGAGCTGGAGAAGCTCCAGGCAACGCTTCTTCATTACAGTGAGGAGTATGAGAAGTGCGAAGGACAAGGCGAGGTTCTGAGGGAGCGCAAGCGGAATCTGACGTCCAATGAGCAGCAGATGAAGACAACGCTGACGACGACTTCGGAACGAATGCGTGCGAAGCAGTTGGAAGTGCAATCTGTTCGCGAGAAGCTGTTGGCCTTGCAGACTGAACTGGCTGAAATTCGCGGACTTATCGTTGCCGAAGAGACACGGCTTGCTGGCGTAGCTGGCGGGACAAGCTCAGACGCGGAAGAGAGCTTGAAGGGTCAGCTGCTCGAAGTAATGAATCAAATGGCGCAGCAGCGCAATGATATTCGCTACTATGACCAGCAGAAGGAATCCCTGCAAAAGCGTCTCGATAAAATGAATACAGCACGCAACAAGCGCGAGCAGGAGCAGAAGGATCTTCAGAAGAAGGTCGAAGATGCCAAGCGCCGCAGTGAAACGCTAACAGGAGATTTGGCGTACATTCGTAATCGTTATCTTACAGAGAGTGAGCAGTTGAAGCAGGATGAGTCGCTTCTCTCCGAGACGGAGCAGGCTGTGCGCAAATGGCAGCAAAAAGCCGATGCAATGGTGTCTCGTCGTGATACGATGCAGGAGCTGCAAAATGACTTTGACGGCTTCATGCTCGGCGTACGGGAAGTGCTTAAGGCTGCACGTCGACCGAATGGATTGCAGGGCGTACATGGTGCGGTTGCGGAATTGATCCGTGTGCCAGAGCAATTGGAGACGGCGATTGAGACTGCACTTGGCGCAGCCTTACAGCATATCGTTATGGAGAATGAGTCGGTATCGCGGAATGCCATCATGTTCCTGAAGCAGCGTCAATTAGGACGTGCGACATTCTTGCCGCTGGATGTTATTCGACCACGCTCCTTACATGAGACAGACCGTCGAATTGTGAATGGTACGGAAGGCTTTGTAGGTGTAGCGGCGGATTTGGTAAAGTCGGACGACATGTATGCAAGTATTGTCGGCAGCTTGCTCGGCAATGTGGTCATTGCGAAATCGCTGGAAGATGCGAACCGAATTGCGGCGAAGCTGCAGTACCGTTATCGTGTGGTGACGCTTGAAGGCGATGTTGTCAATGCCGGCGGCTCAATGACAGGCGGAAGCTTGAATAAGAAGAGCGCGAACCTGCTCGGACGCCAGCGTCAATTGGAACAGCTGGAAGCAGATATTAAGGAAGCTGATAAGCAGCTTGCCAAGCTGACGGAGACGTATACGGAGCTGAAGCAGCGCACAACGACGGGACTGAAACGGCTCGATGACCTTCGCGAGCAAGGCGAAACGAAGCGCATCAATGAACAGCAGCTGACGAGCGAGATTGCGCAGCTGGAGAAGGAAGAACGCCAGTTGGCAGAAGCGCTCGAGGTGGAGCAGCAGGAGCTTACACACGCTGCGGAGGAGATGTCCACGCTTGACGCTGGGCGGCGTACCGCGGAGGCTCGGCTCGACGAGTTGAAGATTGATGAGGATCGTCTGCATGTCTCGATTGAGACAGCGGAATCTGCACGCAAGGCGAACGAGTCAGAGAAGGAAGTGCTGCAATCACAGCTTACGGACTTGAAGGTTCGCCAAGGGAAACTCGATCAGGAATCTTTCTCGCTGCAGGAGCAGCTGACACGCTCTGAGCAGGAAGCCAAGGCGTACGAGCAAGAGTATACGCAGTTGACGCAAGGGTTGATTCAGGTACAGATTGATCTGGAGACCGCTGAGCGTGAGACGATGAAGCAGACTGAAGACTTGAACCATTTCCATGTGAAGAAACAAGAAACGGGCAAGCAGATTGAGTTCAAACGTGCGGATCGTGCGCAATGTGTGGCAAGACTGGAGCTTGCAGAAAGCGATACGAAGGAGCAGCGTACGGAGCTGAAGCAAGTGGAGGAGTCGATGCGTCAGACGGAGATTCAAGCGAATCGCCTTGATGTTGAACTGGATAACTTGCTGCGCAAACTCAGTGAAGAGTACGAGATTAGCTTTGAACTGGCGAAGCATCGATACGTAGTACCTGAGAACATTGAGGAAGCGAAGCTGGAAGTGCGCGATCTGAAGAAACAGATTGCAGCACTTGGCGAAGTAAACCTTGGTGCGATCGATGAGTTTGAACGTGTGAATGAGCGCTATCAGTTCCTAAGTGAACAGAAGAATGATCTGATTGAAGCGAAGACGACGCTATATCAAGTTATCCGTGAGATGGATGACGAGATGTCGAAGCGTTTCAAAGCCACATTCGATGCGATCCGCAAGCAGTTCGTTGTCGTGTTCTCCAAGCTGTTCGGCGGTGGACGGGCTGATCTCGTTCTGATTGATCCGGAACATATACTGGAAACGGGGATTGACATTGTGGCGCAGCCACCAGGCAAGAAGCTGCAAAATTTACAGCTGCTGTCCGGCGGTGAGCGTGCCTTGACAGCAATGGCGCTGCTATTTGCGATATTGCATGTGAAGCCAGTGCCGTTCTGCGTGCTTGATGAGGTTGAAGCGGCACTCGATGAAGCGAACGTTACGCGCTTCGCCCAATATTTGCGTGAATTCTCCGAGCAGACGCAGTTTATCGTCGTCACACATCGCAAGGGGACGATGGAAGAAGCTGATGTACTGTACGGTGTCACGATGGAAGAGGGCGGCGTATCGAAGCTCGTATCCGTAAAGTTGGAAGATGACGAAGCAATCATTGCATAAGGGGCGGGGAAGGACATGAGTTTTTTTAAGAAGCTGAAGGAAAGCATCGCGGCAAAGACCGAGTCCGTAACGAATATTTTCAAGGAAGGCTTGGAGAAAACTCGCAAAGGGCTCGTGGAGAAAGTAACAGAGCTTATTACGCGGCGCAAAAAGATTGATGAAGCTTTCTATGAAGAACTTGAAGAAATCTTAATCGGTGCCGATGTTGGCGTGACAACGGTTATGAACTTGATTGACGAGCTTCGCGATGAGGTGAAGAAGCGCAAAATCGAGGACGCAGCTGAGCTGCAGCCGGTATTGTCCGAGAAGCTTGTCGGGCTTCTGCGTGGCGATGATACAAGCAAGCTGAATATGAATCCGAATGGCATGACGGTTATTTTGTTCGTCGGTGTCAACGGTGTCGGCAAGACAACTACGATCGGGAAGTTGGCACATCGGTTCAAGCAGGAAGGTAAATCTGTCCTTCTCGCTGCCGGAGACACATTCCGTGCCGGGGCAATTGAGCAATTGGAAGTATGGGGCCAGCGTGCAGGAGTCGATGTCATTAAGCAACAGGCAGGCTCTGATCCTGCTGCGGTGATGTTCGATGCGGTGCAGGCTGCGAAGCAGCGCAATGTTGATGTGCTGCTCTGCGATACGGCGGGTCGCTTGCAGAACAAGTCGAACCTAATGGAAGAACTGAACAAGATCTTCCGTGTCATTCAGCGTGAAGTACCTGACGCTCCACATGAGGTGTTGATGGTGCTTGATGCAACCACAGGGCAGAATGCTCTCAATCAAGCGAAGCTGTTCGGCGAGAAGAGTGGGGTTACCGGTTTGGTGCTCACGAAGCTTGACGGTACAGCGAAGGGCGGTATCGTCATAGCAATCCGTCAAGAATTGAACTTGCCTGTGAAGCTGGTTGGACTCGGCGAAAAGATGGGGGATTTGCAGGAATTCGATTCCGAGCAGTTCGTCCATGCCTTGTTCGCAGGATTGATTGCAGAAGCAGAGCAAGCAGAAGATGAGCAAGCGGATGATCAGCAAGCTTAAATCGAATCTGAATACGGATAGAAGGCGTCCCATTTTGGGACGCCCAGATTGTTGAGAAACCCTGTCTTTTTTAAAGGCACAGGGTTTCTTTTGTTTTGCATTCTAGGGATGAAAAGAGAACCCCTGGTGGTTATCCTCGTCTTTCTAGGCGATCCAGGTGGATCGCCATCT
>Ga0209566_100153_pt1 | contig 78294 bp, 62 predicted proteins | sample Araplavi_mTSA_r2_2_FD_184287 | JGI IMG/M metagenome (GOLD analysis project Ga0209566, IMG submission 184287) | Arabidopsis root microbial communities from North Carolina, USA - plate scrape CL_Cvi_mTSA_r2 (SPAdes) (version 2) | ecosystem: Host-associated > Plants > Roots > Endosphere | place... | reverse complement strand
TATAGCCATGCTCAGCGAACAATTGCAAGCCTGGCAGAATTGTCATATGATTCGTCTCCTGCCCGTTGTCGCCCCATGCTGTCGCGAACACTTCCTTAATGCCCTTCGACTTGCAGGCAAGCAGCGCCGGATTCGTATTCTGCCACGTCTTGCCGTAGTTCGGACTCATCGCGCCCCACACCCAGACGCCGCCAGCGAATACCGGATCAGAGCCCAGTTGGCGATGCTTCTCGATAAATTCCTCATAGAAGCCTTGATCATCATGGTAGTAATCCCAGTAGACGAATTGTACGCCCTTCGGAATTTGATCAACAACTTCATTCGAGAAGTTAATGTCGAGATCATAGTAGTGGCCGCCGTTTTTCATAAGCAGGTGGAAATACATATCACTCCACATCATCGGCGTAAGGCCATGTTTGCTCGTAATTTCTAATACGCGCGCCAAATGCTCGTTCATAATATCGAACCGCTCGCGGAAGCCATGCTTGTGCATATATTGGCCTAGACCAAGCCCAAACGCCTCATCCATCCCGATGTGAATGCGCTTGGAACGCAGCGGCTTCGTTGACGCTACAATCATATCCTCAATGAATCGATAGGTCTCCTCTTCCCCAACAAGAAGGACGTCCTCCGTATCCTTCATCTCATTCGCATAGTCCCACTTCAGCGCCTGCGCCAAGTGACCAAGCGTCTGAATGCATGCCACTACCTCAATTCCGAACAACGCGGCATACTGGTCAATCTCATAGAGTTCCTCCGCGGTATAGCGTCCGCGCATGTAGCCGAAATACGGACGGCCTGGCACCTCATACGTATCTTCGGTATATATCATTGCGCCGTTCAAGCCCATTAACGCCATTGAGCGCAGCGTCTGCTTCATCATATGTACATTCGGAACTGCGTTCCGAGATGCATCAATCATCGTTCCGTTATACGTGAATTGCGGATGCTCTATAATATCGAATGGCTGCCCCTTGCGCAGCTGCTCAACGAACAAGCCCAGTGCACGGAAGAAATGAATATCCGACTCATAGCGGATCAAGCCTTCTATACCATCCCATGCAGCACGAAGCGGCCCCTCTCCCTGCTCTACGCGAACTGTAGTGCCTTCTGTCCCCACTTCCACCTTCAATAATGACTTCAATTCGAGAATCCCTGGTAATACATGTTCGATACTGCCCGTAAAATGCAACTTCACAGCCAGATCCCTCCCCACGAGTTAGTTGGATACGCTTACAGATACAGCGAGGTATCGGTATCTTTTTATAGAATGCGAAATGCGGAAATAAATTTGTCACCCGTAGTTTACCACATCTATCCCCTGCGAAAGTGACAAGCCCGTGAATTCCTATGAAAAAAACGTCATATCGATGACGCAAAAAAGGCCCAGCCTCGATGGACTAGACCTTACCTATCTTCTTTTTCAACATCACTTGGCATTTGCCAATCCCAATACCCTCTAATGGACAGGCGCACTTGCACTTCCTGACGATGCCACCTTGCTTGCATTGCCCACTTCTTGCACATTCGTTGATGTGTTTGAAACACCTGCCGCAGCTGCCTGCTTCTGCTCTTGCTGCGAACGCAAATATACCATATAGTAAGCCCCTGCAACGAACACGACTCCTCCAACCAAGTTGCCTAGCCATACCGGTACGAAGTTCGTCATATATTGTCCCCAGCTAAAATGCCCCTCAAAGATCGCAGCCGGAATTACGAACATATTCGCTACAACGTGCTGGAAGCCAATCGCAACGAACGCCATCGTCGGGAACCATATCCCCATGATTTTCCCGCTGAAGCTCTTCGCTCCATAGGAGAGCCATACCGCAAGTGCAACTAACCAGTTGCAGCCAATCCCACTTACAAAGGCTTGAATGAAACTATCGTCCAGCTTATGCGCAGCCACATCTACTGTCTTCTGCAAATAAACGCCGGAGCTAGTCAAACCGACCACATGACCGAAGAAGTATGCCACGAACAGCGCACCTAAGAAGTTGGCAATCGTAATGACGACAATATTGCGAATGGCCTCTGATGTGGTTATGCGTCCCTTCATCCGAGCAAGTGGCACAGCCATCATATTCCCTGTCAACAGCTCACCGCCTGCTAACAAGACTAGAATAAGACCAACCGGGAACAGCGACGCTCCGATTAAGCCATTGATGCTTCCCCATTCCGCAGGTGCTCCAGCTGTTACACGTATATATAAGAGATAACCAAGCGCAATAAATGCGCCGGCAAGGAATCCTAGAATCATCATGGCGGACAATGGGTTCTTCGCTTTAATTGTTCCGGTATCTACTGTCGCTTCCGCAATTTGCTGCGGCTTCAAATAACCTGACATCGACATGACCTCCTGCTTATGCTTATTCGGATGCAAGCCCCATCATTTCCAAGGCCACACCCCATCCGCACCTACTCAGATACGAATAATTCCAGTTGGAATGTCAGCTGAACAGGTTGCAAATTCATTGTAACGGAGCCCTAATTCCGATGTTGTGCATTTTATCACAAAGTATCTTTCAAATATTGTCCATTTTGCGTATAACCCCCTGCATGACCGCTCTATGCAAAAAGCCAGTAAGTCGCACGATCGACTCACTGGCCTTAAGCTGTATATGTTGTAGACCTGAAATGTGAAATTATGCGCCGCGCTTAGCAACAATGCTCCGTGCAATGTGCACACCTGCAGCACCCGCTTGTGCGAGCCCACGCGTAATGCCCGCGCCGTCTCCACCGCAGTATAAGCCATCAATTTCGGATTCCAATGTCGTATCCAGCTTCGGACGAGCGGAGTAGAATTTCGCCTCAACCCCATAGAACAACGTGTGCTCAGAAGCGATACCTGGTGTTACGCGATCAAGCGCTTCAACCATTTCGATAAGACTCTTCATCGTATTATACGGAAGCACAAGACCCAAATCTCCAGCAACAGCTTCTTTCAAGGTAGGCTCCAAGAAGCCCTCTTGAATGCGCTTCTCCGTGGAGCGGCGACCGCGAATGATATCCCCGTACTTCTGAACGATAATCCCGCCTCCGGACAAATCATTCGCACGCTTGCAGATTTCACGAGCGTACTCATTCGGCTTGTCGAACGGTTCCGTGAACTTGTGCGAGACAAGCAATGCAAAGTTCGTATTCGCAGAGCCAAGCTTCGGATCCTTGTAGGAGTGCCCGTTGGCACACATGATCCCACTGTGGTTCTCAACCACGACATGGCCGGATGGATTGCTGCAGAAGGTACGCACTTGTGTGCCGACAGACGTGTTGAACACGAATTTCCCTTCATACAGGTGCTCGTTGATTTCGCGCATGACAATATCCGATGTCTCCACACGCACCCCAACGTCCACTTGGTTGTTGTACATTTTCAAGCGGCGCTTCTTCAATATCTCCGTCAGCCATGCAGAACCGTCACGTCCTGGTACGATGACCACTTGATCCGCTTCATGCTTCTCGCCGCTCTTCAGTTCAATCCCCTTCACAATATAGCGTCCATCCTGCTTCTCTGTAACCAGATCCGCTACTTCAGTCTTATAGGCCATATCGATACGAGTCTTCAAATATTCATAAATGGATTTCAAAATCTCCAAGTTCTGTTCAGTGCCCAGATGTCGAACTTGTGCGCGAAGCAGCTTCAAGCCAGCAGAATATCCAAGCTGCTCAATACGGCGAACCGTTTCTGTCGTTGGATCGGTAATGTCCGTCGTCGCTCCGTGCTCCAAGTTGATTGCATCTACATATTTAATCAAGTCCAGTACTTGCGAAGCTGGCAAGAAATCTGTCAGCCAACCCCCGAACTCTGTAGTTACGTTAAATTTCCCATCACTATATGCCCCTGCTCCACCGAAGCCGTTCGTAATTGAACAAGCTGGAAGACAGCCAGCAAAGTCCTTCTTCCCTGCCGCTGGAGGACACTTCTGAATCTTCTCCTCCAAAATCGGACAGTTGCGGCGATAAATATCATGTCCCTTATCTACAAGCAATACCTTCAATTGCGGTGCCTTCAAAGATAATTCATAACAAGTGAAAATACCGGCCGGACCTGCTCCTACAACAATTACATCATATTTACTCATTGTTTCCTCCTCGATGCTCACGATGTCTCGGTCTATTTCTCTTCTATCCGATGAGCCTGCACCTATTTGGGCAAAAAAAATATCCCGTTACGTTCAGGTATGCCAAAGCATACCTACTCGTAGTCAGGAATTTACGGCTCCTGGTAGAGACCCCTAGACCTTATCTCTGGGATATACGAACAGGATAAACAAAAAAATGGCCAATCAATCCTTGCCACCCACTTCTGTGGGAGCAACCTTATTGTATCGAAATTTAGCGAACAAGTCAACATTATTACCGCCCAATGTTCGTAAATTATTTCTAAATATCATTTTTCTTCACTTTGGTAAATGCCATTATGGTCGAAATCCGAACATTAACAACATGTCCCCTTGCTTAATGTCTTACTCTATCTCTCCCCCCAGCAAGGAAAGTACATATTAGTCAGGTTAATATCTACCCAAATCTAGGTTCTCGATATATCATTTACCTATATGATCTATCTCACAACAATGAATGGGCATACTGATTGGAGGTTCGCGTATGAACACGCAGGAACCCCCCTACGGGGAAGGACTTATTATTGATAAGTTATATGTGACGAAGGGCAATTCCACACTGTTAGATGCGCTGAGCGTACAAATACATCCCGGACAATGCATTGCAGTGCAAAGCAACCATATTACGGGACAGTTAATTATCGATTTGCTTATGAATCGCGCTAAGCCCTCTGCTGGCAGTGTAACCTGGCGTGGAGTGCCACTCTCCTCTGCCTCACTCGCCACCAAGATCGGCTGGATTCGGCAGGGCGATCCCCTCTACGAGCGATTAACACCGAAGGATGCCCTTATCTTCTATATGAAGATGTATGGAGCCTACCATAAAGATCGACTTGAGCAGCTATTGAAGCTAACCGGTCTGCATGAGTGCGTGAATACGCCGCTTGGCAAATGTACGTTATCTGAGCAACGCCGATTCCACTTGGCGAGAGCCGCCGCTCATCGCCCGGAACTAATCGTCATCGAGGATCCCGAATTCCATATGGACTTGGAGAGCAGCTACCTGCTTCGGCAATGGATCAACACCATGTGCGAAGAAGGCGCTTCAATCTTCATGACCGTGCCTTCCTTAGAAAGCGCGCTTACGATGACCAATCATGTCGTTCGCTTAACACCATCGGGCTTCAAGTCCGTTATCATTGAGGATGAGGTGCCTGTAACAGGAACACTTCAGGAAGTCGAGATATTAGAAGCGCATGGGCATACAAGCGATGCTGAAGAGCAGGTGTTCGTGGCGGAAGCCGAAGATGGTGGACAAGAAGGCACCAGAACGACGGAGTCTCTGAATGAAGATGTTAGCAGCCAACCATCAACCAAGGACAAGAAGTCCACAATACAAGCAGCTGAGAACGAAGAGGATGAGCCTGAATCAGCTTCAGCTGGAGCTGGACAACGCTTCGTCCCTCAAATCAGCTTCGATAAGATTCCAGCGCGCATCGAAGACAAAATCGTGCTTATCGATCCACTGGAACTGAATTATATTGAAAGCCAAGACGGGGCTTCCCAGCTTCATATGCATTCGGGTTCCCTCCCCTGTACAATGACGCTGACGGAACTGGAGCGTAAGCTTAAAGCATTCGGATTTTTCCGCTGCCACCGTTCTTACTTAGTCAACCTGCAGCGTGTACGCGAGGTCATTATTTGGTCGCGCAACAGCTACAGCCTTGTCCTCGATGATGAGAATAAGAGCAAGGTACCACTCTCCAAGAATAAATATGAAGAAATGAAGGCCATTATGGGGATCGGATAATTCGTCATCTGCGCCATTCATCAGGAAAAGCTGTATTATCCACTCTCTCATTGGTTCCATTCCCCCCGCGAAATGCTCCATTCAACCTCTGGAGCACTCTATTCGCGGGGTTTTTGAGGTGATGATCACCCTTTCGCGATACGATAAGGATGTCGACAGGGACGGCAACGCGGCAATGAGCCGACTCAGCCGCAAATAGCGGCACCGGCATTCACATCGTACACAATATCATTTATATAAAGCGAGGGTGACTCACATGGAACCAATTATCGAAGTGAGAGCAATGACCAAGACATTCGGCAATAAGCAAGCCATCAAGCCAATTGACTTCACAATTGAACGCGGTGAAATCTTCGGATTTTTGGGACCTAGCGGCTCCGGCAAGACGACAACCGTTAAGATACTGACTGGTCAACTGCTTCCTACGTCAGGCACAGCCCGCGTATTTGGCGTAGACATCGCAAAGATGAAGGATTCGGAACGCCAGCAGCATCTGTCTCGCATCGGCATATTAACGGATAACAGTACCTTGTACGATCGGCTCACCATTGAAGACAACCTTGTATTGTTCTGCAAGCTGTATAATGTGCCAACGAGCCGAGTACAGGAAGCGCTGGATCAGGTTAACTTAACGAATGAACGCAAAACAGCTGTTAAACAGTTATCCAAAGGGATGAAGCAGCGGGTAACACTCGCACGCGCCTTGCTCCACAAGCCCGATATTTTATTCTTAGATGAACCAACATCTGCTCTTGATCCAACAAATACGAAACGAATTCATGAGGCGCTGCGCGAATTGAACCGCATGGGTACAACCATCTTCCTGACGACGCATGACATGGAAGAAGCAGAATCGCTGTGCGATCGCATTGCATTCCTCCATAATGGATGCATCGCTGCCATGGATACACCACAGCAGTTGCGGATAGCCCATATGGATCATGGCATTACGGTTATTACAACAGACGGAACCCACACCGTCGAGCGCGATGAGAATGGAGCCAAGCGCATTCATGACTGGATGACTTCCGGCAAGCTAGTATCGATCCATTCGAACGAACCGACATTAAGCGATATTTTTATTAAAGTAACTGGAGGCGTACTACAATGACTTTCTCGATAAATCGTGTATCTGCAATGATTCAGAAGGAATGGAAAGACGCTCTGAAGAACCAAATGCTTTTGATCACTGCCGCTTTGCCGCTTATTTTTGCTTTTATGTTCAGTAAAGGGGAAGCAAGTGATGGCGCCACTCTTCTGATGATGCCAGTTAATATGGCGCTACTCATGACCTGTTTATTTGTTCAATCTATGATCGTTGCGGAAGAGAAGGAGAAGCATACGCTGCGCGTACTGATGCTGTCCCCTGCCAAGCCGATCGAGGTATTACTGGGCAAGAGCGCAATCTCCGTATTCTTGACCGTGTGTGCGCTCGTAGCAACATTTCTGATTGCAAATACACCAGGTCTTCCGCTTGTCGGCCTTATTATGCTGATTGTGCCAAGTCTGATCATGTATGTAGCATTTGGAACCCTTACCGGTTTGCTTTCCCGTACGATGATGGAAACTTCTTTTGTAGGTATGCCGCTGATGATCATCTTCTTGATGGGGCCAATGTTCAAGTCTATCTTTAATAGCACCCTGGTAAATACGATTGTGGATTACTTGCCAACATCTCAATTGTCAGCAGCAGCCGAGAAACTATGGGATGGACAAGGAGTATCATCCATTTTAATCCATACTGGCATCATCTCCATCTGGATGGCTGCAGCGATTATCATTACATTGATTGTATATCGCAGCAAGCGTTACGACGCATAATGAGCTTGTCCGACAGGAACACCATTATTTCCCGAGAAATATACGGCGGCTTTCTACTCAAGCTGCAACACGAACAGCACAGCCTTGGAAGAGTACACGCTCTCGGCTGTGCTGTCTTTGTGTAATGCAGGTATTACTTGGATTGCTCTTCTACAGATTGACCCTCCTGTTTGCGTTCGAACAAGTCACTAAGACCCCATCTGCTCTTCTCCGTGGTCGATTCATCGATGCCAAAATGCTTCACAGCCCTCACGCACGGCTCAGAAAGCAGCTTCTCTAGCAGCTTATCGATATGCCATGTACGGCATTTCAATGTTACCTGCAGCAGCACACAGCAATGGCTATCTAGTTCACTTGAGTCCTCTACTAGTGGATAGACCGTTGCTCTAGCCTCTAATCCTCGTTCCACAGGTTCAATGGAAATGTCCGATATGGCAATGTTCTGTTCCTTCAGAATAAATAGAACCTTCCCGATATGACGCGGTCCGTCCGAAATAACAAGTGCAAGCTGCCTTACAGAGGCTGATTTCGAGAAGAGCGAGAATTTTTTCTCCAGCTTGTTCAACATGAATAAGCTGAAGAATGCTGTAAATGCGGTCAGTAGCGCTCCGTAGTAGAAGCCTGCTCCAACCGCCAAGCCTATCGCGGCAACTACCCATAAAGAGGCGGCAGTCGTTAGTCCTGATACGGTCATGCCCGTCCTAAGTATCGTTCCCGCACCAAGAAATCCGATCCCACTAATCACTTGAGCTGCTAGCCGGGCAGGGTCCATGCGTACATTCGTTTCATAAATAAAGCTTGAAAAGCCGTAACTCGACAACATCATAATGAGCGCAGAACCAAGACAAACGAGAATATGCGTACGGAATCCAGCCGCATGCTCCCCAAATTCGCGCTCCAATCCAATTGCTCCGCCCAACACAACGGCAGTGACGACACGCAGGGTAAGCTCCAGCATGCCGATTTGCCATACTTCTGGATGAACGCCTAATTCCATAATTCGTATCAGCCTCATTCGTAGATGCCCTGTTCCAACCGCAGATCAAATAGTGGAGAATGAGTATGGGCACATTGTTATTATTTTTTGTAAGCGCTTCCTGCAAGAGATCTGTTAAATCCTCTCACCCCCGCACTACATCTACCCTATGGCTTCATATGCAGCAGCCGCTTCGTTTACCATTGTCCTACGAACTGTAATGGCAGATGCCTTACTTTCACATGTGAGGTTGTGAATTCGAGTATATAATCTGGATTATATGCGCTCGTCATCGAAGTAGAACGGCTAACATCGCCATTCATTCCGAACCCAGACGAAGCAGCGAAGTAGATGATTCAATGGTGGCATCTCTTACATCCTATGCATTACAGCCCCTTTCTGCGCTATTCGCGTAATGATAGGTATGGATTATGCTCCTTTCACCTCCATCAATGCTCCTTTTAACCGACAAAAGGTACTTTTCAACCGGAATATAAGGAATGGACGTATAGATGCCTATAGAATAAGGGTATCAAATCAATCGAGGGGACGTTGAAACAAATGATGAAGAAGCAAAATGAAAAGAACATTTGGACTTGGAGCGCATTGAAATCGAAGAGAGCATTTTGGTTATATTCCGGAATCGCATTAGGTGCGGTTTTGGGTCATCTTACTAATAATCTGGGTACATTCGTGGCTGTTGGCTTATGTACCGGTGAGGCCATGTGGAAGACGTATCAGAGACAAGTTAGCACACAGCATGCAGAAGGATAAGCTGTACATAAATGAAGCGAGACTGCCGAACACGGCGAACGGTCTCGCTTTTTTAGTGTTATCAGCCCTGCTTAACCGCCTTACTTCTGAAATAAACGCGCTTGCAGGCTCGCATCTGCCTTCGTAGGACGGAAGGCAATATAATGATATTCCGCCTGTACGGGGCTCCTTCGGCCCAGATAGTAGAAATACACCCTTCGCATAATGCTCGTCCAAAAAGGCACGATGGGCATCCAAATGTACATCCACATCGCTCATCGGCTTCGTATAGCTTAGCTCTACAACATACATGCTTGTACTCCTCCCTGATCTGCTTCATACATAGAAGCAGCCGATGCATCAAGTATTTCGCACGAACCGAATGAAGTCAAGAACTGCTCTGTTGACTCCTAGGTATACCTCGCAATGAATGACTTAGAAGAGATTATCAAAACATAGAAAATACAGGTGTGCTGCACCTTATTTTATTGTCACTTTTTGCTAACCATTCAACTCTTGGAATTCAACTCTATTTGTATTAAAGTAAACGATGTTGCATAAATATACCGCACTCCAAGGAGACTTATTTATACATGATAGCTAAGAAAGACAACAATCAGCAAGATCCCTTGCATTCCCAGCAATTGAATATGGGTGGACTGCTGCATTTCGCAATTCCATCCTTGCTCGGATTGCTTCTCTTCGTCATTCCGATTCCATGGAATGGTGAAGTGACCGTACCTATTGCATTTCTGGCCAAGCTCATCGGACAATGGCTTGCGCCGTGGCTCCCGCTTGCCGCCACAGTCATCATTGTATTGGCGTGGCTGGGGACGGCTTATACTTACTTGCGGAAGCCGGCTAATCTGCTGCAACTGCCGTTATGGAAGGCACTGTTCGCCATCTCTCCCTTCTGGTTCGCCGCACGGACGGTGGGCATGATATTTGCCATCATCACCTATTTCCAGATTGGACCTGAATGGATATGGTCGGAGCATACTGGAGGCATGCTGCTTACGAGCTTGATTCCAGGCTTGTTCGTCGTATTTATGCTCGCTGGCCTGCTCCTGCCGCTATTGGTTGATTTCGGACTGCTTGAATTTTTCGGTACGCTTATGACCAAGATTATGCGGCCTATCTTCACCTTGCCGGGCCGTTCCTCCATCAACTGCATGGCATCATGGCTTGGCGACGGTACAATCGGAGTCATGATGACAAGCAAACAGTACGAGGCTGGGTACTATACGAAGCGTGAAGCTGCCGTAATCGGCACAACATTCACAGCTGTATCTATAACTTTCAGCTTCATCGTTTTAAGCAACGTGAACCTGGCGCATATGTTTCTTCCGTTCTATGTGACGGTCACATTAGCTGGCATGATCGCAGCCATCATTATGCCGCGCATACCGCCGTTGTCGCGCAAGCCAGACACGTATGCGCCAGGCGCAACCCCGGCAGAGGATGAATCGATCCCATCTGCATGGAGCCCTTGGCAATGGGGACTTCGTCAAGCGGTAAGCAAGGCACGACAACATGAAGGAGCCGGTTCCTTCATGCGGGAAGGCTGTAAAAATACGATTGACCTATGGATTGGCGTGATTCCCGTTGTTATGGCCATCGGCACCATCGCGGTAGCCATTGCGGAGTATACTCCAATCTTCCAATGGCTCGGCGCACCGTTCATCCCGATTTTGCAGCTGCTGGGACTCCCCGAAGCAGCAGCGGCTTCGCAGACAATATTGGTTGGATTCGCGGACATGTTCCTGCCTACGGTGCTGGGTTCCGGCATCGAAAGTGAGATGACCCGGTTCGTCATTGCCGCTCTATCCGTCACGCAGCTCATCTATATGTCTGAGGTAGGTGGATTGCTGTTAGGCTCCAAGCTGCCTGTTAATATGAAGGATCTATTTATTATTTTCCTGCTCCGCACCTTAATTACACTGCCGATTATCGCAATCGCTGCACATCTACTGTTCTGATTGTGAAAATCTAAGATATGGCCCTGTCTTGCGAGATATTTTCTAATTTTCTCCAAGATCAGGGCCATTTTCTATATTGCAACAATGATCAAAAACGATTATCGTTACATCATTCCATCCTTATGACAATCGTTCACCTTAGAAATAGATTTCCTCTCACCCTTGAAACTTCATCTCATTAGAATTATGAACCACCGGCTGAGCCGACAAGGCAGCTCTTTCGCCTGATTTCCAATGTCGATTACTGCTCTGCTATGGATTCGCCTTAGGAAAGGAGTTCTTCCATGGACAACAAATCATCTTCATCATCTATTGCAGCATCCTCGCAGGGACATTCGCCGTCACGAACGGAGTCCCCAAGCTTGGAGCCAAAAGCACATCTTCAAGCGGACACCATATTCCGTATTCTGCTTGCGATCAGCTTCGTACACTTATTCAACGACTCGATTCAGGCGGTTATTCCAGCAATCTTCCCTATCCTCAAGTCATCGATGAATCTTACATACGCCCAGATCGGTTGGATCTCCTTTGCGATTAACGTGACTGCCTCCCTGCTTCAGCCTGTGGTTGGGTATGCTGCGGATCGCAGACCAACACCTGCACTGCTCCCAATTGGCATGTGCTTCACCTTCGCTGGTGTATTGCTGCTTGCCTATGCACCGAATTATATTCTGGTGCTGCTTGCCGTTGTGCTCGTCGGCTTCGGATCAGCCGCCTTCCATCCAGAAGGGATGAGAGTAGCCCATATGGCTGCCGGCGCCCGCAAAGGGCTGGCCCAATCCATCTTCCAAGTTGGCGGCAATGCAGGGCAATCCCTTGCACCGATGCTGACCAAGTGGATATTCATCCCCTTCGGGCAATCAGGCGCGCTCGTATTTACATTCGTTGCAGGGGCAGGTATCGCGGTACAAACCTATATTGCACGCTGGTATCGAGCGATGCTCGATAGCGGTTATGCATTCAAGAAGCGGCACCAGGCACGCACGATGGATCCATCGAAGCGAAGCCGTATTCAATCCGCTACAATTATTTTAGTTGTGCTCGTCTTCGCGCGTTCTTGGTACACTGCCGCCATTGGCAGCTATTATTCGTTTTACTTGATGGAAGCCTATCATTTGACGCTCGATGATGCGCAAATTTATATTTTCTTATTCCTCGGAGCAGGGGCAGTGGGAACATTCTTCGGCGGTCCGCTTGCTGATCGTTTTGGAAGACGCAATCTCATTCTAGCATCTATGCTCGGCACTGCTCCCCTTGCCCTTGTACTGCCTTATCTGCCGCTGTTCTGGGCCGGTGTTGTGCTCGCGATTACAGGATTCATCCTCTTATCCAGCTTCTCGGTTACCGTCATATACGCGCAGCTGCTGCATCCCGGCAACATCGGAACCGTATCGGGGCTAATTACGGGATTTGCCTTCGGAATGGGCGGGATTGGCGCATTGGCACTTGGTTATTTCATTGATACATGGGGGATTGAAGCTGTAATGATCGTGTGTGGATTCCTCCCCTTAATCGGCCTCCTGACTTGGATGCTGCCAAGCGACAACACGCTCCATCAATGGGCAAAAGAAATATCGTAGCATGTCGTTGTCAGCTCCAATGAACAACACACCTCTTATGTCCCGATGCTATCCGGCACTTGATCGAACAGGTGCTGGGTAGCATCGGCTATTCGTGCAAATTCACCCTTGGACCTTCCCCTGCAGCATATCGAATTAAATATTATTAGAAAATGGAAGCTCGCTTCCCCTTGCCCCAGACGCGATGTAGGTCTACAATATTGTCAACTTCACTTGAGGGGTTAATGCCATTCATTGCAGTCTAAGAGACGATGTCCTCCCATAGATAAGTGAAGGAATGAACCCGAAACCGGACACATAACGATGAGGACTGATAAGGTATACACGTCAATCCATCATTTCAACAATCATGGATTTGCAATGCAATACAGACAACAATGGAGTACATCATGGAGGTGATGGAGGATGCCACAAGTAGACAATGAGGAACGAGAACAAGCCACGGTGAATGAACAGCCGAGTGAGACCGCTGAAGAGCAAGCTACAGCTGAGGAAGTAGAGGCTAGAGTCCGTCTCCAAGAGGCGATTCATCACGTAAATGAATTATATCAGAAGCAGAGATACAAAGAAGCATTGGAGGAAGCAATGCGTCTGCAGCAGCAGTATCCAGAGCACCCGACCGTCATAGCGCTAACAGCAGTCGTCCATAAGCCTGTCGCACCCGATCAAGCGCTCTATTGGGCCTCTGAAGCGTTGAAACGCGATACAAGACTGTCTGATGCCTGGCGCGTCCGCATGTCCATCTATTACGAGCGCCAAGAATGGCCAGCCTTCGAGACTGCTGCGAGGCAGCTTGCTGCGGTAGCCGAGGAAGATCCTACGCCTTATCTGCTGCTTGCACAGTACCATCTGCGCAAAGGCGCGCTGGATCAAGCGCTCCTATCACTGGAACGAAGCATTGACATTGAGCCTGCCGGCATTGCTTACGCTACTTATAGCTATGTGCTGGCGCAATTGAAGCGTTATCCAGAATCCCGAGAAGCAGAACGCCAAGCATTAGCATGGCAGGAGAGACATTCCTACACGCTTATGCAGCTTGCTTGGGCAGCGGATCAGCGCGGTGAGCCCGAACGCTCCATGCAATTCATGCAAGATGCCATACGTCTCAATCCTGAAGACAATCAGGTCAGAACAGAATATATGGATGCCCTGCAGAAATCTCACCCATGGTTCCGCTTCGTATGGTGGCCTGCGCAGATGCTGCAGAAGCTGTCTCCATGGATTTTAGTCATATTATGGGCTGCATTTGCAATTATTCAACCAACATTGCTTATTGCATTTATCGTACTTCATGTATCGACATATTGGATTAGCCGCGGATTCGTAAATTGGAAAGTATATGGAAAGTTATGGGTGTCTTGAACGACACCCTACTCTCCTCAAAATCTCGACAGCATGCCATCCCATCATCTAAGCACATAAGATAACATCCGAACAACTCTCCACACCTAGGTACAAGAGCTCATAACTCAAGCGGCTCGATTTAAAAACGTTAGTCCGAATGCAACCCGTTTCCTCATTTCTCTTTGACTCGATAAGCACTCACCCAGTGCCTCTACACAGCGTCAACTCCTCTCCACTTTCCCATTCAGATCTATCACATCTCGCCCCTTATGAACTCACTTAGCCTACTGCTCAACTTCCCTTGCAATGTTCTTTATAAAATAGGAAAATGTTCGTAAATGAAAATCGACCATTTACATCCACTCTGGGGAACGATATACTAGTGAACGTTTTGGAAAATGATCGACTCGAATGATGATCCAACGTACGCAAGATATTGTTACAGGATTCGATCCTTCCTCACTACTTATTTATGGCTAAAGGAGACGTTCACATGACTTCATGGAGAAAACGGACGATGCATTGGACGCCTGCCCGTGTGCTGGTTCTTGGTTTTTTGTCCATTATCACAATCGGGACATGCATCTTGATGCTGCCGATATCATTGGCAGCTGGACACTCCCTTTCCTTCATTGATGCCTTGTTCACCGCTACTTCAGCGGTATGCGTAACCGGTCTGGTTGTTGTTGATATTGGGACAACCTACTCTGCATTTGGACAAGGCGTAATTATATCACTCGTACAAATTGGCGGCATCGGCTTCATGTCCGTGGCCCTGCTCTTCTATCTCATGCTCGGCAAGCGCATTTCCTTGCGGGAACGCCTTATTTTGCAGGAGTCGATCAACGCAAATAGCATGGAAGGCATTGTACGGACCATTCGCCGTGTAATTATATTTGTTTTTATCATCCAGGGAACGGGAACCATTATACTGACACTGCGCTGGGCATTCGACATGCCGCTGCTGCAATCCTTCTATTACGGACTGTTCCATTCGATCTCCCTGTTCAACAACGGGGGATTCGATCTGTTCGGTTCCAGCTTCCAATTGCATGTTGATGATTTCGTAACGAATGTAGTTGCAGTCTTCCTCGTGCTATCTGGCGGACTTGGCTTCATCGTACTTGCAGAATTGTATGAATTTCCGAAATCGCGACGATTGACGCTGCATTCGAAGGTGGTTTTGTCCATGACCGGTATTCTGGTCATCGCAGGAGCTATCTTCATCTTTATCTTCGAGTTCCAAAATGCATACACGCTAGGATCGCTCAATTGGGACGGCAAAATATACGCTTCCTTCTTCCAGTCCATCTCCGCTCGTTCCTCGGGAACGACAACGGTAGATGTGTCTCATATGAAGCAGGTCACACAGTTCGGTCTTATTATTCTTATGTTCATCGGCGCCTCTCCAGGCTCTGCAGGCGGCGGAATTAAGACGACGACGTTCGCTATCCTCTTGGCCGCCGTATATGCGATGCTGCGCGGACGCGAAGATGCGGTGCTGTTCCGTCATCGGCTTGCTAAGGATCAGATCATCAAGGCGTTGACGATTATCTTCCTTGCCATCTTCATGGTACTCGGTGTATCCATGCTGCTGGCGATAACGGAAGATCAGCCGTTTATCACCTTGCTCTTCGAGACAGTGTCCGCTGTTGCAACAGTAGGGTTGTCTATGGGGCTTACGCCTGAAATGTCGGCATTCGGCAAGTTCGTCATCTGTGCCACCATGTTCATCGGCCGGATTGGTCCAATGACACTCGCCTATGCGCTTGGCAACCGCAAGGAACAGTCTCTGTATCGTTACCCAGAGGGCAAGATCATGATCGGATAGAATAACACAGCAAAAGGCAGCAAGCATCGCTTGCTGCCTTCTTTATTTCTCTGTATATATGACTACTATCGAATTACGCCAGACGTACTTCAGATTGAACCATAAGCACACTAGGTTCTACTAGGCCGTCTGTTCCCCGCCAGAACCCACCACAGTGGATTCCGCCACACCCTTCTTCTTGCCGCTTGGGATGACCAAATTCAGAATCAATGCCGCCAGCGCCCCGACAGTAATACCGGAGGACAATACGTATACTGCGAAATCAGGCAGCCCCGTCAAGGCGCCCTCAGGAAGTACAGTTACAGCCATCGTAAGCAGGATTGGCACGCCGATAATCATCATTGCACGCTCATCCAAGTCAACGAATTGAATGACCTTCAATCCATTCACGACAATGGCTACACAGACAACACCGAATATGCCGTTAATAACCGGCTCTGGAATGCACGTAATCGCTGCAGACAGCTTCGGCATCAGACCCAGCGCTATCAAGATACCGCCGCCTGCCATAATTGCCATCCGGCTTCCTACGCCTGTAACCGCGATCAGTCCTGCATTGGAAGAATAGCCTGTCATTGGCGTTCCACCGAACAATGCCCCAACGAAGCAGCCTAGCCCTTCCCCAGCCGCAGCACGGTTCAAGCGCTCATCCGTGAGCTCCTTGCCTGTAATGGAAGAAATAACGAACCACGTTCCTGTTGTTTCAATCAGAATGATGAAGTAGACGAACATCATCGTCATAATCGCACTGAGATTGAATTCAGGCGCACCGAATGGGAAAAAGCTAGGAATCGAAAATGCGTCAGCCTCTGCTACCCGTGAGAAATCAACCTTGCCAAACATGGATGCAAACAGCGTACCCGCGACAATAGCCACAATGACCGAAATAAGACGCGATACCGTACCCAGCTTCTTCGATTGCCGTCCCAGAAGCATACAAACAATAAGAATCCCCGCCGATACAGCAGCGATGAGAATATTCGTCCACAAGTCTCCTTCTGCACGATAAATATTGTTCATTCCCGTTGGCATCAAGGAAATACCGACAATTAGTATTACGGTTCCCCCTACCAGCGGCGGAATCATACGGCGTACAGCCTTCGCGAACCATTTCATCGGCATGCCGAGCAGCATCATGAGCAATGCCCCCGGTATTAAGCTCCCTGTCATGGCCCCTAATCCAAGCTTGCTTCCAATCGCCCCCATTGCGCCAATAGGCACATAGGACGGCCCCTGTACGACTGGCAGTCGCAAGCCGAAGCCCGTTTGGATTAAGGTCGCAATTCCTGTTCCGATAAAGCACATTTGAATAAAGAATGATGTGTCAGTTGCATTTAGTGACAGCAAGCCTGCAATAATGATCGGTGCGATGTACAAATCCATAGCCAACACGTGCTGGAGTCCTAATAGAAAGGCCTTCCCGGCACCAATCTTATCATCCACCCCAACGACAAGCGTGTTCGACTTCGCTGATTGTTCCATGTGTGCTCGTTTCCCCCCACGTATGCTGTAACGTTCGTTATGATTTTGATCACACCCTGATTATAGAGGGAACATTTCATTTTGTATAGATAAATTACGAATATTAATTATTTATATTTAATTATTGTTCGTGTTTTATGTTGACTCTCTCCAATATATTTCCTAAAATATATGTGTAAACAGCAATAATACGAAGATTTCTTGTATTTCATCCAATAGATTAAGAACATTACATTCGGATTCAGCCATGGATACCCGGATCATTAAAAGGAGACTGTCTACATCATGATCGTAAATGATGCCGTATTGCGTAATGAATGGATTGTTGCTTGCCGTGCACAGGATGTGCAGGAGAAGCCGCTGCAGGTGCTGATAATGGGAGAGCGTGTTGTCATTTTCCGGACAGAAGAAGGCGTGCATGCATTCAAGGATTTGTGTGTGCATCGCGGGGCTGCACTGTCGCTAGGCTGCGTGAAGGATGGGAAGCTTGTCTGTCCGTATCATGCATGGGAGTTCGAGGGCTCCGGCGCTTGTTCACGCATTCCACAGCTGCCAACGGATCAAGCCATTCCTAAGAAGGCGCATGCGATTACGTACGGTTGTGAGGAGCGCTATGGCCTTATTTGGGTCAACCTCGGCAACACGGATACACCATGGTTCCCATTTGAAGAGTTCGGTGCCGAGGGCTGGCGCAATGTGATTTGGGGACCGCAATCCGTAGAAGCCAAGCCGCCGCGCATTGTAGAGAACTTCCTAGATGTGGGTCATCTCGCTGTCGTCCATGAGGGCTACTTAGGTGTAGAAACGCATACAGAGATTGGAGACTACCGGGTTCATCGTGTACCGGAGGGCATCCGTTCCGAGGAGATTGAAGTATTTCAGCCCGATCCAGACGGTTCCGGTCAAGCGAAGAATGTCTATTATACGTACGAGATTGCCCGTCCGCTTACAGTGAAGTTCACGAAGCGCGATAAGGAGACCGGACATCTCATGTCCATTCTGCTTACGGTGCAGCCGAAGGATGCAACGACCTCTGTGGCTTACGGGGTTCTGTCCTTCAGTTATGATCCAGGCCTATCAGACGAAGAGATCGTAAAGTTCCAAGACATGATTTTCGCGCAGGACAAGCCAATTGTAGAAAATCAGAAGCCGGAGGATTTGCCGCTTGATTTGCAAGTCGAGCTGTCACTGAAATGCGACCGTGTCAGCATCGCCTACCGCCAATATCTGAAAGAGCTTGGTGTTGAGTGGGGTACGGCGTAACGTAACCGGAATGTTGAGATGTCTATCCTATCATGCCTTGTTACGGTTAACTCTTGTTGTAGGGAAATAGAGAAAAGCCTGGGAGTGGGGTTCCCAGGCTTTTGGCGTTACATACAACCACAAACATTTCTGCTGAAGCAAACATATGCTTAGACATATGGATTTGGATTAGCTCAAGCTTCCAGGTACAGACTTGGACAAGCGCCCTGTCTTGATGGATGTCGGCTTCGCTGCTGGACGAATCACTTTCACTTTCTTACTCACCTCCTTGCGATCAATGGATGTTCAGCATATGGAAGACCCGCTGTCAGAATGACAAGGCCTAGATCGTTATAGTTACTGAATAGCTGACAAGTGCTCCACAGATTGAAGCCAAATCGTACGCAGCACCTGCTTAATCTGCCGCTTCTCATAGGAGCATGGCCGCTCGCCCGACCGCATCCGATATAAGGGGCAGTGGTTGCCCTGACAGGCAGGGCGGAAGAAGCAGGATTGACAGTTCTCATCTGTTTCTTCACCGGAAGTGGTCCAGACGGCCATTTTGTCCATATCGAGCTCTAGTGTCCCATCCTCATGAATACGCCCCAGTTGATTGTTCGCTTGTTCAAGCGCTACCGAGCACTTGTACAGATTGCCATCTGATCCGACAATCATCGAGTTCGGCTTCGCCGCATAGCAGACCGCCCCTGTCGGCAGCAATATGTCCTTAATGAAGGAGCTTACTTGCAGTCCTGCCTGGATGGCTTCTTCATTCAATGCCCATATCTCCTTATCCTTAGTGCGGGCATCACATACCGGGAGCGTCAGATCATTCTCTCCCCCCATGCAGCCGACTGGACGGAAGTAGACGGAGAACCGCTTGTCATCGCCGAACAAGTCATGCAGCATAGGAATGAATGCATGAACCGCATCCAGATTGCTGTTGTCAAAGTTCACACGAATGTTAATCTCGAATGGGCGCTTCACCTGCTTAAGCGAGAGCAAATTCGCAATGATGCGCTCGTAGGTATCTCCGCCCCCAAATAATCCTCTTCGCGCATTGTGCACTTCAGCAGGACCATCAATCGTAACCATATACCGATCAATATGTAAATTTAGCAGTTGTTCGAACAGCTCCCGTGTTAAGTAATATCCATTCGTGGATATTTCCGCTTGATAAGCGACATCGTATTTGTCGCAAACATCGATGAACGCGCTCGACAGCTGCTCGATCACATGCGGAGCAAGCAGCGGCTCTCCTCCATGCCAGCTGATGGTCAAGAAGTTGAGCGTCTTGGCCCGCTGCTCCATATAGGCAATTAACCCCTCTACGACTTCGTCCCGCATATTGCCCCGTGGGAAGTATTCGTAACAGTAGTTGCAGCGGAAGTTGCACGCTTCTGTTACAAGCAGCACCAAATGCATCGCATCAAGCTGGTGCATCGCCTGATGAAGGAACTGTGCGCGCCGCATCTCGTCCGTGTCAGCCGGAACAAGGAAGCCATGCTCCAATAAATCGCGATAGACGGCATTGTTCGGTTCCACCTCAGCCTGTCCCGGCCGCAGCCAAGACAGCACTCGTGTCTGTTCTTCCGCAGAGAACGAAGCAATTGCTCCAGAGTAGCTGTTATAAAGTACGAGCCCTCCATCATCAACCTTAGTCTGCGCATTGAACCGTGAAGGACGCCAAGTCACCATTGGCTGACTAGAAGAAGCCTTGTCAGCTGCATATTGGCTATTGCAATGAGTGGTTGAAGTTGAAGCTCCTTGTGAACAGGTAGAGGCGCCCTCATTGTTTTCTGAATTCGGCTCTTGTGTCGCGCAAGCCGCACCCTGATAAGGCTGCTGCATGTTAGATGAGGAGGCTTGCCGAGAAGTATGTTGTGAGTCTTGTTGTGCCATGTCGTAATCCCATCCTTTTTCCTGTTAGCACACGTGCTTCTAGTCCTTCCATGATGACGCTCAGCACACAGCAGGACAATGACACCCGTCACGTTCTCGTGGATAGATACTCAAATCCAGCTATCATCCGTCCGTTTAACACAATGCAAAAAAGCTGCACCCAACCTTATTCCATGAAGGCGGGTACAGCTTCTTATTTACCTTAACCTCTCAACAATTCTTACTGCTCCACTCTTTCTGCCATCAGCTTCTTATACTGCATCATCATAGCCAAGCGCCATGGCAGCAGCATGCCGAATGCCAGAATAAAGAACATGGACGCACTCTGTGAGATTGACACATACTGCTCCACAACATCATGCAGAATGAGCCGCAGTACGAGCAATCCAACAATGACGACAATGAACATATTCGATCGCTTCAAATATACTTCCTCGCCAATTCGTTCGAACCGGGATGTGCGAATAAGCGGATAGGCGAAGATCAATGCCCCTGCGAGAAAAGCTCCGATCGCCCATAGCCACGGTATACGCATCGCAGGTATGATGAACATACCGAATCCAGTTGCCATACCGATAGGCGGCATGATTATCTTCTTCATTGAGGTCGGCTTGTTCGCCGCACGCAGACGCAGTACGATTACCCCCGTCCCCGCACACAAGGACACAATCAGTGACATCAACTGTGATGACACGAGTGCATGAGACATGCACCATCACCTCCACCAAGTACAAGCCTATAGTTATCGTCATTACTACCTACTATTCATTAGACCCGTTGGTCATTTCCTGTATGATCTATTATATCGAATTTTACATTCACATACCAATAGCCAGTGAGGGATCTTAACATTGCATACCCAAGTCTATTTCTTATCCGGAGCCGGTCTGGTGCGCCGGGTCGCAATCGCCTCTAGAGGATTATCCGGCCAATAATGTTTGGGATAGCGCCCCTTCAAATCCTTCTTCACGTCAAAATAAGTCGTCGCCCAAAAGCTGGCCAAATCCTGCGTTACCTGTACAGGCCTCTGTGCTGGCGAGAGCAAATACATCGTCAGTGCTACTCGTCCGCCCGCAATGCGCGGCGTATCATGCAAGCCGAATACTTCCTGCAGCCGTACAGCCAGCAGCGGACGATCAGGATCCTGATAATCGACCGCAATGCGCGAGCCACTAGGCACTGCAATATGTGTCGGCGCCTCCTTATCAAGCTGCTGGCGCTGTTCCCACGTCAGCATCGACTCGAAGACCGTCGTAAGGCTAAGCTTGCCAATTTCATCACGGCTGCGCATACCGTATATATGCGGGCCTAGCCACTCCTCCAAGGTGGCTAAGAGGGCTTCTTCACTGGCATCTGGCCATTCCTCAGGCAGATGCCGATGCATGAATTGGAGCCTCGCCTGCCACTGGCGCGCCGGCTTCGTCCATGGCAGGAGGGCAAGCCCCTCTTGGGCGATGCCTTCCAGCAAGGCATGCTGCACCGCATCTGCATCAGGTGCGCTGTGCGGCATATCCTTAAGCGTGAGCGCCCCTAGACGAACGCGTTCCCGAGCTCGAACCGACTGGGTCGTCCGATCCCAAGCAATCAGGTCCTCCCGTGTAAACTCGCTCGCGAAGTAACGCTCCAGCACCGCCCTGCCAAGTGACGCTGCAAGCACAATCCGACCATCGGTGCCAGCATCGTCAAGCTGTACCGCCACAATATAAGGCGACTGTGCCAGCAGGGTTCCGCTTGCAGCAGCTTGCGTAAAGGCCGCGCCGCGTCCATTGCGCAGCAAGTAGCGCCCATCTGAACGACGCTCGGCAATCCGATCCGGATAAGCGAAGGCAGCAAGCAAGCTCCATGCATCCTCGTCGGCCAAATCCGCATTGCGCTGTACTTGTTGCTTATCATCCTGTCCCATACGGAAGGCCAGTCTGTACTGCTTCGCCTGCTCATGAATCCGTCGCAGCACACTCTCATCGACATCCCCTTGACGAGAATGACGTGATGGTGAATGTGTTCCTAGCGTCAACAGTTCCATGCGCAGTCCTAAATCGGGGTTCAACGCTGCAGGTGTCTGTCCCGCTTGCCCGAATCCCCCCCTTGAGTTAGCACTGCTACCACTATGGCGAATGACATCCCGCTCCTCCAGCAGCGCAGCAAGCGTACATGCTGCTTCTCCCAGTCCAAGCTCCATCCCCTTCACGATCATATGTGCGAAGCGAGGATGAAGCCCCAACTTGGCCAGCGTACGACCATGCGAAGTCAGTGTGCCAGACTCGGACAGCGCTCCGAGCTGAACGAGCAGTTCTTCCGCTTGTTGAAGTGCTGCAGGAGGCGGTGGAGTCAGCCACTTCAGATCAGATGCCTCCGTCCCCCATGCAGCCAGCTCCAATGCTAACGAGGCGAGATCAGCCGCAAGTATCTCCGGCACATGATGTGCAGGGAGCTGTCTCTCTTCTTCTCTCGTCCACAATCGGTAACAGACCCCAGGTCCAAGACGCCCCGCGCGACCACGGCGCTGATCGGCTGAAGCACGTGACACCGGAACCGTCTCCAGCCGCGTAAGGCCTGTACGTGGAGAGAAGCGCGGCACACGCATCTGACCGCTGTCGATCACGATCCTTACTCCTTCCACGGTTAAGCTCGTCTCTGCTATGGCAGTAGCCAGCACGATCTTGCGCATCCCATTCGTTGAGGGGCTAATCGCAGCATCCTGTGCAGCCGCCGACAGCTGTCCATATAACGGGGCAATATATGCACGTTCAATCCACCCGTTCTTCGTCAACTCCTGCTCCAGAGCAGTCTGCACGCGTCGAATTTCCCCCGCTCCAGGAAGGAATACCATGATGTCTCCTTCATGACGATGAAGCGCCAGCATAATCGTCCTTACGATACGCGGCTCAAGTAGAGTATCTTCACGCCGTTCAGCATATATCGTCTCGACCGGATAACTGCGACCCTTGCTGACCACTATTGGCGCTCCTCCCAGCATGGCCGCGACTGGTTCTGCCTCAAGCGTCGCCGACATCACGAGGATACGGAGATCCTCGCGCAAGACAGATTGTGATTCGGCGGTGAGGGCCAAGCCGACATCTGCATGCAAATGCCGCTCATGGAACTCATCGAATATGACGAGTCCTACCCCTTCCAAGGAAGGATCCTCTTGGAGCATGCGAGTCAGAATTCCCTCCGTAATGACCTCAATGCGCGTCTTTTCACTTATGCACGTATCCAAACGTACGCGATATCCTACTGTCTCACCGGCCTGCTCACCCAGTGCACGAGCCATGTAGCGTGCAGCAGAACGCGCTGCAATACGCCGCGGCTCCAGCATGAGAATCCGCAGTCCTTGGAGCCATGACTCATCCAGCAGCGACAGCGGTACACGGGTCGTCTTCCCCGCACCTGGCTCAGCTACCAATACCGCCCCTGTATGGCTGCTCAGCGCCGATTTCAATTCTGGCAATACATCATCTATCGGTAAATGATTCCCGCTCATTTCCATCCTCCATACGATAAAAAAGCTGTCTCATCCATCATAGACGAGACAGCTTCCCTACATCAAGATTATCGAAATTACACTTCATTGATTCCGATCATCAATTATTATATACGCTCTTGCCGTTAGCCTTCATCGTCTGCGCTGGTTCTACTCCGCCCATGCTTATGGAGAAGGTCTGTTTATGGCGGCGCTTCAGCAAGCTCAAGCCGAACACGGCTGATACAATAATCACGCTGATGACAATGAGCGAGGACGACACTGGCAGCGCATCCGTCAACACTCCTCCAGCGATTGGTCCAAGCATCATCCCCGCCGCATGAATCATATTGAATAGGGCGTATGCCACCCCATAATCACCGCCCGATGAATCGCCATCCACGATGGCACCTAATGTTGGCAATGTCGGCGACAGCGTAAATCCTACTGCTGCCCCTACCAAGCAGCCTGCCATCATCAATAGAGTCACATTGCCTGCAAATGCGATTAATGGTAACGTAAGCGCCAAACCAACAAGCCCAATTAGCATGAGTCGGAAAGGATTATGCTTGGCTGTAAGTGTTCCCGCTATTGGAGCGATCATTCCATAGCTCAGTGTCATGACACCGAACAGCATGCCAAGCGCAAGCGGAGACATCTGGAATTGCTCAGTAACATAGACCGGAAGGAGCGGCTCCAGCATCGTCAATGTCGTCTCAGCAAGCAGGATAATCGAAGCAACGAACAGAATCGTCCGATGCCGCAGCAGGGAGAACGTGCCTCCTCCTTCGGCCTGACGCTCCTCTCTGACAGGTTCGCGCAGTGCAAACACGACAATGATCGAAATAACTGCCGTCAATGCTGCTGCGAACCAGAATGGCGTATGGTGATCGCCAATCTCAAACAACCAGCCTCCAATTGGAGCTCCGAGGAGGGAGCCCGATGATATCCCTGTCATGGCGAAGCCCATTGCCGCTCCACGTACCGGCCCAGAGAACAGATCAGCCAGCAGCGCCATTGCTGCTGTCCATGACGCAGCCGCAGCTAAGCCTTGCAGGAAGCGAGCCGTAATGAGCATTGCCGTCGTTTGCGAGAATACGAACAGCATGGTAGATATCATCATGAACACAAGACCCGTTAAGATCGTCTTGCGTCTGCCAAATTTATCTGCAACCCGCCCGAAAAAAGGCGTGGTAATGAACAGAGCTGCTGCATAACTGCCGAACAGAATACCAAGTGTGGTCGAAGACATCGCATACTCGGTTGTGAAATACGGCACGACTGGAATGAACAAACTGTACAACAACATGTCAATAAATAAAATACCGATAACGAGCACGAGGCCAATCCACTGTGCGCGACTAATCTGCCTCATGAAAGACATAATCCCACTCCTAAAACTAATTTGTTTTTGTAAGTTTTCTTAGACAAAAGACTGAGCCTAATGGTTCAGTCGATATAACCTGATGATTCCAATATGAACGACCTCATGTCCCTAGTGTGAAGCATGAGCCTTGCATTAGCGATAAGATAAATCCCCTTGCATGGATTATCTTTGTTCCTCAGATTGATCTCTAGCAACAAGCCCATACAGCATAATATCTGCAATCGACTTTAATGCATCCGGCAGCGAAATGTTCTGCTTAGCAAAAAATCGCTGATCCAAGGTTGAATTGAACGCATCCGTAATTACCTTCACGATAAAGGCCGCATTATGCCTTAATATGATGCCTTCCTCCATCCCCTGCTCCAGCAAGATTCGCAGCATCTCCCAATCATCCCGGAGAGCCTTATCAATCTTTGACCACTGCTCAGGGTATACGCGCTTCATTTGCTCCAAGATTCGGTTGTCATACAGCTCAAAGTGATTCGGAAGCACGGTCATTACCGCTTTCAATTTATCCAGAAGCGACAAGGTGTCATTCTTCATGATTTCTTCAGTCTTCGCATCACTTTCGTGCATCGTCTGTTCTATGATCGTATCTAGCAGTTCCGCTTTTGAGGAGAAATGCTCATACAAAGTGCGCTTGCTCATCCCAAGACGACGCGCCAAATCATCCATCGTGAATTTGATCCCTTTGTCTTGCAATTCCTCTATAAATGCCTTCATAATCCGTTCGCGCATGAAATCTCCTCCATTCACGCCGACAGAAAACTATAAAAACAAAAGTAGTTTTCTTAGTTAATGTCACTATTATACCCTACCTTTTTGACAACAAGCAAGGCCGCGCACCCCTCTTTTTCACACAGAAAAGCAAAGAAAACACACTCCGCATGATAAGAAGTGTGTCTGCTATATTATTTGCGTTTACCATTTGTGATTTTCTCAATTTTATATGTCTCTGCATACACTGTTACTACTTGCTTTTGAGTTGAAGCAAAGGCCCATATGTTATTCTTGGAGTCTTTAAATCGAACTGCACGCCCAACCAATTCAACTTTTTTGCCCATTTCCTTCTCCAGTGCTTGTTTTGCTGCATGTACAGCGTTTTGATCAGCATCCTCTAGTTCATATATCACTTCGACACTTGGAGACTTGTCCTCATCAGATTCCCAACTCACATTGAATCCTTGCCCCGCTACGTAATAAATTTCCTTTTTGTTATCTATTTCTTTCAAATTAGATACTCGAGTGATTCTTGCTTGTTCAATTTCAATATTCGCATCTCCCACTACCGTTCGAAGCACGCTTACTGCTTTTTCTTTTTTTGACTTCTCCCAATTGTTAAATGGGATGGTAAATCTAAAAATTCCTGATGTGGATGTAATCAATTCCACCGAACAGTTTCCATCCTCCCAAGGTATGACGATTTCTTTACCGTCCAAGTAAGGTTTTGAGAAAGTAACTGACTTCCCAGCAATTTTTTCTACAGTCGGCCTTAACGCTTGGATAAAAGCTTCATCTACCCACTTCATCCTTTCGTCTTGCTTTTGTGCTGGCGTTTTCCCCATCGGCTTCTCCATAATTGATGTTAACTCTACTGCCGAAGTCGGTTGAAGTGCTTGCGTTACGGAAGGAGAAAGAGCTTGTTTGTTCGGTTTGTTGCCCCATATTACCACTGCCATCGTTGTCCCGATTATAATCAAAAATATACTTCCCCATACCCAAATTGATTTTTTCCTCACGCAGTTCTGTCCCCTCTTAATTGATATGTAATTGTGTAGTTTGCACTCAACAACACACTAGAATTCCATCTCCCAAAATATTCCTACCCAATTATAAGTTCCCTCTTAGATAGATTGCAACCTCAATCTCCCTAAGCAAATCCTTGATAATTGCATTGCATGTGCCCCACACAAAAAGAGCCTGCCCGTCTTATGACGGAACAGGCCTTAAGGTAGGAGCAGGAGCCTTCCCATGAACTGAAATCACCTTGCTGTGGACCAATGCATATGTTGGAGTACATCTTACCAGCTACATGACTTATCGAATCGGCTTAATTGCAGATACCGCTTCAACTTTCCGTGCTGTCATCTGGATGCCTTGCGGAGATTGCGGCTTCGCATCACTCTGAATGACCTTGATTGGGCTGCTGACCTTATTCATCTGGTTGCAGAAGCACATCATCTGTCACCTCCATTCCCTATATCCGTTTCTAGCATATGCAGTCTCTCACTAGATGGATTGGACATGTCGACATCTGCCAAGCGGAAAGGAGAATGTATGATGATCACCTGGATTGAGCTGTTCATATTAGCGCTGGCTTCCTTTCGCCTGACCCATCTGCTCGTCTATGACGACATTATGGAATGGCTGCGCAAGCCTTTTTTGTCTGTTACGTATGTAACCGATGAGAATGGCAATGTGTCGCGAATTACGGAACCAAGAGGCAAGGGGCTTCGCTATTGGCTGGGCTCACTAATAAGCTGCCATTGGTGTACAGGCATTTGGTGTGCCACCTTGCTGACAGCACTGCAGTTCTACGCCCCCGTCACCTATCCATTTATCGTATTATTAGCTGTCGCTGGCATTGCCGCGCTAATCGAGACCTACTTGCTGCGAAAGATGTAATGTTGCACGCTTGCTAGGCAAGCACACAAAAAAGGAGCCCAAGCTTAGCTTGAGCTCCTATCCTATTCATAAATACGAACCTTATCGATTGTTCTTGCCCAGCCTTGCGATCATCGGCAAGATCAAGCCTAAACCAAGCAATATGAATGGCGTAATGACGTTCAACAATAGCTGGAAGTACCATTCTGACGTAAATGCTTCAACTTTAGGGAACATCCCCATAATACAAGCGAATGCCGTAAAGACGAAACACCACAAGCCGATCATGAAGCCAATCTTGCGATTTTTCACAAATTTATAATCGGATTGGAACTTGTCCCCTAGCTTCATGAGCGCCATGAAGGCTGCAAATACCCATAGGTAACGAAGCGGCATTACGATCGAGTTCAGATCAAGCAGCCAGTTGAAGAGCGAGTTCATGTTACCAATTCCGATCGCAGGAATAACAATCAGAATCCCTACAAGTACAGCTGTCATAATGTATCCATTGACTGGCGTGTTGCGCTCGTTCGTCTTCATCAGCTTCTGAGGCACGAACTTCTTGTCCGCATCAAGCAGCAATACTTTCAGCGGTGCATCGATAGAGAAGGCCAACGCCGAAATTTGCGCAAGTGTGTTCGCAATCGCATACAGCACGAGGAATGTATTGCCGATTCCATAATATTCACCAAGCATCTTGAACGCATAATACTGTCCGTTCATCTTCAAATCTGCTGGAATGTTGTTCGAATCGAACATCATGCCCATCGCGAACGAACCGAGCAAGGCACATACAGCAACCATCCCCGCCAGAATCAGCATCCCACGAGGGAATTCCTTCGAAGGATTGTTCGTATTGTTGACGTATGGTGAGATTTTCTCCGCTCCACCTACGGCAAATACGAGCATGGACAATGTTGTGAAGTATGCGAAGTTGAAGTCCGGAATAAACGAGCTGACCGACATATCTGCCGTCGCAATCGTCGCGCCCGTCAGTGCAGGTGCTGTCACCGCAAGTACAATGTACAGAAGCGACATAATGAAGATGGACATCCCTGCAATCGTACCGATTTTCTTCAAGGAATTGAGCCCGCGGGAAGCTACCCACAGAAATACGAGAAATACGGCCAAGCAGATAAGCTGCAGCGTCAATGTGGAAAACTGATTAATAAAGTTCCCACTGCCTGTTACTGTCCAGCCGAGTGCGATCAGGATCCCTTGCGGCTTCTGAGCCAGATATGGGATGTGAACAACCCAGTACGTCCAAGCAGCCAAATAAGCGACTGTAGGTCCCATCGTTTCTTTTACCCAGGAACTAACGCCGCCTTGATCGTTTTTAAATGTTGAACCCATTTGTCCAACCATCAGTGCGTAAGGCACGAAATACAGCGCGATAATAAGTATCCAAGATGTTACAACCGTTAACCCTTGGTTTGCATAGTTATTAACAACGTTGCCAAACCCCCACACGGAGACGAAAGCTATCAAGGCAATGTTATACCATCGAAGCTTTTTGTTATCGTCGTTGCGGTTCATGTTGCAAAAGCTCCTCTCACTACTTGTGGAAATATATTACAATTATGTGTGTAGACACTTTATTAGTATACAATTATCAAGATATGGATTCATAAAGAAACTTCTTCATTTGTTGGATCATATTGGGGCGTCCGTATAGCCTATAAATTGCCCAGTTCGTGTACACTTTATGCCACTACGACCACTCCTAGCCTATTCAGACGAGTTACAAATTAGGAGTTTGATCCGAATTCAAAAATATAAAAAAAGCCCGGAACGGAGTTCCGAGGCTTTTTCTTGTTACGATATTGGATTCTCGCCAACAACCTTAGTGGGCTGGGAAGAAGGCCATTTGAATAGCGAAAATTACGCCAAATACATATAGAATCGGATGAACTTCTTTCCCTTTGCCGCTGAACAGCTTCATAAGCGGATACGTAATGAATCCGATCGCAATCCCTGTAGCAATGCTCGAAGTAAGCGGCATGCTGATCAGAATCGCGAATGCTGGGAAGGCTTCATCGAAGTGCTTCCATTCAATACGCGCCAATCCATCCATCATGAAGCAGCCAACAATAATAAGCACTGGAGCTGTAATCGCTGGCAAGGATGAAATCCCCGCGAGAACCGGCGAGAAGAATAGGGACAGGAAGAACAACCCTGCTACAACAACGGAGGTCAATCCTGTACGTCCACCAGCAGCAACACCTGCCGAAGATTCAATGTACGCACTGGATGGTGTCGTTCCCATCAAAGAACCTGCTGTTGTCGCAAGCGCATCCGCCATCAATGCCTGTTTCGCACGCGGAAATTGATTGTTCTTCATTAGACCTGCCTGCTCCGCTACCCCAATCATCGTACCCGTTGTATCGAAAATCGTAACGAGCAAGAAGGCGAATACAACTGTATATAGGCCATGAGAGAATACACCCGCTATATCCACATCGAACAGCACTGGTGCTGTTGGAAGTGCAATAAAGCCGTCAAACTTCATCAAGCCCATGAAGTAACCGATAATCGCCGTAGCTGCCATACCGATGAACAAGGCACCCTGTATCTTACGGGCCATCAGGATAAGCGTGATGAACAATCCCGCCAAGGTTAACACCGTTACCGGTTTATGCAAATCCCCGAAAGCAACCATGGTTGCCTCATTCGGCACGACAATACCGGAGGATTTCAAGCCGATAAAAGCGATAAAGAGGCCAATGCCTGCCGTAATCCCAAACTTCAACGAACTGGGAATTGACTCAATAAGCGTTTCACGCAGCTTCGTAAACGTCAGCAACAAGAAGATAATACCTGCCAGGAACACTGCTCCAAATACAGCCTGATAGCTCACACCCTGTGAAGCTACTACAGAAGCAAAGTATGCATTCATCCCCATTCCTGGTGCTACAGCAATTGGGTGATTCGCGAACAAAGCCATATATAACGTACCGATAATTGCCGAGATTACCGTTGCGGTAAACACTTGCTGGAATGGAACTCCAGCACTCGACAATATCGCTGGATTCACGACAACGATATATACCATCGTTAAGAACGTTGTAATGCCCGCCGTCACTTCTGTGCGCGCGTTCGTTCCGTTTTCTTTCAATTTAAACCATTTTTCCATTGGATCAAGCTGCTCCTTTCATAAGCAACAAAACTAACACTTAGGCATCTTATTAGAAAGGCGATTCTTTGTCAATAAATTTGTACATTTATTCGTTTTTAGGTCACATATATTCCAATATAACACAGAAAATCAGCCAGATAACCCAGCTAAATACGAACATTATGTTTATCAACCAATTTCATCACAAGCCGAGTAAGCCCACTTTTACCATTTGTGACTAAATGAAACAACGATCTATATAAGTGTTCCCTTCCTTGCGAGAGAGATTCTTCAATGCTTGCCTGCTCCCCTTATGGATAGTATGTCTACAATTGGAGTCCTCACATTCTTCAAACACCGTTTTTCCGGGGCATTCCGACAATGTCCACATAGAATCATCATTTCTATTCATCCCCCAAACTGCTCCATTCACCCCAGAAGCTGCTCTATTCAAGCAGAATATACGGCAATTGCCTTCCATTTAGGATATGCTTGGATCATCAACGACACGAGAGGAGCCCGGGAGTTTATGAACAAGACTACAACGAAGATGGGTCTGCAATTCTTGCTTGCTTGCGGAGTATCAATACTTGTCGTATACGTCATCAAACATATGGCTTAAATCAATCTATTCCTGCTACAATCATATTCACCGGTATTTCCCGGAAAATAATATCAGTTTACATACTCATCACTATAAATCGTAAGGAGACATCATTTTATGAAATCATTTTCGACGACTTGGAAACGAAAAAGCATTCCTGTATTGTTTGCATCCGTCATTGCGTTAGGCTCAATGCTTAGTTGGCAGTCAACTGTACATGGTCAAGCCGCAACAGCAGCAACTAGCATGCAAAGCACAACAATTGCCGGAACATCTTCAACAAAATTTACAGATGATTGGCACAAATGGATTAAAAATAATGCTTATACATTAGATACCATTACCCCAGAGAGCACGAAAGACGGGGCCGTCACAGGCGAGCGATTCAAAGACTTGGACATGCTGAAACCGCTTTTGTCGGATAAACGCATCGTATACTTGGGCGAAAGCTCTCATGGTGTAGGCGAATTCAATTCCGCCAAGACACGATTAATTCAATTTCTCCATCAGGAGCTTGGGTTCAATGTCGTCGCCTTCGAATCACCGCTCGGTAATGCAGCAACCGCGTTCGGCAATGTAAAGACAAGCGAGGCGGAGCAATTGATGAAGAAATCCGTATTTCCACAATGGTGGGCTAAAGAAACGACTCCATTGTTCCAATACATCCAAGACTCCCAGTCAACGGAGACGCCGATCAAGCTTGCTGGATTTGACATGCAATCCTTGGGTCCATTTATCAACGGAGAGATCCTGAAGGATGAAAAGCTGGCAACACAATTTGCTGAAACCGAGAAGAAGCTGTTCCGCTGGACCAATTCCGAAGACCTTGCTGCTTACTCCGCAGTGAAGCCGGAATTGCAAAAGCTGTACAAAGACGTTAAGACAAAGGTTGCAGCCAACGAAGCTCAGTTGAAGGCCATGTACCCGGATAATCCGCATATCGTTGCAATGGTGAACCGAACGCTGGATGACCGCCTTCGCGTCGTAGATGAGTACATCGAGCTGGCGATTAAGGCGAATATCGCCGCGCAGACTGGCGACTATGCAGTAGCGACGAAGATGATGGAATGGCGGGATAAGGCGATGGCCGACAATCTGCTCTGGCTGGCAACTGAAATCTATCCAATGGAAAAGATTATCGTCTGGGGACACAATGCCCATATCAGCAAAGCTGAATCAAAAATGGAGCAGTCCTTCATGCCTGTCGCAGGGCGATTCATGGGTGAACTTATGCAGGAATCGATGTTCGGTCCTTATAGCTACACAATCGGTCTATATGCAGGAAGCGGAACAACACATGACAATATGGGAGACCCTCTTGAGGTTCAGCCGCTACCGCCTAGCTCCATCGAATCCATTATGAAGGCAGCCAATCAGCCCTATTCCTTCGTCGATATGCGATATGCAATGAAGGGCTCTGGAACATCATGGATGGATGAGCCGCGTACCGCACTGTACTTCGGATTGCTGCCAGAGGTATTCGTACCTCGCGAGCAATACGACGGGATTCTCTACATCGACAAGGTACAGCCGCCAACACCGATCAAGTAATAGCTGCTAGCACCGATGGATGTTTCAAAAGATTGAATGAAACCGCAGCCGGCAAGCGAACGATGGCAACACAATGAATCGCAGCTGCGATACCTAACACTTGGAGGACAATCCGATGAAATCAATAAAAGGCACATGGAAACGTCAAAGCATATCTCTAGCTCTCGCTTCCGTTATCGCACTTGGCTCGATGCTTTCCTTCGGAGCCCCTATACATGCTCAGGCTTCATCTGATAAGCAGGGAGATCAGCTGGAGCAAGCACGTACCAGCTCACAAACACGTGAAGATTGGAAGAACTGGCTGAGCGACAACGCAGTCTCGCTGAATTCGATCAATCCTGAACAGACTGGATCAGACGCACGAATCGCACCCGAGAAATTTGCCGATTTAGAGGCCTTAAAGCCATTACTGCAAGACAAGCGAATCGTCTATTTGGGCGAGAGTTCACATGGGGCAGCTCAATACAACTCCGCCAAAACACGTCTCATTCAATATTTACATCAGGAGCTTGGGTTCAATGTCATCGCCTTCGAGACGAACTTAGGCAATGCAGCTGGCGCTTATGGCAATGTAAGCTCGCAAAAGCCGATTGCGACAATGAAAGATTCCATATTCCGCATCTGGCAAGCACAAGAGACCGTGCCACTGTATCAATACATTCAAGATACGAAGCGTACCGATAAGCCGCTCACGCTGGCCGGCTACGATATGCAGCCGCAGGGCGTCATGTTCGCTGCCGATTGGATGGGCGATGCGAAGCTTGCCAAGCAGTTCCAGGAGATTGAACTAGCACTGGACGAATGGGAAATGAGCTCGGATCTGGAGGGGTATCAGAAGGTAAAACCAAGCTACTTGAAGCTGTATGAGCAAATAAAAGCGACCATTCCAAAGCGTGAACAGGCGCTGCGCAAGCAGTTCCCGGACAACCCGCATATCGTACAGCTTGTACAACGCGCAATCGACAACCGAATTCAAATTGTTCGTGAATACATGGAACTGACAATTAAGTCTACTCTATATATGGAGGGCAAAAACCTCGATTATATGTCCATGATCCAATCGTGGGAGTATCGCGACCAGATGATGGCTGATAACTTAGTATGGCTTGCTGACAACGTCTATAAAAATGAAAAAATCATCGTATGGGCACACAACGGACATATTAGCAAGGCACATTCCAAAGAGTTCGGCATAGCATTGCCGCTTCGCAATATGGGCGAGATTATACAAACAACCAAGTACAAAGACCAAGGATACGTGATGGGCTTATTCCTGGGCAAAGGACAGAACGCGCATGTCACACGCGAAATCTATGACGTGCTTCCGCCTATGCCGCATTCTATAGAGGAACTTATGACAAGCATCGGCAAGCCTTACTCGTTCATCGATATGAGCCATGCTCCAGCCGTTCCAGGCACTACATGGATGTCGCAGCCAATGACGTCATACGTAACAGGCATCTCGCCAATAAGCAGCATTCCGAGCGAGCAATATGATGGCATCTTGTTCATCAACGACGTCACACCTCCAACATATTTGGAGAAATAAAAAATAAATAGTTATCAAGCTCCGAAACTTCATCATTAAGAAGCTTGCAGCTAGGTACGCTGATAAGCAATCACGTCTCAGCTTATGCAGCATTGTAAATGCATAAAAAAATTAGGATAGAGGGATTCAACTGCTTCTGAATCCCCTATCCTTCATTAATCCACTGCTACTAATCGATTGCGGCCAGACTGCTTCGCCCGGTACAGCTTCTGATCCGCCATGGCAACCAGCGTATTCGGTTCTGAGTCCTGAATATCCTCAATGCTGCAGGATGCAACACCAAGCGAGCAGGTCACAACTAGACTCACCTCTGAGCCAGCGTGCGGTACACTAAGCGACTCTACATGAAGACGAATTTGCTCACCGATGGCCTCAGCCTGACGAAGATCCGTCATTGGCAATATCACGCCGAACTCTTCCCCACCGTATCTGGCAACAACGGCAAGCGGCGTTGTAACCGTATTCTGAACTGCCTGCGCTACTCGTCGCAAGCATTCATCCCCAGCTAGATGACCATACGCATCGTTATATTTTTTGAAATAATCGACATCGAGCATAATTAGTGATAGTGGACTCTTCTGCAGCTTAACCCGCTCCCACTCCTGATTCATCATCTGATAGAAGTATCTGCGGTTGTAAACCCCGGTCAACCCGTCGGTATAGGAGAAATCAGTTAGGAGCCGATTCGCCATTTGCAGCTTCTTATTTGCTTCCTTCATCTGCTCTTCCGCTACAATCCGTTCAGTTACATCATGGAAGTACATCGACACCCCGTTGCGAGACGGAAATACGCGATTCTCCAGCCATCTGCCATGCAGCTGATCAAACTCCGTAATCTCCGCCGGTTCTCCCCGCTCCATGACTTGGTGGCACACCTCGTACAGCTTGGTCTGCTTCAAGTGGGGATTAATATCCCAAATGGACCGTCCTTTTACAACTTCGAAGGAGAACCCCAAATACTTCTCCGCTTCCTTATTCATATACGTATAGCACCACTGCTTGTCTACTGCAAGAAAGGCATCGGTAATGCTATCAAGAATAATTGCAATTTGTTCCTGTGAATTGTGGAGCGCCCTTTGAGAATGATGGAGCTTCACATTGAGCTGATTCATCTGATAAAAGAAGACAAATAGTACAACTGTTGCCGACAGCAATGAGTTAACGCATGCCGCGTACCAGCCAAGCGTGTATCTATCGTTGGCCAGCAAAGTGATCGACACATCCAAAAAGAATGTGAAAACAGACAAAAGAAGCCATAAGTGCAGCAGGCTCCTTCCACGAGTTACCACATACAAATACATACAAGCCACAAGACTAATTACCCATACAATAGGGCCTATCCCTGTTGAAAGGAGAAGACCATGGCTGCTATCCGAAATAAGCGTAGGCAGCCATTCATGCTGACCTGCCAATATATACGTAATCATCCCGACAACCAGCACTACAACAATAAACATCACAGTTGAAGCCGTCTTATTCTTGTGCTCTGATCGCGAACAGGACTCCTTCTGGATACTGAACGTATACAGCAGTATCCCTGCTGGAAATCCCGCATGCCAACATCCCCAGAACCATACCGAAGCCCGAGTCCCTGCGTACAGAACCCCCTTATCACTGAATATGCCTGGGAAAGTCAGAAGATGCGGAATCATAATTAGCCCTGTAAAAAAAAACGTCCCCGATAAAATCAAGATTGGCTTATAACCAGTTGCACGATATTGAATATAAAGCAAATGCGAAGTCATGAAATCACCAAACATGTTCCATGCAATAAAGATCGGGAAAAAGGGAGTTACCCCCCATAGCGGCGTTGATGCATACGGTATAACCACAAGAGTGCTAACCAGCGTGACGAAGCCAATAGTCAAGGCTATCCATTTCTGTTTAGGCACAGTCGGTATACTAAATAAGCTTGCCAGTGGATCTCGTATGCGATGCATTGATGCTCTCAACCTTTCCGCCTATCACTTGTTTCAATCCGAATCATGTTGTGATTAGTAACATAGTATCATATATCTACAGGAAGACAGGCTCAAATTCTAACAATTACAAGACATGAAGATACCTTAGCCCCAAGTAACTGCCACATTTGTGTCCTTTTTACTATATAACGAAATCAGCCTGCTGTTGAAACAAAAGCAACTGTATCACCATGGGCAAAAGGGCTGCCCAATTCGAGACAGCCCTCCTATTATAACCGCCTTACACGATTATTGTATTTAAATGTAACATGCTCTATCGAGAACGACGTCCGCCGCCACGACCGGATGAACGACCTCCACCTTGGCTCGAACGGCCGCTGGATTGGCCACCAGACTTGCCGCGGCTCTCTTGGCGACCAGCGCCTTGGCTTGACTGCGACTGGGAACTACGGCCCTGACCTCGTCCGTCGCGCGCACTGCTGCGTCCGCCATGGCCTTCATTTCTCGCTTCACGCCGTCCGCCACGGCCACCTGCATCACTGCCTTGCTTGCCGCGAGCAGCACCGCGTCCACCTCGACCTGCACCTTGACCGCGTGCATCCTTCGCGTCGCTTCGTGTTCCACGACTATTGCCGCGTCCACCACGTCCGGAACTGCGTTCATTGTCTGACTTCTTGCCACGACCAGTCCGAACATCGCCAGCAACCTCAGTGTGCTCCCCATCTTGATTGCGACGCTCCAGCTTCTGTCCGATGCCGCGCTCAATCAGCTCCACAGCCATACGATCTCTAGGAGAAGCGAATGTGATCGCGATCCCTTGCGCACCTGCGCGGCCTGTACGGCCAATGCGGTGGATATAGCTCTCTGCATCCTGAGGGACATCATAGTTGAACACATGTGTAATACCCTCTACATCCAGCCCTCGTGCCGCAACATCCGTCGCGACAAGCAGTTGCATCTTCACCTTGCGGAAGCGTTCCATAACCTGCTCCCGCTTCGACTGCGACAAGTCGCCATGCAGTTCGTCCGAATCATAGCCCATTTCAAGCAATTCTTCATTCAGCTTGCTTGCTCTGCGCTTCGTCCGGCAGAAAATAATGGCTTGATAAGGGCGATGCTCATCAATAAGCTTGCACAGAGTCGCCTGCTTGGCACGATCTGTCGTTTGCACGACAATCTGCTTCACGTTCTTCACGGTAATACGCTCGCTCTGCACATGGATATCAATCGGACTGCGCATAAATCGCTCCGCCAAGCGTCTTACATTCACTGGCATAGTAGCAGAGAACAGCAGCGTCTGGCGATTCGTTGGAATCTGGCGAATAATTTCCTCCACTTCCCCTAGGAAGCCCATATGAAGCATTTGATCCGCCTCATCCAATACCAATGTCTTCACTTTCGACAGCGAGATTGTCCCGCGTCTCAGATGATCAAGCAATCGACCTGGCGTTCCGATGACAAGCTGACGACCGCCCTGGAGCTTGCGCATTTGACGTTCTACATCTTGTCCACCGTATACAGCAAGCACGTTCACGCCTTCATAAGCCTCGATAAGCTTCTTCGCTTCTGCCGTAATTTGCAGAGCCAGCTCTCGCGTAGGCGCAACAATCAATGCCTGAACATGTGTTGAACCTGCATCAATGCGCTGAATAATTGGCAGCAGGAAAGCCAGTGTCTTGCCTGTTCCCGTCTGTGCCTGTGATACAACATCTTCTCCCGACAGTACGACCGGAATCGTCTCAGCCTGAACCGGTGTTGGCACCGCAATCCCATGTTGATTCAATGTGTGCACCAATTGCTTCGTTACTCCCAATTGTGCAAATCCTCGTTGATTTAAGCCCGTCAGACAGGCCACCCCATTTCTGTATAATTCAATCTAGTCCTTATCTTGTGATGATGTATGGAAAATCGACTTCACTCTGCCTACTTGTCCATCCTGCAGACGTACCTTGATGCCATGCGGATGAGATGGAGAATTCGTCAGAATATCCTTCACGATACCTCTTGTCATCTTGCCCGTACGCTGATCCTGCTTCAGCACAATATCCACCTCAAGACCAGCAAATATATGCTTTCGCTGCTGTCCATTCTGTTCCATGAAGACACTGCTCCTTGATCATTCTATCCTTCGCTGCAAACTTGCAGTTGAACCGACTTCGCCGATATTTCCATGCATATGATCGACAGCGGTATCCACATATTATACACGGAAACGTCCCTATGGTATAATGGACCATCAATATCGATTCTATCGTATAAATTCAGGAGGTAACATGCTGACGTTTGAACAGAAACTAGCGGTTATCGAATCGTTCCCAGAGCTTGAGCGTAATAATGTATCACTGGGACGAGTGAACTTCCACTATGAAGACAGCATTGTGGAGAAGAAGACTGTCGTCTATCACCTGCATCCGAACGGCAACGGATTCGTCTATGCCGGCTATGTATCGGGTTATGATACAGATGCCAAAGGCATGGTCAACATCCGTGAATACTCGGAAGAGGAGCTTCGCAAGCTCATTCGCGCCTCCATTGATTCCATGTCGCCTGCTTCACAGGAGGCTGACGTCGAGATGGAAGACGCTGCTAAAGAGAGCAGCAGAGAGCGCTATATCAATGACAACAACGAGACACTATGGCTCGAGTACGACTTTGAGTTGTGGAACATCTATGCGGGCGAAAGCCTGGAAATGACATTCGAGACGCATGAGGAAGCAGAGGAGTACTTGCAAGAGGAAGGCTTCTCACCTGCAAATTCATAGCAGCCAGCGAAGGGGGAAAGAAGTGCCGTACAGACTCAGGCAGCATCTTTCCCCCAACTTTATGATTTCTTGCATATTCAGCTTACTATATGCCTCCTTGCACTTCATGCATATCCAACCATGGATATCACTACCGTACACACTCACGCTTCACCTCTTTGTCAAACAGACAGGGGAACGACGCTATCAAGCAATTCCCTCATACATATAGAGTAGCCACCATGCGCAATCCCCATCAATACTCCCGCCTAATGGAGGCAGAAGCACAGGGCGTTAAGCAGCGGCTCAACATTCAAGCGCTCGATGTGACTGATTCGAATAGCATTGCCGCCACTGCACAATATATCCTTGACACGTATGGGAGCGTTCGTCTTCTCGTGAACAATGCTGGATTTGCAATAGGCGGAAATAAGCGAGGTATGGATACAATACATCATACTCATTCCTGTATGAGAATTTTACTTTAATTAAAAAGGATGGTCCTTATGACTCACCACGACTACCACCATCTCAACCATGTGAAGGAACAAGTCACTTCGAAGCGTACATTGTGGATTACATTAGCCTTGACCTTATTCTTTACCATTGTTGAAATTGTGGGCGGGCTTCTGTCCAACTCACTTGCTCTCTTATCCGACTCTGCTCATATGATATCGGATGTTATCGCGTTAGGTCTCAGTATGACCGCCATTTACATGGCAACTCGGGAACCCAACCAGCGATATACGTTTGGCTATCTCCGATTCGAAATTATTGCATCCTTCCTAAATGGACTGGCTCTGATTGTGATTGCAATTGGAATCGTTGTCGAAGGTGTTAAGCGGATGGTTCATCCGCAAGATGTTGATCTGCGGCTGATGCTGATTATCGCTACGATTGGCTTGATCGTAAACATTGTCCTGACGCTCGTATTGAGTCATAGCACGAAGGAAGAGGACAACCTGAATGTAAAGAGTGCCTTGTGGCACTTTATCGGTGACTTACTCAGCTCTGTAGGTGTTATTATATCGGCCATTCTCATCTATTTCACAGGACTGTACGTGTTGGATCCATTGATCAGTATGGTGATTGGAGCCATCATCTGCATTGGCGGCGCGAAAATCATTCGCGAATCCATCCTCATATTAATGGAGGCTGTCCCTGACAAATACGATCTGGAGGAAATACGTGCGGAAATGAACCAGGTGGAAGGAGTAGAAGATGTCCATGAGCTTCATCTGTGGGCGGTATCCACCGATCACTATTCATTGACAGCGCATGTCTTCATCCGTGAGGATATTCAGCCCTTCTGCGTCATTCTGGCTATCAATCATATGCTTAAGGCGAAGTACGGCATTGAGCACACCACGATTCAAATTGAGCATCCTGCCATGCATGATCATGGTGAATATGGCAAGCAATTTTTGCAACAAGCTGAGAGCGCAGAAACTAACCCAGTGTAAGAGATAAGCCTCGCGAGTATCCTAGTCGCCACAATGGAAAGCAGCCTGCCGAGTTACTGCTCAGCAAGCTGCTTTCTTTGTTAGGATATAAGGGATATAAACAGCATCAACCGACTTCTTGCTCGCCTATATGACTTACATGATAAATATACGACCCAGGAATTGATTTCATCTGTTCGATCACACCATGATAGGTAGCGTAATCGATCATGTACACATAGGCCCCTGGTAAATCTAATTCCTCTGCACATTTGTCCGTAAATTCGGAGAGCCACTCTGCCTCTTGGCCAGCAGCCTCCTGCGGTACATCAACAACTACCCCATACAGGTACACCCCATATTGATCAGGGAAATGCTCCAATTTCTTCTGAACCAGATACGTTTCTTGGATGATGGGGATAGAAGCAAGCTTCTCTCTGGCATCCTCCAGCTCTTGCTCACTCAGCCCGTGATGGATATAGGTGTTGTCTTGAAAGGTTAGATGCGTACGTTCCTCAATCGCATCCTTGTTGTCTTCCATCCATTCCATCGCGCGTTCCGCATAAGAATCAGCTTCCTCATATCGCCCCATGTGAACCAGATAATTATAGATCCACCGGCACATCTGATTCGTGCGGAACATATCCAGCTTCATCACTCGTTCAAGCAGATGGATTCCGCCTTCATCTAAATACTGCAAGCGGATGCGTCCTTCTTCTTGCAGCGGCTCAATCTGATCCACATACTCCTCATTAATACGTTCTAGAAGAGGAAGAGCCTCTTCGCCGCCATACAGCAATTCCGTTGTATGCGCATAGCGGCACCCCTGGTCGAAGCTCAGCTTGCCTTGCTGCTGAAGCTCTTGCTTCAGCTCTTCATGCTCCGCCCGTACCGGCACATACTCATGGTATCGCTCCTGCCAGCTTGCTGCAATTTGCATCATCCAACGATTGTCCACTTCTTCCAGCAGCAATTTGTACAAGCTGCCTAGAAAATATTCTGCCGCCGTAGAGCCGCTTAATGGTTCCCAAGAAGGAACATGAGGTGCATCAGGAGACTGCTGAATTGCGTGCAACCGATCCGACAAGGACGGATGCGTATCCGTGAGCCCCGTTCGTTCTGCTAGCGCCGCCTGTCCCCATTGCCGCACCGTACGTTCTGGAAGGTCCTTTTTCAAGAAATGTTCCAACGATACGTAAATACGAGGAGGTTCCGATACGCGCTGCGCAGCCCGATACTGATTCGGCCAAAATACTTCCGACAAATAAGCGCCCAGCACATGAACCTTATACAAGGAGGAGGCCGTTACCTCCGCGCCAGCCAGCTGCACAGAGGCGCGGTCTGCACTATATTCGTTTGCCCGCCGCAGTACGAATGTATATGCGGAGTAGTACGGATAGAACTTGTTAAAGAATTTCTTGAACAACCCTGTACCGAACTGATTTTTCTCCTCCAGCTTCCCTACAATCGTTCCCCATGTCTTCACGACCCGGTATACCCAGCCTGAGAACCGGCTGTCACCGCCAGACAAATGCCCAAGCTCATGCGCGATCGTCGAACGGAACTCTTCTGGCGTAGAGGCCATCATGTAAGGCAATCCAACAATCAATATGTTTTTGTGCCAACCGAACATACCTAAGCGAGGATGCTGCAGCATCGCAGCATTGAATTGTTCATCCACGATGATGCTGTCCACGCGGGGAGCCTTCAATTCACGCGCCATTCGATCGACCTCTGCATACAGTTCCGGCACTTCCGAACGCAACAATACGCGCCCTTCCGGCTGCTCGAAGCGAACCCACAATGAACGTAGAATAATAAGAGCAAGCGGAATAAGAATAATGAATAGCTTCACTTCACCCGCATTGACTCGTCCAGTGGAGATGGAATACCAGATGAGACCGCCTACTAAACCAAGCAGAATTGCTAAAATGAGATAAATATAGCTGAATCCAAGCACTGTTAATCCAAGTACGCGCAGCTTGTATCCTTGCGGAGAGCGCTTCGCGGACTTTTCTAGACGTTCGATGAGAGCTGCGAACTTCTCGTAATCGACTTCCATTCTGTTATGCACCTGCTTCTTATGTAGTCATACATACGATATCTATCATGCTGCTTCCTTCAACTCTTCACATCCAGCGTACTGAAGCCGCAGACTGATCCGCACGTTCCATATCCCGAATATACCGGAGCAGCTCTTGCTGGCGCTCCGTCAGGAGGCGCCTTCGCATGACAAGCTCTGATTGGAACTTGCTTAACCGCTGCTTCATCTCATCAGCAGAGATACCAACCCAATCCTGAAGCCTCGCAAGCTGCTGCTGAACATACTGCTCATTGCGCTCTAGCAGTTCTGCTAACTGACCAATCTGCTTGTGCGCTTGGCGCAAATCATTCAATTCGACCAGGATACGGTCGTTCATCATATTCCCTCCTTTGCTTCTCGACCTTCCATTCATTTCATTAAGCCAAATCAGCCGCCTTGAACTCATTGGCCTTGCGATCAATATAGCCTGCAAGCTCCTGCACTGCAGTCGCATACCATTCCGTCATCTGCGTAAGTTCTTGCGTGGTGTTCTCTGCTATCGATACGATACGCTTGCTCTGGCTCGTATGAATCAACTTTGTAATACTGCCAACTGCCGAGCCCGCCTGATCATGGAATTGTCCAACATGCTGCTCTAGCGTTCGCGCCACGCTGCTGAGCTCTTCGGGGCGAAGCGCAATCAGCTTGCCTCCACCTAGTCCCCCCATGGCCGCGCTTAACGCAGCTTGAACGAGCCCCCCGCCTAATGACATCCCCGCAAGAAGAACGGAATCGCCTTCAAGCAGCGCACGCGGCGAAATCGTCAATTTTTCCCCTGTCGCCCGATTGATCAGCTCATTCTTGATATCGCCATCCTTATCGAACTTGTATTGATCCAAGGAATGAAAATTTTTATCGCCGGATATGGTATCAATAAACCGTTTGATTCGTCCCTTAATACCCTTGTATTCGCTATTCGCGGTCTTAAAATCTTCGCCAAGATAATACGTCGAGCCAACATGGCTATCATACTCTTTGAGCGGTCCCGCTCCTATCGAATCGCTCGGGTGCACATAATTGATAATTTTGTCGTCAAACTCTCCATTTTTGGCCTTTTCCGCTAATTTGTCAGGCAGCAGATTCGTTACGCTTGGTGCACTGTACGTTACCGCACCAACACCATTTTTAGCGCCAGCATACTGCGCCAAGCCGCCGCCAAGGGAGTGTCCGGTCAACGTAACCTCATATTCGGGATACTCCTCCTTCACCTGCCTCACGAGCACATCAGCTTGCCGGAACTGATTATGCTTGTAGTCATGTATATCTTGCTCCATATTTTTCCTCGGGTCTAGGTACGAGAGAATTATATTTTCCCTAGAACTGAATCGTTCCTCCAAATCCTTCGCCTTGCCGAGAACAACATCATTTAAATCCGTCTTGAAATCAGGCAGTGAACGATCAAGGCTTGATGACCCTTCTGTACCTCGAAATCCAACAACTACTTGCTTCGTATCCTTATTGCGGAACACGACTGCATCGAATCCAGATTCAGAATCATGCAGCATCGTGCCCTTCGGCTCAACAACCTCCCACGAGCCACTTGCGCCATCATATGCGCCAGGTGGAACCTTATCATAAGCTGAACTGGACATTTTCCAATAATCTTCATCTGATATGCGTGTTTTTTGGGCCATAGGATCTCCTGTCTTTTCATTTTTTGGTATCTATCATACAATATTATAAAAATAGTTCCTGTAGGAGTGAAGACGTTATGCAAAAAAATGTCCGCTATACAGGTTTTTTGATTCTCATTTTTGCAATCTTAATAGGATGTGAAGCCGCTATGAACCCTGAACAAAAGCAAGCAGCTGTTCAACAAGCAATGGCAACAGGAACTGAATACTTTAAGGACAAATACGGTTTGGAGACGGAATGGACAGAGCATCAATTCCAGCCTGAGCATGCCTCCAGTCACATTGCGTTATACGGGCATGTCAAGGATAAGCCTGAGGACAACATTTACATTCTTATCAACTACAAGACGTTTGAAGTGATCAGTTCGGTGCACCCAAAGGAAGAAATTACAGACAAAAAATAAGCAGATTCAGGCACGAATTTTACTGCTGTACACGTGAAAGGAGCTATCCCAAGTTTAGGACAGCTCCTTTTTTTGATAATTTTCTTAGTTTAACACTGACGAATCATTCCCGGAACATGGAGAAGATGTCCTTTGACAGACAATAGGACTTTGAGAGGTTCTACTACTTATCATTTTTGGAAAAATGTATGTGGTGCACATTTTCCATAATTTAAGGAGGAATGGTATGTCAAAATCTAAGAAATCTGTTTTGATAATTGCAGGCATACTGCTCATCAGTGTAATAGGTGTTTTTCTCTATATTGCAAATAATGAGAGAACTTTTTCACTTAACGAGTTGCTGCATGAGCATTTTAAGGAAAGAGAAATTGAGTCTATTTTTATACAAAAGTTTGTATCAGCAGCGGACTATAGCGATACTCTCTTTACTGATAAAAAAGATATAGAATTCTTCATGCAATCACTTCCTGAAATCCAAATAAGGAGTGACTCTTCTTCTCATGGTTTTCCTGAATATCCAACATACGAAATTCTTATTAAAGGAAAAAACGAAAAGCTATTTTTGGCCTTTATTATTTCCAGTAGGGATATCTTAATGCATGATTACGAAAAAAAGGAGAACTACTCATACAAAATTGAAAATGAATTCAGGCTTGATAAGTTAGAATTTCTTGACCCATTTTTAGTTAAGCTGAAGTGATAATAGGAAAAGAGGATTCAAGTTTCCTCCTGCTACAAGGTACAAAGCGAATTCGTACGTAAGCTCACGTTTACAATGCCACGGACATACTGCTCCATTCCAATTCCTCTTGGTAGAAAGGCTGTACCAGATTGCGCAGATCACCTTTAAAAACAAGCTCCAGCATCTCGGAGCTGCGGAAATCATCAGGCTCTACAGCTGCCGCAGGCTTACCGACGACGTTCAGACCGCATTCCTCGAATAGCGAAGCGACGAATTGAGAACAGAAAAATGCCTTCTCCCGCTCAACCTGCAGCTTGAATGGAATGCCTAGCACACCAAGCAAGTTATACGAATATTTAGCTTCATTGAACATCATGGTGATGATGCGGGCACGAATCATATGGTATTGCGCAGCATTCACCATACAACGGTACATGGCGCATATCGTCGGCTTACCGTCAGCACGCAGTAGATCACGCTCTACCTCTTCACGCATGAAGCCTGCTGTTAACGGATTTCGGGAAGGCTTCTGTCCGAAGCTATATACTTCCCGCAATGCCGGATCGAATGCTACGGATACGTGATTAAGCGGTGCCTTGGTGTACATTCGAATGAGCTTAGAAAACAGTGTTCCTGTATCAGTCAGTACGATATAAATCGGATACCTCTTCGCATCACCCTGTCCTGTGCCCTTCCCCGCATTGATTATGCTGTCCATCCATTCACCCATGCTACATTCGCCCCTATCGCTCTCTGTATTGCTGCTACTTCCATTTTATATATTGAACATATACCCAGACACGTGCTGGCGACGGGTTCTGAACTGGACTTTCGTCGGGTGATCACATCCAACCTGCTTTTGCCTCTCTGATTCTTGAGCAGCAGCCACTCATTAATAGCGGCTCCTTCCACACTGTATGGCCGTCCATTCCATTATTCGTCATATGCATTTCCTAGATCCCTCCATGTACACAAAAAGAAGCCTAATTCCTAAGAATTAGACTCCTTCACCGTTCCGGATATACCATTGTGTTCAACATCTCAACGCAGCTTGGCAGCTGGTCCGCAGCTCTCCCGCACGATCAGCTCTGTTGGTATCATAACCTTCTTGCCAATAATCCGCTGCTTCTCCAACCGCTCCATCATGAGCTCCAGCGCCGTATCCCCGATACAGTCACTATGCAGTCTTACCGTAGTAAGCGCAGGAGTCATGAATTGAGCAACCGCAATATCATTGAAGCCAACCACACTAATATCCTCCGGCACTCGCAAGCCATGCTCCTGTATGGCCCGAATCGAACCGATCGCCATAGAGTCATTCGCCGCAAGGACGGCGGTACAGCCGCGTACAGATGCAATTAGCTCCTTCGTCAAACGGTAGCCATCCTCGGCTGAGAAGGTTCCGACACGCACCAAGGATGAATCAAAGATTCCCGCTTCCTTCATCCACCTCTCGTAGGCGACCTCGCGCCGATCCGCTGTCGAGGCTCCATCCAGCACGTCTCTTCCGCCAACATACGCAATTCGCTCATGTCCTAATGCACGAATATGCACCAGTGCCTGCTCTACAGCATCATGCAGATCGACCGTCACAATATCCGATTTGCGATCCCAAGGGACATCATCCACATATACGATTGGAGAGGAGGAGCGCTGGAGTTCATGCAGCTGATCTGACCCAATCGGCCCAACCACGATGAACCCCGATGCAGCAGAAGCAGGAAGGGGGCGTTCTCCCTTCTTGCCTACCTCTACAAGCTGCACGCCTCGCTCCCGAGCTGCTTCTTCTATCGCAAGCCGCACCGTTAAATAATACGGATCATTCAGCTCCTCACTCTTGTCATATGTCATGACAATTCCGATCGTGTTCTGACTCGCCCTGATTTGCACAGGAGCAGGCGGTTCCGCTATCGGCACGGGCATCGAAGGCTCCGGCGCAGCCATCTCCATCGTCCGCTTCTTCCGCTTGTACTTGTTATAGCCGAGCTCTTCAGTCGTTTCCATAATGCGGCGCCGCGTCTCGTCTGATACCGACAATGTCTCATCGAAGTTCAGCACGCGAGACACCGTGGATATCGACACACCAGCCCGCTCCGCAATTTGTTTCAGGGTAGCCATTTCGCCCTCCAATCGTGATGCGTCGCCAGCAATCCGTTATTCCGTCATTCTTTCATTTCCTTACGATTGTACTGTATTCTTGCCCAAAAGCATAGAGGAAAGCCTCGCGATTGCTAGTTGCGGCGCAGTGTTTCCTTCGCCTTCATCACATCTGAGATTTCCTTATTCGAATATACAGACAACTTCAGATTCAGCTCAAACGGCTCAAATCCACTGCGATATTGACTCAGCTGGCGCTGTCCGCAGGAATTCGAGCCTAGACCATTCTGCTTCGCATCGAGATGCAGCACAATGTAATCCCGCTTCTGCAAATCAACCGTATGCTTGGCAGCATCCAAATCCTTAACTTCATAATAAGAAGCACTAAAGTCCATCTTTGGATACGCAACTGCCATGATCCCTACCCCATAACGATCCGCCAAGCGAACCCAGCGGCAGTCCGTATGATTGCCATTTTCCTGTGGATGCACGTAATTCGTGAACATTTCATCCACCGTCCGCTCATAGACGCCGAACTGATTTGCCTGCTTGGAATCTACATACGACTCCCCAGGGCCTCTGCCATACCATTTGCCATTCTCACAAGCAGAACGTACACGAAGCTCCACACCAACGCGCGGAATCATCTCCGGCGCCTGTTCCTTCACGCCACCCGGCTCGCCGCTCACATCGAGCAGCACATCACCATTCGGGTAGATGCGATAATCATAGCGGGAACGGTAATGCCAAGCGGCGTTCGTCGTTCCATTCAAGACAGACACCGTCACACGGATAACATCGCCTTCCTGTGCATAGGTGACACCTTCTACAATTTCATGCATCAAATGCATAAATGTCTTAGTTCGGTAATCATCCACGACATACATATCATTATCGATCGGCGCGCGCCAGAACTGCAGCTTCGGACCCTCTTCCACAACCGTAGTGCCATGATGTGTCCATGAGGTCATGCGGCCCTTGACTGTATCGAAGCGAATGCTGAATTCTTCCCCGCGGACGATGAGCTCACAGTGTCCCTCTTCCATCGTAAGCGTGCCGCTCGGCTCGATGTACAGCATCTCAGCGGCAATCGGGAGGAGGAATTGCGCTGTCGCCAATTCATGTCCTGCTTGTGCCCAGGCACAGTCTCTCTTCAACGTATAAGAAAGATTCACATAATAATCCGTTCCCAGTTCAGGTGTGAAATCGAGCGAGTACCCCAGCTCCACTTCCTTGCTTGTGCGCGCAGCGATGCCAGTAATGTCCGCTTCGCCTGTCTGCAAAATGCAGTCATCCTTCACAATCGAGTAGCGAAGTGCCAATTGATCTAGCGATGCAAAATCGTACTTGTTGCTGACACGGATCAAGCCGCGCTGCAAATCAACCTCATGCGTATGAACAGGCTCAATGACCTTCTTATATTCCTGCAATCCCGGTGAAGGGGTACGATCAGGCATGACAAGTCCGTCAATACAGAAGGCTCCATTCGTCGGATCGTCACCGAAGTCTCCGCCATAACGGTAATAGACGCGGCCCTGCTCATCGATCGTCTGGATGCCATGATCACACCATTCCCAGACGAATCCGCCTTGCAGCTTATCATGTGCGTAGAATAGATCTTGATACTCCTGCATATTGCCTGGGCCATTGCCCATCGCATGAGCATATTCGCACAAAATATGCGGCTTTGTAGAGTTCTCAATAATATACTGCATCGTCTTCCGCTCCGGATGATCCAGCCACGTATACATCGTCGAGTACACGTCCGCAATATCCGTATCTCTGTCCCCTTCATAATGAACGAGGCGTGTCGGATCCATTTCCTTCGCACGGAGACCCATCGCTCTGAAGTTGCGGCCATAGCCTGATTCATTGCCAAGCGACCACATGATAATACAAGGATGATTCTTATCCCGCTCAATCATGCGCTCAATACGATCGACGTATGCTTTCTCCCATGCCGGATCATCCGTAATCCAATTAAAGTTGTCTGTCAGCTCGAAGCCGTGGCACTCCAGATCCGTCTCATCGATCACATACATGCCATACACATTGCACAGCTCATATAAGCAAGGCGAATTCGGATAATGCGCCGTACGGATCGCATTAATATTGTGCTGCTTCATGAGGCGAATATCCTTCTCGATATCATCGCGCGATACAACACGTCCTGTAATCGGATGCGCATCATGGCGGTTGACACCCTTCAGCTTGATGGCAATCCCATTGACGGTGAATGTGTCCCCCTTCAATTCAACAGCACGGAAGCCCACCTGCTGGGGAATGACCTCAATGACCTCATCCCCGTCTGTTAAGGTGAAGAGAAGGGTATATAAGTACGGCGTCTCCGCACTCCATAACTTCGGAGCCGCAATTGGGACAACAGTCGCGATGCGTTCGCCCGCAGGCATATCGCCGCAGGCTACCCGTTGTCCAACTGCATCAAGCAGCTCGTAAGACAGCGTGTGTCCCTGCTTCGCACCACGAATATCTGCGCTCAGGCGCAGGATCGCACTCGTATAAGTAGAATCCAGCTCTGTGACCACTGTAAAGTCTTCAATCCCCGCAAGCGGCTGGGCATACAATTCGACATCACGGAATATACCGCTCAGCCACCACATGTCCTGATCTTCAATGTACGTTCCATCCGACCATTGATACACGCGGACACACACTTCATTCTGCCCTGCTTCTACATAGCTTGTAATATCAAATTCACTCAGCAGTCTCGCACCCTTGCTGTAACCGACTTCCTGCCCGTTCACCCATACATGGAATGCGGAATCAACGCCATGGAATCGCAAAATCACCTGCTGATTGTCCAGCCATTGCGGGCTAATCGCAAAGCTGCGCTTATATATTCCTGTCGGGTTGTCTGTCGGCACATAAGGCGGATTAATCGGGAAGTTGTACCATAGATCCGAGTAATGCATATTGCCATAACCCTCAAGCTGCCAGTTGCTCGGCACCGTAATGTCGTCCCAGTTCGAGCAATCAAATGATGGCCGCTCGAATCCCGGCGGCGAATACTCAGGCGCTTCCAAATAAGCGAACTTCCATGTACCATTCAAGCTCTTCCATTGATGCGCATACTTCGGCTCGTCCAGCAAGGCTAGTTGTCGATTCGGATAGGAGCGAAAGTACGCTCTCCCTTTCATACGGTTACAATTTGTAACAGCCACATTTTCCCACTGCTTCATCACACGCATAGTACGGCCTCCTGCCACGGGGATTCCTCACAAGAACGATGTCCATTTCCATCCGCTTCACCATTCGTTCTGTATGAGATGTTGGATGAATCACATCTTCACTCTCTAATAAAATTTTACCTGAGCTTAGTAAAATTCACAATCATTTTAGTAAAATATTTTACTGATCATTTATTTTTTTACTAACCATTACATCGTGTTAGTAAAACTTTTAGTAAATACATGTTTTCCCTGTAAAATGGGTAATATCAACAAAAAGAAGAGCGAAGACGTTTTGTCTCCGCTCTCGCAACCTTGATTTTACTATTATTTTACCTAAATTTTACTCAACTTCGACTGTCTGCCATCGACTTTCCTTCACGTCTTCGCGACCATACGGTCCACGCCATGTCCACCCAGAAATAAATGACGAACATCGGGCATACCATATTCCAGATTGCTGAAATTTGCACGTAGCCAGCCTCTAGCAAGGGATGCAGTCCGTACACAACCGCTAGCGATAAAAACATCCAGCATAGTGAAAAGGATAGACAAACATGGCCTTGAAGCTGTATCCGATATGAAGAATAGTCCCACCATTTGCGATAAAATACCTTCTCCAGCATTAAGCCGCTCACATATTCAACAGCCGTCGGAATGACGAAGCTCAGCAGCAGAATGAGTCCCCAATTGCCCCCTTTTTCGACATAAGGAAGCAAGAGAAGAGGGGCAACTCCATACATAGGTTTGAATGGCCCTTGCAGGAAGCCCTCCTTCCAGAAACGGCCCGTTGTTAACTTACTGTATATGTTCTCAAGCAGCCACCCTCCGAACGAGTAGACCATAAAATAAAAAACGGCAGCCAATGCATCATTGGCTGCCGCTCCGGTAACTTGCAGCGGAATTGGCACATGTGCCACCATAACGCATAACCTCCTTATGCCTGCATCAGCAGCATATCTCAAGCTACCCGTAGTATGGATGTATTCCGCACCACTTATTCCCTGTTGTCTCGATTATTCAACGATAATAAGGCTAGCGTGCGACTGTCCTGGAAGGGAGAAAGTCATTGCCAGAGAGTGGAAGGCCTTCACTTTCTGCCCTTCCTTCAAATCCGCCAATTTCAAAGCTACACCTTGCTTGTCCATAATGTATGTTTCTTTCGAGATATTCAAAACGACGTCATTATTGATATTGCCATCATTATCTACATCGACATGAACACGACCATTCACATCGCCTTCTGTCTTCGTTACGCTAAGCACCTTGCCTTCCTTAGCTGTTGTTTCGCCTTTGACAACAATTTTCTCAGCTCCGACTGTTCCCGGGAAGGTCATGAGCATAATCGGTCCAAATTGAACCTCAACAATTGCACCCTCTTTCAAGGCATCTTTGCTGAGCGTCTGTCCCTTCTCGTTCACGATAACCGTGTTGTCTTGTACATTAATATGCAAATATTGTTGACCACGGAGAACAAATTTACTTCCGTTCCCCGACTCAATAATTCCTTGTGATGTCACATGCTCTTCTGGCAATGTCGAGCCCTCCTCTACAGGGTGAGATGATACGACATGACCTTGAATGGCTTCAGCAGCTACTGCTCCAGCGAAGGGGACGCTAAGTACCGCCATAATCGATGCAATTGCCAAGCCTTTGTTCCATTTTTTCATTGTAAATTCCTCCTCTAATCTCATGTTGTTGTGGCACACCTATGTACCTGCTTCTTGATGCCTTACGATTATTCGGTTTGTCTTCATAGACGGAGAAAGTATGCATAATGTTGCATAAAAAATAATTTGAATATGTATTCAATCATATATGTGTCTTGCTCATGTCCAGACCTGCCCTCACTAGATGTGCCGCTAGCATATAAAAAAGGTGCCAGAGGGAGAGCAAACGCTTCCTCTTTGGCACCTTTGTTCCTTATTATCTGTTCGTTCTTACTGTTCGCCAATACGACGTTGAATAAATGAATCTACCGCCGTCTTAAGCACTGCGACAACTGGGACGGCAATGAACATGCCCAAAATGCCGAACATAGCGCCTCCAATAATAATCGCAAAGATAATCCAAATGGGACCTATGCCCACTTTATTACCTACAATTTTCGGACCGATATAATAACCGTCGAACTGTTGGACAATGAAAATAAACAACGTAATCCATAGCGTCTGTTCTGGTGATACAAACAACGTAATGATACCCACGAACAACATCCCCATAAATGGGCCGAAGTACGGGATCACATTCGTTATGGCCACGAGCAAAGCGGACAACAGCGCATATGGCGCTTGAATAATAAGGAGTCCAACGAATACGATGCTGCCAACGACCGTTGCATCCAAAATGACCCCTACAAAATATTGCGAGAAAATCATGTCCATTTTTCTCACGAAATCAATGACGCCTTCAGCCCGTTCCTTCCTAAGCAAGCCGTGCAAAGTGCGCTTCGCGCCTGTCCCGATCTTCTCCTTGTCCTTCAGCAAGTAGATCGAGACGATAAAGCCGATAACGAGATTCAACAGCGCAGACGTAAAGGTAAACAAGCTGGACAGCAAATTGTTCAGCATCAGCTTCAAGAAGTCACTTATTTGACTGGAGACGGAGCTGAAATGCTCGCTGATGCTGCTTGAGATTCCAGATTGAATGAACCATTCCTTGCTCATGACATTGGCCTGCAGCCATATCTTCGTACTCTCCATATAAATCGGCATATCAGCCAGCAATGTGCTTACACTCTCAATCACCCGTGGTGTAATAACCGTAATCAGCAGCACAATAATGCCAAAAAACAAGGTATACACTGCTATAATACTAATAAATCGCTTCGTCTTTGTCCTAGCCAACAGCCTCTTCTCCAATAGATTGACAAGTGGGCGAAGAAGGTAGGCAATAAAACAGGCGATAAAAAACGGTGTAAGCATAGACAATAAGGCTACAACTCCACTAAGCACATAAGCAATATTGTCGATGAGCTTGTACACTATCACTGCAATGGTGAATAGCCCCAAGTAGCGCAGTGTTCTTCGATTCTTAAGCATGGCATCCCCCTGATTGCTAATTCGTACACGTATAACTTAGTATAGCGATTTTCTCAGGAAATGAAATAAATATGAAAAAAAGCATTTCCCCATCGATATCAGCGATGAGAAAATGCTTCATCTTACGATCTTATTGAGCTGCCTTGCTGCGGCGGAACAATACACGGTCAAGAGAGTAGTCCGCGCCTCCGCTTACTACTAAGTACAACGACATGGCTGCAAGTGCAATTTCCAATTCATAGCCGCCTGCGAAGCCCATTTCCAGCTTCACCGTGAAGATAGCCACAAGCATAATGACGGTAAACGCCGCCCCAATCCATCTTGTACCAAGACCAACGATGAGCAAGAGGCCTCCAATCAATTCAGTAGCCGCGACAACATATCCCATGAATCCCGGAATACCCAGACTTTCGAAGAAGCCTGCTGTATTGTCGAGACCCCCTTGGAACTTATCCAGCCCGTGAATGAAGAAAATAATCCCTAACGCAAGCCTGATGAACAATGTACCTAATCCTTGATTTACTGACATAATAGAACGCCTCCTATTAACATAATATGTGTTAGTATGGTTGATTCATGAACCTTTAATTAAAACTACGCATTGTAGTGTAAAACGCTAAAAAAAATTAAGGCATAGCAGCAAAGAACAATAAACATAATGCAAGCAATACTTGCAGTGACACAATAGCCGGCGTAAACGGCAGCTTCATCGGAATATCTGTATCTGGCTCCAACAGCTGACGAATCCGGTAATTAATCGATGTATCTGCGAATGAGACATACGCAAATGGCATGCGCGGCGCCTTGCCTTGCTTCAACATCTTGAGCAGTGCGCTTCCTAAGTGTGCCGATGTTCCGAGACGTCCAATGGCGTAATGATCGGCCAGCACTTCACGGATGATGTTATACTGCTGCTTCGACCATCTCATAATTGGCATGTACCACATGACCGAAGCGAGAAGAGACATAATGAACATCCGCAATGGATCTCGGTGCATCTGATGAAAAGCCTCATGATGGACAACTGCTTCCAGCTCATCATCATCAAGCAGTTCCATTAAGCCGGTCGATACGACCACGATTGGCAACCATAGCCCCATCGTGAACGCGATCGGGGAAGCATGCTCGACAATCATCATTCTCTGCTTGCCTTCATAGAACCGACTATTCATCTGAAGCGTCAGCTCCTGACTGCGATACGTATGCAGCTTCCAGTATGCTTTGCGAGACAGCCACATCTGCCGGATGAACAGGATCAGTACGCTAATAAGCGTACAGAACACATAGGCATCAAGCACGTACACGAACTTGGACAATCCGTAGTTCTGCATGAGCGTGGAGCACGCCTCGACGAGATTGAAGTGCAGTTCCCATCCGGCAAGCACCTTCATCGCATATAGTACCATTTGACAGAACAACACGGCTGCAATTAGAAGCATCGAACTGAAAATGAACGTAGATCGATTTTTCCACATTGTCTATTTATCCTTTTTCAATTGCTTGATTTTTTGTTCCAATTTGTCCAGCAGCCCCTCATCTACATCCTCCAAGGCATCCAGCATGTGATTCACGACAAGCGGACCGAATTCATCCATCAGCTCATGCGTTAATTCCTTGGACTGCGTATCGAGGAAGGCATCCCGACACAATACTGGGCGGAATAAGGAAGAACGCCCCTCCGTGCGCTTGACCAGGACTCCCTTATCCACGAGTCGGTTCATGACCGTCATGACGGTGTTGAAGTTGACGCACTTCTCTGCCTCAAGCTTCTTCTGCACGTCCTTAATCGTCATTTCAGAACCTTCCCACAGGACAGACATAACCTTGGCCTCCAGCGGCCCGAAGAACCGGTTCAATCCACTCTCGTGGAATTTGAAGTTATGAATTTTCATCGTGGAATTCCTCCCACTACAAATTGTAGTGTGATCGCAAACCTATGTCAAGTATGTCCATAATTAGGCATTAGAAATTTATAAAATTGGCGACACCAATCGTGCGATGGATTCTACAAATCGGTGACGAATTGACCGCTTCTGGTACGTATTCCAATTTAACACGATAGACTCCTTCATATCCTGCTCGAACAACTTGTCGAGCTCTCCCGCTACCGCTTTGTCATAGAGGAAGGCATTAACTTCGAAGTTCAGGCTGAAGCTGCGATGATCCAGATTCGCCGTACCAACCGTAGCAGCCCATCCATCTACAACCATCGTCTTGGCATGCAGGAAGCCCTTCTCATACCAATAGCACTTGGCACCAGCACGAAGCAATTCACCAAGATACGCATTTGATGCCCATTGCACCAAATGACTGTCTCCCTTCTTCGGAATCATGATGCGTACATCAACCCCAGATTGTACGGCAACCTTTAACGCGATGAGCACACTATCATCCGGCACAAGATACGGTGTCTGTACATAGATGCGATCCTTGGCTTCGAATATGAGCTTAAGCAATGCATTACGAATTTGCTGCTTATCGGAGTCCGGACCGCTGGATACAATTTGAACGGCCGTATTCCCTGTATGAACTGGTGTTGGAAAGTATCTTTCATTAAAGGCCAGATACTGTTCAGACGCGATGGACCAATCAAGCAAGAACTGGCCCTGAAGGCGATGAACAGCCCCTCCTTGCAGCTCAAGATGAGTATCACGCCAATGTCCAATCTTCGGATCGAATCCGACGTACTCATCACCGATATTAAATCCGCCAACAAACCCAACTTTGCCATCCATAACCGCGATTTTTCGGTGATTGCGATAGTTGACACGCAAATTAAGATACGGGATCCGCGATGGGAAGAAGCGGAATACTTCTCCGCCTGCTTCACGCAGAGCTGCAAGATCCCTATCCTTCAAGGCAGGCGATCCAATATCGTCATACAGCAGCCTTACCTCGACACCATTCGCAGCGCGCTCCGTCAACGCGTCAATGATTCTGCGTCCGGTCGCATCCCCGGCCAGCTTGTAATACAACAAATGGACATGATCCGCAGCACTCTGGATTCGCTCGACAAGCCGATCCATCATCTCGTCCCCATCTGCAATGACACTCACCTTGTTGTCCTGTGTTAAAGGAGAGTAACTGCTTACCAAGTTCATATAAATAAGCGGTTCATAGTACTTTATGCCATCATCCTGATATTCGAAGGTTCCCTCCCGAATTCGCCGCACTTGAGCTGCAATTTCATCTCGAACAAGACGTTCATTCCGAGGCTTGATTCGATAGACCTTCCGTCGAGCCAGATTCTGACCGAACAAAATATAGAATAGGAATCCGATGAATGGGAGCAGCAAGAGGAGCATTAACCATGCCCACGTTCCCCCTACATTGCGTCTCTCTAGAAAAATAACGATTGCCGCAAATAATAAATTAATTATCGGTATCCATATCGCCGCCAACTCCAATAGATGTGTCCACATAGATAAGCCGCTCCTGTTCCTTAAGTTGACTCCATTGTACCATGAGAGAGATGCATGATCAGTCATTCATGTACTTAGCGTTCAGGAGGAGATGTTCGTCCACTGCTTGGCCGAAGAGCAGCAGGAGCATCATCCATGGGCACATCACTTCCGCCTCCCTTATTCGAGGAAGTGGATCCATTCTCTATCGCAGTCCCTTGCTCTTTGCATGATTCATTCTGAGGAGCACTCTCTTCTTGCTGTGTCTTCGCCTGAGCGTTGGATCGGTACGTATCAACTAACAGCAGGAGCAAGGGCAGGACAAGCCCGGGCAGAAGCGCATAGGTCGCCCAATGATCGAGCAGCTTGCTAAGATAGGGAGAATTCGGGATGAATAAGATCGACCAGCTGACCGTGATCATCCCTAACGGAATGATGAGGAAGCGGTGTTCAGCTAGCTTCAACGATTGGGCGAGGCCTACCGCAGTCGCATACAGAAGCAGCGCCATTCGGAAGTAGGTCGTCAAAAACCAAATGACCGCCATCACCGCCTCGATCCTCTCCAAAAAATTACCGATGCTGATTTTTTTGGCCAGCGCATAGGTCGGATACATATGCCGTGCCGTACTATCGGCTCCAAGGGTCAATATCGACAATAACGTTGTAGTGATCAGGAACGCCCCGCCAATTATGCATCCCCACAGTAAAGCATTTGCCACTTTGCCTTGGTTCTTAACTGAAGGAAGAATAAGCAGCAAGATTGCCATGTCGAGGAAAGGGAAGCTGAAGAAGGTCAATCCCCCGCGAATGACCGGCACAAATCCACGTTCGAGAACCGGCAAGAACTGCTTCACTTCAACTTGCGGCATTACAAACAAAATAAAGCAAATAAATAGAAGCAGCACCCATGGGAAAAATATCTCAGCTCCTCGCGCAAACACTTCAATTCCAAGATAGGCACCGAAAATGATGATGAACATAAAAACAATATGAGTCGCCACAGCCGGTGTCTCCGGCATAATCTGCATCGTTATGAAATCGCCGATATCCCGCAGGGTAAGTGCCGCTGTAGTAAGTGCAAATCCGATAATGAAGCAAAGCGAAGCTACCTTGCCGAGCACCTTGCCAAGGATCAACTCACAATATTCTGCTATCGATTGTCCCGGGTATCTTCGGCATAGGGCGGAGTACAGGGGGACGACGAGCAGGCCAAGACCTAAGGATAATAGAGCGGATAGCCATCCATCCTGCCGGGCTTCTTCCGCTAGGCTCGATGGGATAATCAAGATCGCACTTCCGATAATAAATAGTGCCGTCAAGATTGTCAGCTGACGAATACTTATGATGGATTGATCCTTCATCCGCCCTATCACCTCCTTGATGCAGCATCTCACTAGCTTGCTTGTCGTTATTTACTACAGAAATCGCCTCAAAGGCTTAAACACCATCATGATCCAATCCATAGGATTCGGTATCCTCATTTTCATCCCAAGGATGATACCAAACCCAGCAGCGATGAGCAGCATGATCAGCAGCACCCAGCGTTCCTTGGATAATTGCTGCCGCTTCATACGAGAGGATTCAGACAGGAAGGTGATCGCCGCGATTACAATTGAGCCAATACTGATCCACATCTCCCCTACTCCTTCACGTCACGTAAGAATGAGTTGCCAATTGTCCCTGTCCGTACGATCTTCAGATCCACTTGAATGTTGACAGGTAGCTCCTTGAACAGTTCCGCCCACCGTTCCTTATGCTGATTCCAGTAACCCGGGTATGCCCGGTGGACAGCTTCGCCGAATCCGAATATATCTGCACCTACTGCCTGCGCTCGCTGCAGTGATTTGGTTGAATGGCTAATCATCACTTGTTCTGCCGCCTGCTCCAATTGATGTAAGGTAGACTGCTGGCTAGTATCCATTTCGCATTCAACATCCGCAACATTAGCCTCTGTTCGTATGAAGACGTTGATTTCTGGTCGATTATTCGTAACCTTTGCCTTCACCTTGGTCTTGGAATGAATGACCTCCACCCCCGCCTTCCCCCCAGACTTGCAGGGAATTTGAACATAGGTGTTCTGCAAATTATCGGTCAGGTTGCTGTATCCCTTGCTCTCCACCTCGTTCATCCATCCCATGAGCTTGTCGCCCTTGAAGATAGCTATGCCTGAATACTTTAATAGCGCCTGAGTCTCGATTAGCTCTACATTCTTCTTCTTTTTCCCTGCCTCACGATCCCCTTGAATCAATATACCCGTCAGCACTGCATCCTTCCCGTAACTGGTCAAATTCGTTATCAAATCATCCAACCGAACACCAACCGTCGGTGCCCATGTCTTATCCGACACCTCTAGCGACTTATACATTTTATTGGCAGGTATTTTATCGAGCGGCGTATAGAAGTTCAATATATCCCTCGCCGTAGTCCCCTTAGCAACCACGAGATAAAAATCAGTACGCAGCTCTTGATCACGCGATAAGAAATCAAGCGGCTTGCTGATGCCCTCACGCGCCATTTCTTCTCCAAAAACAAAAATTCGCAGATGCGAGAAATACACCTTGCGAGGTGTAATCGTGGTCATGCGTCGTATCGCTTGGAACACCGTACTTCCCTTTGCGCTATACAGCGTTACAGGCGCTCTGTCGCCGCTAGGCTTGCGTGCCGACACCCCGCTTGGATCCACAACCTGTACAAATACCTCATACTGTCCATTGTCCGCTTTATCAATTCCCATTCCTACCGCAATGGCCAAATCATTCATCTCACGCCGATTCCAACAGCCGGAGACGAGCAGACCAAGCAGCAGAAGCAACAAGCAGCTGAGGAGAACGGATCTCCGCTTCATGACTGACGCCCCCCTTTTTTTCACTTGATGGTGTTGTTATTTTGTTGGCTTGGGCTTAGCTTGTTCCGGAGGCTGCTGCCGATTCTTATTGTTCGGGCTCATATAGCTTGGTCTTGTCCGCATTGCCCACTGCGGGAACCGAAAGATTGAGTCTTTCTGATCTTTGATAATGATGGGTGCCAGCGGACTCATATAAGGGACACCAAAGGAGCGCAGGCTGCACAAGTGGAGCACAATGGCGATCAGACCGATGCATACCCCGAACAGCCCAAAAGATGCAGCGAGCAGCATGAGTGGAAAGCGAAGCATACGGAACGCATTCGACATGCTGTATGCAGGAAATACGAAGCTGCAAATCGCCGTCGTCGACACAACAATGACCATCGCAGCAGAGACGATACCCGCATCGACCGCAGCTTGTCCAATGACGAGCGTTCCCACAACTGACACTGCTGGCCCAATCATTCTTGGCATTCGGATTCCTGCTTCCCGAAGCAGCTCGAATAGAATCTCCATCATAATCGCCTCGATGACAGCAGGGAAAGGAATCCCTTCCCGCTGTGCCGCCAAGCTGATCAGCAGCTGCGTTGGAAGCATCTCCTGATGGAATGTCGTAATTGCAACATATAGTGATGGCCCTAACAGTGCAATGAAGATACCGATATAGCGAAGGAGACGAACTAGACTGCTAATATCTGAACGAAAGAAGTAATCCTCAGCCGCATGGAGGAAAGATACGAATAGCGCAGGAACTACAAGTACGGACGGTGTGCCATCTACGAGAATCGCAATCTTCCCTTCCAGCAGCTCTGCTGCAATGACATCTGGACGTTCTGTATTGTATACGGTTGGGAAGGGCGTGAACGTCTTGTCCTGAATCAATTCTTCGATGTATCCACTCTCCAGAATGCCGTCAATATCGATTCGAGCCATACGGTCTCGTACCTCTTGTACGACCTTGTCATTGGCGATCCCTTGAATGAACATAATTGCGACATTTGTTTGTGTGAGACGACCGAACGACTTCGTCTCCACGCGTAAATCCTGATGCTTGATCCTTCTCCGAACCAGTGATGTATTCGTTCGTAGTGTCTCAGAGAACGCCTCACGAGAACCTCGAACAGATGGTTCTGTTGTTGCCTCTACTACACCGCGATCCTTCCATCCCTGTGTGTTGGCTGACAACCCCGTCGTATAGCCATCTAAGAGCAGTACCGTATTGCCGGACAACACCTCTTGGAATACATCCTCGAAGCAGGCTACAGACTGAATATCCCCCACTGCAAGCACTCGCTCTTGCAATAGCTTTATCATATCTGTAGACCCACCCGTCCCAGGCTGTGAGCCTGATTGCGAGCTTTGTTGCGGGCTCTGTTGTGAGCTTTGTTGCGTGCTCTGTTGCGTGCCTTGTTGTGGGCCCTGTTGCCAGCTTTGTTGCGTGCCTTGTTGTGGGCCCTGTTGCGAGCTTTGTTGCGTGCCTTGCTGCGAGCTTTGTTGCGGGCCTTGTTGCATGCCTTGTTGAGTGCCTTGTTGCGAGCTCTGTTGCGTGCCTTGCTGCGAGCTTTGTTGCGGGCCTTGTTGCGGGCCTTGTTGCGGGCCTTGCTGCGAGCCTTGTTGCGAGCCCTGTTGCCAGCTTTGTTGCGAGCCCTGTTGCCAGCTTTGTTGCGGGCCTTGCTGCATGCCTTGCTGCGAGCCTTGTTGCGGGTCTTGTTGCCAGCTTTGTTGCGTGCCTTGTTGCGTGCCTTGCTGCGAGCCTTGTTGCGTGCCTTGTTGCGTGCCTTCTTGTGGGCCTTGTTGCGTGCCTTGTTGCGTACCTTCTTGTGGGCCCTGTTGCCAGCTTTGTTGCGAGCCCTGTTGCGGGCCTTGCTGCGAGCCTTGTTGCGAACTCTGGTGCGAGCTCTGTTGCGAACCTTGTTGCGGGTCTTGTTGCCAGCTTTGTTGCGTGCCTTGCTGCATGCCTTGCTGCGTGCCTTGCTGCGTGCCTTGCTGCGAGCCTTGTTGCGTGCCTTGCTGCGAGCCTTGTTGCCAGCTTTGTTGCGAGCCTTGTTGCGTGCCTTGTTGCGTGCCTTGTTGCGAGCTCTGTTGCGTGCCTTGCTGCGAGCTTTGTTGTGAGTTAAATTGGGAACTTGATTGTTCTCCGTTCGAGGAGGCGGTAGAAGGTGCAGATACAGACCATGCAGATCCGCCCGAGCCTCCCAGCTGATCCGGCCTACTGTTCGTGGCCATGGAACCTTGTGATGCAGCTGAATCTGCTTGCTGTGTGGAATTATCACCTTGCAATATTTGACTATCGTTCAAGAGCGACTCCATCATAAAATCAGTTATAATCGCCTGATCGACTAGTCCATCCGTATATACTAATGCGATTCTTTGCTCGCCCTTGCCCCCAACTCGCAATTCACGAATCACAATATCAGAGCTATTGCCGAGCTTCGTCCGAATATAATCCAGATTGCGTTGTAAGCTTGCTTGCAGCTGATCCATAGACGTCCTTCCTCGCTTCTGCAGTTGATCGCATGCCTGCTTGTTGTGCTGCTGGCCTTCCGCCGACAGCCATAGATTCTGCTTTCCAGTATTGCCGTGCATTCAGCCAGTTAAACCGCCAGTCGATTCATACCCGCCCCCTTAGTCGACAGGCCTTCCCCTCAGTGATACTATGGGAGTAATATATGCTACCAAGATTATGCCAGCACGCTGGAAAGATGCATGCCGGCTCATACAGGAGGGACAGCCAACATGGCGACACGAACCAGAGGAATGACGCTCGTATATACAGGTGATGGCAAAGGGAAAACAACAGCAGCAGTCGGGCTATGCGTCAGAGCGGTTGGACATGGCTTCAAGGTACTTATGCTCCAGTTCATCAAGAGCCCTAAGCGTTCTTACGGAGAGCAGGCTTCACTGGAGAAGCTGGGTGTCGAAGTAAGGCAGCTCGGGATCGGATTTACTTGGCTAAAGACACCGGAGGAACATCGTGAAGCATTCAAACAAGCATGGGCGATTGCGAAGCAGGAGATCCAGTCTGGTGATTATGATCTCATCGTACTGGATGAATTGAACAACGCACTTGCAATTACAAGCTTCCCGATTGATGATGTTCTGCCAAGGGCTGAGGTCGTCGAAGTGATTAAAAATCGTCGCGAGCATCTGAATATCGTGATAACAGGACGTTCAGCTTGTCCGGAAATCATGGAAATTGCAGATCTCGTATCGGAAATTCAGCCCGTGAAGCATTACTACGAAGAAGGCATTCCTGCCGTGCTGGGACTTGAATTTTAATTCATTCTATCTATCTCTCGATTATTCCCTTCATCAAGGCTGCATGTCCCTACGATCTCTACCTGGAGACAAGCAGCCTTATTCTATTACCTGCGTCCCTCTTGGCAAACCGCGGCAACACTCCGATGACCCTGACTTACTTTCCATCATTCCTCATTGCACAATTTGCCTATTTTTTTATTGAAATGAGGGTAATTATCCCTCTTTTTTCCATGCCATATAGATTGTTACTTCAACCATTTACCACTTTACTATAATATAGAAAAAAAGATGGAACAGCTTCTTTCCACCGCAGACAGGAGGATCGTTTATGGGAAAAACTATCGCAATCATCGGAAGCAGCGGAGGCAACCTATACAACTTAGGAGGCAAAGACCCCCTTAAGCTGCTTCAGGAACTTGTCATCCAATTGGAGAGTGCTAGGATTGGCTGTGGGGCGATTCAGTTCGTTGGCGCAGACGCATCAATGGACAACGCCAAAGGCTCTACGCAGGCTGCCCTGTATGGCTGGGATGAGTCGCTCCAGACTCCGAAGCGACTTGCAGAAGGATCACTAGATGAGATCAATCAGGTTGCCACGCAATTGGATCAAGATATTGCGGCGCAGATTCGCCAGGGTCGTATTGGCGCACTCATTATGATGAGTGCAGATCCTACCCGCACCAACGCATATGCCGTGGAAGCAGCGATAGATATGAATCTGCCGATCACAGGAACTGGCGGCACGTCCATGGCTCTCACCAGTGCCAAGGGAGCGAATGTGCTGGCCGTGTCTGGCACAACCGGAACGACGAATCGTACAAGAGCAGTCACGTTCGTGACCACACTATGTCAGCATTGGGGATTGACCTATCGGCCAATTATCGGCGCAACTGCTGATGCCACATCTGGCAGAACTGGAGAAGGCTCGCCCTGGAGACGCATTAGCATACGCGGCATTATGCTCGCCTCTCTGCCCGGCTTTATTGCGATGGCACTGCTGCTTTCCTTAAGTAAAATCCCTGCACTGGCCGGACTTAGCGAGATATTCGACATTATGATCAAGGCGCTCCCTGTCATACTGGCAGCTATTGCAGCGAAGCAAATCTCGGATCTTGATGAGGTATCCATCGTCTCAGGTATCATCGCTGGAGTCATGTCTGTCGAGGGCGGCATTATTGGAGGAATCATTGGGGGAATTGGGGCTGGACTGCTCGGGCACGCCCTCTTTCGTAAATGTGTGCAGTGGCGCTTCCCTGCTACAACTGTCAACATTGTCGCCGGCGGACTCTCCGGCTTAATTTCTGGGCTTATCGTCTATTTCATGATTGCTCCAATCGCCCTGCAAGCCGGTGAAGGTATTCGCTGGCTGCTGGAAGCAGCTGTATCTACAAGCTCAATACTAGCCGGACTGCTCGCTGGACTGCTCATATGGCCTGCCATTCTAGGCGGTGTATATCATGCAGCCATCCTGCCCATTGTCCTGCTCGAAATGGAGCGGACCGGGAATAGCTTCCTTGGAGCTGTAGACATGGCTGGACTTGTCATGGTGTCTGCCGGTATCACGTTAGCGAATATAATTGCCCCTCGCGATAAGGGAGAAGCAGCCGTCGCCGTACCTGGCTTTCTGATTAATATCGGGTTCGGCACATTCGTAGAAGCAGCGTATCCCTTCATGTTCTCGAACAAATTCATCTTCGGCGGTGCTATCGTATCCGCAGGACTGGGCGGCTTATTGGTCGGAATGTTCGAAGTACAAGGCACCGCATACGTTCCTTCGTTCATGGCGCCTCTGTTATCCAATAACATGACTGGATTCATCATTGCAATGGTCGGGAGCCTCTTATCTGCCTTCATGATTACTTTGACCGTCAACCAACTGTCACGCAGATCCAAGCGGCTTGAGCATGTGACCAAGCAAGAGGTACATACCGACAATCTTGCCGGATAAGCAAAGCATTCATATTACAACCTTCAACCCATCACCAAACTAAAAAGCGCTGGAGACTTCGCGAACCATTCCGCTTGCTCCAGCGCTTCTGTATGTGGACATACATATAAATAAAGATTACATGATATGAGTTCAACTGTGCACAAGATACAAGTCTATGACGTTACCGCTTGCGAATCATGAACAAGTAGCTCAGTACCGCGCCAAGTCCGCAGCATGCAATAACAACACCCATCGGAACGGCTGTATGGCTGCCGGCAATGCCGACAAGCGGAGCAGCAAGCGAGCCTGCAATGAAGGACATCAAGCCCAGCATAGCCGATGCGCTGCCCGCTCTCTCCCCTTGGCTTTGCATCGCTAGAGAGAAGCCTGCCGTATTGACCACCCCTGTACTCGATACAACAATGAACAGGGCGATGACAACTGCAATTAACGGTGCCTGCAGCAGTATCGCAGCTAAGAGCAGCAAACCACCGCTAACGGTTTGAACAATTCCTGCAATGAAGAGCCGCTTCTCATGGAAGCGAGACGCCAAGCGACCCGTAATTTGTGTCGCAATGATGAGCCCAAGGCCATTGAGTGCGAAAAACAGGCTGTATGCTTGCGGGGATGCGCCGTAAATTTCCTGCAGCACAAAGGGTGATCCCGATATATAACCGAACATCGCAGCGAAAACGAAGCCTTGTGTGCAGGCATATCCCATGAATTCACGATCAGACAGCAGTGTACGGAATGTTGCCATCGTCGTGCGCAGACCGCCGGTAGAACGGCGCTCAGGCTGAAGTGTCTCCGGCAAACCGAACCATGCGGCGATCATCATAAGCAGACCGAGCAAGCCGAGCACGATAAACACCCCATGCCAAGTCGTAAACTTAAGCAGCTGCCCTCCAGCAATTGGCGCTAATATTGGAGCCAACCCGTTAATAAGCATGAGCAGGGAGAAGAACTTCGTCAGTTCACTGCCCGAATACATGTCGCGCACCATGGCACGGGCAATGACAATGCCTCCAGACCCAGCCATGCCCTGAATGAAGCGGAGGGCAATCAGGCCCCCTATGGACGGAACAACAGCACATAGAACAGAAGCTATCACGTAAATGGCGAGTGAGAGGATCAGCGGCTTCCGGCGCCCTCTTGCGTCACTGAGGGGTCCCAGCATCAACTGACCAAGAGCTAAGCCCATGAGACAGGCAGTTAAGCTCAATTGCGCGAAGGAAGTGCTCGTCTGCAAGTCACTCGCCAACATCGGCAAAGAAGGCAGATACATATCAATCGACAACGGACCAATCGCTGTCATCGATCCAAGAATAACGGCCATGGACAGCCTCTGCTTCCGAGTAGGTGCAGACATGGCTGAGGCCGTATTACTGTGTTGCACAGGTATACTCATAGATGGTTTTTCAATTCCTTTCTTCAATCGTAATCACGGCTGCAACCAACAATACAAGATATGTCAATTTCAACCTACATACATGTAACCATTATAGTTACAACATTACAGCGAATCAACCCTAAATCCTGTAAAGCTCTCTGTTCCGTATTGACAGGAAAATAACAACAGCCCCCACTTCATGTAAGAAATGAGGGCCGCCGCTCGCTTGACCTGCCACGAGGCAAGAAGCGCATCTATTCATGATGATATCGATTAATTGCGAATGAGATAATCGAATGCACCCAATGCTGCTGTAGCACCAGATCCCATCGAGATGATGATCTGCTTGTATGGGCTATTCGTGCAATCGCCGGCTGCAAATACACCAGGTACGCTTGTTGCACCATGGCTGTCTACTACGATTTCACCCATGCGAGTGCGCTCGACGGTATCAGCTAACCAGTCTGTGTTTGGCACAAGACCGATTTGTACGAATACACCTTGCAGCTCAACATGCTTCGTCTCCCCCGTAGCGCGATCGATATAGGAGATGCCGTCAACCTTATCTGTACCGGTAATTTCTGACGTTTGCACGTTCTTCAATACCGTTACATTCGGTAGGCTGTACAAGCGATCTTGCAATACAGCGTCGGCTTTCAGTTCTGGAGCGAACTCAAGTACCGTCACATGTTTCACAATACCTGCAAGGTCAATTGCGGCCTCAATACCAGAGTTTCCGCCGCCAATGACTGCAACATCTTTGCCTGTGAACAGAGGCCCATCACAGTGTGGACAGTAAGCTACCCCTTTGTTCTTGAACTCTGATTCACCAGGGACGCCGATGTTCCGCCAACGAGCACCTGTCGATACGATTACGGTCTTACTTTTCAGTACAGCACCGTTTTCGAGTTCAATTTCGATAAGGTCCTTCTTCTCCAAGCGTTTTGCACGCTGAAGCTTCATGACATCGATATTGTACTCTTTCACTTGATTTTCAATATTCGCTACGAGCTGAGGACCTTCCGTGTATTTCACACTGATGAAGTTCTCAATGCCAAGCGTATCATTGACCTGACCGCCGAAGCGCTCTGCAACGATACCCGTGCGGATCCCTTTGCGTGCTGCATAAATCGCCGCAGTCGCACCGGAAGGCCCGCCGCCGATAACAAGAACATCGAATGGATCTTTATTATCGAACTCGGATGCATCTGGAGCTGTACCGAGCTTAGCCAGAATTTCTTCAACGGTCATACGTCCGCCGCCGAAGAATTCGCCGTTCAGGTATACGCTAGGTACAGACATAACATCCTTGCTCTCTACCTCTTCCTTGAATACGGCACCGTCAATCATCGTGTGCGAAATGCCAGGGTTAAGAATGCTCATCAAGTTCAGCGCCTGCACAACATCCGGACAGTTATGGCAGCTCAGGCTGATATAAGTTTCAAACTTATATTCGCCGCGAATGCTTTTAATTTGATCAATCACACTCTGCTCGACCTTAGGAGCTCTACCGCTCACTTGCAGCAAAGCCAATACCAAAGAGGTAAACTCATGTCCGAGCGGAGTACCGGCAAAAGTAACGCCTGTATCTTCACCTACACGGTTCACACTAAAGCTTGGAGTGCGGGACAACTGTATCTTCTCCACAGTAATCCGAGACGACATGCCAGCGAGTTCCTCCACCAAGGACAGCATCTCCGAAGACGCATCATCAGAGCCAGCGCTGACCTTGAGAACAATATCTCCCTCAAGAAGCTGGAGATATTGTTCTAGTTGTGCTTTGATATCTTGATCTAATGCCATTGTAAGGACACTCCTTAGATTTTACCCACGAGGTCAAGGCTTGGCTTCAATGTTTTGCCGCCTTCTTGCCATTTCGCTGGGCAAACTTCACCTGGATTGTTGCGAACATATTGTGCCGCTTTGATCTTGTTGATAAGAGCACTTGCATCACGACCGATGCCGCCAGCGTTGATTTCAGCTGCTTGAATGATTCCATCTGGGTCGATAATGAACGTACCGCGGTCTGCAAGACCTGCTTCTTCGATCAATACGTCGAAGTTGCGGGATACGATATGGGATGGGTCGCCGATCATAATATATTCAACTTTGCCGATAGCCTGGGAGCTTTCATGCCAAGCTTTGTGCGTGAAGTGTGTATCTGTGGATACGGAGTACACTTCAACACCCAATTTCTTCAGCTCTGCATATTGGTTTTGCAAGTCTTCGAGCTCAGTAGGGCAGACAAATGTGAAGTCAGCTGGATAGAAGCACACTACGCTCCATTTACCTTTGAAGTTCTCTTCTGTAACTTCGATGAATTGACCTTTTTGGAATGCATTTGCTTTGAATGGCAGTACTTCTTTTCCGATAAGTGACATAGTTACTATCTCCTCTACTTTGATTTATGGTTTATTTAGAGCATGTCGGTAACAACACACTCGGTAACACACTTTATAATAATTATTATTAACTAAACGATTCAATCTGTCAAGCTATTTAATAATAATTATAATATGAAAATGATATTCTTTCTCAATTAGGTCATAATTCAGACATACCTTCTTCATTATGCTGTTAAATAAGGCGAAGTATTCATTTCTCATTCTCAGGTGAATGCCGAGCTGCAGTTCAATGCTACTTATTTATTACCCTATTTGAACCGTTAGCAATCTCCTTCATTAGAAATTCGATCACCCTGTCCATCCTCCTTCCTGTTTACGAAAAACATCGGGAACGATAGCAAAGAAAGTACTCATATTGAAAAAATAGCACCAGAGTCTCACCCTGATGCTACCCTGACTTTTTCTAATGCTTCTATATAGAAGCATAAAAAACAAAACCTCAAACGCTATGAAGATTATAGTAACCCTTTGCCTGGGCGATCTAAATGATACAAGTTGCGGTAGCGCGGATATTGCTCCATAATCTCGGCATGCGTACCACGCATTTCCACCTGGCCATTTTCGATTAATACGATCTCATCCATCTGCTCAACACCAACAAGATGGTGGGTAATCCAGATGAGCGATTTGCCCTTCATCGTCTCGAACATGGTCGCCAACAGCTCCCGCTCCGTCTTCGGATCGAGACCAACTGTCGGCTCATCGAGGATGACGACTGGCGTACGCTGAAGCAGTACGCGCGCCAGCGCGATACGCTGCCGCTCCCCTCCGGAGAAGCGCTGTCCGGTCTCCATCATCGCCGTATCATACCCTCTCGGAAGAGAAGCAATAAGTGTATCCAGCTTCACTTGTTCCGCTACCTGACGAATCTCTTCATCCGAGGCACTGCGCCGTCCTAGACGAATATTGTTCGCCACTGTCGTATCGAATAGATGTGGACGTTGATTTAGCACAGACAGAATCTCTGGGATATGCTCACCATACTCGTCAGCACGAACATTGTTGATCATGACGCTGCCAGACTCCGGCATAAGCGCACCTTGAATTAAGGTAGACAATGTGGACTTACCGGCACCGCTGCGTCCGATAAGCGCAATCTTCTTGCCTTGTGGCACATCAAGTGATACCCCATCAATCGTTAAGGAGGCCGATCCTGCATGCCGGAAGCTGACTTGATCCAAGCGGATATGGGTAGACTCGCGCGCTTGCTGCAGCAGTTCTGGCTTCACATTCGCTGCGCTGCCGACAGTTTGTTCCACAGGCGCCTCTCCCATGCCCGACAGACGTTCTAACGAATCTTCATACTGAGGAAGCTTCTCTACTGCTTCCGATACCGGCAGGAAGGCGTCCATTAGAGGGAATACAACAAGGCCAAACGCCGCAATCATGACGGCAGGCATATTTCCATCAGCCGCTTGACCGCCAGCCCAGTACACCATCGTAATGACCGTCAAGCCGACGACAGACTGGGCAATGAGTGTCCGCCACCGCGCCCACATCCGTAAATCTCGGTCTATACGGGCCACTCGCGCCTCATCCGCTTCATACGAATCGACGAATTGGGGAGCTCGGCCGCTAATGACCCAATCGCTCATACCAAGTACCGCATCCGTCAGCTTCCGATATAGCCCGCTGCGCTCCTGCTTCATTAGGCGGTGCTTCCGACGTGTGAACCATAGCGATATCCATGGCAGAATGAAGACAAGTACGGCAATATATAGTGCCATCAGCAGTGCGAACGGGAGATCGAACCAGCCGAGGGCTGCGATCCCTGCCGCATACATTACAATCGCGACAATGCTCGGAAAAATAGTACGTACATAGACATTTTGCAAATGTTCAATATCATCTGCCAGCACGCCAAGCACATCCCCTGTGCGGAATCGGGAACGAATGAATAAAGCTTGCGGCTCCAAAATCCGGTACAGGCGAACACGCATCTTCGATAAGATGCGAAGCACGGCATCATGACCTACAAGCCGCTCTACATAATGCACGACGGCTCTGCCAATACCAAATGTGCGTACAAGCACAATCGGTACATACACCATGAGAATGTTCTCCGGACGTGCAGCTGATTTGGATATCAAGAATCCGGAGGTGAACATGAGCGCACTCGCGCACAGTACTGTCAGCATGCCGAGGAAAATAATGAGCGCGAAGCGACCGCAGTAGCGCCGCAAATAAGGGCGCAGCCATTGATTCTGTTCACGTGTCACGATATCCCCTCCTGCTGCGAAATCAACATGCTGTAATACACGCCTTGGCGTTCAAGCAGCTCCTGGTGCGTACCTGCCTCTTCTACCTTTCCATGATCCATGACGATAATCCAATCCATATCTTCCATCCAATGCAGGCGATGCGTCGCAAGGAAGACCAGCTTGCCTTCGAACAGCGATAGCATCGTCTGCTTCAGCTCATATTCTGTCTCAATATCCAGATGGGCCGTAGGCTCATCCAGCATCATAATCGGTCTGTCGCTCAGGAATGCACGAGCAAGCGCTACACGCTGCTCCTGTCCGCCGCTAAGAGAGCGGCCTCCATTGCCAATAAGCTCATCCCGACAATTTGGCAGCTCAGCAGTCAATGTAGACAAACCAGCTGCTGCAAGGGCGCGATCCACTTCTTCATCAGAAGCTTCAGGCGCATAGAATCGGATATTGTCCGCGAGCGACACGTTGAAAAGATACGGATGCTGCGGAATGTAAGTCGTCAGCTGACGCCAAGCTTCCTCATCAAGCGATGGCACATCCACGCCGTTCAAGGTGAACTGTCCTGATGTCGGACGAAGGAAACCGCCAAGCACATCAATGAGCGTAGACTTGCCCGCCCCGCTCTCGCCGACAATGCCGACTTTCAGAAGCCCCGTCACCTCACACGTTACATCCTTCAGTGAAGACGGTCCATCCGCTTCATGCTTCACACCTATACCGGACAAGGCGATTGTGCTATCCTTCGTCCAAATAAGAGAGGACGGAAGCTGTGAGGCACTTTCTCCTACTTCAGTTTCATGTTTAATGATCGCATCAATTGCTTTTCCAGCTTCTTTCCCGTTCAATGTCGCGTGATAATCCGCGCCAACCATGCGAACAGGCAGGAAATACTCAGGGGCTAGAATCAGCACCGTAAGCCCCGTCACCAATGTCATTTCTCCATTAATAAGACGAAGACCCAGGCCGACTGCTACAGAGGCAACGGATAACATCGTAAAGAAGTCAAGGGCGAAGGAGGAGAGAAAAGCAACACGAAGCGTACGCATTGTCGCAGAGCGATACTTGTCACTCACTTGCCCAATCGTATCACTGTGCTTGCGGCTCTGCCCCAGAAAACGAAGCGTCTCCAAGCCTCGAAGCGCATCGACAAAGTGGTTCGATAAAATGCGGTACGACTCCCATTGTCGATCCATCTGCTTGCGCGCAGCAAGCCCAACCAGTATCAGAAATACAATCAAAATCGGCAGCGTCACAATCAAAATAATACCGGACGCCGTATCTAGCGTGAGTACATAGAGTAGGATGAGAATTGGCGTAATGCCCGTACCCATCATCCGAGGAAGAATCAGTTCCACGTACGTGCGGAACTGGGAGACCCCTTCAAGTACAAGAGTAACGAGATTGCCCGTACCTTCTGACTTGGCGAAGCGAGGTCCATACTGGAACAACTTATCCATCAACTGACGCCGCAAGTTTACCCCTGTCTTCTCGGCGAAGTTGTAGGCTACCTTCTGCATAAGCAAGGTCGTCACTTGACGGACGGTAAACGCAAGCAGGAACAGACCCATATTTGCGGCTTGTTCCTGCAACGGCGCGCCGGCAAACAGGGCGGAGATAACCTCCGCCAGCTTGATTGCCAGACCTATGATGGATAGTGTTTGCACAAGAGTAAGGACGGCAATGATGAACATCGTCGGCCTTGCCCCTTCATACTTGAGCAAATTTTTATCCATTAGTATTCTAAATGCTCCTTCTCGTGAAGCCGTTTATGAAAGACGAAATAACTCCAAATTTGATATCCTAGCACGAACGGCAGCAAGGTTACAGCTACGATCGTCATCACTTTCAATGAGTATTGCCCAGAAGCTGCGTTATGAATCGTTAAGTCGAATGCCTTATCAATCGAGCTAATCATAACACGCGGGAATAATCCGATAAAGACAGATGCGATCGACAGAATGATAATCCCGCCTGTCATGCCAAATGCCCAGCCATCGCGCTTCTTCGCCATGAAGTAGCCAGCGAGCAAATAGACAATAACTCCAACTACAGCGACAGCCGCTAAGATCCCACCACGAACCTCAAATACATCCGTCTTGAAGTACGTCATAGCACCGAAAGCAACAAGCAATACCGCCAAAGGCACAAGCAGCATCTTCGCTTGCTTGCGAGCGCGCTCCTGCAAGGAGCCAATTGTGCGCAGTGTTGTGAACATCAAGCCATGCACGAGACATAGTACCGTCACGGTTACCCCGCCAAGCAACGTGTACACATTCACCATATCGAACAGTCCAGCCTTCATTTCCATCTGGCCGTCAATTGGCAAGCCTTGAATCAGACCCGCGAATACTACCCCGAACAAGAATGGAGGAAGCAGACTTCCCAAGAAGATCGCCCAGTCCCAGGACTTCTTCCAGCGTTCAGTCTCTTTCTTGCCGCGGAATTCGAATGCGACACCGCGTCCGATCAATGCAAGCAGTACAACGACAAGCGGCGTATAATATCCGCTGAACAGCGTAGCATACCAGTTCGGGAACGCTGCGAACATCGCCCCGCCGGCCGTAAGCAGCCATACTTCATTGGCATCCCAGAACGGACCGATCGAGTTGATCAATACACGCTTCTCTCCATCTGTACGGGCTAAGAACTTCGTCGACATGCCGACACCGAAGTCGAAGCCTTCCAAGAAGAAGAATCCGACAAATAACACTCCAACTAGTAGAAACCACAATTCATTAAGAGATAACATGTTGTCCCTCCTGATCAAACGGGTCATTCGAATGTTCTGCCTTCAACACTTCATTTGGACCCTTTTTGATGACACGAACGAACAAATACACAAGCACGATAGCAAGTACGGTGTAAATTGTCGAGAATGCGATAAGCGAGAATAGTACTTGACCGCCCGACACGCTCGGCGAAATACTGTCTTCTGTCCGCATGAGACCGAATACCGTCCATGGCTGACGACCAATTTCCGTCATAATCCAGCCTGCTGTATTCGCAATGAACGGCAATGAGATTGCATAGAGCATGAAACGCATAAACCACTTATTCGGATTGCCCAGCTTCTTGCGTGCTGCCAAGAACCAGCCATACATGCCAAGCAGAATCATCAATGTTCCGGCAAGAACCATGATGCGGAAGCTCCAGAATGTTGTCTTCACTGGCGGAATGTAATCGCCTGGGCCATATAGCTGTTCATATTCCGCTTGCAATTCCTTCATCCCGCGAACTTCACCGGAGAACTTACTATAAGATAGGAAGCTAAGCAAGTATGGAACTTTGAATTCCATGCTGTTCTCTTGCTTGTCTGTATTGATTGCTGCAAATACCGTCCACGGCGCTGGGTCGCCACTTGTTTCCCACAAGCCTTCACTTGCCGCCATCTTCATTGGTTGGGTATGCATCAAATATTGTGCCTGTTGATGACCGAAAACCGCAACCAGAATGGAAGAGACCGTAGCTACGATAACACCAATCTTGAACGATTTTTGGAAGAAAGAAACGTCCTGCTTCTTCAGCAGTTTATAAGCACTCACCCCAGTGATGAGGAACGCTCCTGTTGCAAATGCACCGAAAATCGTATGCGGGAATTCAACAAGAAGCTGACCGTTTGTCAGCAACGCGAAGAAATCGTTCATTTCCGCACGGCCATTGTTAATCTCGAATCCGACCGGACGCTGCATGAAGGAGTTCGCCGCCAAGATCCACAAGGCGGACAACGTTGTACCGATGGCTACAAGCCAAATGCACAAGCAGTGCACTTTCTTCGATAAGCGATCCCATCCAAATATCCATAATCCGATAAACGTTGATTCCATAAAGAATGCCAGCAATGCTTCAATCGCAAGCGGCGCTCCGAACACGTCTCCGACGAAGCGAGAATAGTTCGACCAGTTCATCCCGAACTGGAATTCCTGAATAATACCTGTAACGACACCGACACCGAAGTTAATGAGGAACAGCTTCCCCCAGAACTTCGTCATCTTCTTGTACTCTTCATTTCCCTTGACGACATACATCGTCTCCATCATTGCGATGAGCAATGCTAGACCAATCGATACCGGTACGAAGAAGAAGTGAAAAATCGTCGTCGATGCAAACTGAATGCGCGATAATAAGATCGTATCCCACATATCGTTGTCCTTCCACCTTTCTATTTATACTCTCAATTCCTATGCTGAATAGGCTGTAATGCCTGCGTCGAACACGGGATCAATGACGTTGATTACATGTTCCAGTTGTATTCTGTCAGATACAGAAACGCTGAAATGTGATATTAATCACAATTTTAAAGCAATAACTTGATCAAAATAAGAACATTGTGTCGAATTTCACAAATATGTCGAAAAAAAGTGAAAAAAAGAAGAAAAAAGACATTGTGCCTTCTTTCCTCTTTACAAGCAGCCCGCAATGTGCTGCACCTTTTTACCAAAAGTTATTCTGAAATTTGTCACGAATTTGGGCATGTCACATTGCTGTCACAACAATGTATTTCGCTGCATCTATTTTTATTTATACAGGTCGATCGTATCAATCTTGCGAATCGTCAAGTAACCAATCACTATACCAAGCGCAGCAAAAGCAAATGGCACTGCGATAATAGACCACAAGGTAAATCCGCCAGTCGACGAGCCTAGAAAGCCTGCAATTAGAATGGAGCTCGTAATCGTCGCCGCCGCTGAATATTTGCGCATGCCGAACCATAATGGTATCAGACTTAAGCAGCTTGCTGCTAAGGAGTTGATAACACTAGTTGACACTTGATGCGTAACCATACTTATTGTCGCCGTGCCAGGTACAGTGTGCGCATAAGAATTGTATAAGAGAAATCCACTGATAAGTACAATATTTGCTAGAATAATGGCAATAAAGGTGTACAAGACCACAATGATTAGCTTAGCTGTTATGAGCTTCTTCCGTGGAATCGGGTACATGAACATGACCGTTATAGACTTGCTCTTGAACTCATCAATAACCATTCGGCTTAGCAATACCGAGGCCGTAATAATGAAGGATACCTTCACAAACGTATCGATGATACCGAATACCTCGGATATATCATGGAACGCGATATCTTGTGTATCCCCATAGATTCCAAGCAAAATAAAGAGGAAAATCCCGATCGTGACATACATTCCCGTACGTATATAGGTAGCAAACCGGAATTTCTTCAGTTCCAGTCGAATGAGCTTATTCACGAGCATCCCCTCCATTCAACAGCTTCATAAAGTAATCCTCCAAGGAATGATGCTTCTTATGGACAGACTCTACCATGACATCGTTCATAACAAATGCCTTCGTAATATCTTGCTGAGACACCCCCGATTGATAGATGCGGATGATCCGGTTGTCCGTAATGCGGAAATTCGAAATATGCATGACTTCTTCAAGCACATAGGCCGCCTTGCTCGCATTATCAGTGATGACCTCAATGAATTCGGACTGCTGCGCCCGAACCCGCTCCATGGGCACTTCCTCCAACAGCACCCCATGGTTAATGACACCGATCGTGTCTGCAACCAGCTCCATTTCCCCTAAGATGTGGCTGGAGATCAAGAGCGTAATGCCGAACTCGCGTGACAGCTTCTTGAACAGGTCACGTATCTCCTTAATCCCAATTGGGTCCAGACCATTAATCGGCTCATCCAGGAGCAGCAGCTCTGGCTTGATCGATATGGCCCGCGCGATGCCTAGACGCTGCTTCATCCCGAGGGAGAAGTCCTTCACCTGCTTGCGTTCAATGCCGTTCAGACCTACCAGTTCCAGTGCTTCCTCAATCGCCTGCTTATTATGGTAGCCCATGTAATCGCAATGAAGCTCCAGATTCTCCTGCGCAGTAAGACGATCATAGAAGATTGGCTGCTCAATAATTGTCCCCATGCGAGATAGCAAGGAATAGGATGAGGGTGTCATCTTCTCGCCGAACATCTCAATCTCACCGCTCGTTGGCTGCACGAGATTCGTCATCATTTTCATAATCGTCGTCTTCCCCGCGCCATTGGGGCCCAGAAATCCGTATATCTCGCCCTTCTTAATATTCATGCTCACATTCGATACGACATCTTTTCCCTGATAATTCTTCGTCAAACGATGCGTCCGTACAAGGAAGGTCATTTCATTTACCCCTCTCATCTCTTCTGATGTCCTCATTGTATCGATCAGCTATTTCTTATTTCTTACCTAATCCTTACGAATTCCTTACGTTCTTCCCGTCTTGACATACAAATAAGGTTCGCAGAATGCCATACTGATTACAGCACAGCAAATCTCTTCGAACCTTGTAACCCTTCCTTCGACGATAATAGACCTGAACCGTCTATTCATTCACAACCGGTTTCTCGTAGAATACCTCAAGATATTCGCAGGAGCTTAATTGTAAAAGTCGTTTTCTTATAAGGCTTACTATGAAGTTCTATCGAACCGCCCATTGATTCAGCGAGCCGCTTCGTAATGGTTAGCCCTAGTCCGCTGCCTTCATAATTTTTATTGCGGGAATCCTCCAGCGTATACATGCGCTCAAATACACGGTCTTGGTGCTGTTCAGGAATCCCCTTG
>Ga0209566_100151_pt1 | contig 79302 bp, 69 predicted proteins | sample Araplavi_mTSA_r2_2_FD_184287 | JGI IMG/M metagenome (GOLD analysis project Ga0209566, IMG submission 184287) | Arabidopsis root microbial communities from North Carolina, USA - plate scrape CL_Cvi_mTSA_r2 (SPAdes) (version 2) | ecosystem: Host-associated > Plants > Roots > Endosphere | place... | reverse complement strand
GCAGCAATAAAAAGTTTATCCCCATTCCGTTTCACGTTGAACGCTCTCACTTAATGGCCGCTTCCTGTTACAACCTTATCACGATTTTCCTTTAATCTCCTTTTTCTTTATTTAGGAAAATTCGATAGATCTTATCGTCAAAAAGACACTTTTAGAGATCCCTGCAAAAGTTCACTTTCTTCATGAAAAACTAAGCTGTCAGAGAAAACGAGCTCTAGAATTGCTTCTAAAGCCCGTTTCGTGTATAGAAAACATATTTGCACCCAGCAAGCGATCACCGTTACCTTGTAAGGCTTGCATTCTTTCTTTTTTCGTTCATAGTACGTTACTAACCGTTCATTACTTCCTTGCGAAGTCCGCATTGTACAGCAAGAAACAACGGTCTACGTAGGCTCTTTGAGCCCCTCTTCGTTATCCGGTTGCTACTAGCTGTAAATTTCCGTGAGCTATATACACTCGGATTCAGTCCGGCGTAGGCTATTAGCTGCTTCGCCCAAATTAGCCAGCTTCTAGACATTTACATACTGGAGCATCAAAAGAAATGCATGAAAAAATCCTCTATAAAAATATAAAAGGAGGATTGCAAAACATGCTCACGAAAAAGAATTTGGTATAGCAGTATTCACTCTCTCATTAGGTTTAAGATTTGCGACCGGAGCAACACCTGCACTTGCTCACAAAGTTATGAGATTTATAACTACATCCCCTTTTGCCCATGCCACGTGCATGAAAATAGAAGCGTCTTGAACATTATCTGACGGATGTTCAAGACGCTTTCATGTGATCTCACTTTATTAGATTAGTGCTCTTCTTTGCTTTGGGAGTGTGACAAAATTAATAGGAAGCATTTTCACCTAAAAAGTTTCGACTTCCAATCTGTAGATTGATTTCCTCATAAGTCATTTTCTTAGTCTCGTTATCTCCAAACTTACGAACAACAGGTGTAGGATTTTGATTAAAATTCATACTTAAGCTTTGGTTGGAATAGTGACCAGCAGGATCGATGTAATATTTATGATCAATTATTTTTTCTATATCTATATCGGCATAAGCGATTCCTTCTGTTTCTGCAGGAATCATATCGCTAATTGGTTCTCCATCAGGTCCATAAATACAAGTATGTCCGCTCTTGAATGTATCGAAGTATTCTTTTTGTTCAGGTGTTAAACAAATCATACTTTTCATTTCTTCCGAATAGATAGATGATGTCATTAAAACAAAGGTTTGAGTTGAAATAGCATAGTATCGGCTTGAGATTTCATCATCAAAGTATCCTGGCCAGGAGGCTACATGTACTTGTTCATTTTGTGAATTCATTGCAAGCAGATTTAAAGGAACCTGGTGTTCCCAACACATCAGTCCACCCAAATTACCAAGCTCCGTTTTAAATACGGGCATCAAGCTTCCATTTCCGTCTCCCCATATAAGTCTTTCAGCAACAGACGCTCTCATCTTTCGATGTTTTCCAATTAAATCGCCCTTGGGATTAAACCATAGTTGAGTTAAATATAAAGATCCACCATCTTTTTCACTACAAGAAATACATACGTAAGTTTCGTGTTTTCTAGCTGCTTCACTTATTTTTTGAATAGCTAAGCTAGGAATCTCAACTGCATTTTTGTAGAGATCATGATAGAATTTTTTTGTATATTCTGGATGACCAATAAATGCAAACCAAGGATAACCGGGAAGAAAAGCTTCGGGAAAAGCAACTAATTTTGCATCATTAGATGCTGCTTCAGCAATCAATTTGCAAGATTTTTCAACTGTTGCATCTAAATCCAAGTAAATAGGTGCAGCCTGGACAGCTGCTGCTCGATATTTAGGATAATTTCCCACAATAAAACTCTCCTTTTGTAATTATTTATAATTATTTAAGTGCAAATAATTATTTAATTACAAATTAACACTTAATAATCCATTTGTAACCATCCACTATTTATTGCCTTGACCATCCACTTTCCATTTTTGTTAATTTGATCAAAGAGAAATACAAATATCCTTCAGCATCTGAAACTGGAGTTAAATGATTATATGAATGGGTACAATAAACACCGAATTCATGGAACACTAGGCTATATGAGCCCCGTTGGTTACAAAAAAATGGCCCTTAAAAAAGTTGTCTAGTTTAGTGTTGACAGTCCACCATATTAAAAAAATATCATAGGGGGTTAATCAGGGTTAGCTTCTTTTGGGATAAGCCACCCGATTCATTTCGGCACTGAGTGGGGTAAAAGTAAAGACCTAGAGAATCTCCATCCTCAAGGTCAAACCATCAATTTTATTTAATAATTGAGACGCTTTGTTTTATTGCACTTTGTTTTAATTGTTTCTGATTTATGATGACCAATTCCTCGTCCTTTTAGCATATTCAACGATAATAAAACTTAATCCCCCTTCAAGGTCAGACGTCTCTGCCCTTATATATTCACCTTGTCCAAGCATTTTACCTGAAATCAGTAGGGTGTATTTATTTTCCTCTCTTTCGCCATCTAATTTTATTATTATTACTGAAGAATCTTCCTCAATCTTTGTAAAGAACGAAAAAAACAATCAACGCCCTTTAAATAATCCAGTTTTAAGCCTAGCGCTTCACTTAACTGAATTATTTCTTGTTTATGCTTTTCAAAATCCACTTTTAAAACCCCCTGAGAACTCCTGCAATGTCAAATATCTTTCAGTTTTCCAGTTGAAATCTGATGTATAACATTTTTCATCGTAGCTTCACTAACGCCGATTGAAATATTTTTTTCATCAACTCTATCTCGATAGTTAACTAAAAAATATACGTGTTAAGACCAACCATGCAGATCTACGGAAATCGGAGACAATTTAATTAGTTGGTTAATTAATGTATCTAAATACATATTCATTACCAGTATAATTCAAATCTATCATTTTTTCTTTGTAGTAGATAGAAACATCCCACCCATCCATAACGATTTTCTTTTTGGAAGTATCTCTCTTTTCTGCAATTCTATCTAATACATCGAGCAGAGCTTCAGATTCTTCAAAAGTTAGTTTCTTTTTCTTCGTATCTATTACTTCTTTCATGAAAAAATCCGAATCAATAGTTTGATATTTCCGTACACCTAATGAAACTTCGATTATTTCACTTCGTTTTAATACAAACAAATATGTTTCATCAAGTACTGAAGTAGGGTATATAGCAATTTTCATTATTACATCATCAGTATCTTCTTTTGAATTATTACTTAAAAAATAAAACCCTATCAAAAGACATACACTAAAAAATATAACCCCCAAAACAATATACTTTTTCAATGGGCTAATAAGCTCCTCTCAGGCGTAATCCATGCTCTGCTCTTATATTGTTATCAGTTTTGATAGTAATGAACTTGGGAATTCCCACTTGGGCTTCTGGTTTTAGAGTACCATTTTTTGTGAAGGCAGAACCAGCCACTTCATTCAGAAGTTGATTATTTAGCTTCGGTACAGTAGTAATATTATCTGCACCAGTTTTACCCGTCCCCTTAGGCTTAAATACCTTTTCCATCGCAGAAATCTAGAATTGATCTACGCTTTTTTTCGAAACTTCTATTCTGATACCGGTCATTCCTCAGCTCACATTAGCTGGACGAGAGTAGCTTGTCCCCTTCATTAATTCTCTGGCCTCTACCTATCCTCCTTTTTCCGTTACCCAGAATGGATGCTCCGCCGCACTGGGTGGGGTTTGCATTCAAGAAAAGAGAAAAACCACATGGAGTTGTTACACTCGCATGTGGTCTAGTGAAAAACCATCATGATTAATAATAATCATCTTCAATAGCATATCTTAATATATATAACTTTATTCCCTTAAACCATAAATTCTTTTACATTTCGTACATCTCCATACATCATATCGGAGTGAACTACTTGGAAAGTATATCAGTTTAACATAAAGCACCGAATACTGAACCAATGAAGCAGAGGCAATTCCCCACTATGATGCATAAAAAATTTCATCACTTTTTGATCCAGTTGATTTACTTCCTCCCTTTTTCACCAACATTCTAGACAAAAAAACGCATACGTTTTGCTTCGCTACATTCCTATGAAGGGTGTTAGATCCACTGAATACTGTTTTAATACATTTTGTATAATAGCAAAAATAAACAACAAAACAAATGAAATCAAAATGTATTTAAGCGTACGAAAAAAAGCTACGAGCATAAGCTGCTTCTCTTCCGCAATATAATATACGCCATTTCCTCCAACTAGCATCAAACAAACAGCAACTAATTTTATTGGAATTAAGTAACTCCAAGTTGGAATGCCCGTTCCAGCAATAGATATTAGATATCCTATTAAATAGAATGGCAAGAAATATTTTAACCTTTTACTAATCGAAATCCCACCTTTAATTTAGTATGGAAGCATGCCTTTCGTAGTGAAGTACATGTTAGTTATGGATTGAGAAATATCTGCTACCCCACTAGCTAACAATGCAGTATTAACTTGAACTGTTTTGTATACATGCCCATTACTAGTGTAGTAAGAAATGTTCATTTTACTGATATTTCCTTCCACTACAGTATATCCGACATTAACTCCGTTTTTTGACAATTGATAAGAACCATTAGCATTATTAATTACTGTTCCACTTTGTGTTGCAAGGCTTTTCGCAGTCATTCCTAATGATAGTATTCCTAATCCTAATTGATAATAATTGTAATACTCTTCTCCATTACTTGGGGAGGCTTTCATAAACATTTGTTGCTTAACAAAGTTAAGTGTATCCCCTTCTTTAGAACCCATTATACCATTCCACGCTCTAGATAGACCCCCTGATATATTACTAGATCCATCGATCATTAAGACGCCCCCAGAGCTAATAGTTACTCCACTTAACAGACCACCGGAAGCGGCAGTTCCTCCGGTTGCTAAGCTCCATCCACCAACAACTTCAAATCCACCACCAGTAGCTTGTAATAACCCTAAACCAACTTCTCCCCATTCAACATTAGAAACAAAATCCTTGGTAGCTTTCCAAGCATCTCTAGCAGCCTTTGTAGTCGTATCCCATGCAGCTTGACATTGCTTTTTCCCTAACCACTCTGTAAAACAATGTCCACTTGGGTCAATATATTTTAACGGATTATTAGCTGCATACGTATGTAAATTCAAACTCAGTGGACTTTTAATATCCCCTTCATACGTATCCTCATTAATAAACCGCCCTATACTTGGATCATACCATCTTGCGCGCAAATATTGCAGATTCGTTGTCTCATCCCAGTATTCGCCCGAGTAACGGAAAATGTTCGGTACTCGCTCCATTTGATACAGTGAGTTTCCCCAAATGTCATATGTGTATTGGTTCAGCACATTTCCTTGAGCATCGCGTATTTCGGTAATGTCACCGTGTCCGTTGGATACATAGTATAGCAAACCGCTTTGTCCCGAAACATGACTAGCCAGCAGTTTGCCGAAATCATCATGAATGTACGATGCCGTAATCGTGACGCTGCCGTTCGCTTCGACCTTGCCTTCAGCAACAATCTTCGCCCGATCATCATAGTAGTAACGGGTCGTTATGCCTCCTTCAGTACGTTCTACCATCAAGTTGTCCCCATTATAGCGGTAATTGACGACTTTGCCGTCTTCCGTCGTTACTTGGGTCAAGCGGTTGCGGCTATCGTAGGCATAACTGACGCCCTTGACGTTCGGTACCCGATTGCTAAATAAGGTGCTGCGATTGTTCCGTCGATCATACGTATATACTTCATTATAGCCACTCGATGTCTCAATTCGGTTCAACGAGTCATAAGTGAATTGAGAAAGTGCCCCATAGTCATTAATACCGATGATATTGCGATTATTGTCGTAGGTGTACGCATATTTCCAAAAAAGTGCCTCACCTTGCTTCTGCTGAATGCCAACCATGTTCAATCCGTCATAGGAATAGCTTATATTTAATCCATGCGATGACTTCAATTCCATAATCCGATTATAGGAATTATCATACGAATAATCGAATCGGGCCAGTTCTCCTCCACTTCCGTCCACTATTTTTATGTTCCTGGGAGCAGTAAGCAAGAAATCTCGCTCTGTCTGACTTGCCAAGCGGTAGGTACCTGAAGCAAAAGCCTGCTCCTTGCGCATTCCTCGCTTATCGTAATCGAATGAAAGCACCGTCTTATCCGGATACGAAATGGTTGCCAGTTCGCCCGATGGATAGTACGAATAGCTCGTTGTTCCCGTTTGATCTGTCATCGCTATCCGTTTACCCGATGCGTCATAGCTGTACGATATTCTCTCGTTCGGACCAACATTAGCCGTTAGGAGATTTCGGTTGCTATATTCATGTTGTTGAACTTGTCCTTTCTGATCGATGCTTTTGATTACATTGCCGTTTCCGTCGTAATAGAAGCGTTTACTTTGCTTGTTCGGATCAGTTTGCTCTAGCAAGCGTCCAATGTTATCATACCGCTTCTGTACTGTATTTCCGTCCGGAAACCTGATTTCGACTAAATCCCCCGACAAATTATACCGATAGCTAGTCGTCATCCCTCCAGCATCCTGAACAGCGATTACACGCCCCAATACGTCATATATATAAACTGTCATATTACCGTTGCCATCGTATACAAACCTAACGTTTCCTGCATAGTCATATTCGTAGCGATTCAATAGAAGCTGTTGGCCTGATGGCTTAATTTCTTCTTTCATGATGAGCCGATTCATCTTGTCGTACGTTTCCCGAATACCATTATTCGCCCCATCATAGGTCGTTTTCGTGTTGACTGCATCGTCATATACAATGCGATTCGCGCCATGAAGGAAATTTTCCTTTATGACCCTATTCCAGGCATCATATTCGTATTGTATCTCCGTACCGTTAAAATTCCCTTTACGGACAAGCCGGCCGTTCTCGTCATATGTGTGCTGGGCGATGCCTCGTCCATTGGTTTCGGCAATCAGATTGCCGAGCGGATCGAAATGCTTCTCGATTTGCAGTCCGTTCGGATCGGTAATGAACATCTTATTAGCCTGATCATCGTAAACGACTGTCGTCTTTGTTCCATCTGGATTGATTTCAGCCGTAATTCTTCCCAGTTTGTCATAAGTATAAGAAGTAGTGTTGCCATTTCCGTCTGTATATTTTGTCGGAAGCCCGCTTTCCGGAATATATTCCATGCGGCTTTCCACGAGTTCACTTCTGCCCTCTATGTTCTTTACTCCAACAATCTGTCCACTTAGATACATACCTTTGAACTTAGGGCTGAATTCTTGGTAGATGACAGTGTCATCCGTATCTCCCTTAATCCGAATCTTGACCGGGTTTCCCACATCATCATACTCATAATTCAACTGCTGAACGATATTTCCACTGCCGTCTTTGGAGACGGCCTGCTTTAACTTTCCGCGAACTGTCTCGTAATCATATTCAGAGAGTAATGTCATATGCCTGTCTATCGGTACGCTGCTCTTCGTCATGACGAAGAGCTTGTTTGGCAATACGTCGGTGTACTCATAACGGCTTGTGAAACCGAGCGGATTCGTTTCCGAGGTCAATTGCCCCCAGTAATCATACTCCCGCGTCGTAACGCGAGGGGCAGATGCGTAACCCCCTCGATAATGTGTCTCCTCGATACGGGTTGGATTCGGATTTTTTCGTTCTCTATCAAATTCATAACGGAACACCTGACGGTTATTTGTCTTTTCATCTCGAACTTCCGTTTTTGTGTTATAAATTGCCGAAGGCGCATCGTACGCTACAAATTGCTTTTCGTACGTATAGGTCGTCGTTTTGAATTTATCGTACACGTCTACAGAAAATTCGAAATTCTGCTCGATGTACTTTCCGCCATCCCCAATCCCATCTCTATCTTGCTCGTTATTCATATCCCTTGTGTATCTTAGAGTCAACTCATTTTTCCTGGTATATCTCGGCGAGCTATAATAATTACTGCGGGATTTATAGCGAACCGCATTCTCTACTGCAAAGTCACCGATCTTTCGCTCAATCGTGCCTTCGAATCCAAATTCCGTGATAGCCTTGGTCGGATGTTCAATGATACCAAGCGCAATCATCTCGTTCTCTCCCCAGTATATTCTACGTTCATTCGAATATTTAGGGAGATTTTCATAAGATCTGACCAAATTAAATTGCAGGATGTTCCATACGCCATAATCATACTTCGTCGAGCGACCAAGTGGATCAATTACTTCCGTTAAGATATCTTGCTCCCTGTGCAGATAATCGTTCTTTATTTTACTGACTCTTTCCTTCTTATAAATCACTCTTCGATCTCCAGTTTGAATGGTAATCGTATTATCTGCGTTATAGGAAATATTCATTTCGTTCATATTACGGTGATCGCTGGTCCAACTTTGGATGCTATACAGAACTCTTCCCAGATCGGATTGATATTTATACGAGAATTGAATCCAGTTGCTGTCCTTGTCCTCGATCAAGATGAGTTCGCCAATATGGTTAAAATATTGTTTGATTCCCGTCGTTTTATTAAGAAGCTCATAAGAAGCCCTCTCGTCGGATTGCAATAATCTGTTCGATTTTTGAAAGTCTAAATCCCCAAGGGGATACCCGATTAATCGGTCATTTTCCAATGCATAGGTACCAGCGCCTGAAATATAGATGTAGTCATGATCATTTATCCTTTTAATGTATGAAATATCCCAGATCCACCCCTTGCCGAGACGGAATCTCTCCTCTTCCTTGGTTTCCTGCGTTCTATTCCTCCCATACTCATTCACATAAATATCGTCCTTCGCCAAGGAACTGTCATAAATTCTCCGCAATGCAAAGTCCAATCCGTTCGATCCCGGCATAACCAAATCCGTTACTTCCACGCGCAAGGAGCCGTCCACAGGCGAGATATGGTCACTAACGGCTCCGACGGAGTAAGGGGCTTGATCCAATCGAAGCGGTTTATTGCGCAAAGCGATTTTATCATAAGGCTCTCGGTCCGAGAGCATCTGCACTCCATACACCGAATCCACTACCGAATATTCCTTCTTGGCATATACTTGCTCTGTCACACTAACCTTATATACAGTCTCTGATACGCTCTGCACTTGTTCCTGATGAGTAATAATCGGATCTGGAGCAGGCTTCGGATAGGTATGATTCATGTATTGTTCATAGTCATTTCCTAGCTGCTTCGCCTTCAATCCTTGGTAGATTTGATGAAGCTCGTAGCCTTTGAATAACTCCTTCATTACCCAATCTCTGGTTACGTTAAAGGTTCCGGTAACAGAAGTAATCGTGATTAATTCATCTGATTCAATATCTGTGAAAGTCGCTTGAGGGGCATACACGCTGGAGGTTACCGTTGGTTCAGTCTTATTAATCGAGCTTTCAGATGAAAAAGTTTCTTGCGCAGACGCAAGGGGCACACTAGTAATGAATAATATACATACGAGAATTTGTAATAACCATCTTCTCAAGGCAATCTCTCCATTCAATTATCATTCCGTGCTTATGCGATAAGGAAGTCTCGTTTTTCTGGATCATGAAGGCTTATAATCAGGATTAAACCGTAAATAATGAACCAAAATACTTGAATTCCATGTTTCGTTAGAATTCATTGGGACTAAGCTAGCAGAGATTTCCGCTTCTGCTACACCCAGCATTTTTTCCCCTTCAATGCGAATAGATTTCTTTTCACCTGAAGTTAGTATATAAGCTTCGCTAAACACCCTCTTACCAGAACTATAAGGAAGAGAGACCACAATTTCTAATCTAGCATTAGAACTATGGAAAACCGAAATCTCGCCGGTTAATAAGAATTTGCTTTTTTTAGTAACATCGCCTATCTGTACATTTTGCGAGATTCCATACCTTCCCCATCTCCCTGTCTGTGCGTTTATTTTTTGCCCTCTGCCACTATAATGTTTTTCAAAGACTCTTGCTTTCTGATCACCGTCATTTACTTTTTTCCATCCTAATGCTACTTCGCTATTATGACCAAATAAGGCAAGCAATGAATTCCATAATGCCTGCGGTTCTGTACTATACTCAAACGCTACATCATCAATCTCAACCATTCCGTTACTTCCATTACTGCTACTTTCAAAGCGCGCTCCTGCATAAATAGTTGCATAAACCGCACCCTTCGGAATGCTCCCCCTGCTTGATAAGGTAATATCCGTAGGACTATCAGATGAAGAAGTACTTGTCCCCAACAAAATACCGTCTTGATTAAAAAACGAAATGCGTAAATGTGATACTGTAGATAAAGTTCGTTTCAATATCCCCCTTAATTGAAAGTTCATTGAATCGTCTAGCAATATATTTTGCGTTAGGTATATTTCTTTGCTACCAATTCCGCTAAAAAATATAATTTGTCTCCTTTTTCCTCTTTCAAACCTACTTTCTGAGAAACTATAACGATTTGCATCACCAGCATATTGCCAGTAATCAAATATCCTCCCAACTTCTGTTAAGTTGATTTCTCCTTGAAAATCATGATTCATCAGCATGTTGAAGTAGTAATTGAAATCATAAGTAACATCAACACCTTTAATCGTTATTGATCCAGCAGCATTATTTCCCGTTGCTTGAATGAATAATTGAATGACTGCCTTTTTTGTATTAAAAGGAACACCACCTATTCCCTCACTCATTGTGTAAAAAAAATCGCCCGTTAACGTGCTCTTTTTCGTAACCCTTTTAATAATCTTGCCCGTATCATCTATAAAATCTAAAGCCATCACTACCTCGGCATTTTGCAATTGATCGATCTTCATGGAACTTTTCATCCCAACGTATTTATCATAAATATATGGAATAGAAAACGTTTGTTTTATGCCAATTATGCTACCAGCAGTCATATTAGAAGCTTGGATTTGCTGATGATTTCTCGAGTCGATTTTTTTAATACTAAAAGTGGAAGGTGCATTACTGACGTTTATAGGCTCCCAGCCCTTTGCATTCCCCGCGGTATCTACTTCATTAAAATTCCCGTTTGCAATTACACTATTGTACACTTTCTTGGAGACACTTCTCCCCGTCATATTTCCGTTCTGATCTGACTCATACGAGATTTCCGTTTCATCGTTCATAATTTTTGTTATGTTTCCATTCGCATCATAATTGTAAACCGATGCAAAAGTATTAACACTAGAAAAGGAAATCGTCAAAAAAACTATTAAAATAAATGAAATTGCATATTTCATACTTCACCTCTCCTTTTTGAATTTACTAACACGTCCCTATTAATCATCCCCCTGTTCTTTATAGGATTGTATATAATAATATCCTAATTTTCCTGAATATACTATTTTATTAATTTTAGGAAACATAATTGTGATTGGCCGTCAACTCTTTAAGTGACAAATTTCACTTGAAACGAAGAAGTTTTTTTGGAGAAATCCCCCTCAATCACTGAAGGTTCAATAAATAAAAAAAATAGCTGTTGAGACCTTCTCAACAGCCTGTGGTTTACCATTGCGACTGCTTCCCTGTTCCTTCTTCATTTGCATTCGTACTTACATTTGCATTTGTATTTACATTCGCATTCTCATTTGCTCTTGCATGCGGCTCACTTAACCCGATCTCCGGTTCCAAGTCCGAATCATCAAACCACCGCTAACCAATTTCTACCTAAATTTCCCCTAAAGGAATCTCTTCTCATCTGTACTTAGACTTCGTTCAATATAAAAAAGCTGTCTCCTATGTAGTGATCCACTACAAGAAAACAGCCTTCGAACATCCTGCTCTTGAGGCGTAGCTTCATCATGCCGTACAATACCAGTTATCGTATACAGCGAGGCCTCGTCAAAATCGCGACTTATCATCCCCGCCATTCTGGAAATTACATATTCGTTTCTCTTACTTTCTCTTACCGTCGATTCACCGTTACTGAATAAGCCAGTTCTCCGCATCTTCCCGCGTTTCAAAGACCCCGAAATGATTGCTGCGATTGGATTCTCCCACCATTTCCTTAAAGCGGCCTCTATTTAACGATGGATCGGGAATGATGACAGCTGTCTTCACATGGTAGTTCGTAAACTTTTGAATCATTCTTCCCGCTACGCCCGTTCTAAGACTGAAGAACTCCCCCGCAAGAGCTTCCCCGTGTACCAGAAGCAGCTCAACATCATTCTCCTTGCACAAGGCAATCAAATCCACAGCATCCTGCTCCGTACTTAGCGGCGTGTCGCTTGTAATCAATTCGATATATGGCTTCGTTTCGTTTTCGACGAGTTTATAGTTCATAGTCATTCTCTCCTTCATTTGTTTTCTTGCCTTAAGCTCCTTGCGAATTCCCTGCACCCATTTCAGTTCATTGAGATAGTTGGACAGCAGATTTTCAGAAATTTTATTCCACAAAAAGGCTTCCCGCTCATTTCGATTCGGCTCTTGGAGTCCACGATTCATTTTTTCTTGCTGATAGACGAGCTGCATGTTGATCCTGTCCTCATACCGATCCAGCAGATCATCTAATTCCTCGTCGTCTAGTTGGTCTGCCCATGCCAATTGGATAAGGAATGTATTCTTAAGCTCGGGAAGTTCAGGTTCCTCAAGCACCCATTCTTTTAATCGGAGCATTCCCTCATCTGTAATGCTGTAAATTTTTTTGGATGGGGAACTTTCCTGATGCTTGATTTCGTTAGTGACTAGGCCATCATCCAATAGCTGAACAAGCGACTTATAGATTTGATTGTTATTGCCGGACCAATACATCGCTGATGAGTCCTCAAAAATCTTCTTCAATTCATATCCGGAAGCCGGCTTCCAGCTCAGAAGCCCCAGAATGGCATATTTGATCGACATCGAAAAACACCTCATTAGGTTACTTATAACATAGGTTAATAATAATCTATATTATTGATAATGTAAATACTGGATGGTTGATTAGATCAACAAAAGAAAAATAGGGCTGCCCCATAATCACATCGGATGTGACGGGACAGCCCTACTATATTAAAAATTCCATATTCTAATTTTCATGCAACCTAAGATGGAAGCACACCCTGCTTCTTATGAACGACAAGCTTGTAGCCCACGCCACGAATCGAATCAATCTGCACAGATTGTTGATTCATCTCCAGCTTCTTGCGAAGAGAGCTGACATGCACATCTACTGTCCGCTGTCCGCCAATATAGTCAAACCCCCATACGGCGTTCATCAGGTCATCTCTTGTTACTACGGTTCCAGGGCGCTGTACTAAATATAACAATACTTCAAATTCCTTAGGCCGCAGTGGAATGAGATCATTATGAAGCGTAACCTCATACTTCTCTGGATAAATCCGCAGATCGCCAAGTGCAATCATCTTGTCATCAGACTCTTCGGACAATGTCAATCCGGTTCCGTCACTCGATGTCCGTCTTAGCACCGCTCCCACTCTTGCCAACAGCTCTGCAACACCGAAAGGCTTCGTAATATAGTCATCAGCACCACACTTCAGACCTTGTACGACCTCTTCCTCCGCATTTCGAGCAGTTAGAACAATCACTGGGGTACGAATCCCTGCCTGTCTTACTCGCGACAATATTTCGAAACCGTTCATTCCCGGAAGCATAATATCTAGAACGATAAGATCAAATTTGCGATGGAGCGCCATCTGCAAGCCCTGAGTCCCATGATCGACAACCGTTGTCTCATACCCTTCCAAAGTCAGGTTGTAGGACAGCAGTCGCGCCAGTGTCGGTTCATCTTCAACTACCAATACTTTAATCTCTGACATAATCTTCCTCCGAAAGTCGAATCGATTATACGTAATCGTCTTTCTTCATCGTTTCTCAACATTATCGTAACATATATCATGTGATGTTGACCAAGCATTTTTTGAAAATGTTGAAAATTAATGAAAGGCAGCCGATCTCATCGCGTGGCCTACTTTACACTATTCGATAGCATCTGAATATCTTGCACGACTGGCAACTCGATCGTGAACGTCGTACCCACCCCAAGTTCACTGTCTACGCGAATTAATCCATGATGAGCATCAACGAGATGCTTCACGATGGACAAGCCTAGGCCAGTTCCTCCGGAACTGCGAGACCGTGCCTTATCAACACGATAGAACCGTTCAAATATGCGCGGCAAATCCTTCTTCGGAATACCGATGCCAGTATCGGATATAGTCAGACGAATCCACTCTGCTTCCCCGTTCTCGCTATGTTCAATCGGCATTGCTACAATTTTTACGTGACCGCCTTCTGGCGTGTAATTAATCGCATTCGACAAGAGATTCAGTACAATTTGACGGAAGCGATCCTCGTCAGCCTCTACATACATATCTTGTTCTGTACTCAGAAGAACATCTATTCGCTTCTTGTCAGCTTCCTTCTGGAGCATCTCCACCGTCTTCTCCAAGAACAGATCGACCTGAACCGGGGAATATTGCAGCGGCACCCGCTTCGACTCTATCTTAGACAGCTCCAATATATCGCCGATTAGGCGATTCAACCGCTCACTTTCATCATGGATGATCTGCAGGAACGACGTTGCTATCTCTGGGTCATTCATCGCGCCATTCATTAAGGTCTCCGCGAATCCCTTCACCGCAGCAATCGGTGTCTTCAATTCATGGGACACATTGGCCACGAATTCACTTCTCATTCGTTCAAGACGCCGAATTGTAGATACATCCTGCATGACAAGCAGTACACCTGCCCATTCATTGTCTGTGAAGTAAACGGGTACTACACTCACATCAAGCAGACGTTCTTCTGGATAATACAGTGTAATTTCATCATGACTCGCTACTTTGCGTTCCAGCACCTCTGCAGTCATTTGCTGCATCTCATGTGGCGCTCGAACATCCTCGAAGGTACGTCCGATCCACTCGGTGCTCTTAATGCCCAATATATGCTCCGCCTTGCGATTCAACAGACCAACTTGGCCGTGGGCATCAATCATAACAATGCCATTAATCATATGTTCAAGCACTGCCTGAAGGCGGCTTTCCTTCTCGCGAATTTCCGACATTTGAACCTGCAGACTATCAGCCATCGCATTAATCGCAGAGCCCAGCTGCCCGATCTCATCTTTCCCGACAGATTGAGTTCGTGCCCGATAGTCCATCTGCGCGATACGCATCGCGACGCGGGTCATATTCTCAATTGGCCGTGTCATGTTGTACGCTATTCGATAGCTGACAATAGCTGCGACAAGGAACAATAAAGCGAGCCCAATCGACAGATAAGCCCACAACTCTCGTACACTGCTCTCTACATCTGCCAGACTCATCGCTAAGCGTACGTAGCCATCGAAGTCTGGAGTATGAACAGGACTAGCAACATACAGCATATTTTGCCGAAGGGTATCGCTATAGCGAATTTTGGAGCCTAGTCCATCCTTCTTCGCAGCAGCGATCTCCTCTCTGTTCAAGTGATTATCCAACTCAGCTACTGGACGGTCAGAATCTCCGACAACGGTTCCATCTTTCAGTATGAACGTAACCCTTGCATCAGCACTATCATGAAGCTTGCGAGCCCAGTCTGTGTAGTAGCTGACAAGCTCTTCGAAGCGGTTTCCCTGCTTCCAGACCAAGGTCTGTTCGATGAGCATAATTTCCCGGGACATATTTTGCTCAAGCTGCCGAATATGACTCGTCTTGAATGTAGATGCCATATAAATGCCCGCTGTTAGCACTGAAATACCGATAAGCAAGACAAACACAAAGGTCAACCTTGTGCGAAAACGTGACATGGTTCTACTCCTTCTCTCTGCTTCAATTCATTGTTGTTACTGTCTACGTATTAATCCTACTTATCCCTTTTCCGTTTGACCAGCAGAAAGTTTATTAATCTTTTGTAAAATTGCGTGATACACGGTTGCCGCTGGCTGCTGAATTAATATGGCGAGTACAACAGCAACGGCTGTTTCCGGCCCGAAGTACCTCATCGCTAGCACTAGACCAAGAGAGATATTGCGCATCCCTGAAGCGAAGCCTAATGTCCCCTGCATCGCAGTGCCGCTGCGCTTGAACATAAAGCTCAATCCCCAGCCTAGTGCATAACAGACGGCAACGAGCAGCAGCACGACGAAGAACAGCCCTATTGCCTCACTCCCCCATGCCCGCACATAGGGGCCAATCGCTGCTGCATTCAAGAGTACAACACCAACAAATGCAGCCTTCGATGCAGGCAGAAGCACGGGCGCAGCAGATGCCTTAGCCTTGCCTCCTGACCATTCATATATGCAAATGCCTGCTGCGGTCGGAACTACAATAATCCACAGCAAATCAAGCAGCATCGCCCATACATCGAATGCAATGGTAGCCCCGAACATCGCAGACAGCGATGCGGGAACAACGATGGGGCTAAGCAGTGAGTCCATGACCACTAGTGCCAGCATCAGAGGGACAGATTCTCTCGCCATCTCCACCCACAGCACAGAAGATATCCCTAACGGGATAATCGTGAACAGAACGAGCCCGGCCGTATAAGATGATCCTGCACCGAACAGAAGCGTGCCTATCCCATAGGCTGCGATCGGTGAGATGATATGCGTCAGAATGAATACGGCCACGAATAGAACCGGCTGCCGAAAGGCTCCCATCACATCACGGCGTCCACATCCTAGCCCCATAACGAAAGTAACAAGTCCGAACATCCACGGAACGTAGGGCACGAACGGAAGCAACGGCTCACTACAAAGAACCCCCAGCACCAAGCAGCTGGGGATAAGCAAGTACATATACCGTTCGAACCAATCGTTCACGATCAGACCGACATTACGATCGAACTTTATTTTTCGATTCATTAGAATACCGGAGCCTTGAACTGAGACAGCTTCTCAAGCGAACTCCGATCCACATCTGCATGCAAGCTGTTCCCATGGGAGTCCATCGTAACAATTGCTGCAAATCCTTCTACGTCCAAATGCCACATCGCTTCTGGAATACCAAATTCCATATAGTCAACGCCATTTACACGCTTGATGCACTCTGCATAATATTGCGCAGCACCGCCAATTGCATTCAAGTACACCCCGCCATGCTCCTGCAAGGCAGCCAGAGTCTTCGCTCCCATCCCGCCTTTGCCGATAACAGCACGGATGCCGAATTTCTTCATAATATCACCTTGGTAAGGCTCTTCGCGAATACTCGTCGTCGGACCAGCAGCCTTGACATGCCAGCCTTCCTCATCCTTCAGCATGACAGGACCGCAGTGGTAGATAACTGCCCCATTCAAATCAACCGGAGCATCATGATCCATCAAGTACTTATGAAGGGCGTCACGGCCAGTGTGCATCTCCCCATTTATAATGACAACATCGCCTACACGCAAGGAACGAATCGCTTCCTCCGTAATTGGAGTTGTCAGCACGACTTGACGACTCTCTCCTTGCTCAGAGGCGGCTGCGACTTGTCCAGAGTTCTCTGATTTCTGTGAAGCTGCCATAGCTACCTCTGTTCCGCGCTCATATATCCATTCGCGGATAGCTCCCGAATCGCTGTCGATAATCACGCCCTGACGACGGAATGCCCAGCAGTTGTACGCAACAGATACGAAGAAGCTTGCTGGAAGACGGTTCATCACGCCAATTTTACATCCGAGCAGGGTGACCTCACCGCCGAAGCCCATCGTTCCAATCCCGAGTTCGTTAGCTTTCTCCATAATATATTGCTCCAGCTGTGCCAAATCAGAATGAGGATTCACATCATCTGCCTTGCGGAACAGTTGATGCTTCGCAAGCTCGTATCCAGTCGTTCGGTCGCCACCGATACCAACACCGATGAAGCCTGCACTGCAGCCCTGCCCTTGAGCCTGATAGACAGCATGCAGGATACACTTGCGAATGCCGTCCAGATCACGGCCTGCCTTGCCGAGCCCTTCCAATTCCGCAGGGAGGCTGTATTGTATGTTCTTATTCTCACATCCGCCACCCTTAAGAATCAGCTTCACTTCAATATCTTCACGATCCCATTGCTCGAAGTGGATGACCGGCGTGCCCGGTCCTAAGTTATCTCCGCTGTTCGCTCCTGTTAAGGAATCAACTGAATTCGTACGAAGCTTGCCCTCTTTCGTTGCGCGGCTAATCGCTTCGCGAATGTCTTTCTTCATTTGGATTTGATTCGCTCCAATGGGTGTATGTACAATAAAGGTTGGCATGCCTGTGTCCTGACATATCGGCGACACATTTTTCTCAGCCATGGTGATATTCCGAGCGATTGTGCTCAAGGACAAGCCGGAACGCGTTGCAGCATCCTCTTGTGCCTGTGCCTCTTGAATCGCGCGCCGTACATCCCCTGGCAAATTTGTAGACGTTTCTACAATTAAATCGTGCACACTCTGCAAAAATGATGTCATCATGAACTTGCTCCTCTCATCTCTAATCATCCCGGGAAATGAGTGTTCTTGATGCAGATCTCGGAAGCAACGGGAAGTAGTCTTTGTTACAATTTCGTCAAATGAGTTCCAATGCTATTATAATATCACAAGGCGTGCACCTAATCGAAGCATTTTCCACGCCTATATCCTGCGACAATCCGCAGTCAACTGATTGCTGCAATTGTAGAGCGTCTAGATATCCCCTGAAAGGAAGGAACCTATGAGTACAACTGAGAATTCAACAACCAAACCCCATCATTTTCTCGCCTATATGTACCGGCTCAAGCATATCGAACGCTGGAGTCTCATGCGAAATACAGACAAAGAGAATGTTGCGGAGCATACCTTCCATGTTGCTATGACTACCCATATGCTGTGCACGATTGCTAATGAGGTGTTCCATAAGCAAATAGACACCGGGCAAGCTGTAGCATTGGCCTTATTTCATGATGCTACCGAAGTATTTACAGGCGACATTCCTACTCCTGTCAAGCACCACAACAGCCGACTGCTGAACAATTTCCGTGAAATTGAACAGTTGGCCGCCGAACGCTTAGTCGGCATGATTCCTCCCGAACTGCAAAGCATCTACACGCCCCTCATAGATCCGCAAGGAGATCATGAGTTGCGGAGTTATGTGAAGGCAGCCGATCTACTGGATGCCTACGTTAAATGCATCAGTGAGCTAGCTGCAGGCAATCGCGAGTTCGAAGTCGCCAAGCGCCAGACGGAACAGAAGCTGAAGCAGCTGAATATGCCAGAGGTACAATATTTCCTGACTACGCTCGCTCCGAGCTTCAACATGACTTTGGATGAAATATCTCTATCGGATGAAGAAGAGCATACCTAAGAGCTGATGTCATAGACACATATGTGAAGTCGAGTATGAATTCATGTGTTTGTTACAATAATGGAAATACCAACACCACAGATTGATTTCATAGAAAGGAAGTCATGAATGCCTATTTTTAATCCTACTCTCGTTCACCGCATCTTCCGAGCAACATGGGTGCTTCTGATCATTGCTGCGATTACAGCGATATTCTATTTCGGTTTTTCGATCATTTGCCCGTTTCTGATTGCCTGGCTGCTTGCATACATGATGAATCCAATCGTTCGTTTTTTGGAGAAGCGTTGGAAGTTCCGCCGTGGATTTGCCGTGATGACGGCCCTACTGCTTTTCGCAGCCATCATCGCAGGAATTCTGTACCTATTCACGACGAAGATCATTTCCGAATCATGGCATATTATGGGGATCGTACAGAATCAGATTGTGGAATGGAGAATACAGGCTGAAGCCTATTTCTATTCTGCGGAGTTCCAGCATTTTCTCACCGACATGAATGATACATTCAATTTTGCAGATTTGAAATCATCGCTGTCAAAATACACAGGAACGATTGCTAGCGGAGGCACGTTAATTGTCGCCTACTTGTTTCATTTCTTGAAAGCTACCGTCTTATTCTTGCCTAAGCTTGCGGTTATCACAGTCATTGTCTTGGTAGCTACATTCTTAATCAGCAAACAGTGGAATACGATTTCATCCAAAGGCAACGCACTCATTCCTGAACGGGTACGCCGCTCTCTTGGCGTCGTGACAAGTGATTTGCAGAACGCCGTGTTCGGATATATTAAGGGCCATATTATTCTCTCCAGTATTACCGCATTTGTCTTCTTTCTTGGCTTGCTTGTACTAGGAGTAGAATATGCATTCACCATCGCCCTTATTGGCGGCATTGTAGACCTGATCCCATTAGTCGGCATCCCTGCTATCGTTGTGCCATGGGCTGTATTCGCCTATGTTGAAGGAAATGTATTTTTAGGAACAGGACTGCTCATTATGTGGCCTATTATTCTCGTTACTCGGCACGCCTTTGAACCGAAAGTATACGGGGACAGCATTGGACTGAATCCGCTTCTGCTTCTCATTTTTCTTTATGGTGGTTTGAAGCTGTTTGGCGTACCCGGCATCATTATTGGGATCCTCGCTCTCGTCGTGCTTACTGCGTTGCAGAAAGCTCATGTGTTCCGGGATGTATGGCGCTATATTATGACCGGCTCCTTTTTCAGTAAAGAAGACGATCAGGCTGTATCGCTCATCGATTAAATCTGAATCTTAGACCAACCATAGCGACATTCAAAAAAAATCGCCCGGCTAGACGTAAGTCTGACCGGGCGATTCTATTATCCTGCCGTTACCGTAATGAACTTATAGCTATAAACCATCAGAAGCACAATGACGATGAACAATACGAAGATAAGCGTACTGAAAGTGCGAACCTTGCCTGTAGCTGCTGCATCCGCTTTACCGCTTTTTGCGGACTGCACCGCAAGTTTAATTTGCTTGCCCATGATGCCGCTAAATGCAGCAATCGCCAGGAAGACAACCGTTGTCGATACCATCCAGAACACACTGTACTTCGCTTGGCTCATGAGATAACCGCCTGTAATGAACTGAACGATTAAGAAATACTGTCCCAGACGATTCGCCGTTCCCACGCCCACGAGCAGCCCCTCTTGTCCTGCTGTAGACAGCTTGTTTAATTTCCCTACGATAAATGGAACAATGGCATAGAACCCCATTGCTACTGCACCTAAAATGTGCAAAAGACTAAAGGCACTGTACATGAAATACATTCCCTCCATAGACATGATATGGTTCAATCTTCGTTCCATTATACTAAAATTTACTTACTAACACAAAGAAAGACACCGAAATATTCGATGTCTTTCTTGATATTTCTATGAGATTTGTCACAATGTTCATAAATAATGGAATCATTGCATTATACACGTTCTCCAGCGACCACTTGAATAACGTTGCGTACGGATTCGGCCGACTTATCCAGTGCAGCCTTCTCTTCTGGCGTCAGGTCGATCTCGATCACTTTCTCAATACCATCTCCACCGAGTACAGCCAGTACGCCCATAAATAAAGCGTCATAACCGTATTCCCCTTCGAGGTATGCGATGACCGGGAGAATCCGTTTTTTGTCTTTCAAAATGGCTTCCGCCATTTGCACGATGGAAGCAGCTGGTGCGTAGTAAGCACTTCCGTTGCCAAGCAAATTGACAATTTCACCGCCGCCTACACGTGTACGCTGTACAATTTCTGCAATTCGTTCTTGTGGAATGAGGCTCTCAATCGGTACTCCGCCTGCGCTCGTATAACGAACGAGCGGTACCATATCATCCCCATGACCTCCAAGCACAACGCCGCGCACATCTTCTACGGATACGTTCAATTCTTCTGCAATGAATGTACAGTAGCGAGCGGTATCCAGAACGCCGGATTGGCCGATTACGCGATTTTTAGGGAATCCAAGTGCTTCAAAAGCAGCAAATGTCATTGCATCTACCGGATTACTCAAAATAATCACGTAGGCATTCGGGCAATAAGCCTTCACATTCTCACATACCGACTTCACAATGCTCGCGTTCGTAGTCACCAAATCATCACGGCTCATACCAGGCTTGCGAGCTATCCCTGCTGTAATGATGACGATATCGGAATCTTGTGTGTCTGCATAGTTCGATGTTCCTGTAATTCGGCTGTCAAAGCCTTGAACCGGGCCAGCCTCCAACATATCAAGCGCCTTGCCCTTCGTCGGATTCTCCAACTGAGGAATATCTACTAATACAACATCTCCAAGTTCTTTCTGAGCCAACATAAGAGCAGTTGTCGCTCCAGTGAAACCAGCACCAACGACTGTGATCTTGTTGCGTCGAATAGCCATTCGGATTCGACCTCCTAGTTCAAATGATTGATGATGTGGTCAGCAAACTCCGAGCATTTTACTTCAGTCGCGTTTTCCATCAGACGCGCGAAATCATAAGTGACAGTCTTGCTGTTGATGGCGTTTGCCATACCTTTATAGATGAGGTCTGCAGCTTCTTGCCAGCCAAGATGCTCAAGCATCATAACACCAGACAGAATAACAGAACCTGGGTTTACTACGTCTTTATCCGCATATTTCGGAGCAGTACCGTGCGTTGCTTCGAAGATCGCATGTCCTGTCACATAGTTGATGTTCGCTCCAGGTGCGATGCCGATGCCGCCAACTTGAGCAGCCAATGCATCAGACAAGTAATCGCCGTTCAAGTTCAATGTCGCGATGACATCGAATTCCTTCGGACGAGTCAATACTTGCTGCAATGCGATATCTGCAATTGCATCCTTAATGATGACCTTGCCAGCCGCTTCAGCTTCTGCTTGCGCCTTGTTCGCAGCTTCTGTGCCTTCAGCTTCTTTGATGCGGTCATATTGTCCCCATGTGAATGTGTGCTCTGCGAATTCTTGCTCCGCTACTTCATAACCCCAGTTCTTGAACGCACCCTCGGTGAACTTCATAATGTTCCCCTTGTGTACGATCGTCACGCTCTTGCGGTTATGCTTGATCGCATATTCGATCGCAGCACGGACAAGACGCTTGGATCCATCGGAGGATACAGGCTTAATACCGATACCTGATGTCTCAGGGAAGCGGATCTTCTTCACTCCCATTTCTTCTTGGAGGAATTGAATCACTTTCTTCACGTCTTCCGATCCGGAAGCATACTCGATGCCAGCGTAGATGTCTTCCGTATTCTCACGGAAAATAACCATATCAACTAGCTCAGGATGCTTAACAGGAGAAGGAACACCATCGAAATAACGTACTGGACGCAAGCACACGTACAGATCAAGTTCTTGGCGAAGTGCAACGTTCAGGGAGCGAATGCCACCACCGATTGGCGTCGTCAATGGACCTTTAATCGCTACAATGTACTCGCGAATGGCTTCCAGCGTATCATTCGGCAGCCATTCACCGTATTCATTGAATGCCTTCTCGCCAGCGAATACTTCATACCATGCAAGTTTGCGTTCGCCGTTGTATGCCTTCTCAACAGCTGCATCCAATACACGCTTGGATGCGCGCCAAATATCACGACCTGTGCCATCCCCTTCAATGAACGGGATAATTGGATGAACAGGAACTTGAAGCTTGCCATCCTCAATCTTAATTTTCTCGCCTTCGGTTGGTGGTGCAAATTTGTCCAATTGAATCACAGATGTTCCTCCTTCAATTTCATTGTCACACAAACAGCTAACGGGAGCTACTCTTCTATTGTAGCAACCCGTCAATTTGTAAGACAACCTATGTTTTCAAAAACTTCTACATTTATCTCAATTGAGTTGATAATTACCGTTCTTGAATCGGGATAAATAACTGACTGGATGGGCCTGTATACTCTGCACGCGGGCGAATAATACGGTTATTGTCCAACTGCTCCAAAATATGCGCTGTCCAGCCGGATACGCGGCTGATTGCAAAGATAGGCGTGAACAAGTCTCTCGGAATGCCCAGCATGGTATAGACAGATGCTGAATAGAAGTCAACGTTCGGCTTCAGTCCCTTCTGTCCAGTAACAAGAGACTCAATACGTGTAGACATATCATACAGCTTCATATCTTGACACGCTTCTCCAAGCTCATGGGACATCTTCTGCAGATGCTTGGCCCGAGGATCCCCGTTCTTATATACACGGTGCCCGAAGCCCATAATCTTCTCCTTGTTGTCAAGCTTGGACTGAATATAATCATCAACACGATCAAGGTCAGCAATCTCCTCCAGCATCACCATAACCGCTTCATTGGCTCCGCCATGCAGCGGCCCCTTCAGTGCGCCGATTGCCGATACAACACCGGAATACATATCCGACAAGGTGGCAACCGTAACCCGGGCAGCGAATGTAGAGGCGTTCAGTTCATGATCCGCATGAAGGACAAGCGCCTTGTCCATAGCCGATACAGCGCTATCGGAAGGCTCTTCGCCAGTTAACATATATAGGAAATTATAAGCGATGGAATGACCCGGTTTCGGAGAAATCGGCTCCTTCCCTGCACGAACGCGTGCAAAAGCCGCGACCACAGTTGGTAGCTGTGCTTGCAGCGCAATGGCTTTATGTACATTAGCGTCATGCCCCGTGTCATTCGCTTGCTCATCATACAGAGCCAATGCAGAAATCGCAGTTCGGAGAACAGCCATCGTATTCGCGTCTGACGGATACAATTTCATTTGTTCAACAACGGCTGAAGGAATTGCAGCGCTCTTCTCCAGACGAGTGCGTAACTCCGAAAGTTCCTCTTGATTTGGCAGCTTGCCGAACCACAATAAATGAACAACTTCTTCGAATGTCGTATGATCGGCCAAATCGTCGATATTATAACCGCGGTATGTTAGCACACCATCGATGATTGAGCTAATAGAAGAAGTCGTTGCAACTATGCCTTCCAAACCTTTCGTTGCTGTCATCTGCCCTCTCTCCTTTGCATATGTAACCTAATACCATCCCATCTTTCTTTTCCCTGTGTTATCTCGATGTGTTTCGAAGTATTCCGCCCCGGAAAAAAAGGCAAGTTTTCCTATTAAGATGATAATGGATAATGTCGGAAATGTGAACGGTTTCAGTTGAAAAATATGGATAGAAATGCTTTATCAGAGGTATAAACGTTTTTTAAACTCCTTGAAATCATTGAGGATAAAAAGAAAAAATCAAGGAAATTGGGTATGGCGCATAGCATATAGAGAGGGTCGTCCTCCCAGATCGGACGTGCTGGGAAACCGAGGATTTACAGTAGGATTCATGGAGGTGATTGAGATCATGGAGCAGCACATCATCAAGCGTATTCTTCGCGGAGGGTGGGTATTGACCGTTGGTATACTTATACTCTTATCCTGCTATCTATTAGTCCCCCTGCTCTATCCGTTTCTCATTGCCTGGCTGATCGCTCTAATGCTCAATCCCGTTGTTGAGTGGATGTCAGAACAGTTCCGTATGCCGCGCTGGCTAAGTGTTACGATATGCTTGACCCTGTTCATTACGTCGATGCTAACGGTTGCGGCAGCGGTAGTTACGCGTGTGGTGAGAGAGGTTTATAATCTGTCCAATTCTATGGATCATTTTCTCCGTCTATGGAGGGAATTCTTTATTCAGCTGTTCGAAAATGATAAGGTTCGCACATTTCTTGAAACGCTTGGCTCCTTATACAAAGATAATCCAAATCTTCAAGGCTCGATCAACAGTAACTTATCGAGCACTGCAGAAAAGATAACGACAGTGATCACCAACTTCATCACCTCTTTTCTGGATGCGATCGTCCGTCTCTTGTCCAGCCTTCCAAATGTGGCATCCATTTCAATCATCATTCTCTTATCCGCCTTCTTCATAAGCAAGGACTGGTCGCGTTGGATGGGCATCCCTGCACGTGCCATGCCTGCCTCCATTAATCAATCCATGCGTACGATCTGGGGCGATCTGAAGCAGGCCCTATTCGGTTACTTGCGAGCCCAGTTATTTCTGATTTCCATTACGATGTTCATCATTACAACAGGACTCATTGTTCTGCGCGTGGATTATGCAATCACCATAGGCCTTCTCGTCGGCATTATCGATTTGCTGCCATACCTTGGTGTCGGTGCTGTCATGATTCCATGGATTGTATACTGCTTTGCCGTTGACCAAGGTTCGCTTGGCATTGGCTTACTTATCGTATATGCCATCGTCCTGCTCACGAGGCAGATTATGGAGCCGAAGGTACTGGCGTCAACAGTCGGTCTTGATCCGCTCCTCATGCTAATTGCCATGTTCGTCGGCATGCAGTTGTTCGGCTTCCTCGGACTTATTGTCGGTCCCGTCTCCCTCGTTCTGCTGTCTGCCATGAAGCGAGCAAATGTCTTTCTGGATTTACAGACGTATATTATCAGCGGCAGAAAATAAAAAACGCACTGTTCAAATGTACACAAAAACGCCCGCCACATGGTTCTTCACCATACAGCGGGCGTGTATTTCAAGATTAGAAACGGCGGAAATAAATAAAATTTCCGTCCTTCATCTTTTTCTCCAACCACTTAAGCAGATAGTGCCTATAGATCGGTCTAGTCAGCGGAAATACAAGTGTGAAGCCAATAATATCCGTAAAAAATCCCGGTGTAAGCAGTAAGATTCCTCCTGCAAGAATACATAGGCCTTCTACCGCAGAACGTCCTGGAATTTGCCCTGCCTGCATCTGCTTCTGAGCTTCTGCCAACACTTGATTCCCTTCGTAGCGCGCAATTACTGCTCCGATAACCCCGGTAAGCAATATCAACAGGAACGTATTCCAGCCCCCTACCCAGTTGCTCATCAGTACGAAACCGTACACTTCCAGTGCAGGAATTAATGTCAGAGTAATGAGTACCCATACCATCGGATTCAAGAACCATTCCCTCCCTTGCATAATGACTTATGCGTTGCATCTTACATTACAATCATGCAACTCTCATGGATTACATTCCAAGTAGGATCATTCCCATCCATCTCTTGAAATGGAGAAATCAACATCCTCCATATGAAAATGGATTAAGAGGTCGGGCGCATTCGCTCCAGCAATGACCATACATCCTCCGCTTCCCGCTCAAGACGAATAGGACGCCAATCCGCATTCAGCCAAGCAAGAGTAGTTGTTCCTTCCACGAGCAGCTTGCCGGATGGCTTAGAGACCCAGCCTGCTTCAGGCAGGCCTGTATCTGTACCGCCCTCTAACCTGCATACTTGTGACTCAAATGTCAACCGGAGAGGCGACAGCTGCATCAAGCGAGTATATACCATCACTCGATCATCATAGTATGCGGGACGCTTGAACTTCACCTGCAAATCAACCACAGGGAGCAGCAGCCCTCTTGCCTCAAGATCCCGATAGTTCATGCCGAGAGCTCGAATCCATTCCGTTCTTCCGACTTCGAACCACGTCACATAGTTGCCATGGAATACGACATTCATTCGATCTGTCTCTTGATAGCGAACACGCAGCGGATAACCAAACCATACCGATTGATCTTCTTCCCTAATGTCATGATACATCTTCACTCCTCCTCCATTGTAGCGCATTCGAGGGTACGTTCACAAATACAGCAAGAGCAATGGTTCAACCATTGCTCTTGTCTGGTATTGCTTCTATATTCAATTGGATAGGCTCATTCTTACTAGCAACGGCCTTGTCCGATTTGGCTTACTTTAACAAGGTTTGTAGAACCTGCACAGCTTGTAGGAACACCAGCTGTGATTACAACCAAGTCGCCTTCTGCAACGATGCCTGTCTTCACGCCGCCTGCAACAGCAACGTCAAACATTTCGTCTGTAGAAGTAGCTTGCTCGACTTTAACTGGAGTAACACCCCAAGTCAAGGACAAACCACGCATCACTTGCTCAGAAGGAGTCACAGCGATGATTGGAGCTTTCGGACGGTATTTGGATACCATACGCGCTGTGTAGCCTGTTTGTGTAGAACTGATGATTGCTTTTGCATCCAGATCAAGAGCTGTGTTAGCAACTGCTTGGCTGATTGCATCAGTAACTGTAGCTTGCTGTCTCGAGCTTTGTTTTACCAAGATTTCACGGTATTCAAGCGCAGATTCAGCTTTTTCAGCGATACGGGACATTGTCAATACGGATTCAACTGGGTATTTACCAGCAGCTGTTTCACCTGACAACATGATTGCATCCGTACCGTCGAAGATTGCGTTTGCTACGTCACTTGCTTCCGCACGTGTAGGACGTGGGTTGCGTTGCATGGAATCAAGCATTTGTGTAGCTGTGATAACTGGCTTGCCAGCCAAGTTGCACTTCTCGATCATACGCTTCTGAACGAGTGGAACTTCTTCAGCTGGAATCTCAACGCCAAGGTCACCACGAGCAACCATCAAGCCGTCAGACGCTTCCAGGATTGCATCCAGGTTGTCTACGCCTTCTTGGTTTTCGATTTTGGAAATGATTTGGATATGAGTTGCATTGTGCTTCTCAAGCAATTCACGAATTTCCAAAACGTCTTGCTCTTTACGAACGAACGAAGCAGCGATGAAATCAACGCCTTGCTCGATACCGAAACGGATGTCGTTCGCGTCTTTTTCTGTAATACCTGGCAAGGAAATTTTCACACCAGGAACGTTAACGCCTTTTTTGCTCTTGATTGTGCCGCCGTTAACGATTTTACATTTGATTTCTGTACCTTGAATCTCAACAACCGTCAAACCAACGAGGCCATCATCGATCAAGATTGTGGAACCGACTTCAACGTCACGAGGCAAGTTCTCGTAAGTTACGGAGATGCGGTCTTTATCGCCAAGGATCTCTTCTGTTGTCAATGTGATGAACTCGTCTTCAACGAGGTCAACGGAGTCAACAGCAAGCTTACCTGTACGAATTTCAGGGCCTTTCGTATCAAGGAGAATTGCAACCGTTTTGTTCAACTCTTGGGATGCTTGACGAATGTTTTTGATTCGGTTGCCATGCTCTTCAAAATCACCATGTGAAAAATTGAGACGAGCAACGTTCATGCCAGCCATAATCAATTTTTTAGTGTTCTCTAAAGATTCGCTGGAAGGACCGATAGTACAGACGATTTTTGTTTTACGCATATGGGCTTCCTCCAATTATGTGTGTCTCTCTGTATCTCTATATTGTATTGCTAAAAACAAGGCTCTCAACTATCTAATTTACTATACTCAATAAAATTTGTATATGAAGATAATCATATTTATAAGTTTTACCAGTGAACAATGTTTTAAGTCAATTGACTTATGAAAACCGTGTCATCCCTGTCAGGACGCGGGATTCAGGACACAGACGCCAATGAACTTATCCGTGCTGCAGAATGCCGAACTCGCCAATATTGCGAAATTTGTCATATCTATCTTCGCGAAGCTGCTCTGGGGACATCCCCATCAGCCCGGTCAGATGACGCCAGAGCGCATCTTTCATGTTAGCAGAGGCCGCTTCAACATCCTTATGCGCACCGCCTTGAGGCTCTGGAATGATCTCCTCGATAACATTGAGTTCCTTCAGGTCAGAAGCTGTAATCTTCATCGCTTCTGCTGCTTGGTCGGCTTTGGACGCATCCTTCCAGAGGATAGATGCAGCACCGTTCGGGGAAATGCATGAATAGATTGCATTCTCCAACATAAGAACTCGGTTGCCAACGCCGAGCGCGAGCGCGCCGCCGCTTCCACCTTCACCGATGACGACGCAAATAATTGGCACGCCGAACATGGCCATATCCCGCAAATTGCGTGCAATAGCTTCCGATTGTCCTCGTTCCTCAGCTGTATTGCCTGGATATGCACCCTTCGTATCGATGAATGTAATGATCGGACGCCCGAACTTGTCCGCTTGATGCATGAGCCTAAGCGCCTTACGGAAGCCTTCTGGATGGGGGCTGCCGAAAAATCTTGCAATGTTGTCCTTAGTATCCTTGCCCCGCTGATGTCCGATTACCGTTACCGGCACCCCGTTCAGTCGCGCCAATCCGCCCACAATAGCAAGATCATTGCCGAACAGTCGGTCACCATGAAGCTCAATGAAATCAGTGAATATATGCTGGACAAAATCCAGTGTGGTTGGTCGCTGTTGGTGTCTCGCCAAGTGCATTTTCTGCGATGGGGAGATGCTAGCATAGATCTCTGCCGCTAGCTTGGCGTAACGCTCCTCCAACCGGGCGATTTCTTCAGTAAAGTCAATTTGCTTCTCGTCGCCGAACCGTTTTAATTCAGCAATCTTCTGCTTCAACTCCACCAAAGGTTGCTCGAACGGAAGTTCATTCGCCATGAGCTACATCCCCTTTCACCGTATGCAGATCGATAAGTTTCGCCAACGTGGACTTCATGTCCTTGCGCTGCACGACCAGATCGATTTGTCCATGCTTCTGATTGAATTCAGCCGTTTGGAATTCTTCCGGAAGCTTCTGACGAATCGTCTGCTCGATTACGAGACGGCCAGCAAAGCCTACTCTTGCCCCAGGCTCAGCTATAATGATGTCGCCAAGCATAGCGAAGCTTGCAGACACTCCACCCATAGTCGGATCCGTGAATACCGAAATATAGAACCCGCCTGCTTCATGGAATTTCCCAAGCGCTGCACTTGTCTTGGCCATCTGCATCAGACTCAAGATGCTCTCCTGCATTCTTGCGCCGCCAGATGTAGAGAAGATGACTAACGGATATTGTTTCTGCATAGCAGTTTCAATAGCTCGTGTAATTTTTTCTCCTGTTGCCGAACCCATGCTGCCAGTGAAGAAATCGAAGCTCATCACAGCTACGACAACCGGAAATCCTCCAATTGTCCCCTCGCCCGTAATAACAGCTTCATCCATGCCGGATTTCGCTCTTTGCTGTTCCAGCTTGTCCTTATATTCTGGAAAAGCAAGCGGATCTGCGGATACGATATCCGCATCATATTCAAAAAATCGGCCTTCATCCAAAGTCATCTCAATGCGCTCCCTTGCATTCAAGCGCATATGATGCCCGCATTGCGTACATACCTTCAGGTTTTTCTCCAGCTCTTTATGATATTGAATCGAGCCACATTTTGGACATTTATTCATCAAACCTTCGGGTATTTCGCGTTTGGGACGGTCATCGTGTACAGATCCGGACGGCACCGTTGCGTACTTTTTCTTTTGAAATAAGTCTTTAAACACCCGATACACCTCTTTAGGCGTGATTTCTCCAGTTGAAATACAGGACATCATCCTATTTCTTCAAACTAGAGATTGTCCTAACCATAGACAACAAAAATCGGCTGTTTGAACGATAACATCGTCATTCATCAGCCGCATCATGCATGCAAGATCGAATTAAGCACTTCCTGAACCTCTTCAACTTCTCCGGAAGGCACTAGAATTTCAAACTGTTGTTTAGACAGATGGATTGGACGGATCTGAATAAGGAATCCTTCCTCGGTCAGCTTGCGCTGAATCTTATCTGCTAAATTGGCAGTCGGTGCGATGTAGATAACAGTCCACACGCGCGATTGACCCCCCTAACGTTCCAGAAACGGCTCATATAATGCCATTATGATATCATAATTGTCAATTTCATCGCAACAAATTCCAACAGACTTGCTGCAAAGCGCTGCCCAATTAGAGGCGATGAACCAGCGCCAAGCCTTATCCTATCTCGGCTATTCGTATTCTTTAAGAATTTGCATTCATATCGTCAAGCTTGCAGGCTCCACCCTCGCCATACTGCTGAGCACGCTTGTCGTGATGGGCAATTCTAGCTGACGCAGCAGCAGCTAATCCAGCTACAATATCATCTAGAAAAACATGAATTCGCGTACGATCCGAATTGAGCTGATGAATGATGCCAAGCTTGGCCTTATCCAAGTATCCGAAGCTGGTGAGGCCGATCATTCCATATACGCTCGTAATGCCAAGTGCAAGTGTCTCATCAACACCATACAAGGATTCATCCGTCTCCATAATCGCTTGAAGCGGCTCCGGCAGCAGCTTCTGCTCGGCAAGCAAATCCAATGCAATGCCTGTAATGAGCGTGTATTGAACTTCGCGCTTGCGTGTTACGGCTCGTACGCTGTCCAGACAATCCTCCAGCGTCAACGCTGCATTGTATGGCTGCTGAAGATGGAGCACAATCTCCGCGATGGATTCAAGTGATACGCCGCGCTTAACAAGCCATTGTTCCGCCATATTGAATGTCATGGCGTCCCCTCCCTTCGCCCCTTCAACTTCACCTACCCGTGAATAGGGCGTATGACCACTCTATGCGGGATGATAAGGAATTGTGCTACTTGCGGGAGGAGATTCGATCCCTGACATTTGTTATTTGACGCGTACGGTTCCAGCACCGAACATTGATTCGATCCGCTTGAACAGATCCGGTGACGGCTTCAGCGAATATGCCTCGCTAAGCGCCCGCAATTGCTGTTCGCGCTCATAGAACAATACAGTCGGCAGCGGCCCTGGCTGCGACTTCAAGAGTTCCTTCAGCTGTTGCAGCAGGTCTGGCCGCTCATGATCGGCTGTAATCTTAATATATACTCGCTGTCGCTGTGGTGGGCGCCCACTCGTTCTGGAGGCAGGAGCTTCGGTTCCCCCACCCTGTTCTGTGTTCCGCATACGAGCTGCAGATGAACTCCTATCCGTCCTATCCGCAGGCATGCTGCCCGCATCTCGGTTCATGCCGGCGGCCGCTTCGGCACCACGTTGTAGGTTGAGCGCCGCCTCTCGTTGATTCGGGCTTCGTCCAGACGGTTGTTCGCCGGCCATGCGCGACTGAGAAGCTTGCCCACCACGCGTCTCAGAGGAGCGTCTGCGATGGGCAGCACGCTTCGTCAACGCAGCAATCGCATGGGGCTCAAGCGGTACAACCTCGTCAGCAAGCAGCTTATAGCCTTCATCCTGACGCTGCACCTTCGCCCGCAGCGCAATCAATGCTCCCTTCCCAATCAACGGTTCTGATCGGCGCCACACTTCGGGGAACAGCACCACTTCAGCCCGCTCGATCCGATCCTCAATTTCAATGAATGCCATCGGCTTGCCCTTCTTCGTCATTATCGTTCGAAGCGACACGACCATCCCAGCAACGGTACACTCACTCTCGTCCGGTACCTCATGCAAATCAACAAGCCGATCCGTCTCGGAGGACTCCAGCAGCTGCGCATGGTCATCCAGCGGATGACCGGATAAGTATAATCCAAGCAGCTCGCGCTCCAGCTCAAGCTGCTCTGCCATAGCGAACGGCGGTATATTCGGATAATCGATCGTCCAATTGTTTACTTCGACGAAGCCGAACAATTGAATTTGAAGATCCTCTCTTTCCTTACGCCATTTCGCAGCCGCATCCAAGGCCTCATCCAGCATGGCCAATAGCTGTGCCCGATGACCTGGAAGTGAATCGAATGCCCCCGCTTGAATAAGCGATTCAATGACTCTGCGATTGCACACCCGAAGATCAACTCGCTGACAGAAATCGAGCAAATCTGCAAATGGCTTCTCCTGCCGCTGTTTCAATATGCTTTCTATCGCAAGCGTACCCACATTCTTAATCGCGCCAAGGCCGAAGCGAATTGCGCCATCAACGGGCGTAAAGCGAACATAGCTTTCATTAACATCCGGTGGCGATACCGTTATGCCTATTCTTCGACAATCCTCAATGTACTCTGCAATCTTCCGATGGCTTCCCATATTCGCTGTCAGCATGGACGCCATAAATTCTGTCGGATAGTGAGCCTTCAAATAGGCAGTTTGGAAGGCTAGCACGCCGTATGCAGCTGCGTGAGCCCGTGGGAATCCATAATCAGCGAAGCGAACGATCATATCGTACACCCGATTTGCTTCCACTTCCGTATACCCTTGATTCAGACTGCCTTCTACGAAATGACGCCGCTCTTGATCAAGCACTTCCCGCTTCTTCTTCGAGACCGCGCGCCGCAGCAGATCCGCTTCTCCAAGAGAGAAGCCTGCCATTCTGGAGGCGATATGCATAATCTGCTCTTGATAGACAATAATGCCGTACGTATCCTGCAGGATCGGCTTCAGATCGGGATGGGGATATTCGACAGCTTTCAACCCATGCTTGCTATGAATATAGTTCGGGATGAACTCCATTGGACCCGGACGATACAACGCAAGCACGGATACGATATCTTCAAATACAGATGGCTTCAGTTCTCGCAGAACACGCCGTACGCCGGCTGATTCAAGCTGGAACAACCCTGTCGTATCCCCTCGGCACAACAGTTCATAGGTCGCCTCATCCGCATCATCAATCATGCCTAGATCAAGCGGTTCATCGCCGCGCAGATTAACCCATTCTAAGGTTCGTTCAATAATCGACAAGGTTCGCAAGCCGAGGAAATCCATCTTCAGCAAGCCGATCGATTCTAAATTTTCCATCGAGTATTGGGTGAGAGCAATATTCTCGGTCCCTGCCTGCAGGGGGACATAATGCGTCAACGGCTCCTCACTGATGACAACACCTGCTGCATGGGTTGATGCGTGACGCGGCATGCCTTCTACCTTAGACGCCATATCAATAAGCTCGCGTATGCGCGAATCACGTTCTCTCCAACTGCTTAGCTCGCTGCTTGCCCGCAATGCCTTCTCAAGCGTGACTCCGAGTTGATTCGGAATCAGCTTCGCTACCCGATCCGTATCGTTATAAGGCACATTCAATGCCCTGCCGACATCCCGCACCGCTGCCCGCGCAGCCATCGTACCGAATGTAATAATCTGCGCCACGCGGTCATGGCCATACTTATTCGCAACATAAGCAATAACCTCATCACGCCGCTCATCATTGAAGTCAATATCGATATCAGGCATCGTCACCCGTTCCGGATTCAAAAATCGCTCGAACAATAAATGATACTTGAGCGGATCGACATTCGTAATCCGCAAGCAGTACGCCACAAGACTACCCGCTGACGAGCCCCGTCCGGGACCAGTCATAATGCCTTGTTCATGCGAGAAGCGAATGAAATCCCACACGATGAGGAAGTAATCAGAGAATCCCATATTCTCAATCGTATTCAGCTCATAGACAAGCCTCTCTCTCGCCTCTCGCTGGAAGGCTTCATCCTGCCATTCCGGCAGTGCTTGATAGCGGCTCGTCAGCCCCTCTTCGCACAATTGTCGCACATACTGTCCTGCATTCATGCCTTCAGGGAGCGGATGATAGGCGGGAAGGACATGCCCTCCGAAGTCCAGCGTCACATTGCACTGCTCCGCAATACGAGCCGTATTCGCAACCGCTTCCGGGACATGACGGAACAATGCCGTCATCTCTTCCTGCGACTTAAAGTACATCTGGTCGGTATGCATGCGCATCCGCCCCTCATCCTCAACCGACTTTCCCGTACCTATGCAAATAAGGACATCCTGCATCGCTGCATCTTCCTGCTGCAAATAGTGCACATCATTCGTTGCAACGAGCGGAACGCCCGTCTGCTCACTTAAAGCTATAAGGCCAATGTTAACCTTCTTCTGTTCCGGAAGACCATGGTCCTGCAGCTCAATATAAAATCCATCACGGAAAATATCCTTATATCGTTCAACCGCGCTGCGCGCTGCCTCTTCATTGCCGTGAAGCACATGCTGCGACACCTCGCCGCCAAGGCAGGCGCTTAGCGCGATTATCCCATCTGCGTATTTGCGGAGCGTATCCATATCTACACGAGGCTTATAATGAAATCCCTCCAAGTGCCCTACGGAACAAATCTTCATCAAATTGCGGTATCCCTGCTCATTCTTCGCCAGCAATATGAAATGATAAATAGGCTGTTCCTTGCGCGATACCTTCTCCTGAAGCGCTCCTGTCGTTACATACGCTTCCACGCCAATAATGGGTTTAATGCCATGCGACATACATGCTTTATAGAAAGGAATGATTCCGTACATCACCCCATGATCCGTGAGGGCTAGCGCCTTCATTCCGCATGCGGCTGCTCGTGCAGCAAGCGCTTCAATACGCGCTGCTCCGTCAAGCAAGCTGTATTCACTATGCACGTGCAAATGCACGAACTGATCCATAGCATTCACTCCTTCAACCTGCCATGTTATACGAACATATTTTCGTCTCTTATTGTATCATAATTCCGCCAGCAAGTCCTATACATGTACAAAGGGTAATTCTATGTGAAAAGGGGCGTTACGATGGGTTCATTTCTCTCGAAAGCACTTCTCGATTTCTTCATCGCCTTCGGCATTGTACTCGGAGGTGCCATACTGGCGGGCATAGGGTCCGTCATCGCTCTTCAACCCCCTTCTGATACGATGCGCCATATTGCGGAGCATCTTAAAATATGGGCAGTCGTAGCTGCCGTAGGTGGAACGATCGACCCGATCCGAGTCATCGAGAGCAACTTCTGGATGGGCAACTTGAATCCAGTATTTAAGCAGCTTATCTTCATTTTCGTATCATTCTTGGGAGCTCACCTCAGCACAGAGCTTATTCACTGGATTTGCCGGGATCGCGTATAACGCAATACGCCACCGATTTCATTCTCATTCCCATCAACTTCCACCTCATTCCCATCAACCACTTCTTACGCCGGAGTCGCGCATAACATCGCGTAATGGAGTCAAGGGAAGGAAGGAGCTTGCACGATGCGCCAGCGTAAAACCCCATTATGGCTCAGCAATCTCGCACTCATCATTGTCGGCAGCGTCATCGGTGCGGGAATCTACCATGCGGTCTATTTGCGTCAATTTAATGAGGTCATGATGATCAATATTGATCTGCGCGACCGCCTTGCCCATTACAAGGCTGAAACGGAAGACTTGCTTCGCTACAAAAATCGGAAAACCATTATTAAAAGCATCGACCTGCACATCTACAAACAGCAGAACGACACTAGCATCCCGCAAGCAGATGAAATGGAACTGCGACGGCGCTTGCTCAAGGACTTAGCCGTATTGAAGGGACGCAACGTATTCAAAATTGATGAGTACAGCAAACTTGTGGAAGGGCTATTGTCCCGTAAAATATATCCCGACGTGAATGACAAGGACTACACGGTTCAGCTCCGAACAATGCTCGTCACCGAAGGAGTGCTTCATGTGTGGATTGATGTACATCCTTATGTACCAACATCCCCTTAAGAGAATCATCACTCGCTTAGGCATCCCACTAAATCTTGTAGGACAGCCCCCTGGAATATGGTAATATAAAGGAGTTTAGATTGTAGTCGTTTCCATATTGTCAAAGAAGGAGAGTTGCTTAATCGATGGAAACTATCCAATGGGTGCTCATTATCCTGATTTGTGTGACTTCAGGAATGTCTGTGTATTACAGCTTTCGTTCAAGACGTGAGCAGGCCACAGCGCTTCGTGGCTTGTATGCGGCTAGAATGAATATGTGTATGGGAATTATGCTGCTGCTCATCGCAACGATCCAAATTTTCATGTTCACAGCATCGACAGTTAGAGTCATTGTAGGAGCTGTACTGCTCGTAATCGGATTATTCAATTTGTTCGCTGGGCTGCGCAATCACAGCCATTATCAAGCCATTTATTCCGCAGGTAAAAGATAATCGCCTCATCAACAAAATGGGATTGCCTCTCATATGCCGCGTTACAGCAGCAGAGGCAATCCCATTTATTTGCTCTTCGTGAAGTATCCCTATCCATATATCTAAGTCCCAGTTGCTCTTTGCGTATTCATTTGGATTAGACAACTAGACATACATTCTCTCTCCGAAACATTAAGTCCCTACTGCGGTGCATAGCTGTGCGCTAGTCGTGATCGATCGACTGTGCGGTCATCATTGCTTTGGCGACGAGATGCTCTCCGTGGCGGATGGACAGTTCCAGCTTGCAAAATTTGCGGCTCATCTCGATAAATTCCGGATGCAGCGTAACGATATCCTCGATTTGAAGCGGGCGGACGTAATAAGTTGTCATATTCTCCATAACGTGATCGTAGCTGCGAACGTCCTTCACCGCCCGCAAAGCGGCCTGCGTCATAACGGTGGATAAGATGCCCTCCGATACAGAACCGAATCCATTCACCATCTGCGGTGTGATGACACCACGGAAATAGAGCTGCCCCTTATCGTCCCGCTCTTCCTCGAACCCATTCCATATCAGGTCATCGAACGTCTCCCCGAGATGCGGCTCCTTGCGGGCATCACGCATCGCCTGCAGCACCTGCCGTCTGGTCACTACAGCAATGAGCTTGCGGTTGCGATCGACGATCGGGAGCAGTTCAACGCCCTCCCACACCATCGTATGCGCTGCCGAAGCGAGCGTCGTCTGCAGCGTAGCCGTGATCGGACTCCGCGTATAGAGCTTATCAATGCTCGTGTCTAGTTCAGCGCCCAGCACATCCTTGTATGTAATCATACCAATAACCCGGTACCACTCGTCTACGACGGGGAATCGAGTATGACTTGTCTCATCACGCAGTCGTTGGAAGTCGCCAACTGTGCTGGATGGACGCAGCACAATCATTTTGTCTTTCGCTGTAACGATGTCTTCAACGATCATAATCTTCTTCTTAATTAACCGGTCGAACAGCGCGCGGTTGATCATAGAGCCGACCGTAAATGTATCGTACTTCGAAGAGATAATTGGCAAGTCCAGCGCATCGGCCAGCAGCTTCACCTCTCGGCTTGTTCCGAATCCACCCGTTATAAGTACACCTGCTCCATGCTGAAGCGCAAGACGATGAGCATCCTCGCGGTTCCCGACAATGAGCAAGCTCCCTGCATCAATATACCGAGCCATGGCATCCAGCTTCATCGCGCCGATGACGTATTTGTTCAGTGTCTTCATCAGACCGCGGCTTCCGCCAAGAACATGTCCGCCTAAAATATCAACAACTTCACCGAATGTCAGCTGTTCGGACATATTGCGCGGCTTCTTCTCTACCCGAACCGTGCCAATACGTTCCTTCGTGACTACGATCCCGATGCTCTCTGCTTCCTTCACGGCACGATAGGCGGTTCCCTCACTAACGCCCATTTCCTTCGCCAGCTTACGAACCGATATTTTCGTCCCCGGCTTCAAACTTTCAATATGCTGCAGCAATTGTTCGTGCTTCGTTAGCGTCGCATCATGGCCATCCATCTGTTACACCCCTATATCCCGAACTGTAGTATTCTGTGCTTAGTTTACCATATATTTATAGGTAACTGCAAAATAAACAAGCTGGCATCTGACGATTCAGATACCAGCTTGTTAGCTAAGCATACGAGGGAATACACAGCCTTATCCCGCAATCACTGCGGATGAATCTGCTCTCTCCTTTTTCACTAGCTTGCGATAGAACATCTGGAACGACAAGCTGCTTGCTGCCAGTGCGAGTCCAATGTACACCGACAGAAATCCGAGGTTCATCCATACATAGCCCATATCACCTAGTGAGATAACGCCACGGAAAGCCCGTATTGTGTACGTCATCGGAAGCCATGGATGAAGCATTTGGAAAAATGGCGGTGTCAGCTCAATTGGGAACGTTCCTGCCGTTGAAGACAACTGCAGCACAAGCAAAATAATAATGATAAACCTGCCTACATTCCCAAACGTCGTAATGAAAAATTGGATCAAGGCAAAGAAGGTTAAGCTCGTCGTCAAGCATACAAGGAAGAACATCGGTATATTGGTTACAGGCAGGTTAATGACCGTCAGTACAACTGTTCCGCAGATGATCACTTGCATAATGCTCTCGACTGTCATAAAGCCAAATTTACTTACCATCCAAGCCATCCCAGATGGAGGTCTCCCGCTTGTTTCTTTCAATGGATAGACCATGGAGAACATAAGTGCACCCACGAAGAATCCAAGCGACAAGAAATACGGGGCCATACCAACGCCATACGTTGTGACGTCATGATTATCCAGCTTGTCACTGCCTACCGGAGATGAGATCATCTCATACGTTTTATCGGTCGGGTGCTGCATCGCCTTCTCTGCACCCTCTCTCAGCTTGTCGCGCAGCTCTGCGCCCCCATCCTGCAGGCGCTTCTGACCATCTAAGAGCATCGCAAATCCATCGTTAATGGATGTTTTGGCCTTCTCTACCTGATTCAGCACATCACTCATCTTCTGGAACATAACCTTCTGAACATGACTGGCTGCTTCATTCAGCTTCATATCCGCCAAATTATGCAGCATATCACGCGCCATTGGCTCCATCGCATTTACTTTGTCATCAGCAGCCCTATGCAGCTTCTTCGTAATCTCCGGCGCCAATCGGTTCAACTCATCATTTACTTTGTGATGAATACCGTTCACGACTTTCGGCTCGTATTCCTTCCATTTCTCGTCGACGAGTGTATGCAGCGTATCGACTAGCTGCTTCGACTTCTGCTGATACATATTTTCCGCAAGCTCATGCGCCTTGTCTCGCAGCTGAGGAGCCAATTCATTCGCCTTCGTGATCACCATACGGTTCGCCATGGAGCGAATCTGTGGGAAGACTTCATCGAACTTCTTATCTGCTGCCTCGTGCAGCTTCTTCACAAGCGAACTTCCCACCTTGTTCAGTTCTCTATCCGCAAGCTCAGTTAGATCCTGCTTCACCTTATTCTTGAGCGCCAACAGATTCTCGCCGTTCAGCCGATCCTCAACCTTCGCACGAGCATCCTCCAGCTTCTTCTTCAATTCATCCCACTGCGGTTTCATAGCAGGCGGAATCTGTTCTTCAAAGGGCTTAAGCTTCTCCTCAAGTATTTTCAAATCCTCGTGGATCTTGTTCATCTCATCCTTGCCACGCTGAATTGCGCCGTCAAAGATCGCATCCACCTTCTCATCAATGTAGCGATGAATGGACGAACGAATCGTATTGTCCAGTTTGCTGTACTCATTATCGATGATGGTATGCATCTTGGCACGAGCTGCAGGTTCCATCTTCGTAATCGAATCATCAAGCTCCTTGCTGATCTTCGCCAGTACGCTGTTCAAGTTCGCATCATAAGCCTGATCAATTTCTTTGTGCATATTCTCCCGAATTTGCTCACCATACTTGTTAGCTTGCAGATCAATTTGTTCATGTAATTTTTCCTTAGCCGGCATAGATTTGGTGCGAACAAGCTCGTCAATTTTGATATGCAGTGAATCGTGCACGATATCATAATATTTATCAGATTGCGCATCAATTTCAAGATGAATCTTATCCATCATCTTCGGTTTATTGCTGCGGATCGCTTCATCAATCTCCTTATGAATCATCTGATCAAGCTTCTCTTTGTTCTCCTCCAAGGCACGTTCCACCATCGTTCCAGCCTGAGAAGTCTTCGAATCGACCGCCGCATTCAATTCATCGCGGAACTTCTCAATCCCCTCACCAAGCTGGCCTAAGCCTTGCTCAATCTGGCTCGCGCCTTCACTAGCAGCATTCAATCCATCCGCTACTTTGTCAATCGCATTGAACATTTGCTCAACATATGTTTCCGTTACCTTTTGCGACAATTCTGCCTTGATGTTCTGCACTACTTTATCTGAGATCTGTCCCGAAATAAAGTTATAACTGCTGTTCTCTGTGTATATCAGGTTCATCGGCTGCGGGTGCGGATCAAGGATCGTCGTTGCATTATGCGACATTTGTTCAGGGATGCGAATCATCAAGTAGAACTTGTTCTCGCTTAATCCCCGTTCCGCTTCCTGCCTGCTTACGAAATGAAACTCAACCTTCTCATTATCGCGCAGCTTTTCGATCAGCTCTCTGCCGATGGCAATCTCTTTCCCTTCGTACATCACCGGTCGATCCTCGTTGACGACAGCGACAGGCATATGCTTGACATTGCTATAAGGATCCCAATTCGCAACCAGATATACGCCGCAATACAGCAACGGGATAATGAGCAGCCCCAAAACGGGTACAAGCACATCTTTGGTACGGATATTCGCCACGAATTCCGACCAGAAAAAACGAATACTATTCACGCTGTCACCTCCTTATTGACCGAATGACCATTTTGTTAATACGGTTCTCATTTGACAGATGTGAGTATTCTCCCAACAAAACCCATTTCCCATGACAAATATTCCAAACGCCAACTCAAAAAAAGTAATGCTGTTTCCAACACTTCAGCGATGCTTCTCCTGCCCCACAATGTCACAATTATGACCGTAATCAGCGGTTCAGAACCAAAAAAAATAGAGCCTCTCCTAATGGAAAGACTCTATTCCTCAGCTATTGTGCTTACTTCAACCTGGCTGGCTGCCGCTTCATACGCTCTTCAAGGCGTCTATATTTCTCACGCTTAATCTTCTGCAAACGCTGTTCCGTCTCCTCATCCACCCGCAGCAAGCGGTGCAAATGAGCAGCCACAATCAACAACGCAAACGCAATCCATACAACGCCGAACGTCGAAGCTGCTGTCCAGCCATCCTTGAAGCTCAATGTAGGCAATACATAAATCAGCATCGCTACAACCAGTATGATGGATATGACATGCTTCCAGTTATTCCGTGGTTTCACAATAGCCGTATGATGTTCCGTTTTCATCCCGTTACGCTCCTTACTTGAGACGAGCCGTGATATCTGAAGCATCATCTCTATTCTTGTCCTATACTAGAGCGTATGCCGGTTATATGAATCCCATGACTTCTTTCTTGTCCTTATTGATACAGGTGGCCTAGCGATTCGGAGACGATCTTGTTCACATCTTGAATGACAACGGCAAGGCGGCGTTCAGCATCGAACAGCTTCGCAATATCTGCATTCATGCTGATCACTTGGAACAATTTCTCCATCTTTTCCATCTCTTCTTGATCCGGCATTTCACCTGTCATCATCTTTTGCTGCATATCCATCTGACGTGCACGGAAGTCATCCAGCATCTGCTTGCCTTCAGGGTTCGCATCCACTGCTTTCATTGCTTCTTCTACAGCTTTGGCCTCTTCAGAGGACTGCAATGCACGTGCTAAGTCGTGCGCTTTGTCGTATACGCTCATCATTCATTACCTCCCGCAAAAAATACAATCTTCAGCATATCATAGTTCCATATTACTGTCCTCATCCAAATATGACGTTTATCCGACAGCTAATAGAACAAAAGCCTGCACCAATCCAATAATGCCCCCAAGCAAAGCCCCCAGCCATGTAATTGCTCGGAACTCCTTGCCCGACACACTTAAAATGATCGTCTCCAGACGTTCAATCGGGAATTGCTCCACCTGAGTGCGTACCACTTCCTGCAAGCGGGCTGCGCGAACAATAGCGTCCAGATTGCGATCCAAGAGCGCAAATGCTGCCTCTACAGCTCGTGGAATATAACCGCTCCACACTGCTTCATACTTGCCAACCAGATGCGCCGGCTGAATCTCGCCAAGTCTATCAATCCGCTTCGGCCACTGAATCATCGCAGCGGCTTGGCTCACAATATAATCAAGGGAATTCGTCTCTTCGGGTATATCCGTCCACGATCGAACAATCTGAGCAGGTGTCTCTTGTAGCCATTCACCAAGTTTCGATAAAATGAAACCTGCAACGGTCGCGCGAACTTTAGGCGAGCGAAGCTGTTCGACGAGCACAGGCATCATCTTGGTTACGAGCTTATCCTCATCCACAAATATCGCTGCCATAGCGCCAAAGAAACCTGAGGCACGATCAATGACATCCTTCGCCAGCTTCGTCATGAGCAGTTGTCCCTGCAGCGAGGTCAATTCCTTCTCCAACGATGACAGCATCACAGCTGCGGCTTTGTCTGCCCATTTCGCAGATGACTGCTCCCACCCTTCAGGAAGCCATTCAACCAGAGGGCGCTCATCCCAGCCTTTCCCCTCGAGCCACTTCTTAACCCCATTTGCCGTCCATTCCTGCAATCGATGTGCAGATTGATCCCGAATCTCATCCCATTCCTTATCCGGAAACAACTTGACCGCCCACTCTTTGACCGTTCTGTCATCTTCCGACCAATTCTGAGTCATGTGCAGAACCGTTTCTGTCGCCTTCTCACGAGTATCGGGCCTATTCAGCATCGTACGGAGCCCATCACTTGTAACTAAATATTCGGCTACAACATCACCGAAAGAAGCGGCAATATCCTCTCTGCGCTTCGGAATAAGTCCTGGTGTAAATGGTATGCGCCAGCGGCCAATATACATGGCTTTGCGCGGATGAAAAAGCATTTTGATCGCAAAATGGTTGGTAACCCCACCTACGATAGCAGCAACGACAACACTAAAACTGATAAACAGCCATACCGGCATGTCTATTCCCCCTTTTTATTTCCTTCAATAGGTCAATCACCAAGGGAAATATGTCCTCATATGATGAATTAACGTATACGGTCTATCTGTATCGACCCATGCAGATGGGATCGTATGAATGACTGCAAGTTGTTGTTGGAAGGAGAACCTCCATGTCTAAATCAAAAGTGACGCTCCAGTTGATCAGCTCCAGCCTCTTGCAAGACGATGTGCTCATGTTGGGAGAGGCTTATGTCAAGCTGTGGAAGGTTCCTGTCAACCAGCCGCTGACTCTGAAGTTCGGTTCCTTCAAGCAGCGCGTGACAGTAATATCCGTCTCCCGCTTCGACGGGCTACGAATGAATCACTCACTTGCACGAAAGATGGGGCTGACGAACGGCCAGTCACTGCGTGCGGCCTACAAGACATCGAGCCAAATCTTGAGCCTTGGACCGCTTATTGGTGTATTAGTAAGCCGTGATTATCCGAGCATGCCGGATAAGCCATTCGGTTCTATTACCTCTTTCTGCAAGGAATTGGTCGATGCATGCCAGCTCCAAGGAGCATGGGTATGCTTCTTCACACCCGATCATATCCAAGACCTCCACAATGTCAAAGCGTGGGTCAATACCAATGGTAGCTGGCAACGAGTTACGATGCCGATACCGGATATTATCAACAACCGATTGACGTCACGCAAGCTGGAGAACAAACCTAGCGTACAGCATTTTATGAAAGAAGTAAAATCCCGATATCAGTCCGTTGTCTTCAATGAAAAATTCTTGGATAAAACAGAAGTGTTCGAAGCACTCAGACCTCATGCAGAGCTATCCAAGTATTTGCCGGAGTCTTACTCGCTCCGTACCTTCTCCACCTTAAAAAGCATGTGCAGCCGTTATACCACTGTGTTCTTAAAGCCCGCACGCGGCAGCCTTGGCAAAGGCATTATTCGCATCACCCGGCTCCCGGATCACAGTTATCAAGCCTTATATTCCACCTTAAACGGAACAAAAAGGCAGCAGTTTAGCAGTCTTACTAAGGTCTTCTCCAGCCTATCTGGCAAGTTGAAGACGAACCACTATCAAATTCAGCAGGGACTGACACTGATCGATCACAGTAGGCGTCCGGTGGATTTCCGAGCACTCGTCCAGAAGAACGCTTCCGGCAAATGGACGATCACTTCGATTGTCGCCCGCATTGCGAGCAATCAGCACTTTGTATCCAACCTGGCACGCGGCGGCTCACTCAGTACCGTGAAGGAAGCCATATTCCGCACGAGCCTGCCTCCTTCGGTGAAGAATGATGTAAGTGCACGGCTGAGGCGAGCTGCACTTGACATCGCTCAAGGTGTAGACACTTATATTCCCGCTCATTTCGGTGAGCTCGGCATCGATCTTGCTGTAGATAACTCGGGGAAGGTCTGGCTCCTCGAGGTCAATTCCAAACCATCCAAGAACGACAACACACCTTTAGGTGATCGAAAAATACGGCCCTCTGTGCGCAAAATCGTGGATTACTCTCGATTTCTAACCGGGATCTAAGGAGGTGGCAGCAATGAACATTTCAGAACCTTCTGCGCTGACGCTTGGCGTTCTGCAATGTGAAGGCACAGGAACGCTGCCATTCGCGGAAGCGGACTACTGCCGCAAACTTTGCATTGCCGGTCGCAAGCACGGTATCCGTGTTATCGTGTTCTCCCCGTTATGGATACATTGGGGTGACTGCACCGTCCATGCATTTGTATATGGGAAGTCCGGATGGGAACAGCGTACCTCCCCCCTTCCTCGGCTCGCTTATGACAGATGCTCCTACAGCAATCCGCAGCAATACCGTAAAACACAAGCTGCCATCATCCGTATGAAGCAGTTGGCGAATGTCACGCTTCTCGGCATCGGCTTACGAGGAAAATGGGATATCTATCGTTCAATGCGCAAGGATTCATCCCTGTCCCCCATACTGCCTCCCACTCGGTTGTTCGCAGGCATCTCCAGTCTCGCTGCTCTGTTGAATCGTTATCATGGCGGCCTATTTCTGAAGCCACATGGCGGCACTCATGGAAAGTCTACACTTCATGTATGCTACCGCGACAACGATAAGGAGAAGACTGATTCGATATCAGCTGCTCTTCCCGGCACTTTGGAGCTTCGTGGAAGGGACGACGATAATCATCCCATACAACACAGCTTCTCCCGGCCTCAGGAAGGATTCGCTTGGATCGAACAATTTGTCGGCAAGCGCAGATTTGTCATACAACCCTATTTATCATTGGTTACCCAAGAAGGAGAGCCGTTCGATGTCCGTGTTCTTATGCAAAAAAACGGAAACGGCCGTTGGGTTCTAACCGGTATGGCAGCAAGGGTAGGCCAGCCTGACAGCGTCACATCTAATCTGCACGGAGGCGGTCGAGCCGTCTCGGTCATACCATTCTTGGAAAGCCAATTCGAACCGAATCATGTTCATCGGCTTATAGAACAACTGAGTACGTACAGCGAATACATTCCACCGCTTCTGGAAGCCCAATATGGGCGAATATGCGAGATCGGCCTCGACTACGGGATTGACCGTAAGGCTCGCCCTTGGCTGCTCGAGGTCAATTCCAAACCTGGCAGATCCGTATTCAGACACACCGGAGAATACGAAGCTGCCCTGCAATCAGTGGAAAATCCCATCTTGTACGCACGCCATGTGTTGGTTCGGTACCTTAGGAGGGTCAGTTCATGAGTTTGACGGTATGCAACGTCCATTTGACGCCAAATTCCGAAAAAATTTTATATGTATCCAACTCCTTATTAAAACAGCTCAAACTTGCCGGCAAAAGATCGGTACGGCTCAGGCTCGGAAAGACGATCATTCCAGCTTCAGTCAGACCGATCCAGAAGCCCGGCAAGCATCTCTATGTAACGGCAGGATTACGGTCAGCCGTACGAGTCCCTAAATCTGGATCTGTATTTCTATTGAACGAAACTGAAGGCGACATTCACATCGGCCCTCTCATTGGCATAATGTCTGACGGAACGTCCCGCTCATCTTCAGCCCCCTTCGGCAGCCGTACCGGGTTTATTAGACAGATCCTTCGCACTGGCAATAAGAAGGCATACGTGTTCGCATTCTCTCCCCGCGACATTAATTGGAATAACGATACGGTGCTTGGCTATTTTCTTGGCCCTTCGGGAGGCTGGATAAGGCGAACCGTACCGCTGCCTGATGTCGTATACAACCGTTTGCCTAGCAGACGCGCCGAAACATCCGGCTCTTACAATACGCTTCGTGAACGGTTCATACGCAAAAAAATTCCTTTCTTCAACTGGAGCTTCTTCAATAAATCGGATGTATATGCACTGCTCAAGAATGAATCAGAAGCCAATCAGTATGTTCCTGAATCCGTCATGAATCCTTCATCGGACACGATCCGAACCATGCTGGAACGGCATCAGTTTGCCTATTATAAGCCTTCTGGAGGCAGTCTTGGCATCGGTATCTATCGGCTGACCTACTTGCCGAAAAAGGGGTTCTTCGCCCGGTATACTTCAAATGGCAAGAACGTACTCCTTCGCTTCCGCACCTTCTCCAGTCTGATGCGCATGCTCGAAGCGAGACATGGACGCAGCCTGCGCAATTATGTGATTCAACAGGGCGTTCGCCTGATCGAGATCGACGGATGTCCAATTGATTTCCGTTTCCATATGCATAAGAACGGAGAAAACAAGTGGGCGGTGGTGGGCGTAGGGGCCAAGAAGGCCGGCAAAGGCAGTGTAACTACTCACGTCAAAAATGGCGGTAGACTCATGACTCCTTCCCAGGCGCTTCAACGTGCATTCGGAGAACGTTCAGACGAAGTGCTCGACAAGGCGAGGAAGATCGCCATCCAGTTGGCAGAAGCAATTGAGCGCAATCATCCGCATTTGATCGGAGAGCTCGGCTTCGATATTGGGATTGACCGTGATGAGCAGGTCTGGATGTTCGAGGCAAATGCGAAGCCGGGACGCTCGATATTCAAGCACCCTTCCCTTAAGAATGAAGGGCAAGCTTCCATTGAACATATTTTGGATCACTGCCTGTACCTAAGCAAATTCCGCAGGGGGGAGATCACGTGAGTGGGAACGAGCAAACGACACAAACACCTGTCATTGCAATACTAACGATGGATGATGACAGAGAGTACTTCCGCGGCAACCGAGATAATTTTGCCGATATTATCAAAAAGGGCCGAGAAATGGGGTTTACTGTTTTTCTTCTAACAGTTCGGGATTTGAAGCTTCACGCGAAGCGTGTCATCGGTTATTCCTATGAGAATAATGTGTGGAAGCAGGAGTGGTTCCCGCTTCCGCACGTTATCTATAATCGCATCCCCCTTCGTGAGGATGAAAGTCTTCCGGCGGTTCGCAGCAAGATTAAAGAGGTGCTCGCACATCCTTCGATCAAGTTGTTCAACCCATACTTTTTCAATAAATGGCACTTATTCGAATGGCTGAAAAAATCGAAAATTACGAAAAAGTATATCCCTTCAACCAGACGGCTGAAAACCTCGGCCGCATTAGGTAAAATGCTGCATAAACATCCTTACTTGTTCTTGAAGCCGGAATCCGGCAAAGCAGGCGCAGGGATTATGACTCTTCGCGTGAACCATACCAAGGCACTCAAGTACCGTCTGAAGATCCAGGAAAAAAAGAAGAGCGTATCGTATAAATGCGCTACGATCTCGAAGCTATGGAGCCGTATCTGTAAGGAAGCCGGCGCCCACGACTATATTGTGCAACAAGGCATCCCACTTGCAGCCAGCAATCGTCGCCCCTTCGATCTTCGTGTCCTGATTCAGAAAAACGGCCGGGGACAATGGGAGGTTACAGGAGTGGGCGCACGTGTCGCAGGTACAATGAGCATTACGACACATGTACCTCGCGGCGGTAGTATAGACGACCCGGAGAAGCTCCTAATCTCTGTGTTCGGTAATGAGCAATCTAAGCGCATCATGATTCGTGCCAGACATGCTTCGCTGATTATCGCAAGACAGATCGAGCGTGCATCCGGGCATCTACATGGAGAGATGTCTATGGATTTAGGTGTCGATGCTGGCGGAAGCATTTGGTTCTTCGAAGCAAATGCCAAACCGATGAAGTTCGATGAGCCTCATATCCGCCAACGTTCGCTCGAGCGTATATTTCAATACTGCCAATATCTTGCCAAATTAGGCGGATAAGGGACGGGAAGAAGGTGATACGGCTTGAGTCAACCGACACTCGGTATATTGACGCTATACTTGAATGAACGAAAGCATCTGGAAGAGCGCCTCATCTATCAGCGCATGATCACTGCCGGCAAAAAAATAGGACTCGACGTGTATGTGTTCACTCCACAGGATGTTGATGACCAACACCGACGCATTCACGCCATGTGTTATCATCCAGAAACGAGGCGCTGGACACGGAAATGGACGCGTTTTCCGAATATGATATTTGATCGATGCCGTCTCCAAAACAGCCATCGCTTCACTCAGCTTCGTCGATTCCGCAGCAAGTACAATCACCTGCTGTTCTTAAATCGGCCGCTGCGCAACAAATGGACGATTCACCAGGTACTGTCGACCGTCCCTTCGGTCAAGGGGCACTTGCCAACTACCCGCTTATATCAGTCCATGCAGGATCTGCAGAGTATGCTGCGCTCTCATTCCTTAATCTATTTGAAGCCGATAAACGGTACAGGTGGAAGGGGCATTATGCGTATCGAGCGTTCGTCTCTCAATCCCACCACCGTATTCGTACAAGGGCGTGATCATCAGCGTCGGATTATTCGTCCGCAGAAGCTCACGATTGGCCAACTAGCAAGGAAACTGGCTGCCTGGAGAGCTAGAGACCGTTATCTCGTCCAACAAGGGATTGCACTGAAGCTGCCGAACGGACGCGTTCATGATTATCGCATGCTCGTGCAAAAAAATGGCGAAGGCAAATGGGAAGTGACAGGCTGTGCAGGTCGGGTTGGAGCAAATAAAAGCATCACTTCCAACCTGCATGGCGGTGGAGAGGCGGTTCGGATGGATGAACTGCTCCGCAGATGGATAGGCGATGAGCATCGAATTGCAGAAGTGAAGGATGACGCAGAGAGGATCAGTCTCGAGATCGCACAGTTCCTAGAAGAGAAATATGGAGCCTTATGTGAATTGGCACTGGATCTCGCGATCGACCGCAAGGGGCATGTATGGCTGCTCGAAGTAAATCCGAAGCCTGCACGGGAAGTGTTCCATCGAATCGGGGATCGAGATACTTATCGGAATGCAATCGCACGACCAATGGAATATGCATCATGGCTATATCGCCAGAAGGGGAAGCGCCAAGGAGATGCGGCTATCTCCATTGTTGAAGGAGCACTCTCATCCGGTAAAGACCAGAAATGACATAATAGCGCTCAACCCACATCGCGCGTACCTATGGATACGGTGATGTGGGTTGTTCGCATCTAGTCACGAAATGGGCTTTCGAGAAGCACTACCTCATTCGTATGAGGGCGAAGCTCCACTCTTCCGCCTAATGGCAAGATAAGCTTCGGATCCGTATGGCCGAAGTCGAAGTTCACAACAATCGGCAGATCTCCGGCACCGAATTCCCCTTCTACAATATTGACGATAATGTCGTACAATTGTTTATTTTCTTCCTCACTATAGTCCTTGGCTCTACCGAATATAATTCCCTTCACCTTCTCATACACACCCTGCATCCCATAGTTGCGCAGCATGTAGCCTACATGCATCGGTGAAGGCTTCTCCTCAGAAGTTTCGAAGCAGAGAATCTTATTGTCCCAGAACGATGGATCAGGCCAGTACGCTGTCGATTTCATAAATTCCAGTACTTCAATACAGCCGCCCCATACTTCACCCTGCTGGGCAGAACTTCCTTGCAAAAATGTCCATCCATTCTCATTCGAGTAAAACTCCTGGCACTCTCCAAGCGTATCGAGATTGCCCCAATCCTTGTATCCGTTGGTCCACCGACGATATGGGACATAGTTGTATGGAAATTGATCCGAGAAGAAGAAATCACGAAGATGCTCCGAATACGCTTCAGGCAGATGCTGCAATTGGGCTATCCCCGCCAAAATCGATGGACCGTAGAAGGTGATCATTCCGAGCTGGTTCAAGTAGGAGAGGAACGTCGTTGCATCGGAAAATCCCATAATGAACTTTGGATTGTTCATCATGATTTCCGTATTCAAATAAGGCAATATTCGAATCGATTCATAACCGCCAATGGAACAAATGATGCCATCGATGCTCGAATCACCGAAGCATTGGTTGATATCCTGCGCTCGCAGCTCAGGATGACGATACAGTTCAGTCGGCTCCATCCTAGCTGTCGGCATTTCGACTATGTCAAATCCGAACATCTCCCGCAGATTGCTCAGCCCGAGCTCGAAGGTTTCTGGAAATAAGTATGGGAGTCCACTCGATGGAGATATCACCGCAAGTTTCGAGCCTTGCTTCAATCTTTTAGGTTTCATCATACGAATCATTGCATCTGCCTCCCTAAAGTTTCCATCCATCTTACCCCTACTCACCACTTGGGTCAACCCTATTTATGCTCACATACATAGCAAAGATGCCGCACAAGTGTGCGGCATCTCCTCTCTTACTTCGTATACAGTTGATACATCATCGTATCTTCGTCCGCGGCACGAGCGAGTTCATAAGCCTGCTGAACGCTTCGTTTGTTCTGGATCAGTTCATAACAGAAACGGGTGACAAACATCAACGTACTGTTCCCATATGGATAATCATCAGGTCCGATATAAGTCTGGCAGCCGCCATCCAAGAATGCCTCAGCCATCTCCTTATTGCCCAAATCACATCCGTTGCAGACGACTGTCCGGCCACCGAGCTTGGCAAATTGCCGAACTGCCTCGCTTCCGAAATCACCGTGCGGCTCCCCTTCCTCATATGCCTCGTCCCCAATCTCAGGCATCACGAAGCGGCCCTCGTCCCCGTGAAAGTTCAAAATGACGAGATCCGTATTAGGGAACAGATCCTTGCCGGACAATACATCGATAAAGTCATTCGGTCTTCCTACCCAATACATAAATACCCTTGCCCCAAAGTACTCCAAGGTAGCTCGAAGCGCTTGCGTCTCCATATCACAATCCGGTCCACATACGATAGCAACATCCATCTCAGGTTTACTCATTCCAATCAGCCTCCACATGTTTTAAGTAGTTACGCGCGTACGCATTTGTCCAACTACTATAAACGATGGAGGCGGTCTGGCCCACCACGGTACATGCTTACGTTACTTCTTCATTATTGTCTTCCCTTCAGTGATTATTAATCGTTGTTATTGTTCCGATGAAGCATACAATTCCAGCAGCTCATCGAAGTTATGGATAAGAACGTCCGAGCCCTTCAATTCTTCGTCCGCACCGAAACCTGCATATTGACAGCCGATAACCGTTTGTCCATTTCCTTTGCCGGCCTCCACGTCTGAAGAGCGATCTCCAACCATCCATGCTGAGGAGATACCATGCTCCTTCAACAGAAGCTCTACAAGCTCCACCTTCGTCGAAGTCTGCCGTCCTCCAGCACTATACAGCTCCGTGAATAGCTCGGTCAATCCGTGCGCAGCAGCTACACCTTGCACATATTCTTCCAACCCATTACTAGCCACAAACAACTTTACACCATCTTCTCGCAATTTGGAAAGTGTTTCCACCACTTGCGGGTACAGCTCTGTTCCACCCTCTTGCAAGCCCTTCAACTCATATTCGAGCAGCAGATCATCCGCGCGCAGTCTTGCCTCTTCGCTGGACTCTGGCATAACACGCTCCCAAATATCTGCTAGCAGCATACCAAGAGAGCTTAAGATACGCTCCTCCGGCGGGGTTGGCCCTTCGAACAGTCCCTCATTGCGAAGCTGGTCAAATGTTCTGTGGTAGGCTGGAATCAACAGTGTCTCTGTCTTGAACAGCGTTCCATCCATATCAAAAATCATCGCCTCCGGGCGCTTCAAAGTGCTCGCAGCTCGAGATACGTCAGAATATGTAGTCATTATTTCCCCTCCAATTCTATGGTTGTCATTGCACAGACTATACATCATTGTACACAACATCGATCGTCGAATCATTAGTAATATTGTAAATGTTTTGTAATCAATATGTCAGGATGAGGATAGCCATTTCCTTTCACGTTCGATATGATAAGGATGTTGAATATACTAGGCACTGGATTACACAGCAACCAACTAGTCATACGGAGGCGAATCAATTGGAACAGGCGATCATCATCGGCGCGGGTCCATGTGGACTGTCCGCTGCTATAGAATTACAACGGATTGGTATGAATCCGCTCATCATTGAGAAGCACTGTGTCGTGAACTCAATATATCGTTATCCTACCCATTTGCAATTTTTCAGCACACCGGAAATGCTCGAAATCGGCGGCATGCCATTCGCCAGCCCGCACGACAAGCCCTACCGGGATGAAGCACTTGTCTACTACCGCAAAGTTGCGGAGCGATATGAGCTGCGAATTCGATCTTATGAAGAAGTGAAGCATGTTTACAAAGAAGAGGATGGCACGTTCACCGTTCATTCTACGACACGCAGCGGCTTATCCAGCTCGCACCGCGCGCGTTATGTAGTCATTGCAACAGGGTATTTTGATCATCCGAACATGCTTGGTATCCCAGGGGAGACACTTCCGCATGTATCGCACTATTTCCAAGAAGCTCACCCTTATGCTGGCATGAATGTTGTTATTATTGGCGGCAACAATTCAGCCGTTGATGCTGCACTTGAACTTATGCGAGTTGGAGCTAAGGTGACGGTTGTATACCGCGGTGATGAGTTAACTGCTCATATTAAGCCATGGGTACGTCCCATTTTCGAGAGTATGATCGCGAAGGGACATATTGACATGCACTATCATTCTCGGGTCGTACGCATCGAACCTGATAAGGTTCATATTGAGCGTAATGAGGAGGGCACCGATGTCATCGCAAGCGACTTCGTCCTCGCCTTGACCGGATTCAGACCGGATCGAACGATGCTGACTGCTAGCGGAATTGAGCTGCAGAGCGATCGCGAGAAACCGGTATTCGATCCTGATACGATGGAGACGAATGTCCCTGGATTGTATGTAGCTGGAGTCATCTCATCAGGCCGGGATGCCAATGAGATATTTATAGAGTCTGGCCGCCATCATGGTAAGCTGATTGCGAATCATTTGGAGCAGCAATCCCGTTAAGAGCAGCGGGTGGGTACAATGAACCCACCCGCTTCCTTATGGATGAACTAAGACATCACCGCTGTCCGTTCTTTGAAATTAACACCTCGATAGTACATATCCGCAACGAGCAAGTTCGGCCCGCAGCAGGATGCTTGCGGACAATGGCAATCCACCGTTCTGGAGAGTGGATGCTCATTCAGCCAAGCATTGAATGTATCGTCAAGCTTGCCTGAGTAGATGCTGCCGAACGCCGGAATATCTGCAAAGTCCGTAACATAGATATCCCCGCTAAACAAGTTGACATTCAATCGATTGCGGCCATCCGGATCGTTGCGCACAGTCACCATTGGTTCTCTATGGAGGCGGCGGAGCAGCGCTTGATCCTCCTCATTGGAATTACAGGAGAAGAACGGCAGCGTGCCGAACAACATCCACATGTCCTTATTGCGAGTATCCAGCAACCGATGAATAGAGGTACGCAATTGTTCGATTGGAAGCACCGGCAAGTTCTCCGCGAAGGAGCTCGGGTACATCGGGTGAACCTCATGTCGCTTGCATCCCATTTCATCGATGATCTGATGAATTTCGCTTAACTTGTCATGCGTCCGATAGTTGACCATCGATTCCGCGGAAATATACATGCCTGCTTCACTCAGCTTGCGTGTATTCTCGATCATGCGCTCATACAGTCGACCTGCGGCCCCAGATTTGACTTCATGGCTGCTGTGCGTGAAGCCGACTGCATGGAAGTCCTCCATACATGTGTAGTTGAATGAAATATGCATGACATCCAAATAGGGAGCAACCATCTCGTATCTGCGCATGTCCATCGTCAAGTTCGAGTTGATCTGGGAACGCACCCCGCGCTCACGTGCGTATTTTAACAGAGGAACGATATACTCCTTGACCGTCTTCTCGTGGAACATCGGCTCACCGCCGGTAATGCTTATCGTCTCCAAGTGCTCAACCTCTTCAAGACGTTGAAGCATTAGATCAAGCGGCAGCTTGGGAGGCTCATTTGCGACCAGTGTGTGTCCTACCGCGCAGTGCTCGCAGCGCATATTGCATGCCTGGGCCACAGTCATTTCCACACTCGTCAATAGATGACGGCCATATTGCTGCAAAGAACGAATCGGATCCCATGGATCGTAGGCTGGACTAATTGTTTTAAGACCTACTGTTCCTCTTTGCTCCGTATTCGCTGCCTTCTCCGCTTGCAATTGATTCATGATTCATTCCACCTAACTTTCTAGTTGCCTGCTTACAATCTTTATTGCAGAAAATAATTGCTTACTTATTTATAGCATACTTCGCCGTTCCTTGCGTCGAAACATGCTCGGGACCCACCAATTGGCATGACCCATCAGCTTCATAAATGCGGGAACGAGCAGAACTCGTATGAGTGTAGCATCCAAAAATACAGATACTGCAAGCCCAAGCCCGATAGCCTTCATCATCTCGTTATCAGTGAAAATAAACGCACCAACAACAACAATCAAGATGAAAGCAGCACTTGTAATAATACTGCCTGTCTTCATCAGCCCTTGAGCGGTGCTGTGCTCATTGTCCTTCGTTCGATCATACTCTTCCGCAATTCGTGACAGCAAGAACACCTCATAATCCATAGATATGCCGAACACGACACAAAAAATGATGACAGGAAGCATCGCCACCACCATTCCTGTAGACGTTACATGCAATAGATCAGCTAAATAGCCGTGCTGGAAGACAAGGACGACAATGCCAAGACTTGCGCCAAGGCTCAGCATGTTCATGATGACCGCCTTAAGCGGCAGAAGAACCGAGCGGAATGCGAGGAAGAGCACGATATAGGTCACGATAAGAATAAACGCGATCACATACGGAAGCGCAGTCGTGATGCGTTCAATGATATCATGCTGAACCGCCGGCCCTCCGGTTACATACTTCCTGCTCAATCCCGAACCTGAATCTATCTGACGCAGCTCGTCCACTAACTTGAACGCAGCATCACCCTTCATGTCAGGCCTCAGAATCACTTGCACCACAAGCATCTTGTCACGAAGCGGCATCTTCGCCTCCATCTGTGTGCGAACTTCTGGTCGGGACAACGCCGCTGCCTGCGCTTCAGCTCCTGTAATATTCAACTGAGCTAATGCATCCACATAGCTATCAACACGCTGTACACCCTCTATAAGTTGAATACGGGATGCTAGCCCTTGAATCGCTTGAATCGTCTCGATAGAAGAATAGGGCTTGTCCGTCTCCACAACGATTTGAATTGGATTCAACGCCTGCTCATCATACGCTTCTCTCATCAATTCTGCACCGTAGCGCGATTCGTACTTCGGCGGCAGCATCTCTGCATCCGGTATCCCAATCTTCATGCTGCCTATCGGCCATGCACAAGCAGCCAATGCAGTTGTGAGCAGCAGAACGATCCCTACGGGATGCTTCATTACACCATGTGCAATACGGCTCCATAGTTCACTGCCACTCGTCTTCTCAGCACTTCTCCACCGGGCAGGAATGATAGGGAACTTGTTCACCTTATCGCCGAGTACACTTAATAGTGACAGAAGGAGCGTATTCCCCGCTATAACTGACATCATGACGACGATAACTCCACCAATGCACAACGAGCGGAACAAGGATAAATCAATAAACAGCATAGCAATTAAGCCGATCAGCACCGCAACACCAGAAAATAAAATTGACTGGCCCGCGGTCTGCGCCGTCATGGCGACAGCCTGCTCAACAGAAGATTGCTTGGTAAGCTCCTCTCGGAACCTGCTTACAATGAAGAGCGCATAATCAATGCCAACAGCTAGTCCCAACATGGACACCATATTCGGCAAAAAATTGCTTAACGTATCTGTTAGCTGAGCAATTCCATAAATGATCCCGAGCGTAGTTGTCACACTGAACAGCCCGATAATGAGCGGAAGGAATCCCGCAAGCCATGTTCCGAAGACGAACAATAAGACGAGCAGCGCGATTGGAAGTCCGATTAGTTCCGACTTCACAATATCGTTCTTGCTCGCAGTCTGAATATCATAGTAGACCGGTGTCGCACCAGTCACATAGGCCTTCGCGAACGGAATGTCGGATATAAGCTTACGCAGATCGGTATATCGATCCAGCGCTTCATCCGTATCCATATTAAGACGGACATGTGCAGCAACTACATCGCTACGCACTCCCGCTCTATCCTGAGTCCGCAGCTGAACGTCACCGACGGATGAATTCTGCTTCAATTCAGTAAGGGAACGTTCAATCTGCTGTATCGATTCTTTCGTCAATAGCGACCTGCCGTCGCTGCTCTCATAGATAATATCCATCGTCGTAGAAGAGAGACCAAGCCCATCGCGCAGCAGCTCATATCCTACATAAGATTCGCTTCCTGTCGGCGTAAACCCATTATCCTTAAGCATGGAAGGCACTTGTATAGCCAATACCGAAGCCATTGCAAATAGAAGCGTCCATACGATCAATACCCCATGACGCCAACGATACATCCACTTTCCCCAGTGCCACAACCAACCTGTTCTGGCTGTTTCCCTCACGTGTTGAACCCCCTGCTCACTTGTAGACTGAATAAAGGGAATATGATGATAATAATGAATAAGTGCAGAGCTTACTTGCTTCGTTTGTGTGTTGCCTACGCGCTATTAATCAGCTGCGTGATAGCCCACGATCATAACGTGGAGTTTCTTGGATAGATCGATCTCATGAGGGGTCTTCAATGGATTGCCATCAGCGTCGTACAGTACTCTTACAACTGGTCGTTGTGGACACTCGGCATGAATGCGGGCAACAACGCATGTCTCGCCTGTATTCAAATGAATGGACATTCCTATCGGATAGACAGCCATACGGTCTCTGAACAATTCCAGCATACCCTGCTCGTATTGTGTCCCTGATCCAGTATACAAAATTTCAAGTGCTTCATGTGGAAGCATTGCCTTACGGTATACACGATGGGTTGTCATCGCATCATATGAATCCGTAATCCCAATCCACTTCGCAAATTCATGAATATCCGGCGACTTAATGCCGCGTGGATAGCCAGAACCGTTCAACCGCTCATGGTGCTGATAAGCACAGTGCGCTGCCAGAAGCGGAATGTTCGGCTCATCCTTCAACATGCGGTACCCTATCTCCGCATGCTGCTTCATATGTGCAAATTCAGCATCAGACAATGAACCTGGCTTGTTCAATACTTCGAGATTAATCTGCGTCTTGCCAATGTCATGAAGGAGCGCCCCCATGCTCAATGTTCGCAGCTCATTGCGGGGATATCCGTGATGAAGTCCTAGCAGGGTCGTATATACACACACATTAAGGGAATGTCGAAACAAATAATGATCAGTTGTCTGCATATCATTCAGCATTACCATCGCCTTATGGTTGCCATACAAATCGCCGATGATGGCATCCAATACATCGAAAAACTCGCGATTCAATGTAGTATTCGAGGCAGCACGCTTCCGTGTCATGGACTCATCAATCAATTGCTTGAATTGCTTGCGAATCGTCATATTAGCCAGCCTTCGTGTCTCATCGCTCAACACATCCGGCGCATGAATACCTTCTGTCCGATCATCTTCTACATATACGTATGATACGCCCATCGCTTCCAAGCGCTGAATATACGCGGTATTAAGCTCTACTTGCTCCTTGAGCAGCACTAGACCTTCTTCATTATATATTTGTTTTGCTAATCGCATGCCAGCTCGGCACGCTTGTATAGGTACCCATCGCAAGCAGAGTCAACCCCTGAAGTTATGATATTTACATTCACTTAAAATGCATCGAATTAATCATATCAAATTCTCGTTAGACTAGCGAGTCACTACCGTACATTCCTTTCTGCTACATCATGAAGTACCAGAATAATGCTGCGAGAACAAAGCGATATATCGCAAAGTGACGAAGCTTAATCCGCTGAATATGCTTGAGGAAGGCAACAACAATCACATAGGCTACAACAAAGGATACTAAGAAACCAAGTACAAAAAAAGCGAAAATATCGAGTGTAAACATCTTATAATTTTGGAGCAGTTCATAGCCGCTTGCCGCACACATAATGGGAATCGCAATAAGAAAGGAAAAATCAGCAGATGCCCGGTAGCTGACACCGCTCAACATACCACCTGACATGGTAGAGCCTGATCGGGAAAACCCTGGCCACAGCACAGACAATATTTGAAAGAGTCCTATTGAAAAGGCCTGCTTATAACTAATTTCATCGATCGTGTTCGCCGAGGGTTGTCTGCGAGACCCATACCATTCTGCGAACCACATAAATGCACCGCCGACTACAAGCGCCCATAACACCGCTTCCGTGCTGTCAAATAATTGCTTAATATGGTCTTTCGCTACATAGGCCACCGCTAATGCAGGCGCTATTCCAATAATGACATGGAGCAGATTCAGACGAGGACAGATGACATGTCCTTGCTGTACGGTTCGCTTGCGCAAGCCCAGCATCTCCAATATGCGATCCCAATACACAACCGTCATGGCTAAGGTCGCTCCCAGTTGAATGACAATTTCGAATGTCTTGAGCCAGTTGGCCTGCTCCTCAATCCCCATCAGCTTCGTCGTCAATATCATATGACCTGTTGATGAGACAGGTATGAATTCCGTCAGTCCCTCCACGATGCCCAGTACAATTGCAACAATGACATAGAACATGGCTAAACCCCTCATTTCCCCATACGTAGAAATACTCAGCATGATGATTTGAATGATTGCGAGCATTTCACGTTCGGACAAAGTATCTTGTTCTTTGTATACGAGCAGAGGGAGCATTTCAGCACCAATTCTTCACATTTTTCTGGAAAATGTTACTGTTATCTTGTGACTGGCTTTGATATGATAAATGATACATGTAGTACAAAATGACTAGAAGGGTGAGACATTTGGTGCGGATTCATGTCACGCAAATTCACGAAGGGGACACTCTCACGAAGGATATTTTCAATGATAGAGGGCTGTTGGTTCTGTCTGCTGGAACCGTTATGAAGCATAGGGACATCGCCCTACTTATTCGTCATCACATGGATATGGTAGACATCGAAGCAAGATCACTCACCGGTGAAGAGGCTGTATCCCCATCCCAGATCAATGTGCCGCCAAGTTCAAATCATATCGTTCATGAGGAAATGCAGAAAGGCTACATGGAGGCAACTCGAAATGTGGAGAGCATCTTTCAGGATGTTATCCAGCACGGATTTCTGCAGGATGAGCTTGTACAATCGTCCATCACACCGCTTATTCAACAGATGGAGAAGCAGCGTGATGTTGTATCCCTCTTGCTTCTGCTGGACTCGAAGGATAATTATACGTACCAGCATTCCGTACAGGTCGGCATGCTGTCTTACTATTTGGCCAAGTGGATGCATTACGGAGAAGAGGATGCGGAGCGCATATGCAAGGCAGGATTTCTGCATGACATCGGCAAGAGTCGCATTCACAAGTCGATCCTACTCAAGCCTGGACAGCTGACGAGCTCGGAGTTCGAAGAGATGAAGTCGCATACTGTGATCGGCTATGAAATCATCCGTTCCTCCTATAGCGACAATTGGCTCGCGATGGCGGCCCTCCAGCATCATGAACGCTTAGATGGAAGCGGTTACCCTTATGGTGCTGCTGAGCAGGAGATCCATCCGACAGCACGTATCATCGCAGTTGCTGATGTGTATAGCTCCATGACGTCTACACGAATTTATCGGGACAAGCAGGATTTATTTACGGTTCTGAAAGAGCTTGATTCGATGAGCTACAGCGGACTTGATCCCCACATTGTTCATACCTTCATTCGCCATATGCTGCCTAACTTCATCCATAAGCAGGCACGCCTAAGCGACGGGCGAACCGGAACAATCATCATGAATCATCAGACTGAATTTTTCCGGCCGCTCGTGCAAATTGATAATCGTTTCGTTGATTTGACACAATGCCGCGATCTTCATATTGAAGAGGTGTGCATGTAACCTGCTGTGTGCCTGATGTTTGCTCGATGATGCGCACACTTACGGCGTTTTTCTCGCTGAGTATGAACCCTTCTAGCCTGACAGGCACAAAATGAACTTAGGAAGTCTTCGCCTTGACACGGTGCGCCATTAATTCAGAAACGGTGACAAATGAATAGCCCCGCCGCTTCAATTCGGGCAGTATTTTCTTCAGTGCCTGAATGGTCTGTGTGCTTCCTTCTACTAAGTCGTGCATCAGTACGATGTCACCGTTTCTTGCATGCCCAAGCACCTTATTGACAATTCGATCTACTCCTGGAGAACGCCAATCCTTCGTATCCTGATGCCACGACCATAAAATAACGCGGTACCCCTTCTCCCGTGCAATTTCTACAAGCCGCTCATTATAATACCCGCCAGGTGGCCGGAACAATTGAGGCGGCGTACCTGTTACCTCTTCAATCACTCGATGCGCCTTCATAATTTCCTCTTCAATCTCGGCCTTCGTTACACCCTTGCGAAAATATTTATGATGATACGTATGGTTCGCAATTTCATGTCCTTCACGAACTGTGCGCTTCACTAATTCTTGGTGCGACTTTACCCTCCATCCTACGACGAAGAAGGTAGCCTTGGCATTGTACTGCTTTAACAGGTCTAAGATAACCGGAGTGCGGGTTGGATCAGGACCATCATCAAAGGTGAGTGCAATCCGCTTGCCGGCAGAGGGCACTTCCCAGACGATATCTCCTCGCCCTTCATAATAGGCACGATCTCTGCGAGCTGGCGCACTCTCATGATGGGCGTCGATTTGTGATGCTACGGACATGGAATGTGCATTGGCTGGTGCAAGCAGACATACTACCATACCGCCTAATAACATCATGATACGGAATCTGTGCTTGCGACGAATGTGCCGCAACTTTCGCTCCTGTTGGATAGGGTCCACCATTTCCAATCCTCCTGTTGCGTAGTGAAATAACATAGATGCGAACCCGCTGCAAGCAAGTTGAACATCAGCATAGGGATTAGTATGCCATATTTGGGGTGTACCATGCAGATGCAGCAAAAACGGGAACAGACAATGAGGAATGAAACGCAATAAGGCCGATCAGCACAAAAAAAAATACGTGCTCTTGCCTGCTGTACCATGTACAGCAAACAAATGAGCACGTATCTGACTTCAATCTTATGAAGGTTAGGCCGATTGGCAGACTGCAGAAGCAGTCATTAACCGATAGAGCCTTCCATTTCGAACTTGATCAATCTATTCATCTCAACGGCATATTCCATTGGGAGCTCCTTCGTGAACGGCTCGATGAAGCCCATAACGATCATTTGAGTCGCTTCATCTTCAGACAAGCCGCGGCTCATCAGATAGAAGAGCTGATCCTCGGATACCTTGGATACAGTCGCTTCATGCTCCAATTGGATATTGTCATTGCGAATCTCGTTGTATGGAATCGTATCGGACGTAGACTCGTTATCCAAGATCAACGTATCACATTTTACGTTTGATTTTGCACCATCAGAATCACGACCGAACGAAGTCAAGCCGCGATACGAAACCTTACCGCCATGCTTCGAGATGGATTTCGAGATGATTGTCGACGTTGTATCTGGAGCCAAGTGAATCATCTTCGCACCCGCATCCTGATGCTGGCCTTTACCTGCTACCGCAATGGACAACACAGAGCCTTTTGCCCCGCGGCCTTTCAAGATGACAGCTGGGTATTTCATAGTCAGCTTGGAGCCGATGTTGCCGTCAACCCACTCCATGTTCGCATTTTCTTCTGCAACGGCACGCTTTGTAACCAGGTTGTAGATGTTTGGCGCCCAGTTTTGGATTGTTGTATAACGAACACGCGCATTTTTCTTCACGATAATCTCAACAACCGCACTGTGAAGGGAATTCGTGCTGTAGATAGGCGCTGTACAGCCTTCAACGTAGTGCACGAAGCTGTCTTCATCAGCGATAATCAGCGTACGCTCGAACTGACCCATGTTCTCGGAGTTGATACGGAAGTAAGCTTGCAACGGAATTTCACACTTCACGCCTTTAGGCACGTAGATGAAGCTTCCGCCCGACCATACTGCACTGTTCAATGCAGCGAACTTGTTGTCCGCTGGAGGAACAACAGATGCGAAGTGCTCACGGAAAATCTCCGGATGCTCACGAAGCGCTGTGTCCGTATCCATAAAGATTACGCCCTGCTCTTCGAGATCCTTCTGCATGCTGTGATAGACAACCTCAGATTCATACTGAGCAGATACACCGGCAAGGAACTTCTGTTCCGCTTCCGGAATACCGAGCTTATCGAATGTTTCTTTAATTTCAGTCGGAACTTCTTCCCATGTCTTTCCTTGCTTCTCAGAAGGACGCACATAGTATTGAATGTCGTTGAAGTCCAGCTCATCCAAATCGCCGCCCCAACGAGGCATTGTCATTTTGTTAAATTGCTCAAGCGACTTCAAGCGGAATTCCAGCATCCAGTCAGGCTCACCCTTAATACGGGAGATCTCGGTAACGATCTCCGGCGTCAGCCCTTTACCGGATTGGAAGACTGCTTGGTGATTATCGCGAAAGCCATACTTGTATTCTTCCATTTCAGGCATTTTCTTCGCCATTGTTGTTGTACCTCCTTCGTGCGAACCTCGCACTTTATCGCCTATTCAGGCTTCTCGATCCCTTTGCGCAGCGCGTTCCAAGCCAATGTCGCACACTTGATGCGAGCCGGGAATTTGTTCACGCCGGACAGAGCCTCGATATCTTCATATTCATCAAACGCAGCGTCCTCGCCTTTAACCAGGGCAGAGAATCGCTCAGCCAATTCATGTGCCTGCTCCAACGTCATACCTTTGACCGCTTCTGTCATCATTGACGCACTAGACATGCTAATCGAGCAGCCTTCGCCTGTGAATCTGGCATCCTCAACAATGCCATCGTTCAGCTTAAGCTGCAGTGATATGCGATCTCCACAAGTCGGGTTGTTCAAGTCAACCGTAACCGTGTCATCCTCGAACGTGCCGCGATTGCGCGGCTTCTTGTAGTGATCCATGATGACTCGGCGATACAGATCATCCAATTGCATCGCTGAAATACTCCTTCGTTTCCCGCAAGGCTTCCGCCAACCGGTCAATGTCTGCTTCCGTGTTGTACAAGTAGAAACTTGCGCGCGCCGTAGCACTTACTTTGAGCCAACGCATAAGCGGTTGGCAGCAGTGATGTCCGGCACGTACCGCAATTCCCTTCGCATCCAGAACAGTAGCTAGATCATGAGGATGGACATCATCCAAATTGAATGTAACCAGCCCAATCCGCTCGCTGCGAGGGCCGTAGATCGAGAGTCCCTCAATCTCAGACAAGCGCTCGACTGCATAGGCACCCAGCTGCATTTCATGCTTATGAATATTGTCCAGCCCTACTTCGTTCAGGAAATCAATCGCAGCGCCAAGCCCAACAGCACCCGCAATGATCGGTGTTCCTGCCTCGAATCGTGCAGGGACATCCTTCCATGTCGAATCATACAACTCGACGAAGTCGATCATTTCACCGCCGAATTCGATTGGTTCCATCTTCTCGAGCAGCGCCATCTTCCCATATAATGCCCCGATTCCGGTCGGCCCGCACATTTTATGCCCTGACAATGCGTAGAAGTCGCAATCCAGATCCTGAACATCAATCCGCATATGCGGTGTGCTCTGTGCGCCGTCAACTACGATTACAGCACCGTGACGATGCGCAATCTCAGCGATCTGCTTCACTGGATTCACGATTCCGAGCACATTGGATGCATAAGCAATCGATACAATTTTCGTCCGATCTGTAATCGTCTGCTCCACATCAGACAGCAGGAGTGTGCCATCTTCCTGCATCGGGATAAATTTCAATGTAGCCCCTGTCGCCTTCGCGACCTGCTGCCACGGAATGAAATTGCTGTGGTGTTCCATTTGCGTAATTACGATTTCATCGCCTTCACCGCATACGCTGCGTCCATAGGACGATGCAACGAGATTAAGCGCAGATGTCGTCCCGCGTGTGAACACAATCTCTTCCGTGCGTGCCGCATTAATGAACCGGGCAACTTTCTCCCGCGCACCTTCGTAAGCGTCTGTCGCCCGGGAACCGAGCGTATGGACGCCGCGATGTACGTTCGAGTTGTCCTTCTCATAATACGCTTGTATCGCATCAATTACGGACCTCGGCTTCTGTGAAGTTGCCGCACTGTCTAAATACACCAACGGATGACCATTAATTTCCTGATTTAGTATCGGAAATTGCTCACGAAGCTCGCGTCCAATCATTGTCCCAGCTTCCTTTCAATGTAACGCTTCAGCAATTGCTGCAGATGCTCGCTTGGCAGCTCAGCTACAACTGGCGCCAAGAAGCCGCGGATAATCAGGTTCTCCGCCTCTTCACGAGCAATACCGCGCGACATCATGTAATGTACTTGCTCCTGATTCACTTGACCAGCAGAAGCAGCATGACCCGCTGTTACATCGTCCTCATCGATAAGCAAGATTGGGTTGGCGTCACCACGAGCTTTCGGGCTCAACATGAGCACGCGCTCGGTTTGCTCACCGTTCGCTTTTGTTGCTCCCTTTTCGATCTTCGTAATCCCGTTAATGATCGAAGAAGCAGATTCGCGCATAACCGCGCGCGTAATCATTTGGCTGTCAGAGCTCTTGCCGAAGTGTACGGCTTTCGTCGTAATGTTCAGCTTTTGCTCGCCATTTCCTACGCATATTACTTTTGTATCCGATGTAGAACCATTCCCTTTCAGGATTGAGTTCGTTTCAGACGCAGCGTTACCATTATGCATTTCGCCAACAATCCACTCGATGCGGCCGTCGTTTTCAACAATGGCACGACGAATCGTGATATCCGTAGCTTTCTCATCCAAATGATGCACAGATGCGTAAGTTACTTTCGCACCGGATTTAACAAATACTTCTACTACACCATTATGAACATAAGCATCAGTGGAAGAACCGGATACGTAGTTGTCTACGTAGTTAACTCGGCTGTTCACATCCGCCACAATCAATACATGCGGTGCAAATGTAGCTTTCGCATTATCTGTATAGAATACAGCCTGAAGCGGAATATCAACTTCTACATTTTTAGGCACGTACAAGAATACGCCGCCATTCCATACTGCAGCATGCACAGCTGCCAATTGATGCTCATCAGCCTTCAGAGCTTGCATCAAATGAGGCTTCACCAGATCCTCATGCTCACGAACAGCTGTCTCCAAGTCTGTGAAGATTACCCCTTTCGCAGCCAATTCTGCTTGCAGCTGACGATAAATAACACTGGAATTGTGCTGAACCAGCACGTTGTCAACCTGCTCGGAAGACTCATCCCCTGTTAGAATATTGCGAGCTTCTGCTGGAATAGTATCAAATGTAGATGCCAACTGACCCTCTACATGTTCACCATATGCACTAAGATCCCAACGCTCAATTTTTGTTTTCTCAAATATCGGATAATCCAGTCCCGCTGCTTGATCCAACGCCTGCAAGCGCAATTCAGCAAGCCATGCTGGCTCACTCTTGCGGCTCGATAGCGCTGCGACCGCTTCACGGCTCACTGGCAATGTCGTATTCGTGCTCATCGGTCTATCGCTCCTCCTGTCAATCGTTTGCTAGAATGAATTACTCGTCTTGTCCAACTGTTTCGTCTGTAATGCCGAGTTCTTCCTTCACCCAGTCGTAGCCTTCTGCCTCAAGGCGCTCAGCCAGTTCAGGTCCGCCGGATTTCACGATGCGGCCTTGCATCATAACGTGTACGAAGTCAGGCTTCACATAGTTCAGCAAACGTTGATAGTGTGTAATAACCAAGAATCCGCGCTCTTCGCTGCGCATCGCATTTACACCATTTGCAACGATTTTTAAGGCGTCGATATCCAAACCGGAGTCGATTTCATCCAATACTACGATTTTCGGATCGAGCATCATCATTTGCAAGATTTCGTTACGCTTCTTCTCCCCGCCGGAGAAGCCTTCGTTCAAGTAACGATGAGCGAACTCTTCGTTCATCTCAAGCTCTTTCATTTTGCCTTCCATTTGGCGAATGAACTTAATCAAGGAGATTTCGTTGCCTTCGCCGCGGCGTGCATTGATGGCACTGCGCAAGAAGTCGGAGTTCGTTACACCTGCGATCTCGCTTGGATATTGCATAGCAAGGAATAGGCCGGCGCGAGCGCGCTCGTCAACTTCCATCTCAAGCAAATCTTCACCGTTCAATGTAGCAGAACCTTCTGTTACTTCATATTTAGGATGGCCCATCAAAGCAGAAGCAAGTGTACTTTTACCAGTTCCGTTAGGACCCATGATAGCATGTACCTCGCCGCCCTTCATTTCAAGGTTGATTCCTTTCAGAATCTCTTTACCTTCAATGGTCGCCTTCAAACCATTAATGACGAATTGAGTTGACATTGTGTTGTAACCTCCAGATTGATGGATTTGTAGAAAAGATGTATACTGAAAGAACAAGTAATCTTTATCCACGCTATAAGATTTATCACATTATAATCATTATAAAATGATTATCATTGATTCTCAATATAATTTTAAAACAATCATTTGTATAAATCAACCAGCGCCCTGTCCTCTCTCTTTATACCTCTTGCATAACAGCCCCCTATTTCTATAGAAAAGCGCCCTATTAGCTAGAGCATCATCGTTTTATCAATTTTTATATATAATTTCAGTAAAAAGCGCACCCTTTTCAGGATGCGCTTATATGATTTTCATTTACGTATCGAAATTTGTATCCGCCATTCCTTACGCAAGGAATGCATTCAACATCCATACATGCTTCTCTAGGTCAGATTGAATGCCGATGAACAAGTCATTTGTAGGCTCGTCCCCAGCAGCTTGCGCTGCTTCTTGTGCTTCGCCGCATTCTGCAATCAATTGATTGAAGTCTTTAACAAGCTGCTTCACCATTTCTTCTGCTGTTTCGCTGCCTGTCGCTTCTTGCAATGTTGTATGCTCCAAATACTGCTTCACAGTAGCATATGGTCTGCCCCCAATTGTGAGCAAGCGTTCCGCAACATCATCCATTTTCGCTGTGATTTCATTATAGAACTCTTCGAACTTCTCATGCAGCGTGAAGAACAGAGGACCTTTTACATACCAATGGTAGTTATGAAGCTTCACATACAATACATTCAAGTTCGCTACTTGCTGATTCAACAGAGATTGAAGTTTTTCGTTATTTGCCATGATCAAAACGCCTCCTAATTGATATCAATTTCTTATTAATAATAATTCTAAATTAATATTAACTATTTTTCAAGTCTTTCTTGTACAAATGTTGATTGCCAATCTTTTCTACCCTATTTCTCATCGATTCCTTGCAACTTTATTCTGCTGGCCTACTATATATATGTACCCGTGTCCACGTGAAATGAATCATCGCAACACGGCGTCCCATAAGGACTAGAGGTCATAAGTGTAACGCAAGCTGCTTCAAATCAGCTATGACGCTTGATACATAAAACATCGGAATACTTCAATATTATGCGTCCCCTGCGCATTGATCATACAGCTGAATTTAGAAGTGCCTTAGAACATGAGGTTCAAAGCATCGCTGCCCTTCATGCCAACTGTAATACCGAGACGCTCAGCTTCGTGAGTGATGGATTCAAGCGGAGCTTCAAGCAACTGTTCCAGTGTCCGTACCCCGACTGCGCGTCCTGCGATGATCCCTCGATCATGCAGCTTCGTATTGAGCAGCCCTACATCAAGCGCACCACACATAATATAGCCTTTATCGGTTGAGATCGACAGAAGTGTCGTTTTGGGCAGCAGCACTTCAACGCCTAGCACGGTTCTCTCACCAATTTCCATGGGTATCAACCGTATCACTTTGAATGCCTCCTTCTGACTAACAGGATGGTATCATCTTATGCAGTCGCCGTCTTTTTGGCGCGTATGAGCCCGCAAAATGATATTTAGTTCTAAAGAACTATATTTGTCGGAATTTATACCGTATTATAATGTATTTATCTAGGCAAAATGTCCAGGTTGGAGGAATTACTGACAATGCTTTATCCTACTTCATCTCAACAATCCGTCTTCAAGTTCAATGTTGACATCCTTGTACAAGGCGAATCCAACGTGGCTGCGCTAGAAGCTTTGCTGCAATTGCTGCATCAACACCCCGACGTACTGGACGCACGCGTTCAATCCGGTAATGAGCTCGGTTCCTTGTTGGAGCTTGCCGAAGCCATGCAGCAGCGCAATATCAAGCAGTCACCGTTTGGCAAGCTGGCAGTTCGCGCAGCCCATTCAAGCTCCGCAGCTGCTGATCATCGTGTGGATAATTCCTCACCGAGAACAAATAACAAGCGGGGTGCGGCCGCACAATCACCAGCATCAATGGCAACTATGAACAAGCCAGCACGCACCGCAGCTACCGAATATACGAAGCCGAGCCAACAGCAATCCAATGATGCCAGGCTTCAAGATGTCGAGAATCAGCTCCGAAGCTACATCGAACAGAATCGTTTATTACGTTTGCGCATTAACAAAGGAAAAGGCATCACATTGAATCTCCCCTGCCGTATCCTCAATTATGACGCCTCAAATCAGCTGCTGAACGTATACCATGTTGATGAGAAGCAAGTGTACGCATTCAACCTGAATGAGATCGAAGATATGCAGCCCTAAACTCAATAACACATGAACAAACAACAACAGCCGCAATGAAGTCAGATCAGTCGACTCCTATTGCGGCTGTTGCATATCTGTTATTCACTTATGTACGAAGCATTTCATCGCTTCCTGATTCAGCGAATATCTGCGGAACAGAGATTCGAACCCACTGCGTGGCAGCGGAGGGCTGAAGTAATAGCCCTGTATATTGTCACATTGATTATTTTGCAAGAAGACAAGCTGTTCCTTCGTCTCTACACCTTCTGCAATAACTTGCATATTCATATTGTGCCCGAGTGCAATAATTGCCGATACGATGGCAGCATCATTCGGATCTTGCTGCAAATCACGCACAAAGGAGCGATCAATCTTGAGGCGGTGTATCGGAAAGTTCTTCAAATAATGCAGTGAGCTGTAACCCGTTCCGAAATCATCAATACTAATCGCTACGCCCATATCTTTCAACTTGCGCAAGGTCTGTGACGCACGCGATACTTCCATCGTCATGCTCTCCGTAATTTCCAGGTCAAGGTATTGCGGTTCGAGCCCTGTTCGCTGCAGTACCTCCTGTACCGTCTCCGTCAAATTGTTCATTTCGAACTGCCTTACTGACAAATTAACGGATACCGGTATACGTTCAAGGCCTTTATCTTGCCACTGCTTATTCTGTCTGCAGGCTTCCTCCATAATCCATGTCCCGAGGGCTACAATGAAGCCATTCTCTTCAGCCAAGGAGATAAATTCTCCTGGCGGAATGAGACCTCGCTCCGGATGGTTCCAGCGCACAAGTGCCTCCATCCCGACAATTCGGTAGGTCGACATATCTACCTGCGGCTGGTAATAGAGCTCGAATTCCCCTCTTGTCAGCGCCTTGCGCATGTCATGCTCCAGTGTAAAACGCTCAAGCGGACGATCATTCATCTCTGGAACGAAGAATAGATATCCGTTCTTCCCCAGTTCCTTCACCCGAGACAAAGCGTAGTCCGCCTGCTGAACGGCCAGACCTGCATCATGAATGCGCATATCTTCATGAATAAGCTTCACGCCTATGCTCATCGTCACATGAACGGGGATATCGTTCAATTCGAACGGCTCCTCGAACACCGACAACAGTTGGCGTACACGCCCCTTCACTTCCTCCTCTGATCCTGCGTTCGTCATGAAGCAGATGAATTCATCCCCCTCCATGCGAGCAATGACATCATTCTCAGTCATCGAGCGCAGCAGTCTGTCGGCAATCTGCATGAGGAGCATATCGCCGAAATCAGTACCAAATGTATCGTTAATGCGCTTAAACCGATCAAGATCCATGTACAGCACCGCAATAGAAAACGAGGCATGAGCAGCCATCTCTAGCGCTTCTTCCAGCCGTTGCATGAACATTCGACGATTCGGCAAGCCGGTCATATCATCATAATAAGCCATGTAGCGAATCCGTTCTTCCATATATCGATTTGGACTCGCGTCTCGAAGACTTACTGAGAAAATGGCTTCCTCTTCTGGGCAATGAGTCAGTCCCGGAAGCTGCGTCATTCGAATGAGCCAGTCTTGCGGGAAGCCATCCTTCGAGCATCCGACCAATTCCAGCTCGATCTCGCCCCCGCTTGTTACTTGATCCATGGCCTGAATCAGCTTCGAGCAAGCTTGTTCCTCCATCCATTGTCCGATAGTGATTAGCGAGCCATCGAACCCGGTTACCTCTTGGAACGCTGGGTTCATGCCGACAACCTTGCCATCTTGACGGACAAACAGCATAGGAACAGGCAGGTGATCGTAATAAGACTTCCATGTTGGCTGAACAGAGACAGCTGGCGGCTCAATCGTGCTAATCGGATTATGTGCTACTCCAAACCGTTGATAGTGTGAGGATCTAATCTTAGCAGCTGCAGCATATCCAAGCATCGCTGTAAGCAGAATCAGCACCCACAATCGCGCCAATCCCTCCAACTGCAGCACAGCCCACCCTGTACATACGATTGCCGTAATTAAAGAGACAGCCATTACATATAAAGCATATCGAATTGAGCGATCCCGCTTCTGCAATTGCCGTTCATTCTGTACCTTACGGTCACTCACTAAGTATCTTCCTTCCAGCGTTGGAGTCAGTACGAACACTCATCGACGAGCAGCAAGAGCAAGCATCAACCAACCAACGATGAATGCCACTCCTCCAAACGGTGTAATCGCTCCTAACATTTTAATTCCTGTGAAGCACAGCAGATACAAGCTTCCAGAGAACACAATAATACCGATCCATATCAATCGAGCTGACCATGCGACCTTCTTCTGATCCGCCAGTTTATCCGCCAATAACGCAATAAGAAGCAATCCAAGAGCGTGCGCCATATGGTATTGAACAGCTGTTTCAAAAGTAGCCATCCGCTCAGGTGTCAACAACCCCTTCATGACATGCGCTCCGAATGCACCGAGAGCGACGGATAACAGCATATTTATACTTCCTAAAATTGTATAGCGTCGCAACATGATGTTCGCCCCTTCAGCCACATTTCGGCAATTTTTAACTATATTCGATACGATTATATATTATCTGAATTATTTCTGTTTTTCCACTAACAAATATGATCGTATAGGGCATTCTGAGGTAGGGGATTTATTTACCACCTTCAGAGGCGCGAAGGTTATCCCATACATGGCGGAGTGCGACAATCGGATGCTTAACCAGCATTTTAGGGCCTACTTCCCGCATAACGAATTTGATCGCATCACGCTTGTCTTGCTTATAACAATGAACCGCGCATCGTTCACATGTCGTCTTGTGCTCTCCGAAGCGGCAATAGGTAAGACGCTTCCAAGCATAAGCAAGCAATTCAGCACAGCTAGGGCATAATCCGTATTGCTCTGAATGGTTCTCAGAATGTGGATTCAGCTCCAGTGTATGATGATGATGACAATATATGCGGAGCATGAGTAGAACAGTCCGTTTTTCTCGTTTGATTCTTGGCCCTTCCTGCTTGTTGTTCTCTTTACGGCGCGAGGGTGATGGCAGCATGTCACCTTGCCCTTGTTTTGTATCCATCTCGATCGACCTCATCATTAGGATTTTACATCTAACTAACGATGTAATCATATCGAGAAGCAGGAATGCCGGATATGACTTTGATAACAGAAAACGAAGCCCAGCACCCACATCCACAAGATAACGATCCATGTAAATGAATCGCTCCCATTGGGACAAAAATAAGTGCACACCACCCCTCAAAGTCATACATTGTATATATCGGTTATTTTCAAATTTTTGTTAGAAAAAGTGTATTTCTAGGTGCCAATAAAAATAACCACAGCGTCCTGCTCGCTATTTAGCAGGTCACTGCGGTTGATGATGTTCTTTCCTTCATGCAGAAATTACTTGTAAGGAATATCCTGCATTAGCGATCTAACCAATAGTATTATTCCTCACTGCTGTCTAGTCGCTCCTGTATTCCGACATTACCTTCAGAGCGACCTGAATCACCTGAGCTTTCCACATAATGCTGGAGCATAGACAGCTTGTTATCCCAATAACGATCATAATAGGCTAGCCAACGCTTCAATTCCAGCAGTGGATCCGGATCCAGCCGGTATCTAACCTCTCTGCCAATTTTCCGATCCTTAACGAGTCCCGCTTCGGCCAGAATACGCAAATGCTTGGATACGGCAGTCCGGCTCATCGGGAAATGTCCGCTAATCACCGTGACAGGAAGTTCCTGATCTGCGAGCAGCTGCAGCAGCTTGCGGCGTGTAGGATCAGCAATCGCTTGGAACACATCATGCTTCGGTGCAGATGACCCCATCTTACGCCTCGATGATGGAACGAAGTTTCTGAACCAATCCGTCCCAGCCATTGTTCATGCGCTCGCGTACAACTGTATGCGTCTCGCCGAACTCCGTAATCCCCTCCGGATCCCATCCAGAATGAATGAGCGTAAATTCCGTCTTCCCATCAACTTCAGCCAAGGCAAATGTCAATGTCCAATCCTTCCCCCAGCGGAATGACAAGCGGTTCGGAGGATCGAGTTCTGTAACCTTGCATGGCGAGTTGCCAAAGGGGCCCGCATTCAGGTGAAATTCGTAGCCAAGCTCAGGCTGGAAATCATTCGGCATGAACCAGGCTGCAATGCCTTCCGATGTAGCTACCGCATCCCATACCTTCTGGATCGGTGCTTGCAATGTAATTGTTTTTTGAATATCAAGTGATGATTGAGAAGCATGATTCGTCATAGATGTTATTCCTCCAACTATTCGATATCTGTCAGCATGTGCTAACGAGATCGACATTATTACGAAACCATTTGGTTTCATGTTAGTGTTCATTATATGACACCTATTGGTTTCATGTCAAACACGCCTTCCTTGTCCTGCTCCCCCTCTTCTTGAAAAACACGGATTGTGTCACAGTCAGAACCTACTCTACGAGTAAAAACAAATACGATCCAGAACTATCGTCCTCTTACCGGACGAAAGTCTAGATCGTTCTGATGCTTCTATGCAACTGTGATAATGATCGGATCTTGCTTCGTAATAATAATCGTATGCTCGAATTGCGCAGCTACACTGCCATCAGGCGTGCTTAATGTCCAGCCGTCTGCCTGCTTCACCGCATAGTCCGCGCCTGTAGAAAGGAATGGCTCGATCGTAATAACCATGCCTTCCTTCAGGATTCTTGTATCGAGTCGATTGTAAATCGGCAGAATACTTGGCTCTTCATGCACAGCTCTCCCCACACCATGAGAGCACAAGTTTTGAATTACGGTATATCCGCCTTGATCAGCAGCTTCCTCGAACATTTTCCCAATCGTGTTCAGCTTTACTCCATGCTTCAACGAAGAGATGACCTTCATCATCGTATCATGCGTGTATTGACACAGTTCCGTAATTTCCGTGCTGTAAGGAGCAAGTTGGAACGACTGTCCCGAATCCGCAACATAGCCGTTCTTTTCCGCGCATACATCTACATTAATTAAATCACCAGGCTGCAGCACTTTCTTGCCTGGAATCCCATGGGCAACCTCTGTATTCACACTGATGCAAGAATGCCCAGGAAATTTAAAAGCCTTCATCGGTGCGGATACAGCACCATGACGCTTCAGCACTTCCCCACCGATCTCATCCAGTTGCTTTGTCGTCATGCCCGCACGTGCATTCTTCTTCATCTCTTGGATGGTCAATGCTACAATCCTTCCAATCTCCTTCAGTCCTTCTACGTCTTCCTTGGAGCCTGCTGTCATCGCATGCACCTCCCTTTCTACTTCCTCAAGTTACTCATGAAATAAGAATTAAGTACCTTGTATTGTATCACATCCTGCTTGCCAGACCTCAAACCTAAATGAATGAGCCGATCTTCAATCTGCTTCCTCAGTTCAATGAGCGCGTGCATCTCTCGTTTCATTATCCCAGCAACCCGTGAATATATTGATCATAACAAGCAGCATAGGTCATCAGTTAATACGTCCAACAGGAGGTGTCAGCCATTGAACGAACGGACGTTCATTGTGTCCCGCGAGGACTGGTCGCTCCATCGCAAAGGCTATCAAGATCAAGCACGCCATCAGCAGAGGGTGCGTGAAGCGATAAAGCAGAATCTGCCCGATCTTGTTACTGAAGAGAACATTATTATGTCAGATGGCAAACAAATCATTAAAGTCCCTATTCGCAGTCTGGACGAATTCCGATTCGTCTATAACTTCAATAAGAAGAAGCACGTCGGTCAAGGAGACGGAGACAGTCAGGTTGGGGATGTGCTCGGCACGGACAGCAGCTCACAAGGTCAAGCCAAAGGCAAGCAGGCAGGCGATCAAGCCGGTGCCGACATCATTGAAGCGGAGATCAGTATCGAAGATCTCGAAAACCTGCTGTTCGATGAATTGGAGCTGCCCAACTTGCAGCAGAAGGATAAGGAGGAAGTCGAGGTTACCGACATTCGATTCAATGACATTCGCAAGAAGGGCATCATGTCCAACATTGACAAAAAGCGGACGATCCTCGAAAATTTGCGGCGCAACGCCCTCACTGGCAAGCCTGGCATTCATCACATTAGTCCTGACGATCTGCGGTACAAGACATGGGAGGAAATTATTAAACCCCAATCAAGTGCCGTGATTATCGCGATGATGGATACCTCGGGATCGATGGGCAGCTTCGAGAAATATTGTGCGCGCAGCTTCTTCTTCTGGATGACGCGTTTCTTGCGCAAGCAATACGAGAAGGTAGAACTGGTATTCATCGCTCACCATACCGAGGCTAAGGAAGTAACCGAGGATGAATTTTTTACACGCGGAGAGAGCGGCGGCACGATCTGTTCATCCGCTTATGTGAAGGCGCTTGAGATTATCGATACACGCTATCCACCGTCCAGCTACAATATTTATCCGTTCCACTTCTCTGACGGTGACAACTTGACGAGCGATAACGATCGCTGTGTGAAGCTGATTGGCCAAATTTTAAAGAAAGCCAACATGTTCGGATACGGTGAGGTAAACCAATACAACCGCAGCAGCACCCTAATGTCGGCTTACCGCAATATCCAGCTGCCCAATTTTATGCACTACGTCATTAAGGAAAAGGGAGAGGTGTACCGGGCGCTGAAGCACTTTTTCAAAAAACAGCCGGGAGGTAGCCGTACATGAGTGCAAATAACATGCAGGAGCTGGAGTATGCCATCGACGAAATTACCGAAATCGCCGAAGGCTTCGGGCTCGATTTCTATCCGATGCGCTATGAAATCTGCCCGGCCGACATCATATATACCTTTGGAGCATACGGTATGCCCACACGTTTCAGCCACTGGAGCTTCGGCAAGACTTTTCACAAGATGAAAATGCAATACGACTTCGGGTTAAGCAAAATCTACGAGCTCGTCATTAATTCCAATCCATGCTACGCCTTCCTGCTGGAAGGCAATTCACTTATCCAAAACAAGCTGATCGTAGCGCATGTGCTTGCCCACTGTGACTTCTTCAAAAATAACGCCCGGTTCTCGGCCACGAACCGCAATATGGTAGACAGCATGTCCGTCACGGCTGAACGTGTCAATCAATATGAAATGGAGTATGGTACCCAGGCAGTCGAGAGCTTCATCGACGCGGTACTCGGCATTCAGGAGCATATCGATCCAAATGTCATCAAGCCGAGAAACCTGGATAAGGAACGCTATATGGAGGCGAAGCTGCGCGAGCTGCGCGAGGCACAGCCAAGCGAGCCAGGACGGTATGATGACTTGTGGGAGTTAGACAAACGAAGCCAAGCCTCCAAGTCATCCAAGTTCAGCCTTCATGACATGGCCAATCGCCCCTTCCCACCGGAGCCGGAGAAGGATATCATCTGGTTCATTCAGCAATTCTCGCCTGTTCTTGAAGATTGGCAGCGCGATATTATGTCCATGCTGCGCGACGAGATGCTCTATTTCTGGCCGCAGATCGAGACGAAGATTATGAACGAGGGCTGGGCTTCCTATTGGCATCAGCGGATTATACGAGAGCTGGATCTAACTAGCGAAGAAACAGTCGAGTATGCAAAGCTGAACAGCTCTGTCGTACAGCCATCGCGTCATAGCTTGAACCCTTATTACCTTGGCATCAAACTGTTCGAGGATATTGAGAAGCGCTGGGATGAGCCAACGAAGGAAGAGCAAGAGCGGTATGGACGTCAACCCGGTCAGGGCCGGGCCAAAATATTTGAAGTGCGTGAACTGGAATCGGATCAGTCATTCCTTCGCAATTATTTGACGAAGAAGCTGACCGAGGAGCTGGATCTTTACATCTTTGAGAAAAAAGGGCCGGAGTGGAAAATTACCGACAAGTCGTGGGAGAACATCCGTGATCAGCTCGTCTATTCACGCGTCAACGGCGGCTTCCCCTACATTACAGTTGAGGATGGCGACTACCAGCGCTCTGGCGAGCTCTATCTCGTACACCAATATGAAGCCGTGGAGCTGGATTTGAAATACGTCGAACGTACCATGCCTTATGTATATACCCTGTGGGGCAAGCCGGTTCACGTCGAGACGACCGTCGATGACAAGCAGGTTCTGTTCACCTACGATGGCAAGAAGGTATCACGGAAGTTTATTTAGAGGTTGAAAATGGTCTGTAAGACAAAGAAGCTGGCCACCCTTCTTCAAGGGGGTCAGCTTCTTTATTAAATCGAATAGAGTCACTACCATTCCTCCATTGGTAACGTTTAAGAAAACTACCTCTTCATAAAAAGCTGTTCCATACTGGATTCCATACCATTGTGGTAAAATGGAAATTAAGGCAGGTGATTAATATGTCAATCTCCAAAGATACTTTGGATCAAAGCTTTAAACATAAATCTGTCGTTGAACTCGAAGATCTTGTTCATTTCATCGAAGACCATTTCGGATACCAAGTAACATTAAGAAAAAAAATGGACACGGTCCCTCTTTCAAAAGAACAAAAAGAAAAACTAACATCCGTTATCTTCAAAGATCCACATGTGCTTTATCAACTCAAACAAGCCAAGGATGATCGTCAGAAAGGAATCTCCACTTACAGTGACAGCGAAGAAGAATTTGCTCAATTGTTAGATGAGGTCTCACATGACAAATCGTAATTATCGAGTGATGTGGACAAGCTACGCCCGAGTCGCGCTAGCTCGCATGAAGCCGTACAAAGTTGATCCCATGAACGTCTTTCGTCGCTCGAAAGATGTGCTATGTCACCTTCCACATGAAAAAGCATATGGTATCTCAGACTTCCCGGGATTTGAATTCAACGATTATTACTGGACTCTAATTGGAAATGCTATTCTGATCTATAGGATTGATCTTAATCTTCTACATGTCTATGTCGATGCATGCTTCTATGCCAATAACGCAGCTTCGCATCAAGTATTCTGGGGCATAGAACCAGAAGAGGAATGATTGCTTTTACTTACATCATTTTCATATCTAAACATCATATCTTGCCATTATATATCGATTGGGTGAAGCATCGGGGGCTTATTTTAGCAAAAAACCGAATGAATCGCCCTCTTCTTCATTGTTAACCAAATAGTAATTGATAAGCTTCTTTTTCGTAATCTCGAATTCTTCATTCCGCTCTTCAATTACCTTCGCAAATGCTCTCATCAATATCGTTAGGGTAGTCAATCGCTGTTGTCCATCTATAACAAGTAGCTGAGGTATGGAGGAGATTTGATATATTCCTTTTTCTACATATACAACTGAGCCAATACGCTCGACATGTAAAATCGATTATTTGAATAATGGAACCAAAAAACTGGCTTTCTCGTAAAGAGGGCACCAGTTTTTTAGATTCTTTAACAATATTTATGTTCACTGAACTATTAAATAGATATTCACATCAAATCCAGCATCGGCAGCTCATCCAGCGGCAGTGCCGTCTTCTTCTGTCTAGGCTGACCGTTCTCGCGAACTAACGTATAAAATTCATAATTGCAAATGACGGAATAATCATCCTCCATAACTCCTGGATAGGCGCGGTTCACGGAGTAAATCTGGCTGCGATACGCCTGAAGCGCCTTCCCCTTATGCTGGCGATAATCGCTAATATCAATCCGTGCTGAAATGGGGCACTTGTCCTTCGGACCCGAATCCTTGCAGTAATCGTAATAATGTGGGATTGACGTATAATAGAGCGATGGCTGCTTATCCACTGGGTAATGCGCCTCCGCCAGTTCCGCTGCCATAAGCGTCGCTGCGGATATCGCGATATGGTCGGGATGTCCTGTGACTCCATCAGGCGGGAAGGTCACGATTGCGTCTGGCCGCAGCTCCACAATC
>Ga0209566_100148_pt1 | contig 82384 bp, 67 predicted proteins | sample Araplavi_mTSA_r2_2_FD_184287 | JGI IMG/M metagenome (GOLD analysis project Ga0209566, IMG submission 184287) | Arabidopsis root microbial communities from North Carolina, USA - plate scrape CL_Cvi_mTSA_r2 (SPAdes) (version 2) | ecosystem: Host-associated > Plants > Roots > Endosphere | place... | reverse complement strand
GCATTTTGGGGTACATTAGTCATTGAGTAGGGTCCTTCCTTGGTGGTGTCGCAATCCCGAGGATACCCTACTTTTTTGCATGCTGCCTAGACACCAGATGCTGGTACACAGACTAATTTACATCATCCCAAGCGTCCTGAATAGCGATGCGCCATCGTCTTATTCGTGCCACAGCTGGCCATTTGTGCGAAATAACGATGTGCGAACATCTTATTTACTTAAAAATCAGCTAGCCGAGCTTAATAGTGATGCGCCATCGTCTTATTCGTGACTTTTTCTCGGAGCAAGTCCGTCTTCTCCTGTTAGCACGGGACACTCGACAAAAAGCGGCGATCGCGTCCCATCCTGGGAAGCGGTCGCCGCTTTTGATATTCAGCCTTTGGAACCCCGATCCACCTGTCTGCGCGGGTGTTCGATTTTCTCCTGCTTGTTGACGTCCTTTTCCTTGGGCACGAGGCGCGGGTCGGTCTCGCCATCGTGGTGGTTGTCGTATACCGCTTCGACCCATTCCCACTCGGTGCTGCCGACCATAGGATCGGACGGATATTCATCCCCGCGTTGAAGCTTCAGCTCGCGTCCCCATTCGTCGCGGTAGATACCGTCGGATTCCACCTTTTCGCCAGATACAGGCAGCATCTCGTCGTTGTTGCTCATCAGCTGTCACCGCCTCGCTAGGATTACTTGCCGTGCTTGCGCATGGCGGAGTGGTCGGATTCCGATTGAAGGCGGCTGGCCGCTTCTTTGCCGGAGCCGGTCCTGTCTGCTTTGGACTGCGCCCTTCTGGCCTCGATCTGGGCGCCTGACGGTTGTTCGCCGGACATGCGATCCCTCCTTCCGGAATTAACGTCGACTCCCGGATAGGGTGCCACGCTGCCGACGGCATTATGCTTTGCGCTATAGCCTTAAGTAGGACGGATCGCAAAGCCGTCCTCAAGCCCGCCCAACCGGCGAAGCCGCCCCCAAGCCGCTCAAGGCGGGCAGAAGAACCGGGAAGTTCCTCCGACCGCTAGAACAAGCAAAGTCGACTCCAACCACTACAACCAAGCAAAGTCGACTCCAACCACTACAACCAAGCAAAGTCGACTCCAACCACTACAACCAAGCAAAAGGCGCCTCAAGCCGAGTTAAACCGGCAAAGGCGCCTTTTTATCCATCCCGAGTATAATCAAACTTGTCCACCGCACCATCTAGCCGACATAACGGCCCTCCAGCTTTTTGCCGACGAACCACAACACCGCCAGGATCGCCGCCGCGATGAGCAGCCGCCAGGGCTGATGGACGAGCGCGTTCAGATCATGTCCGAGGAAGCAGAGCGTGAAGATCATGACGGCTTTGCCCATGACGACAGCCGTAGAGAAGGTATGCAGCGGGATCTTGGAGATGCCCGAAGCGACGTTGACGACGGCCGACGGAGAGAAGGGGAGGCAAGACAAAATGAAGATCGGGGTAAACCCCTTGCGCTCGACCCAGGAAAAGAAGCGCTCCATGCGAGGGAGGCGCTTGCGGATGCGTTCCCCGTAGCGGGAGCCGAAGCGTCTGGCCAGCATGAATACGATGATCGCGCCGCAGCTGGCGCCGATCCAGGAGTAAAGGAACCCGAGCCACAATCCGTAGGACAAGGCATTCCCGACCACGATAACGATGAGCGGCAGAAAGGGGAGCAGCGACTCGGCCAGGGGGAGCAAAATCCCCGGCAGCGGGCCGAGCGCGGAATAGCGGTCGAGCAACGCCTGAATATCGTCCAGGCTCATCCCTTTTAGATAAGTCATCCATTCCTGCCAGCGCGTGGCGGCGAATGCGGTTATTCTTCCCGTCAAATGCTGGAGCATGTTTTACCTCATGTGCGCTGCGCGGTATTTTCCCCGCGGAACAGCCGGAATGGGAAAAGCAAATAAATGATGCCGATGATGCCGAAAATGACTGCCGTGCTGAGTACCACCGAAGGTTCGCCATAACTGGTGGCGGCGAATCCCCCGATGATCGGTCCGAGCAATCCGCCTACGCCTTCGACGGCAGACAGGACGCCCCAGCCGAGTCCTTTTTGCCCGGGAGGCACATATGCCGCGAGCAGTGCATTCCAGGCCGGCAGCACGGCTGCATAAGACAGCCCCAGTATCACTGCCCATATAAAGGCGAGGAGGGGCACCGGACCCAAGGTCAACCCGTAGAGCGCGACGCCGAACAGCAGGAAGCCGGTGACGAGAAACCACTTTTTGCCGAGCCGGTCGGACAGCTTGCCCATCGGGATGAGTCCTGCTGCCGTGAACCCGCCGCCGGCGAGCAAGAGCAGCGTGTACTGCCACGGGGCCATCCCCAGATGATCCTTGACGAAGCTGGGCAGAATCGGCTGCAGCATGCCGGCGGCGAGCGTCTGCAGGATCATGCCGGGCAGCAGCAGGCGCATATCCTTCAGGTGCGTGCCGAGCACGGCGAGCTGCTTGCGGAAAGGAACGGTCTCCACGTCCGCCTGCGCTTCCTTCGGAATGAGCAGGGAGAGCAGCCAGGCGACCGCGGATACGAGCACCATGATCCAGTAGCTGGCCGTCTCGTTGCGTGCGAGCACGAGGTTAAGCACAACGGGGCCGGAGCCCAGCCCGACGAGCCAGATCATATACAGGAAGCCCATCTGCGCGCCTCTGCCTTCCTCCTTCACTTTCGTGAGACAGAAGATCCAGATCGGGGAGATGCCGAGGCCGTACAAGCCGGCCGCAGAGATGAATATCCACGGTGTGTGGGCCCAACCCATGAGCGCCATGCCGACGAGGGAGGCGAGCAGTCCCAAGTGAATGATGCGACGTACGGGAAATCGGTGAACGAGATAACCCATGCCGAGTTTGAGCGCGGTATCGATCAGGTAATGGGCGGTAATGGCCGCGCCGATGACGTCCAGATCGAGACCGAGCGTCTCCTTGCCGTAAATGGGCAGGAAGCTGATAAGCGCGGCCCCGCGCACGAACTCGACCAAATATAAGATGATGGCGAGCAGCGATATTTCCTTCGTGAACGTCGATTGGATCGAAGCCGTCTTCAACGGAATTCTCCTTTGAAGCCCTTAAGGCGCAAGCGGCGGGCAGAATGCATGACTTTATCATTATAGCCATAATCTGCATGCGATCACCAGCCGGCCTTGGGTCGGGTTGTCGGATCAGCGATCTCAGCTCTGCAGTCCTAGATCTTCAGATCAGCAGATTGAACAGCAGCGGATCTTTGTTCAGCTCCAAGTACCGGAATCCCTTCAGATTCATGCGCTCCACCAGAGGGCCGTAGTCGTCAGGACTCTTCAGCTCGATGCCGACGAGCGCCGGGCCGTTCTCTTTATTATGCTTCTTCGTGTACTCGAACTGCACGATATCGTCGCCTGGCCCCAGCACGTCGTCGAGGAATTCGCGCAGCGCGCCCGCCCGCTGTGGGAAGTTGACCATGAAGTAATGCTTCAGGCCCTCGTAAATCATCGAGCGCTCCTTGATCTCCTGCATCCGATCGACGTCGTTGTTGCCGCCGCTCACGACGCACACGACGTTGAGCCCTTCGAGACGCTCCGCCAGCATCGGCAGGGCGGCTACGGTCAGGGCGCCGGCGGGCTCCGCGACGATCGCGTGTTCGTTGTACAATTCGAGGATCGTCGTACAGACCCGGCCTTCGGGGACGACGATCACTTCATCGAGCAGATCGCGGCACAGCGCATAGGTCAGGTCGCCGACTTTTTTCACGGCTGCGCCGTCTACGAACTTGTCGATCTCTTCGAGCGGCACGACGTGTCCCTGCTGCAGCGAGGTGAGCATCGACGGCGCGCCTTCGGGCTCGACGCCGATGATGCGCGTGTTCGGACTGACTGCCTTCACATAGGAAGCGACGCCGGCGGCCAGGCCGCCTCCGCCAACGGTGACGAGCAGGACGTCGACCGGTTCGCGGCAGGCCTCCATAATTTCTTTACCCACTGTGCCGTTGCCTGCGATGATCCGGGCATCGTCGAAGGGGTGGACGAACGTCATGCCCGTCTCAAGCACGGCGCGCTGGGCTTCCGCATAGGCGTCGTCGAACGTATCGCCGATAAGCCGAACCTCCACCTTGTCGCCGCCGAACAGCTTGACCTGGCCGATCTTCTGGCGCGGCGTCGTGGCGGGCATATAGATGATGCCGGGAATGTCGAGCGTCTGGCACGAGTATGCGACGCCTTGGGCGTGGTTGCCTGCGCTGGCGCAGATGACGCCGCGTTCGCGAACTTCGGCGGGAAGGCCCGAGATTAAATTGTAGGCACCGCGTATTTTGAAGGAGCGGACCACCTGCAGGTCTTCGCGCTTGAGGTAGATATTGGCGCCGAACTTGGCGGACAACGCCTTGTTGGCCTGCAGCGGCGTCGCCGATACGACGCCGCGCAGCGTGTGGGCGGCGAACAGAATGTCCTCCATGCGGATGGCGGGGGATGCCGGCTTGGGTAATGATTCGGACAAAGGTCATCTTCCTTCCTGTAAATAAATAAACCGCCCCCGAAGGGACGGCTGGCTTGGACGCCCGCAAGGCGTCCGATCCGCGTGGCGAGAGGAACCATGCCCGACATTACAATTACTAATGTTATACTCTTAAGCGGGGATGCAAGTCAATCGGCCGTGCCGGCGGCGCGTCGTCAACCCGCGACTCATCCGAGGAGGTTTGCCCGTTGAAAAAAGTATTGTTCGCGTTTATCGTCCTTGTCGTACTCGTTGGCGTCGGAAGCTTCATTTTATATAAGTATGTCTCGCCATCGCGCGATCTCGATCTGAATTATGAAGCGGTTCCGCTTGAGAGCAGAGCGATAAGTATGCTTAAAAACCTGTCCACCGAGCTGGTGCTCTCGGAAGCGGACGTCAACAACCTCGCCAAGGCATCCATCGCGAGCAATCCGCAGTACAGCCCGGACGTGCTGATCACAGGCGCCGAATTCCGGCTCTCCGGAGACAACCGTCTCGCGGCGGATCTGAATCTGAAGATTAAAAACCGGATACCGGTCGGGATGTCGTTCGTATACCGGCTCGAGTGGCAGGAACCCAACCTGACGGCAGTTGTGGAAAAGGCGTCGGTCAAGGGCATAACTCTCCCTGCCGACCGGTTCGACGATGTCGTCATTCCGCTGGGCGAGCAGCTTCCCGACGGCATTCATATCAAGAGCGTTACCTCCGATCCGCAGGGACTAAAGGTCGCGTTGCGCAAGCCTTCGTTAAGCGATATCCGGGATTTGATAGGCGGCCTATGATTAGGCCGCTTCCCGCGTCTCGCGATTGAACGGACAACCGAATCGAGCTATAATCAAATTACTAAGCGGTATTAAATAATAGTTTAACGCATACGTAATAGTAAGCGTTTACATGATAAGGAGGAGCCCGCCATGAAAAGAAGTTCCGGCCGCATCCTGCCTGCCGCCGCCCTCGCGCTAGCAGCTGCGGTTTGGCCGGGCTCTTTGGCGTTCGCGACGCCGGCGCGGGCGGCGGCCCTCCCTGCTGCGCAAGCCGAGGCGGGGAGCATGCTGCCGCTTCTCGCGGCCATGGCGATCGGGATCGCGGTATCGGTCATCGCGGTGCTTGCGTTTCTGCAAATGACTTCGAGGGGTAAGAGTACGAAGGACGAAGAGTCCAGACATCCGGATATCGCCTCATTCGCTCCGCAACCCGGACAACGTTCGGCGGACGGCCAGCGCGACGGCAGCGAAGAAGCCGATGGCGCCGGCGAAGCTGATGAAGCGGACAACGCCGATGAGGCCGACAAGGCCGACGATGCGATGGGTTACACCGTTCCGCTGCGGAGCATAGACCGGGCGCCGGACAGGCCCGACCAAAGGCGCGCGGAGCCGGCCGTAGCCGGAGAGCCCCGGCTCATCGGCGTTGCCGGCGAGTTCGTCGGCGCCAGCTACCGGCTGGCGGACAGGCCTCTTGCGATCGGGCGGGACAGTCATCAGTGCGAGCTCGTCTACCCGGACGGGCATGCCGAGATCAGCCGCAAGCACTGCACCGTCAGCTACGACGCGGAGCGCCGCGTGTTTTCGCTCGTCGACCACGGTTCGTCCAACGGTACATACTTGCGAGACGGCACGCGCCTCGCTTCGGGCGACCGTCGGGAGCTCCGATCGGGCGACCGATTTGCCTTGTCGGGCGAGGAACAATGGTTCGAGGTCGACGACTGAGGACGTTTTTCTGTTAAACCTCTGATTGAACTGGTATAATGAGGCGAACGGAAAGTAAACATCTTCAATAGGCAACCGGGCGTCTACTCTGTACGAATCTTGCGGGAACTTTCCGCCGGGAGGGATTATGGCATGGCAAAGCGCGGTCATAACGAAGTTCAGGAGAGTCTGCAGGAACTAACGAGAATTTTTCGCCCCAAGGATCCGCGCAAGTTCGTCAAGGACTATATCCGGAAATACAGAATCACCGGCGGCTATGAAGATGAACTTACCGTTATCGTGGAACGCGAGCTGATGAGGCTCAACTCGTCCGCTTCTTAGAACAAGCTGTTCCGCAAGGCTCCATGCCGGAGCCTTGTTTTTTTGCGCGACAAAGCCGCGCCGAATGTCTCGTCGGGCGGCTGTCGCTTCATTTCGAAAGATTCCCGTCTTTGCGCTGTCCTTGCGCGGTAGGTTCCGGCACTGGCAGCGGTACTTCATCGCCGGCGCCGAACGTATATTTGGCGAGGGTATTGAAGCTCGGCGTGAGCGGAGCGAGCGGCTTCCCGCCCCATGAAGCTTTGGCGTACCCGAGCAGCTGATTCACATATTCCATGTTCGCCGAGATATGAACGCCGTTCACGTTCGGCGCCATCTTGCGGACTTCGTTTGCCAGCGTCTGCCTGAACTCGGTCGACAGGTCCCCGATGTCTTTGTGCGTAAAGGAAGAGTTGTATGGCGTGACCATCTTCGTGAGATCCCAATTCGTGCTCCCCGTGTCGACGTTATAGACGCCTTCGGTAGTGCCGGTATTGTCTTGGTCGCGCGATTCCCGCCCTCCGCCGTGCGCGCGGGTGCCCGTCGCCGTCTGATCCGTCGAGATGCCGACGTACGCGTTTTTGTCCGTCAGCATGACGATGGCGTTGGCGACGCCCGGCACGTTGGACAGGCGGTACGACAAGGCCGAGCTGTATTCGAAATAACGATTGTCGTGCTCTCTGGGATCTGTAACGATCCGGCTGTAAGAGCGGATGCCCGACATTTTGGGATCGTTCGCAGTTCGGCTGCCGTAATCGTTGGCGCTCTGCTGATGATGGGCTTTATAATTGCAGCCGCCCAATACGCCCGTCAGCGCGGCCGCGCACAGTAAAACGATCGGGTACCGGCGCTTGTTCATAAGCGGGCCTCCTCTAAGGAATCTGGATGACAGGGATTAGTGTTCGCCGGGGCTGCGAAAGTATGCTGCGCATCCGTACATAAAACGAGGCGACAATGGTAAAAGCTGATGGAAAGGGCTGAAGGGAACGGCATACGGCCGATCCGTGCCTCAAGGCCGAAGAAAGCCTTTGCAAGGGGGCCGCTTGACCCTCCAAAAACACAAAAATGAGCCTTGAAACCCTTGAGCGGCAACGATTTTGACAGTTTTGAGAACAATTTGTGAACTGTTGTGTGAACATTGACAAACTGTCGTACCAATCTTTATATTTATTAGAGGGTTTAGGTGGGTGCGAAGCCAAAGTTCGACATCGCGCAACACATGGATCGCCGCCGCCACAGTCAGAGAAGAAGGCGATCCGTGATTATGTCAAAGTGGGGATGAATGGATGATGAATCGGTGGCGCGTATTGAAGCGTTTGCTTCCGCTCATGGCCGGCATGGCGCTCTTGCTGTCGGCATGCGGTAGGGAGGACCTGTCGACATTGAGCCCGAAGGGGCCGGTGGCGCAAAAACAATTTGACCTGATGACGCTCTCGATCTCGATCATGGCGCTTGTCGTTGTCGTCGTGTTTGCGATCTGTATTTACGTACTGATTCGCTTCCGTCGCCGCAAGGGCGACAACACGATCCCGAAGCAAGTCGAGGGAAATCACACGCTTGAGATTATCTGGACCGTCATTCCGATTATTTTGCTGCTCATTCTGGGCGTGCCGACGATCAACACGGTTTTCGGCCTTTCCAAGGATTATTCCAAGGATCCCGAAGCGGTACAGGTTACCGTGACTTCGCACCAATACTGGTGGGAGTTCGAGTATCCGGAATACGGCATTAAGACCGCGCAGGAACTCGTTGTTCCGACGGGCCGCAAGATTCAGTTCAAGCTGGCGTCCGGCGACGTGACTCACGCCTTCTGGATCCCGTCCATCGGCGGCAAGATCGACACGAACCCGGGCCTCGGCACGACCAACAAGCTGTACCTCGAGTTCCCGAACGAAGGCGTGTTCAGAGGCAAGTGCGCAGAGCTCTGCGGACCTTCCCACGCATTGATGGACTTTAAGGCGAAGGCGGTCAGCCAGGAATCGTTCGACCGCTGGGTCGCCGCGATCAAGGCTCCGGTCGCTATGCCGGCCGACGAGACCGTCAAGGCCGCATTCGAGAGTAAGTGCTTGTCCTGCCACGCGATCGGCGAGACGAACGCAGGCAGCGCGGCTCCGAACCTGACGGGCATCGGCAGCAGGCAGACGGTTGGCGGTATCCTCTACAACGACACCACGCCTGTCGAAGAGAACCTGAAGGATTGGATCGCGCATGCGCAGTCGATCAAGCCGGGCAACCAGATGCCGGACGTCAGCACGAACGTTAGTTACGGTCCTGGCAAGGGAACGACGGCTACGGGCCTCACGCAAGAGGAACTCGACGGCATCGCGAAGTATCTGGCCAGCCAAAAGCTCGAATACTAATACTCTAGCTTCTGCGGGGAATGAAGGAGGACGCGGCTTTGGCTGCACATGCGCACACGGTCAAGCGATATCGGGGCTTGATGGACTGGCTGACGACCGTCGACCACAAGAAAATAGGGATTTTGTACTTAATCGCCGGCGGGCTTTTCTTCCTGGTCGGCGGTCTTGAGGCGATCCTGATCCGGATTCAACTCATTAAGCCCATGAACAATTTCGTCGGGGCCGATACGTTTAACCAATTAATCACGATGCACGGTACGACGATGATCTTCCTTGCGGCGATGCCGATGCTGTTCGCGCTCATGAACGCGGTCATCCCGCTGCAGATCGGGGCGCGCGACGTCGCATTCCCGTTTCTGAACTCGCTCGGCTTCTGGACCTTTTTCGCCGGCGGCGTCCTGCTGAACATCAGCTGGTTCGCCGGCGACATTCCGGATGCGGGCTGGACATCGTACGTTCCGCTGGCAGGCCCGACTTATGCGGGCGGCCACGGCGTCGATTACTATCTGATGGGCCTTCAGATTGCCGGTATCGGCACGCTGCTAGGCGGCATCAATTTCATGGCGACGATCATTAACATGCGCGCGCCGGGCATGTCCTTCATGCGCATGCCGATGTTCACGTGGGCGATCTTCATCACCTCCGCCCTGATCGTGTTCGCTTTCCCGGTACTGACCGTCGGTCTCGTCGCACTGACGTTCGACCGCCTGTTCCAGGCCAACTTCTTCGAGACGGGCAACGGCGGCAATACCGTGCTCTGGGAACACGTCTTCTGGGTGTTCGGTCACCCCGAAGTTTACATCCTGATCCTGCCGGCCTTCGGTGTTATCTCCGAAGTCATCAGCGCCTTCTCGCGCAAGCGTCTGTTCGGCTACAGCTCGATGGTATTCGCGACGGTTCTGATCGCGTTCCTCGGCTTCATGGTCTGGGCGCACCATATGTTCACGACGGGCCTCGGTCCTGTAGCGAACGGCCTGTTCTCCATCGCGACGATGCTGATCGCCGTGCCGACAGGCGTCAAGATCTTTAACTGGCTGTTCACGCTGTGGGGCGGTTCGATCTCGTTCACCTCCGCGAGCCTGTTCGCCATCGGGTTCATCCCGACGTTCGTCATGGGCGGCGTCACCGGCGTCATGCTGGCTGTCGCGCCGGCCGACTTCCAGTATCACGATACGTACTTCGTCGTCGCTCACTTCCACTACGTTATCGTAGGCGGATTGATCTTCGGCATCTTCTCCGGCCTGCACTACTGGTGGCCGAAGATGTTTGGCCGCATACTGAACGAGAAGCTGGGCAAGGCGACCTTCTGGACGTTCTTCATCGGCTTCCACCTGACGTTCTTTATCCAGCACTTCCTGGGCTTGATCGGGATGCCGCGTCGCGTATGGACGTACCTGCCGGGCCAAGGCTTCGATACGATGAATGCCGTCAGCACCGTCGGCGCGTTCCTGATGGGCATCGGCACGATCATCTTCATCATCAACGTTATCGTGAGCGCGGCGAACAAGAAGCCGGTCGCGAACGATCCGTGGGAAGACGGCCGCTCGCTCGAATGGTCGATCCCTTCGCCGCCGCCTGAATACAACTTCAAGCAGCTTCCGCTCGTGCGCAGCTACGATGCTTGGTGGAACGAGAAGCAAAAGGGCAATGCGGAAATGCCGCCGGCCGAACCGGTGGGACCGATCCACATGCCTTCGCCTTCGATCTTGCCGCTTATCATGAGCATCGGCTTGTTCGCCGCGGCGCTTGGCTTTATGTACCACCATACGATCATCGGCATCGTGGGCATCGTCATCACCTTCGCGTGCATGTTCACCCGCTCCGTGTTCGACGATCACGGCTTCCACATCGAGCCTGAGGAGCAGGAGAAAGGGGTGCACGCATGAGCGCACACGACCATCACTTAGACGGACACCTTCCTCATGAGCCCGAAAAGGCGACGTTAGAAGGCCGTAACAAAATTTTGGGATTCTGGTTGTTCCTCGGCGCGGAGACGGTTCTGTTCGGAACCCTCTTCGCGGCTTTCATCGCCTTGCGTCATCAGACGCTCGACGGGCCGACGGCCGACCATTTGTTCGAGCTTCCGATGGTATTCGCGGCAACGATGATCCTGTTGGTGTCGAGTCTCGCGAGCGTATTCGCGGTACAGGCGCTTCACCAGCACAAAGTCAAGCCGATGATCGTCTGGCTGATCGTTACGATCCTGCTGGGCCTGGGCTTCCTCGGACTCGAGATTTACGAGTTCAATACGTACGTATCCGAAGGCCACAAGTTCAGAACGAGCGCGTTCAGCTCCTCCTTCTACACCTTGGTCGGCTTCCACGGCGCGCACGTCGCGTTCGGGGTACTCTGGATCGGACTGCTCATCGCCCAGATCTTCAAGAAGGGCCTGACGGTCGTTACCGCTCCGAAGATCTACGTCTCCGCCATTTACTGGCACTTCATCGACGTCGTCTGGGTATTCATCTTCACCGTTGTGTACCTGATGGGAAAGGTGGGTTAAGCTTATGGCGAGCGATCACGCAGTATCCTCGGATCCCAAACGTCGCCATCGGCACGAGGGCCCGCAAAAGCATATCGTCGCTTTTGTCCTGTCCCTCGCGCTGACGATCATCGCCTTCGCGGCAGTAGCCGCCGGCGAGATCAACATGACGTTCACGTACATCATCCTAGTCGCAATGGCCCTTCTGCAGGTGTTCGTGCAGTTGGCATTCTGGATGCACCTTAAGGATCGCGGACATCTGTTCGCGACGATGGGCATCGTGTTCGGCATCATCGTCGTGTTCACGATGGTGATTATGGCCCTTTACTGGGTTTGGTGGTAAGATAAGATGAATTGAAGAGAGGCGGGCCTACAAGCCGCCTCTCTTTTTAACGGTTAAGCCGGCAAAGCCCTGCTGTATCCGCAATGCTTTATGGAAGGAGGAAGTGACGATGGGAATGGGTTTGGAATATTTTTCGTTCGCCGACCTATGGAGTCCGGTCATGATGGTCATAGCGCTGCTCGTGATGATCTTGTACTCGCTTGTGACCGGACCCTGGCGGCAACGATTCGAAAATAGCGCACCGGTTGAAGAGAAAAGGCAAGCCGCCTTTATCGTGGGGATTGCGCTGCTGTACTTGGCGCAAGGCGGCCCGTTAAGTCTCATGGGGCATCTGATGTTCACGTTCCACATGACCGCGATGGCGATCTCCTATTTTATCGTGCCCCCTATGCTCATTTACGGTATACCGGCATGGCTGTGGCGATCCGTCTTTTCGCGGCCTTTTTGGAAGCCGCTGCGGTTCGTGATGAATCCGATACTCGGCTTGTTCGCTTTTAACCTGCTGTTCTCGGTGTACCATATGCCGGCGAATCATGACTGGATCATGACGCATTACGTCGTGCACGGCTTCTACTACCTGGCGATGCTGGCCGCGGCCATGATCAGCTGGTGGCATGTCATTTGTCCCGTCGCAGAGTGGAACAAGCTCACGAATCTCCGCAAGCTCGGCTTTATTTTCTTGAACGGCCTGCTGTTGACGCCAGCTTGCGTTCTGATTATTTTCGCGAGCACGCCGCTGTTCAGCGTCTACAGCGATCCAGACGTATGGGCGAAAGCCATGGGATACTGCATCTCGGGCAACCCTGCGGAGTTCTTGTCCCGGTTCAAGGGAGGACCGGCCTTCTTCAGCCTGATGTCGCCGACCGACGATCAACAGCTCGGAGGCATAATTATGAAGCTGGTGCAGGAGTTCATCAACATCGCGGCGCTGTACACCGTATTTATGCAATGGTACCGGAGAGAGCGCGCCCAGGACGACGATCCCGCGTTCGATCACGCTTCGTCAAGCCGTTTGAACAATGTGTGAAGAAGCTTGTTCCGAATTGAACTGCGGAAGAAGGCAAGGTACAATGGGAGCAGTCGTGCCCAACATTCATGGAGCAGGTGAGCCCACTTGTCAAGCTATACCATTATGCCAACGATCAGTACGAGCTTTATCGCGATCAGCGCTATTCTCGTGGCGATCGGCTGGAATCTGATTATCCGGGGCAAGCGCGAGGCCCACAAGAAAACGATGATTGCGGCAGCGATCGCTGCGGTTATTTTTTTCATCATCTACGTGTCCCGCACGATCTTCGTCGGCAACACCGAGTGGGGCGGACCGGATCATCTGAAGACGATCTACCTGATCTTCCTGCTGTTCCACATTACGCTGGCGATGGTTGCCGCCGTATTCGGCATCACCACGCTTGTGCTCGGCTTCAAGGAAAAGTACGCCAAGCACCGCCGTTGGGGCCGCGTCACGGCCGTGATCTGGTTCATCACCGCGATTACGGGAATCACCGTCTATGTGCTGCTGTACCTGCTCTATCCTGGCGGCCATACGAAGCCGGTCATCGACGCGATTTTCGGCTGGTAAATCTACCTCGTCCCAAGAAATCTATAAAAAGAGAAGGAGCTGTTCCTCGGAGGCGTCTTGACACCCGGGAACAGCTCCTTTGTTTTTTTTGCGCAGCCTCAGGCTGCCGTCTGCGGAAAGCTGAGCGAGATCACGGCCCCGCCGGAACCCTGATTGCCTGCCCGAATCCAGCCGCCGCACCGTTCGACAATCGCGCGGGAGATGGCCAGGCCAAGGCCGGTCTCTCCGTCCTTTCCCTTGACGAATCGATGGAATAGATGGGGGAGAAGGGTGTCCGAGAAGCCGGAGCCGTCATCGAGCACCCGGATGACGACACGGCCGTCTTCGATGGCGGCTTCGATCGCGATGCGTCGTACAGCATGGCGCGCGGCGTTGGACAGAACATTAAGCAGCGCCTGCAGCAGCTTGTCTTTGTCGGCCATGATCGCAAGCTCGTCCTTCTCGTCGGCTGCGCAGACGATGTCGAGGGATAGCCCACGCTGCGCAAGCAGCGGATTGATTCGCTCGGCGACGCCGGTCAGCAGCTCCCGCACGCGAACGAAGATCGGCTGAACGACGTCCGCTTCGCTGTCGAGCTTCGCGAGGAGCGTCATTTCCGTGACGAGCTTCGTCATCCGCCCGCTCTCGTTCACGATGATGTCCAGCCCCTTCCGGGCGCCTTCGCCTTCGAATACGCCGTCGCGAATGCCTTCCGCATAGCCTGCGATCGACATGAGCGGCGTCTTCAGCTCGTGGGAGGCATTTTGGAAAAATTGCTTCTGCACCCGGCTGTATCGCTCCAGCTCCCCGGCCAGATCGTATACGGTCCGCGCGACCGCCCCGATCTCGCCGCCGGCCGGGACGAGCCGAACGTCGGCGAACCGGCGCTCCTGCACCTTCGCGAGCTCGCGGCGCAGCTTCATCAACGGACGAATGAGCTTGCGGGTGATCAGCAGACTGAGCAGCAGGGCGACCGCGCCGCCGACGCCCAGCACGATCAGCAGACGACCGAGCAGCGCGCGTTCGATCGCTTTAATCTTGCTGATCGGCGTGCGCAGCGTAAGCGTGCCCTGGGGGACCGGATCCGTACGGACCAGATAGCCGCTGCTGATCTGCACGCCCGACGGATTAAGCGCTATCATCGCATCCTTGGCCGACAGGACCGTCGCAGGGAGCGCATGCACGGTAGTCGTGATCGACGCCGGTCCCGTATTGTCGCTGACGACATGGCCCTCGGCGTCCGATACGAAGGCCTCGATGCCGACCGGCAAAGCGACGGCCTGTCCGAGCGCGACAGTCTTATCGGTTGCGCTCGCCAGGGGTGCGGCCTGCAGCTGGAGCGTGGTGGCGATGCTGGACGCCATCGTGCGGAGCTCTTGTTTTTGCTCGCCCATAAAATGATCGATCAGTACCAGATGAATGAGCAGCGCCGTCATGCCCAATACGAGCAAGAGCAGCGATGCGAATGCCAGATTGATCTGATGCAGCAGCTTCATGGCTGAATCCCTCCGTCGACTCTTAAACGATAGCCGTGCCCCCATATCGATTCGATGGGGAGCTGATCGGCTTTTTTGCGCAGCCGCTTGATCAGATGATCGACGGCTCTGTCGCTGCCGAAGTAGTCGTCTCCCCACACCAGCATGAGCAGCTCCTCCCGCGTAAACGCGCGGTTGGGATGCTCCGCCAGCACCTGCAGCAGCGTATATTCTTTAAAGGTCAACTCCAATTCGGCGCCGCCCCAATAAGCGCGCCGTTCCTCCGGATACACGCGCAAGGAACCGACTTCGACGACGATCGGCGCGGCTGTCGACGCGGCCGTCTCGTTCGAGGCATGAAGCCGGTACCAGCGGCGAAGCTGACGCTTCACCCGGGCCACGAGCTCGCGGGGGCTGAAGGGCTTCACCAGATAGTCGTCGCCGCCCAGCTCGAGCCCTAATATTTTGTCGACCTCTTCGTCTTTGGCCGAGATCATGATAATCGGCACTTCCGCGTCACTTCGGATCCGTCTGCAGAGCTCGTACCCGTCCATCCCCGGCAGCATAATATCGAGCACCCAGAGATCCGGCGGACGGCTCGTCCATAGCTCCCATGCCTCTTCCGCGGAACCCAGGCCGACGGTGCGGTAATTTTCTTTGATGAGATAAGCCTCGACGAGATGCCGGATGTTCGGATCGTCGTCCACGACGGCAATCGTATATGTATGGATAGAAAAAACCTCCCCGGGCCGAACTTTATGTTCATTATAGCAAGTCCGATTCGGAGCCGGGCGCGTGCCATCGCTTTTCCACAATTCCACCAACCTTATGCCACTCCCGCAATCTAAAGTAGGAGAAGCAAGACAACCGATACGAAGGAGAGATACGTCTATGAAAAGCAAGTCCCTGATCGCCAAAATTGCCGTCACAGCCATGGCCGCCGCCGCGCTGGGCAGCCCCGTCGCCGCCTTTGCGGCCGCAGGACCCGCGCTTGCCGATCGGTACGCGTTGTCCCAGGCGCCCCTGTCGCATTCGCCGGAGAAGGTAACGTTCACGCTTGGGGGAGGCGCGGCGAAGGCGATCCCGTCGTCCGCGATCCTGCAGCTGCCCGATCCGTCTGAGGTCGCCGCGAAGTATGCGCCGGACGCCGTCGAGGAGTGGAAGAAGACGCTGGCCAGCTACAACAAGCTCGCGCCGGTTAAGACGCTTTCGCTGTCTGCCGCCGTCGTTTCCTCTTCGGATTCTGTCCAGCCTGCGCAGCCGGCAGCTCCCGTCGCGATCCGCAAGGGAAGTCTGTCCGAGACGGGCAGCGTAACGCTGCAAATGGCCAAGCCGGTCGAGGGCAGCATCGTGACGGCTCCGGCGACATTGACATTTCGCGCGGGCGGTACGGTCGTAATGGCGGCCGCCGCTGCGTCGCCGGCTGGAGCCGGCATCCTTCAAGGCCGCATCGCGCTGGGCAAGGCCGTCGAGACTGGAGAAGCGGAGAAGATCAAGCAAGCGCTGGACACGCTGTTGTCGCAGTACAAGGCAGCCATCGCGGAGCTGCAGCAGGCGGAGTAAGGAACGAAAGCTTGCGAACGCAAAGGGTTCGCAGGCGAATAGAGAGAGACCGCCGGCCGTTCGGCGGGGACAACGCCTTAAACCGTTGATTCGGACGGAGATTACCGAGCGTCGGCGAACCGACGCGACAGGGTGCGGATTGCAAAACAGCCGCGCGACTTCCCTTTAAGCTTGAGGGAGCCGTGCGGCTGTTTTCCGTTGCTAGGCTTAATTTGCAATCCGGGCGGCGATGAAGCTCTCGACGTCGAAGGCTTTGAGCGGCTTGCTGATATAGTAGCCCTGCATCTCGTCGCAGCCCTGTTGGGCGAGGAATTCGGATTGGGACTGCGTCTCGACGCCTTCGGCGACGACATGAAGATTCAGGTTGTGCGCAAGCGAGATGATCGTCGCCACGATGGAGCGGTCCTTCGTCTCCGAGTGCATCTGGCGAACGAACGACTGGTCGATCTTGAGGCGGTCGACGGGGAAGTTCTTGAGATAGCTCAGCGAGCTGTAGCCCGTGCCGAAGTCGTCGATCGAGATGGAGACGCCGAGCTTCTTGAGCTGGCGGAGCGTCTCGATCGTGCGGCTCACGTCCATCGTCATCGATTCGGTGATCTCGAGGTCCAGGATCTCGGGGGGCACGGCCGTTTCGCGCACGACGCGCTTCACCGATTCGGCGAAGTCGGGGCTGACGAACTGCCGGCTCGACAGGTTGACCGACATGCGCAAAGGCCCGACCTCCGATTGGCTCCAACGCTTCGCGAGCGTGCAGGCGGTGCGAAGCGCCCACTCGCCGATCGGCACGATCATGCCGGTCTCTTCGGCGAGCGGGATGAACTCGGCGGGCGAGATGAGTCCTTTGCTGCTATGCTGCCAACGGATGAGCGCCTCCACGCCGACGACCTTGCCGGAAGCGAGCTCGACCTGCGGCTGATAGACGAGGTAGAACTCGCCGCGATCTAGCGCCTTGCGAAGCTCGTTTTCCAGCTGCACGCGTTCGAACAGCGAATCGTTCATCGACAGGTCGTAGAAATGGAACGTATTTTTGCCGTTTTCCTTGGCGGCATACATTGCCGTATCCGCGTTTTTCATCAACGTGATTAAGGAGTCGCCGTCCTCGGGGTACAGCGCGATGCCGATGCTGGCGGTAATGTGGAGGTCCTTGCCGCGCAGGGAGAAGGGAATGTCGATCTCCCGATTGACCTGCGCCGCGATGGCTTGCGCGTTTTCGCGCGAGACGCCGCCCGTCAGCAGCACGGAAAATTCGTCTCCTCCGAGCCTGGCGACGATACCCGTTTGCTTCACCGCTTCCCGCAGCCGGTCAGCGACGGATCGGAGCAGCAGATCGCCGACGTCGTGACCTTGCGAGTCGTTGACGAGCTTGAATCGGTCGATGTCGAGGAAAAGGACGGCGGCGGATTGACCGTCTTGCCGATGCTCCGCGATCGCTTTGACGAGCTGTTGCTCGAACAAGCGGCGATTGGGCAAGCCCGTGAGCTCATCGTGGTGGGCCATGTGATTCATTTGCCATTCGGCCTGCTTGCGTTCGGTGATATCGCGGACGATCGAATACACGCCGACGACTTGTCCTTCGACGACGACCGGGACAAAGGTGTTGTTGACTTCGATTCGCTTGCCGCTCCGGTGATGGAGGGCGATGTCGAAGTTGCGCGACTCGCCGGCGACCGTACTGCGGAAATTGACCGAGGCCGTATGCAGATACTCCGATGAGATCAGATCCTTAAGCTTGATGCGGCAGAGACCGGCCCAATCGTAGCCGGTGAGCCGGAACGCCGCATGGTTGGCGTCCAGCAGCTCCCCTTCGAGCGTGTAGGAGAAAACCGCATCCTGGCTGTGCCTGAACAGCGATTCGATCCGCATGTCTCCTTCGAGCTGGCGCCGCAGCTGCGCCTTCCAGAAGCGCTCGATAAAGATGGAAGCGAACGCGAGACCGATGACAAATAACGTGGCGAAGCCCAGGAAGAAGGAAAGCGTGGCCGAGCTGCAGTTGGCGGGAGCGACGGCGGGATCGCGGGGAAGCGTCCACGACGCGATCTCGAGGCCGATATGAATCGAAGCGGTAAAGGAGGTTCCCAGCAGGATTCCGGCCATGATCTTGCGGCGAGGGCCCTTCGATCGCTGGAACCGATGGGAGATCCAAAGGACGAGAATGAACACCGCTGCCGCTGCAGCGATAAATAGCACGAAGGCGGATGCTTCGTAACGCGGTGGAAGGCTGGACCGCATGGCATTAAGACCGGCATACGGCAGTAAGGCCGCGGAGATTCCCGCGATCCCGCCGCTGGCGGCCAATACGCGCTTGCGAAGCCTGACCTGGCTGACAGCGCGCAAAATCAAAGCCGAAGCCGCTATGGAGATGAAGAGCGCGCAGGCGACAACACCGTAGTTATAGTCGATGCCGACCGACCATTGATAAGCGTTGATCTCGTAAAAGCAGACAGCCCAAATGCCGATGCCCATAGCTGCCGCGCCGCTGCCCAGCCACACGAGGCGGGGCCTTCCACGCGACGCCGCGGCATACTGCAGCGCCATGCTGAGTCCGGCATAAGAGGCGATAGAAGCGATCATGCACGATAAGACGATCATGGCCGCATTGTAAAAGCTTTGAAGTTCGATCAACGTGACCATCCTAACCCAGGCAATAATTGACACCAATCGACACTCTTTGATTCTACCGGGTTAAACACGCATTGAATAGGCCTAATTATGGAGGAAGTATAAAAAAAGCACCCGCTGCCTTAAATAGGAGCGAATGCCTGATGAGCAAACATGAAGCGCATTAAGCCTTTAGCGCGTTCAAGAAGGCTTTAGGGATGTCCGTCTCGAAGCGGAGCAGCTCGCCGGTCTTCGGGTGAACGAAGGCCAGTACCCGCGCGTGAAGCCCGAGGCGACCGAGCAGCTTGGAGCGAGAGCCGTACTTTTTGTCGCCGGCGACCGGGTGGCCGATGTCTTGCATGTGGACGCGGATCTGGTTTTTGCGTCCGGTCTCGAGCCTGACCTCGAGCAGCGAAAATTGCGCCTTCGCCTCGAGCGTCTTGTAATGCGTCACGGCATGCTGACCATCGTTCGGGTACGGGCTGGAAAACATTTTAAGCGTCTTGCTCTCCTTGAGCCAGGAGGAGATCGTGCCGCCTTCGCGCGTCACGCGGCCGTCGACGAGCGCGACGTACGTTCGCTCTGTGACGGTCTCCTGCCAGTTGTTCTGAAGCGATTGCTGAACCTCTTCGCTTTTTGCGAACATCATGACGCCCGACGTATCGCGGTCGAGCCTGTGCACGACGAAGATCCTACTGCGAGGATCCGTCCGCCGCACATGCTCGGTGAGCTGCCGATAGGCCGTCAGTTCGTTCTCCTGGGCCGAAGCGATCGACAGCAGGCCGGCTTCCTTGACGACGACGATCAAGTCCGCATCTTCGTATAAAATGGACAAGCCGATCAGCGGCGGTACTTCCTCGACCTTTTCTCTGCTCACCGATACGGCGGCGCCGGGCTCGAGCGGATGGTTGTACGCGGTGACGGACACGCCGTCCACGGACACCTGCCCGCGAGCGAGGATCGCCTTCACAGCGTTGCGGCCCTGGCCGCTCAGCTTGGCAAGCAGAAATGGCAGCAGCTCGCCGGGTTCCTGCACGGTGAAGCTGCGCGAGGCGCCTCGCTCCGTCCTGGCCGCCTCGCCGGCGCGCTTGCCGCTGCCGTAGGAGGCCGCCTTGCTAGCCTGCCCGCCGCGCGCTTGCCGCGGCACGCCGTCCGCACGCCCATACCATGCCTCTTCGGCCTGCGCGTTCCGGTCTCGCCCGCGAGACGGCCCCGCTCCGCCTTCGTTCTTCCGTCCTCGGCCGTCCGGCGCGCCGCCGCTGCGCGTACGTCCGGCTTGCCCGCCGCCTTCGTTTCGATGCTCTTTTCGACTCATGCTCTGTTCCCTCCGGTCGTTGCCGCCCATGCGGCTGCCGCGCTTCCGTCGTCTCAAAGCCCGGCAGCGGCGGGTTTGGTGTCTTTATTCTAATGGATATCGGCCTCCGCAACAAATGGCAGCCGCAAACCTCTTCAAGTCAGCTGTAAAATAAAGGATTGACAGATAGTGGATCAGGTGTTTATAGTGTGTATAAGGATATACACACAGTATGAGCTGCGGAGGCGAGAGGATGACGGGATGGCGGGCGACGAAGGCGCTTGTTGCCTTTGAATTCAAGCGCGACCGGGCGGGCCTGGTCTTGACGGCCTTATTCGCCCTCTATGTCGGCACGATCATCAGCACGCTGGTCGATCAGTCGTTCGACGAGGCGGGAATATCCCGGTTTTTGAGCGGGATGATGGATTGGCTGTATACCTTTACGATTCCGGTGTTCGGCTGCGCGATGAATCGGACGATGTTCGCTTATTGGAGAGGGGACATCTTCACCAAGCGGATCGCCCATTGGCGCACGATGCCGATTCCCCTCGAACGAATGGCGAGCGCGCGCCTGCTGCTGGCGTTTACGGCCATGATCGCGATCGGCGCCGTGTTTTTCGTCAGCCAGTACTTGCTGGCCCCTGCGCTCCGAGACCGCTATTCGCCGGGCGAATGGACGGCTGCCGCGCTAACCTGGCTCTGCTACGGGCTCATCGTGAACGCGGCTTATCTCTACATGGAGACCGGCTTTAACGGCAAACTCTACGTCAAGGCCTATATGGGCATCTGCGTATCCCTGGGCCTAATCGCTTCGGCGGCAGCCTGGAGGCACATCAGCCTCTTCGGCGAGGTGCTGCGGACAGCGACGGACCATTTAGTGCTCATGCCGCTGGGCGCGGCCTTAATCGCGGCAGTGACACTGTATGCGGTACGGCGGGCGATCATCCGGCGGATGCAGAGCAGAAGCTATATCTTTTAAACGAAGCGGGCGGAAATGAGGCGAGGCTGTATTGTGGATCCCCGTTCATATTGACGAGACTCGGCCCGAGCCCCTGTATCATCAGGTGGAAGTCCAGCTGCGAAGCCTCATCCTCAGCGGCAGGCTGGCGGAAGGCACGCTGCTGCCGTCCATCAGGGAGTTCGCCGCCGATCTGAGATGCAGCGCCATCACGGTGCGAAGAGTGTATCAGGACTTGGAAAACGAAGGGCTGCTGCGCACGCGGCAGGGGACGGGCACATTTGTCGCGGGCATCGACCAGTCGGCGCGCGACGGATACCGGCTGGAGCGAGTCGTGGAAGCGTTCGAACGCGCGGTAGAGACCGGGCTGCAGCTAGAGTGCACCCGGGAAGAGATGGAGCGCATCTGGCAGGAGGCTTATGAGCGCAAGCTCGCCGAAACCAAAGCCGAAGCGGAAAAGGGGGAAGGCTCATGAGCGGCCGAAACGAAAGTCTGAGAAAAACGGCGGAATGGTCCGCGACGGTCGGTCGTCATCCGGAGCTGCGGGATGTCCCGGATCGCGTACCCGATGCCGAAGAGGCGGCTGTCACGCTGAGGGGCGTCTCCGTTCGCCGCGAGAGCTTCACGTTGGGTCCGCTCGACCTGTCGATCCCCGCGGGCATGGTCACGGCCATCGTCGGATCCAACGGCTCCGGCAAAAGTACGCTGATGCGGCTGCTGCTGCGAATGGAGCCGTTCGAGGGCGAAGCCGCGGTGCTCGGACAGCAGCTGACGCCGGCCAGCGATATCCCGCTGCGCGAGCGGATCGGGTTCGTATCCGAACTGCCGCATGCCTACGAGAACGGATTGACTGCCGACGAGAAGGCCCGATTCGCCTCGCTCTGGTACCCGGGATGGAGCTGGGACCGCTATGAGAGGCTGATGCACAGCCTGGAAGCAGACCGCACGAAAAAGCTCGGCAAGCTGTCCAAGGGTATGCGGCGCAAAGCCGAACTCGCGGTCGCGATGTCGCACGACCCGGAGCTGCTGCTGCTCGACGAGCCTTCATCGGGCCTCGATCCTTCCGCGTGGAAGACGCTGCTCGAAGAGCTGACGCGATTCATGGACCGGGGAGACCGGACGCTGATCTTCGCGACGCACATCACGGAGGAAGTCCGGCGGCTCGCGGATTACGTCCTGTTCATGCACCGGGGCCGCTGCCTGGGGCTGTACGAGAAGGACCGGCTATTCGAGGACTGGCGCGTATTCGCCGTCCAGCGCGCCGACGGGGCCGTCGGCAGAGACGACGCGGCGCAGCTGCTGAAGTCGGCGCCCGGCGTACAGGGTGCGCAGGCGTCGGGTCCGGGCATCTGCAAGCTCGAGTCGGACGCGCCGGAGGAGACGGAAGCCTACTGCCTGTCCGCGGGCTATCGGATTCTGTCCTCACAGCGAATGGAATTAGAAGAGATTATGGGTTGCTTAGTGCGGAAGGGAGATGCGGCGAGATGAATCCGCTGGTAATCGAGAAGGTATTCAAGCAATACGGGGAAAAGACGGCCGTGAACGGCCTCAGCTTCGAAGTCGCGCAGGGAGAAATCTACGGCCTGCTCGGCGCGAACGGCGCGGGCAAGACGACGACGATGCGCATGGTGCTCGGGCTTATTCTCCCGGACGCAGGCAGCATCCGCTACCGGGGCAAGCCTTACAGCACGGAGCAGCTCTCGATGATGGGCTATCTGCCGGAGGAGCGCGGCATGTACCCTAAGGTGAAGGTCAGCGACCAGATTCTGTATCTGGCCCAGCTGAGGGGCATGTCCCGCAGAGACGCAGACGCCAATCTGAAGCGGTGGCTCGAGCGATTCCAGGTGCCTGAGTATTACAACAAGAAGGTCGAGGAGCTCTCCAAGGGCAACCAGCAGAAAATCCAGTTCATCGCAGCCGTCATCCACAAGCCGAGCATCCTCATCATGGACGAAGCGTTCAGCGGCCTCGATCCGGTCAACGTCGAGCTGCTCAAGTCGACGGTCAAGGAGCTGCGCGACGACGGGGCGAGCATCGTCTTCTCGACGCACCGGATGGAGCATGTCGAGGAGCTGTGCCGCAACATCACGATTATGCACAAGTCGAATCCGGTGCTGCAGGGGCCGATCCGCGACATCAAGAGCCGTTTCCCGCGGGAAAAGGTCGTACTCGGAACTGAGCGCGACATTCCGGGTCTCGAGCGCATATCCGGCGTCGTGTCGGCGAACCGCACGGAGCGGGGCTACGACCTGCTCGTCTCGCGCAAGGAAGCCGCTCAGGATATCTTGAAGCACGCGATGGCGCAAGGTCCGGTCGAACGGTTCGAGCTGCTGGAGCCGACCTTGAACGAAATCTTCATTAAAACGGTAGGTGAGAGCCATGAATAGCATGCGGACGGTCATTGCTTTTACGATGCGGAACAAGCTGCGCAGCAAATCCTTCATTATCACGACGATCATCCTCGGCATTCTGCTCGTCGTCGGTGCGAACGTGCCGTACTTCATCGACAAGCTCACGGGACCTGGTTCTGCCGCCAAGGTCGGCTACATTGCCAGCGAACAAGGCGAGATCATCAAGGGGCTGGAGCAGCAGTTCGGCCAAGCGGAGGAGCAAAAGGTCCAACTCGTTCCCGTCGAAGCGACCGGCAGCGACGCCGACAAGGCCGCCGCGCTGCAGCAGGCGATCGAAGACGGCAAGATCAAAGGCTATCTTACCTTTACCGAAAATAAAGAAGTCGGCTTCCCGGACGTCGTCTACCACTCGAAAAAGATGCTCGACACCGATACGGCCGGCGCGCTCCAAACCGGACTGCAGTTCGTCAAGACCGAGCAGGCGGTTCGTGACGCCAAGCTGACCGCTGAGCAGTTCGCGAAGCTCACGGCGCCTGTGAAGCTCGACACCGTCCAGATCGCAGACGGCAGTGCCGGCGGCAAGACCGAGGCCGAGCAGGGAACGGCCATTGGCCTCACCTACGCTATCCTGATTCTGCTGTTCATGTCCGTCATGATCACGGGCCAGCTGATCGCGACCGAGATCACGGCCGAGAAGAGCTCCCGCGTCATGGAGATCATCGTCACGAGCGTGGCGCCGCTCAAGCAGATGTTCGGCAAGGTCATCGGCACCTTCCTCGTCGGCCTTGCTCAGCTTGTCGTCCTCGTCGGCGCGGCTCTCATCAACTTGACGCTCCCCCACAACAAAGGCGCGCTCGAGAAATACGGCATCGACCTCTCCAGCGTCGATCCGAAGATGATTATTTTCGCCATCGTCATGTACCTGCTCGGCTACTTCCTGTACGCGATGCTGTTCGCCGCTATCGGCTCGCTCGTGAGCCGGACCGAAGACCTTAGCCAGACGTCCATGCCCGTTACGATGCTCTCGCTCGCCGGTTTCTATATCGCCATCTACGGCCTGACGAATCCCGAGAGCTCGTTCATCACCGTGTGCTCGTTCATTCCGTTTTTCTCGCCGTTTATCTTGTTCCTCCGCATCGGTCTCGCCGATCCCGCCTGGTGGGAGATCGTGCTGTCGGTCGGCATCCTGATCGCCTCGGTGCTCGTTATCGGCTGGCTGGCGGCCAAGATCTACCGCGTTGGCGTCCTCATGTACGGCAAGAAGCCTTCGTTCAAGGAAGTATTCAAGGCGATGAAGGCGTACAAGGTGTAAAACAATAGCATGGATGGAGGGGTTGCCTTAGGCAGCCCCTTTTTGACGTACCGGATCGCCGGCATAAAATCACAGTGTTATATCTTGACGCTAGTCAGAAATATACGGCATACTTATTTGTGGCAAATAATAGTAAATTAATTTATATACCAACCGGAATGTATATGAATGAATGTGTGCAAGAAGGAGAGACCGATGTGCAAAAAAACAAGTTTCAGTTAAAAAGAGAAGCGACATATCGGATGCTGGTCGAAGCTGGCTGGCATTGCTTTGCGGAGAAAGGATTTGCGTCTACGACGTTAGCGGACATCGTAGCGCGGACCGGGCATACGAAAGGGGCGTTTTACGGCCACTTCCAGAGCAAAGAGGAGCTGTTCATGCACGTGCTGGACCTCCAGATCGAGATAACGGAGGGCTGGTGGGATATCCCAAGGGATTATAGCCCGTCGGACTGCACGCTTGAGGAAGTGATCGGATTCACGCTCGTGCGTCTTGGCGAGCTGATGAAGGGGATCGACAATTGGATCGTGACGCTCGTCGATTTTTATCAGCAGACCAAACGGGACGAAGCGATGCAGCAGCTGCTTAAAGAAAAATATCGCCGATGGATCGCCGGGATCGAACGTTTGATCGTCACGCTGCAGGACAAAGGGTGGATCGCGATGGATAAGGATCCGCGCCCGATTGCGATGCAAGTGATCGCTTTTAACGAAGGGTATACGATTTTTTCGGCTTTGTTCGGCGGCACGGACCCGCAGGTCTTGATTCAAGGGCTGGTGAAGCTGATGCGGTAGACGGAGCGATCGCGGCCGTTCGGTTCGTTATTCACCATATAAAGGAGTTATGAGAATGAAGCGCAAAGCGATCGCAATCATGCTAATCTTCTTGATGGCTTCGGCTGTCCTATCCAATGCGGCGGGGACGCTTCGGCATGCTTTTGCCGCCGACGTCGTCTGGACGCCGATTAACAATGCGACGGAATTATCTCAAATGAGATCCGCACCGGCTGGTCATTACAGGTTAATGCAAGATATCGACCTGACCGGGTATGACTACGGAGACGGCGGGGGTTGGAAACCGATCGGCGGCAACGGAAGCGAATTTAAGGGAAGCTTTGACGGCAACGGTTTTGTCATCCGAAATATGACGATCAATCGGCCTAACGATAATAATGTGGGATTATTCGGCGCTGTACAGAATGCAACGATTACCAATGTGCATGTAACGAACGTCAATGTGAAAGGTCAAATGTATGTGGGCGGAATAGCGGGCTTCTTGGACCTTTCCACGATTAGCCGTTCCTCTGTTCAAGGCCTAGTGTCGGGCGCTGTTGATGTCGGCGGTCTTGTCGGCTATAACAGCCTATCTAACATTTCCGACAGTTATGCTGCCGGGCATGTCGCTGCGAAAGCGGGGGCAGTCGATAGTATCGGCGGATTGGTCGGCTACGGTACCGCCGGCGGCGGCGGCGGCGCTATCGCGCGGTCTTATTCGACCGCGATCGTCGATGCGGGCACGAATGCCGGCGGACTGGTCGGGCGTGTGGACGGTCCTGTATCGGACGCATCCTCCTTCTGGGACATGGAGACAAGCGGACAGTCTGCGTCCAGGAAGGGCGTGGGCCAATCGACTGCACAGATGCTGCAAAAGTCGACGTACTCGGGCTGGGACTTCACCGGCAACGGTACGGATGACCCAGTCTGGGGCATGGTGGAAGGCGCCACCTATCCGCTCCATTACAGCGATTATAAGAAAGTAGCGCTTGCCTCGCTGAACGTAACGGATGCAGGTGGCGTTGCGCAGGAGCTGGATCGCGTTTTTTCCGGCAACTCCGGCGCTTATAGCGTTCGGGTGGGAAGCGAGACGGATCAGGTGAAAGTGTCGGGAACGCCGCTCACCGCGGGTTCAATCGTCTCGGTCGAAGGGGGGACGGGCTCGGAGACCCTTGATCTGAATCCCGGCGAAAATGTGTTCGAGATCAAAGTTAGCGACGCTGACGATCCGGCCGCGCTGAATGCCGTCTACAAGCTGACCGTCAACCGGGAAGACGGAAGCGCGAAATATCCGCATCGGATCACGACCGCTGATCAGTTGTCAAAAATCGGCGATTCGTCCGTTGGTTACGGGCTGGACGACAGTTATGAACTCGAAGCGGATCTTGATCTGTCCGCATTCTCCGCGGCCGCGGGCTGGGCGCCTATCGGCAGTCGGACGTCGCCGTTTGAAGGCGTATTCGAAGGGGACGGCCATACGATTGCGAACGTAAGCATTAATCGCCCGGCATCCGACGATCAGGGTTTGTTCGGCGTCACGTCCGGGGCGAGCATCTCCCATGTCTCGATCGTGAATGCGGACATTGCCGGCGCCGACGAGGTCGGCGGGTTAATCGGCCGCGCAAAGAATACGGTCGTATCCGGCGTATCTGTCCAGGGTGCGATCTCCGGCTCGAGCGATGTCGGCGGCTTGATCGGTTCAGCGGATGCCTCGTTCTCTATGAATGAATCGTATGCCGCGGCCACGGTGCAAGCGCTTAGCGGCGGCGGGGGGCTGGTCGGTTCAGGAGCGGCAGCCGGATCGGTTACGCATGCCTTCTGGGACAGCGAGCAAAGCGGGCAAGCTTCCTCGGCAGGCGGCGGTACGCCGCAAAGCACGGCGGACATGATGAAGCAAGCTACCTATACCGGCTATCCTGGCTCGGTGTGGGCGTTCGGCAGCGGAAAAAGGTGGGGCATCGTCGAAGGAACGACTTATCCGATGCCGTATGCCAGCCTTCAAGGCGTGAGCCCGGCTGCAATCGCGGTCGTTGCACCCGGCACGACGCTGCTGATTACGCCTTCTTTTAATGCCTCTGCAGGCATTTACTCGGTTGCGCTGGCGGCGCCGGTTCCTCAAGCGGTATTCGCGGTGACGCCGGCAGCGGGACAGACCGTCTCCATTAACAGCATTAACGGCAATACGCGCGGGGTGGATCTGAAGTTGGGCGACAACCCGGTTGAGATCGTCGTGACGGGCAGCAACGGGCAAGTTGGCGTGTACCGGTTCGGGCTTGCCGTGCCGTCGCCTTCGGCGGCCGTTACATCCGTTCCGCCGGGCGACATTTACGGCATAGGCGACGAGCTGAATTTTGTGGTCGCCTACGATTTTTCCGTTGACGTCGATTCCGCCGCGCCGCCGAAGCTGCCGTTCGAGTTGGATAGCAGCGTAAGCAAGTCTGCTTCCTATAAGGGCATGTCGGGCAGCGATCCTCGCACGCTGCAGTTTCGCTATACCGTTCAGGAAGGCGACCGCGCTGCAGCCGGTATCCGGCTGGGTGCCGCGCTTGACGCAGCGTCGTCTTCCGTTACCGCAATCGGCAGTCCCGTATCCTTGGATCTGGCGAGTCCGCTACCCGATACGAGCGGCATCGTCATCGACGGAGATCTCCCCGAGATCGAGCTGACGCCTTCGACCACAGCGCCGGTTAAGGGTGCGGTGACGGTCACGGTGGATACGAACGGTACGGGTACGAACATAGCCGGGGTCAAATGGGCGGCCGGGAACCGAAGCATAGCCTATTTTGGCGGAGCGGGCGCCGCTTTAACAGGCGGAACGTTCGAGGCTGCGGATAACGGTACGTACACGGTCTACGCGATAGACGAAGCAGGCAACGAACAGATCGGAACAATCGACGTGACGAATATCGTCTCGGCGAAGCCGACCGTACTGTTGGACTACAGCCCCAAAACGGCGGTTCGCGCAGGCGTGGAAGTGTCGGTGACGACATCGGTATACAACGAGGGAGCAGGCAACAAGATTGAGCGTTTAAGATGGGCGGCGGGCTCGCTGGATGCAGCGGACTTCGGCTCCCCGGACATCGGTACCGACGTGCCGTCCTCGGGCTCGTTCCACGTAAGCGCGAACGGTACTTATACCGTCTATGCGGTCGATACGGCCGGCAACGCGCAGATCGCGGAGATTGCGATCGCGAATATCGTGAACCAGGCGCCAAACATAACGCTGGATTATACGCCTAAGACAGCTGCCGCGGACGGAGTCGACATCACGGTGTCGGCAGTCGTAGCAGACGATGCGGCGGGCAACAAAATAGAAGTGTTGAAGTGGGCGGCGGGCTCGCTGGATGCAGCGGACTTCGGCTCCCCGGACATCGGTACCGACGTGCCGTCCTCGGGCTCGTTCCACGTGAGCGCGAACGGTACTTATACCGTCTATGCGGTCGATACGGCCGGCAACGCGCAGGTCGCAGAGATTGCGATCGCGAACATCGTGAGCGAGGCGCCTGTCATTACGCTGGATTACACGCCAAAGACAGCTACACCGGACGGGGTAGACATTACGGTGTCGGCAGTCGCAGCAAACGACGCAGCGGGCAACAAAATAGAAGCGTTGAAGTGGGCAGCGGGCTCGCTAAGCGTGAAGGACTTCGGCGACCCGGACGTCGGAACCGTCGTGCCGTCCAAGGGCTCGTTCCATGTGAGCGCGAACGGCATTTACACTGTATTCGCAGCGGATTCGGCAGGAAACAAAAAGGTCCAAACGATCGGCATCGACAACATTATCGATCCTCCGGCGCCGCCCGCTTCTTCACCGAATCCTATTTTAAATCAGGCGTCCTTTTATCTCGTGCCGGGACGCGAGTATACGTTATCGATTGATGGGCTAGAGCTGTTCGTACCTGCGGACGCGATCAAGCAAGCGACCAACATCACGCTTAAAAAAGTGACGGAGGAAGCCAGGCGCTTGATTCAACCCGGTCAGTTGATCCTAACCGACGTCTACGAATTGCTGAAGGACACGCCGGGCAAGTTCAACGTCCCGGTTCGCCTGCGACTGAATGTAAAGAACCATTCCTGGCCCGACGATCAACATCCCGTATTAGTTTACTATGATGAGACCCAGGCAAAATGGACGGCCATCGGAAATACGCTTTCCGGAAGCACGTTGGCGGGCGAGACCGATCACTTCACCAAGTTTGCCGTGATGTCCATCGCCGACGAACCGGCCTCCGAGCAGCCGATTCCGGTGCCGACCGACATCGCCGGGCACTGGGCAGAGAAGGAGATATCCGATGCCGTCTCTAAAGGAATCATAACGGGATATCCCGACGGAACGTTCCGACCAAACCTTCCGGTCACGCGTGCCGAATTCGCATTGCTGCTGAATCGCGTATTGGCGCTGCCGGGAGGCAATTCTTCGAGCTTCGAGGATCAGGGCGATATTCCGGCATGGGCAAGCGATGCCGTGGCTGCAGTCGCAGCAGCCGGCATCGTCAGCGGATACCCGGACCATAGCTTCCGCCCGGGCGCTCGCTTGAGCCGAGTCGAGACGGCCGCGCTGATCGCAAGAGCCGCACGATTGCCTGCAACGAATATGAAGCGGACTTCATTCGCCGATGATGCTGCGATCGCCGAATGGGCGCTGCCATATATCAATTCGGCATACGAAGTCGGGCTTGTACAAGGTCAGAGCCTTAACAGATTCAATCCGCTGGCTCCAATCACGAGAGCCGAAGCGGTCGTGCTGCTCTCGCGGCTGGCATCGCTGCAATAAGGATCTTCGCAAACGCAAGAGGACTGTCCCCGTCATTCGAGATGACAGGGAACAGTCCTCTATTCGTCGGGGCCGAAGCTGCACAAGCGATCTATGTATGCTTCGATTTATTGCCGACAGTTGCCCTGCTTCGCTCATCCTCGCGATTCGCCCATATAGTTTTTTAATGCTTGCGCCATGCGTCCGCCCAGCCGCCGAAGCGAATCGGTCGTATACTGCCCGTCGACGAGACCGAAGTAAGGGATCTCGATCGAAAACGCCATCGGCACGTTTTCCTGAATCATAAACGAAGAGCAGGTGGGATACGGCTGGTTCCAATCGTCGCCCATCTCGATATTGTTGATCGGATCGTAAGGAATGTCCAGGTTATCGTCCAATCCCTGCGACAGCTTGTTCAGCGCTTGCCCGAATCGCTCGATTCGGCCGCTCGATGTAATCCCGGTTATGGTCGTGCGGGGCTCTGCCCTTGCCTTGATCTCCGTTTTCGACGCCGTCGATGTCGACGAAGGGAACGTAATGGATGCAATAATGGTCGAGAAGCCCGGATGCCAAATGATCTTCAATGAAATAAGCCAACAAACCCTCCAATACGTAGTTCACCGTAGATTCGCACGCATGGTGACGGCTGCAGAAGAAAAGATGCTCCGGCGCATTTTCGTTGCCGACGATGAGAAGCGGCACTTCGGTCCCTTTTTCGGTTAGGCAAAGGGTGTCGCGGCGAATGGTAGAGCGTTCCTTGATCCGGTCGTAAAATCTCTCAAAGTGTTGTAACTGGTAAGGCAGCGAAAAGGCGAAGTAAACCTCGTGGCGATCGGCGGCGAATCGGTTAATGAAAGACTTGGCGCTGATGACGCTCTGCGCGCCGAGCCACGCCCAATGGACGCCGTCCAGGCTGTATGCCGGCCCCCAAGGTCCAACTACTTCGCCGTTCGTGAATTCGAAGACGATCTCCCTCTCTTCGTCGCAGCGGGTGCAGAAGTTCCAGTAAAACCACCAATAGGCCGAATCCCGGATCTCCTGCTCCAGCCTCACAGTTTCGTCCAAGGAAACGACTTTGATATTGCCGCCTGCATAGTCCGAACGAATTTGGATCACGCGTAACCCTCCCAAAAGACCGTCAATCTGCGGCACAGGATAACTATTGATAGCGTTTTCTCCATGCTGCCTCTCAGTATATCGCCTGGGAATCAGGCGTTACATAGCATCGTTTTTGTTTTGATACCTCTATTTGAGGTATCCGTTTGCCATACAAAATGAAGGTATCAAATCAAAAATAGCGCTATTTTGTCGGAGGAAGCGCGATGATATATTGGGGTGGAAATGAAAGAAAACGCTGTCAATCCAGGGGTAGAAGGTGGACGGCGATGGAGGCAAGGGAATTGACAGAGGACACGAGCACCGTAAATCGAAGGCAATCGGAGCGCGTCATACGTAAAGCGCACCAGGCGGAAAATACCCGCAATACTCGCAAGGAAAGCTACGATGTCGTCGTTTGCGGCGGCGGTTTGGCGGGATTCTGCGCGGCGGTGGCGGCAGCCAGACATGGCGCGCGGACTTGTCTCGTCCATGATCGGCCCGTCTTCGGAGGCAACAGCTCGTCCGAGGTTCGGGTGACGCCGCACGGCGCGGCCGCCTTCCACGTGTATGCGAAGGAGACAGGCATTATCTCGGAGCTGCTGATCGAGGAGCGCGCCCGCAACCACGAGGTCATCTTCGAAAACGGATGGACGAACAGCGTTTGGGATATGGCGATGTACGATCTGGCGGTGCGCACGCCGAATCTGACCTTTTACCTGAATACGTCGATCGTCGAGGTTCGCAAAAGCGCGGAGCGGCGTATTGAAGCGGTCATCGGGGTTGTAGCGAATGCGGAGACGACGCTGGAGTTGGCCGGCGAAATCTTCATCGATTGCACGGGCGACGGGATCGTGGCGGATCTGGCCGGCTGCGAATGGCATATGGGCTCTGAAGGCCGGGACGAATACGACGAGCCGCATGCGCCGCTTCAGGCGAGCGGGGACGTGATGGGCTCGTCGCTGCTGTTCAAGACGGTGAGCACCGGCGCGCCTGCGCCGTTCGAGGCGCCGGAATGGGCCGCGAAGCTGGACAATCCGGACTTTTTTTATAAGGAAGGAAGAAGGCCGAACGACGTGCGCGGCGGCTACTGGTGGATCGAGATCGGCGTGCCGTGGCATACAATTCACGAGAACGAGGACATCCGGCATCAATTGACGCGGTACGTGCTGGGCGTCTGGGACTGGATCAAGAACAAGGACCCCAAAACGAAGGATCTGGCCGCGAATCACGCGATCGACTGGATCGGGCAGGTGCCGGGCAAACGCGAGAGCCGGAGAATTCAAGGCCTCTACTTGATGACCGAGCACGATCCGCTGAACAGAACCGTATTCGAGGACGAGATCGCTTACGGCGGTTGGTTTCTGGACCTGCATACCCCGGGCGGCCTGCTGGCGCCGACGAGCGAGCATGCGAGCGCCGAAGGCTACAACGAGACCAGCTCGTACATGGTCAAGAGCTATTGCGGCCCTTACGGCATTCCGCTCCGTTCGTCGATCGCACGGGACGTCGACAACCTGATGATGGCCGGGCGCAACGTCAGCGTCACGCACGCCGCGCTCGGTACGGTGCGGGTCATGGGCACGACCGCGATCGTCGGGCAAGCCGTCGGCACGTCGGCCGCCATAGCGCTGAAGCGCGGCATCGCGCTTAAGGACGTGCCGAGCCAAGCGATTCGGGAGGTGCAGCAGACGCTGCTCCGCGACGGCTGCTTCCTGCCAAACGCGACGAACGAGGATGAGCTGGATCTGGCGCGTACGGCTCGGGTGACTGCCAGCAGCGAAGCGGCTTGCGCCGGCATGGACGCGGAGCGGGACGACAAGCGGCGGTTCTCTGAGACCGAGATCTTGCGCGAGCGCAAGGGCCAATGGATCGCGATCGCGGAAGAGACGCTCGATCGTGTGGCAGTATGCCTGTCCAACTTGTCGGACGTCGAGCAAACGGTGGAGGCGCGGATTCTGCCCGTTGACCATATCTGGGATTACCGCACGGAGGAGCTTGCGCCGCTCGCGACCGCGCTGCTGACCATCAAGCCCGGCGCGGCTTTCGAGTGGATCGAGTGGGACGTTCGCTTGACGAAGGCTGCGGGACTTGAGCCCGGCAAGTATGTGCGTCTTGATCTGCTGGCCAATGCGAACCTGCAATGGCATGTCGCATCGGGCGTCGTACCGGCGCATACCTGCGCGTACGAGATGGGACATGGCAAGATGCGCAGGGACTGGAACGGTCCGACGCGCAGCTATCGCGTTGATCCGCCGCAGCGCAGCTTCGGTCCCGAACAAGCAGTGAGCGGGGTGGCGCGACCCAACCGGTTTACGAATCTGTGGCGTTCGGACCCGGAAGCGGCGCTGCCCCAATGGATCGAGCTGGCCTGGGAGCAGCAGAGGACGATCGGGGACGTGGAACTGACGTTTCCCGGTCATCTGCTCTGGGAATATCATGGCTACTCGCCGTTCTATAAAGATCCGCAGTGTGCGAAAGATTACCGGATCGAAGCATGGGAAGGCGGGACGTGGAGGCAGATTGCGGCCGTTCGTGGCAACTATCAGCGGCACTGCCGGCACCGCTTGGAGCAGCCGGTCACGACCGCCAAGCTGCGCGTCGTGATCGAAGCGACCAACGGGGACCCCTCCGCGGCCATCTACGAGATTCGCTGTTATGCGCCGCAGGCCGAGTAATTAATACGCAAAATAGGATGAAGCAGGGGCATCCCCCGCATCATCCTATTTGCGTGTTGTGGTATATGATGCTCGCTGGAGCAGACCTCGCCACCAACCGGCAAAGAGGCGCTGTACAACGCCACATGGCGTGATTGTGCCGCCAAGGGAGGCGAAGAGGCGCTGTACGGTGTCACATCATGCGACCGCGCTGCCAAGGAAGTTGAAGAGGCGCCGTACAGCGTCACATGGCGTGACCGCGCCGGCAACGGAGGCGAAGAAGTCTCATATAGAACTACATGGCGGGACCGTGCCGGCAACCGAGGCGAAGAAGTCTCATATAGAACTACATGGCGGGACCACGCCGACAACCGAGGCGAAGAAGTCCCATATAGAACTACATGGCGGGACAGCGGCCCCAACCGAGGCGAAGTCGTCGCTTACCTGGAACGCCGATACTCCTTCGGGGACATGCCGAAGTAGTTTTTGAACGCGCGGGAGAAGTGGTACAGATTGCCGTAGCCGACCCGGTCGGACACTTCGTTGATGCGCAGGGTGGGATCCTGCAGCAGCTTGCGCGCCTCTTCCATGCGAACTTTGATCAGATAGGCGGTGAAGGTCAATCCGGTCCGCTCCTTGAACAGCCTGCTGAAGTAGGAGTAGTTCATGGATACGCGGTTCGCCATCTCGGCCAGCTGAATGTCGCGATTGAAGTGCTCCCGCACGTAGGACTCCGCGAAGGTGACCACCGTTTCCTCCGGTTCGGCATGCACGCCGGCGGATTGCTTGGCCGAACTGGCATAGTCTTTCAGATACTGGCGTAGATCGCTTAGTGTGTGAAAGGAGGCGAGCGTACGGACGGGCTCGCTCCGCTCGAGCGGATGATGTTCGCTTAGGCGCCGCCGAATCTCGGCGAGCAGCAGGCCGTAGACGGCTTCGATTTGTTCGAGCGAAGCGGCCCCGATCAGGCTGTCGGGCAGCCAGCGGTCGATCCAGAGGGCGATCCGTTCCAACTGCAGCGTATCGACGGCGAGGCGCAGCTCTTCAATATCCTTGCGAGCGGGCGCTAACTCCTCGCGGACGCCGGCGGACAGTTCGGGCTGCCACCTTAACACCTCGCAGGGCTCCCGCAAAATCCGGTAAGACATCGCGCGCCTGGCATGCGCATAAAGCGAGCGCAAATCGGCAGGCGACCCAGGTTCGCTTACGTAGGCGGCTGCCCGCTCCGCTCCCATCTCTCGAAGGTGCACAACGGCAGCTTCGAGCAGCGAGGTCGTACTATCAGTCATATCGACAGCCGTACGATCAGCCGAAACGTCCCTCGCAAAGTTAACGACCGCGCAGACCTGTCCGCTTCCGTCGTGGAAAACGATCAGCTTGAGCCGGTCGGCCCATCCGCCCGCGCGCGCCTTGCTTTCCAGAGCGGACTCCACAAGCCCCAAGTCTGTCGAGCTATAGGAAGCTTCGCCGATTTGGAACAGGGCGACAACCGCATAGGGGTAACTCAGGTACGCTTCCATCGCAGGGCTGCCCGCCGAACTGCCCGCCGAATTCCCCGCCAGACTCCCCGTACTAGTGCCATGCCCTCCGGCACCGTTCAGCAGCGCATTCATCCGCGCGGCGAGCGCCAACTGCTCCGTCTGCCGGCTTCGTTCCGCCAATTCGGACTTCCTGGCATCCTCCTCGATGGCAGCGATCGCCGCCTTGATCTGATCCGCAAGCTCGGCCGAGCCCGCCGGCTTAAGCAGGTAATCCAGCACGCCGTATTTAAAGGCTTCACGAACGTAGGCGTAATCGCCGTAGCCGCTCAGCAGTATGAATTTGGTCTTCGGCAGCTCGGCCGAGAGCCGGCGGACGACCTGCACGCCGTCGATATCGGGCATGCGCATGTCCGTAATGACGATGTGCGGCTCAAGCTCGGCGGCGGCCCGAAGCCCTTCCTCTCCGCCGCAAGCGACATGGATCCTAGATATCCCGCTCACTCCCGCGCGTTCGAGCTTGGCTTTGACCCCTTCGGCGATCAGACGCTCGTCATCGATAATTAGGATGTTATACATGGCTGTCTTCCTCTCCTGTACCGCCGGGAATCGTCACGATCGTCTCCGCGTATTCGCCTTCCAGGCTGTTCAGCCGAATGGCATAGACTTCGCCGTAGAACAGCTTCAATCTCTCGTTGATATTGCCGAGGCCGATGCTCTCGCGCGCTTGACCGTCAGCCGGCGCGTAGTCCGACGCCATGAACCGCCGGTTGAGAGACGCGAGGCGCGTCTCTTCGATGCCCGGTCCGTTGTCCTTGATCGAGATCAGGACGGACCGCTCGGACCCAAGGCTGGCCGTAAGCACGATGCGAAGCGAACCGTTCGCGGGAAAGCCGTGCTTGATGCTGTTCTCCACGATCGGCTGCAGGATGAAACGAATCATGCGAAGCGCAAGCAGCTCTCCCGGCACCTGAATATCCAGCTCGACGTCGTTGCCGTATTTGACCTTTTGCAGATTCATGTACTGCTCCAGGTAGCGGATCTCCGATTCGAGCGTCGCGAACTTCGAACGTCCGTCCATATTGTAGCGCATCATCTTCCCGAAGTCGGCCATCGCGTCCGATACCTCGAATTGCCCCGCGAGCTCCATCCTGGCGCTGAACGTATCGAGCGTATTGTAGATGAAATGAGGATTGATCTGCGACTGGAGCGCCGCCAATTGGGCGTCCTTCTGGGCCGTTTCTTTGCGGATCATGTCCTTCATCAGCGTCGTAATCTTGTTCAGCAGCAGGTTGAAACGCTCGACGATGACGCCGAATTCGTCCCGCCGCCGGATCGGGATCGGCTCGAAGCCGGATTCGATCGCCTGATCCATCTGGCGGATGCTCGTTCTCATCGTGCGCAGCGCCGTCTTCAGCACGGAGTAGAAGGCGAACAGCAGCACGATCGTCGCGGCGATGAAAATCAGGTTGCTGGCGACCTGCCAGGAATTCGCCGTACGCGGGAGCTTGACGTTCATCAGCATGGACAAGCCGACGCGGTCCAGCCGCTCGCCGACATAGAGACGGCCGCCGCGAACGGCATGGCCGCCGTCGGCCAGTTTCCGTTGAAGCGGGAGCGCGAGGTCGAGGACGCTGCCCGACGGAAAAACAAGCTTGCCCAGCGCATTCGCAATGACCACTTCTTGTCCGGCCTTCGGATTCTCCTGAAGCGTCGTTCCAAGCAGATCGCCAGGCTTCACCTCGACGAGCGTAAATCCGATGTCGACGCCCTCCAGCGACACCATCTTTTGCACGTAGCCGTACGTCCGGCCGTTCTCCGGGCTGTCGCGGACGATCCATGCCGACTTCGCTCCCGACTCGGCGAAGGGCGCATACCAAGGCTCCTGCATCGCCCGGGAGGCGCGGAAGAAGGCGCCGAACCCTTCCGGAATGCTGTCGTTTTTCATATAAACGGATATTTTCTCCGTATTGACCTTCTGGAACAGCATGGCGTAGTCGATCAACGGCGCCGCGTAGCTGAAGTACGTATCCAGCGAATCGTCTCCCGAGAAGGGGCTCCCGAGAAATTGCTGCAGGCGATCGTTATAGGTAATGGAATCGCTGAGGCTCTCGAGCAGGTCGATCTTGTTCTCAATATTAAACGTCATCTGCCCGAGCGTCGTGGAGGCGTTTGCAATGAACTGGGCCCGAAGGTAGCGCTGGGATTGATCGTACGTATAGAGCCCGAGCGCGCTGAATGGAAGCAGGATCAGCATCACGAAAGCCAGCATGACCTTGCTCTTGATGCTCATGGCATTTAGATAGCGAAGCATGGCGAACCTTCTCTCTTCCGGGATTCCTCGTCCCTCGCATAGTCCCTCGGTATTCGACAATCACCTATTCGACAATTTGCCCGCCAACCCTTCCGGTCGCGGCGCGGAACCAAAATGAAGGTATCAAATCAAAAATGGCGCTATTTTTATAAGCGCTTTCAAGAATTATAGTTAAGTCACACAAAGAGTACGCGTTCCGCAGGCGGTGCGGCAAGCCTATGCCGCAGGCCGGACGGATCCAAGGATGGGAGAGAACGTCAAGTGGAAAGAACCTTAGAGACAAGCCGGCTGGCTGTCGCTTCGGGAACGAAGGCGAGCGGCCGACGATCGAGATGGAAGAGCCAATTCGCGCTTCAAAGCATGGTATGGCCGGGTTTGCTTTTTCTCCTCGTCTTTTCGTATTTTCCGATGTACGGGATTCTGATCGCCTTCAAGAAGTACGATTTATTTCTGGGCATCATGAACTCGCCGTGGGCGGGCTTGACCTATTTCAGAGAATTCGTCACCGACCCGAACTTCTTGAACGTCCTGCGCAATACGCTCGCGATGAACCTGCTCGCGCTGCTTCTCAGCTTCCCTGCGCCGATCCTGTTCGCGCTGCTGCTCAACGAGCTGACGGCCGGCCGTTTCAAGCGATTCGTGCAAACGGTTTCGTATGTGCCGCACTTCGTATCCTGGGTTATATTCGGCGGATTGATTCTGACCGTGCTGTCGCCGACGAACGGCGTCCTTAATCTCCTGCTCGTCAAGCTGCACTTCATTAACGAACCGATCAACTTCATGGCCAAGCCCGAGCTGTTCTGGTTCATCATGGTCGGGGCGGAGATGCTCAAGGGCATCGGCTGGGGGGCCATCATCTATATCGCGGCGATCGCGGGGGTCGATCCGGAGCTTCACGAGGCCGCCAGGATCGACGGCGCCGGCCGCTTCCAGCGGATGCGTTACGTGACGGTGCCGAGCATTATGGGGACGATCGTAATCATGCTTATTTTCGCCGTCAGCGCGATTCTCAATACCGGCTTCGAGCAGATCATGGTCATGCAAAATCCGCTCAACCTCGACGTCAGCGAGACGATCGATACCTACGTATACAAAGTCGGACTTCAGCAGATGCGCTATTCTTACTCGACGGCGGTCGGATTGGCCAAATCGATCGTGGCGCTCATTCTGCTCTTCGGGGCGAATTACGTGTCGCGCAAGCTGTCCGACAACAGCCTGTTCTAGGTGACGAAGAAGGAGGATTCACGATGAACATTCGCTCGAGAGGAGACAAATGGTTCGATGCCATGAACGTCTTCATTATGCTGGCCGTCGTGGTACTGACCATCGCCCCGTTCTGGTTCGCGCTCGTGGGCTCGTTTAACCAGGGTCTCGACTATACGCGTGGAGGCGTTTATTTCTGGCCCCGCACGTTTACGTTATCGAATTACATTACGGTTTTTGCCGATAAAACGATCTATCACGCCTACTTCATTACGATCATGCGAACGGTCGCGGGCACGGCGCTGCACGTCGCGTTCACCGCGCTCGTCGCCTACGGCATGTCGCGCAAAGCGCTGGCCGGCCGCAACGTCTATATGCTCGTCATGCTGTTCACGATGTTCTTTTACGGCGGCCTGATCCCGAATTACTTGCTGTACAAGGAACTGGGGCTGCTGAATCACTTCCTCGTGTTAATTATTCCGACCCTGTTCAGCGTATGGGATATGATTATCATGATGTCGTTTTTCCGGTCGATCCCCGAACAGATCATCGAGTCCGCCAAGATCGACGGCGCCGGCGAATACCGCATCTTCCTGCAGCTCATCATGCCGCTGACCAAGCCGGTACTCGCCGCCATCGCGCTGTTCACCGGGGTGTACCACTGGAACGCCTATACGGATGCGCTGATGTTCACGACGAAGGACGCGCTGGAACCGGTGCAGCTGTTCCTGATGCGCATCGTGACGGATTCGGGGGCGGCGTCGAAGTTCGGCGCGCAGGCCGCTAGCGTCATGCCGGAAGAAGCGAAGCAGATCAGTCCGGAGACGCTGAAGCTCGCCATGATGCTCGCGACGACGGCGCCGATTCTGATCATCTATCCGTTCCTTCAGAAGTACTTCGTCAAAGGCGTGCTGATCGGTTCCGTCAAAGGTTGATCTTCGCGCCGGGCGGCACGTACGGGCCGCCCGGCGCGAATTACAACATATAGCAAGCTTTGCAAGTCTACATTTACAAGTCGTATGGGGAGGCACAACAACATGCAACGCAGCAAAACATGGATCGGCGCCGCGACGGCAGTCGTTCTGCTCGGGGGACTGCTCGCGGGCTGCTCGTCCGGCAGCAAGAACGGGAACAACGCGCAAGCTTCGCAATCGGCCGCGCCGACTGCAAGCGCATCGGCTTCGGCCTCGGCATCGCCGACCGCGTCGGCGGACGACAAGACGCCGATCAAGATCACCTGGTTCGTCGATCAGGACTACTACAAGAAAAATTGGGATCCGGTCAACAACCTGCTCGACAAAATGATTACCGACGACACCGGCATCTCGATCGACTTCTCCTCGGGTACGCCCGAGAAGCTCAGCGCGCTCATCGCTTCCGGCGATATTCCGGACGTCGTCACGGTCGATAAAGGGAATCCGCAGCGCGGCATTCTGGAGAAGTCTGGCCTTGTATCGCCGCTCGACGAGCTGATTCAGAAGTACGACCCGGACTTTGACGTGCCGAAGTCGATGCAGGACTGGTTCCGCAATGCGGACGGCCACTTCTACGGCTACGCCAGCTTCTTCTGGGCGAAGGAGAAGTTCAAGGAAGGCGACAGCATCCGCAGCAATCAAGGCTTGTACGCGCGCAAAGACATCATGGATCAGCTCGGCATCAAGCCGGAGGACTTCAATACGAAGGAAGGCATGGTCGCCGCTCTTCGCAAGGTCAAGGACGCGAAAGTCCAATATAACGGCTTTACGGTAACGCCGGCCTACTTCGAGAGCTGGGTCATCGGCGGCTTCTTCGGCGCGCCGCGCGAAGACGCATCGGGCAACCTGGTCGACCGCGAACGCACGCCGGAGATGCTGGAAGCCTACAAGTTCCTGAATCAGCTGTATAAGGAAGGTTTGATGCCGGAAGACAGCCAGACGCTCGACCAGGATCAGCTCAAGGAGAAGATCGCGAACGGCTCCGTCTTCGCGATCACGAACAAAAATCTCGATTGGAGCGCACTCTATCAGAAGGATCCCAAGGCGCTCTTCGTTCACGTCGGACCGGTCGTCGGCGACGCAGGCAACAAGCCGTACGTCGATCCCGTCTACGCGTCGGGCTGGACGCTCTCGATGATCAACAGCAAGACCAAATACCCGGATCGCATAATCAAGCTGTTCCATTACTTGTCCACGGACGAGATGAGCCTGAACGTAAACTACGGGCCGAAGGGCGCGGCGTGGGACTTTGACCAGAACGGCAAGGTGAAGCTGAGCGACGAATTCAACGCGCTGAACGCCGAGGATCCGAACAAAGCCAAAAACAAATACGGCAACGGCACGCTTCAATGGCTGATCAACTGGACGCCGATCCAGCGCACTGCGCCGACGCCAGTCACCGCCGACGCGATCGCCAAGGATGAGAACGCGTTGTTCTTCGCGAAGCTGACGTACGACATGCTGCCGTTCGAATCGATCACGCCGCTCGGCGGCACCGATGAAGGCGGCATCAACGCCAAGATCGAGGAGAACCGCAAGAAATGGCGGGCCAAGATGATCCTTGCCAAGTCGCCGGCCGACGTGGAGAAGTATTTTAACGACGAGGTCGACACGGAAGCGAAGCTTGGCTATCAGAAGCTCTACGATTACCAGAACAAGCAATTCCAGGACGCGAAGAAGGCGCTCGGCTTGCAATTCGCTTGGCCTGCGAATCAGAAGTAATAGAGCGAGGAAATAGAGACAGCATACGCGGGCGCTGGCAATGGCGTCCGCGTATCCATATGCGCGGGAGAACCAACTGGAAACATAAAGTGTACAGGAGGTTTGAATGATGAGTAAAGGGATGAATTTGAAGGTTTCGATTACCTTGGTTAGTGCTTTGCTCTTGCAAATATCAGGGGTTGCAGGTATGGCAAACTCTATCGCAAATGCAGCTCCCATAGTCGCTGACAGCACATGGAAAGCGATTGATACGACATTGGCGGTAGCTCCTGGAAGCGCGATGGACTTGTCCTATATGAATGAAGCCCCTGCTGGAGCGAAAGGCTTCGTAAAGATTGATGCGGATGGCGATTATTATTTTACGGATGAGCCCAATAAGAAAGTAAAGTTCTTTGGTACCAATCTTAACGGCAGCTATGGTACGGACCCAACCCGGGAAGAAATGGTAATTATCGCCGACCGGATTGCTGCTATGGGTTATAATGTGGTGCGATACCATTCCAATGATGATAATGTTCCCTGGGCAGTAGGACTTATGGTGAAACCTACTTCCACTACGGTTACATTAGATCCGGTCAAACTGGATAATTTTGAGTACTTCGTTTCTTTGCTGAAGGATCGAGGCATTTATATCGATCTCGACATTCTGGCTTATGCGGATTACTCTAGTGTACCAAGCTTAAGCGTCTACGGCTCATTCCCTGCCAAATATATGGCAACGCTTTTTCCAGATGGCAAAGCTATTTGGCAATCATTTGCTCAGCAGTGGCTTACTCATGTTAATCCGTACACCGGACTTGCCTTGAAGGATGATCCTATATTGATGGGGCTGTCTCCCATGAATGAAACTATTCTTTATAATGCTAATTTTTCAAACGCAAATGTAAAGGGATGGTTTCTTGCAGACTTTAATACGTTTCTGGCTGATAAAGGACATCCGGCTATCACAACATTTCCAAATATGTTTTGGGTTGCGCCTGCGAATATTCGTGATGATCTTGCTGAATACTTCACAGAAAAATCGTTATCTTCCCATAATGAAATGAAAAATTACCTTAAGGATGTAATTGGGGTGAAGGCACCCATCGGCGGAATTAACTACATTAATGATTCTTTGGCCAACTACTGGCGAACACAAACAGATGTTCATGAAACACACTTATATAATGGGCTTGTAGATGGAAGGGGAGCGACATTCTCTTATACCCCGGCGTCACATCCTCGTTACAGTATGGTGTTTGCTCCAGAATCAGCAGCTAATTATGTGCCGCAATCTGGAGGGACTTTATTTAAAAATTATATTCCTGGTCTTGCCCTTGGGCAGCTGTACCAGAAGCCTTTTGCATTAACCGAATATAATCAGGAGTTTCCGACGAAAGGCAGAGACGATCTTGGATTAATGGTGACCGCGACGGGCGCCTTCAATGGCTGGGATATGTTAAACAGGTTTCAATATGTTTCCCGTGTAAAAGAGGCTACTCAACAAAGTGCAACTTTGGGTGGTTTTACTTCATTTGATACCCTAACAGATACCTTGGTAACGATGTCCGAATATCAAAGCTCCCTTCTTTTCCGTAAAGGTCACGTCACTGCAGCCAAACCAAGATTTGTCATTGTCAGGGACAAAACATGGGTCAAAACGCATGCGGCCTCAACGGAGAATGAAGATGCAGAGATTAACCGCATGTATATTCCGCATCTGTTCAAGATGGTTACCGTGTACGCAGATAAGCCTGGAGAACCTTATGCCATCTATAAAATCACCCCCGACCTTACACCGGAGAAAATCGCAAGCGGCGATATCCCCGCCCAGAATAAGATAACCATTACGAACAGCATGACCTTCAAGCAGGTTGCGGAGACGTTTATTAATGCGATAGACGATATCAATCTGAAAAACAACATGCTCTCCAATCTAAATCAAAATAAGCTGGTTTCGGACACGGGCGAGCTTGTATTTGATCTGAATCTCAATACTTACCTGATCCATACCCCCTATGTGGTCGGAGCTGTGGGAACGCTCAATAACAACTTGTTCGAGTTGGGTCCTGTATCCGTGAAAGCAAGCGTGGATAAAGGAACGGTATCCGCAGCTTCGCTTGACGATAAACCGCTCGACAAAAGTAAGAGAATGCTGGTTATCTATACCACGGATGTAGCGGCGACAGGCGAAGATACTATTCAAGATCCTGTCGACAGCAAGAAGAGGACCTATGTTAGAGGGACATTGCCGACACTTGCCAAACTCGGGACCATGGAGTTCCGTCTGAAAACGACACTCGTGCCGGCCGCTTACAAGGCTTACAAGCTGGCGACAAACGGCGTACGGCTGCAGGAGCTTCCCGTGGTCGCAGCAGGAAACGAAGTAGTGGTTCAGCTTGATACGGATAAAGGCTACACTTTCGAGCTGGTGTACAATCCGATCTATGCGGATAGCTTTGAACAAGGCAACGCAAACGGCTGGAGTCCGGTTAACAAAGGACAATGGAGCATCGTGCAGGAGGGGGGCTCTTCCGTCTATCTGTCCAAAAAATCAGGATTTTCCGTAGCCGAAGCAACGTACGGCACGGATTATGGGATAGAAGCGGACATCAAAGAGGAAGCAGAACGGGGAGACCTCGGTCTCATTGCACGATATACGGATAGCAGCAATTATTACTCGTTTACGTACCACGCAAAACCTGGAAAAGCCCAGATCGAAAAGCGCTACAATGGTGAGAACACCGTGATTCAGTCTGTGTACGGGCTTCCAAGTATTGAAGCGGGAACCCTCTACAAGCTGAAGTTTGAAACCGTTGGCCCCTCAGTGAAAGGTTATCTAAACGGCCAATTGGTGATCAGCGCCACGGATACTGATTTTAGTGGCGGTAAAGCAGGCCTCATCACCAGCTCCAGCCGCAAAGTTTATTTCGATAATGTGCTTGTCCGCCATGACGACACAGCGGCACCTACGGCCCCGTCAAACTTGACGGCAGTGTCGAATTCTTCTTCTCAAATCGATCTCACATGGAATAAGTCTACGGATGAAACGGATGTGTCGGGGTATAAGATTTATCGCGACGGACAAGAAGTCGCCACGGTGAATGGATTGCTTCACAGCTATAAGGATACGGGCCTGATGATCGCAACGACCTATCGGTATATGGTTAGAGCGTTTGATCCGAGTGGGGGGCTTTCGGAAGCAAGCAGCGAAGTCATTGCCACGACTACCAACACCCTTATTCAAGATGATTTTGAAGATGGCAACGCGAATGGCTGGTCGGTTGATTCATTATGGGGAACCTTCTCGGTTGTTACTGATGGAAGCTCTAAGGTGTACCTTTCCGATAATGCGACCAAAGGCGGCACGAAGTCCATTACGGGACTCGCTACATGGTCCAATTACACGGTCGAGGCCAAAGGAAAGGTAGATAGCTGGAATAGTCGAATCGGTTTGGTCGCAAGGTACGTCGATTGGAGAAACTATTACGTTATGCTTTATGATTACTACTACAAAAGAGTCTCTATCGTCAGGTTTCAGGATGGGAATGAGACCATGCTTGCCTCAACAGCGATGACCACAGCACCGACAGCTGGCGTTTATCACACGTATAGCTTTGAGGTAAATGGCAGTGTATTGAAAGGTTATATAGACGGGCAGCTTCTTGTCACCGCGACGAATTCTAACTTTGCAAATGGTAAAATAGGCGTTTTTAGCCATATGCAGAAGGCCTATTTTGACGACGTGGTTGTTAGAGTTAACCCTTAAAGCTGGCACGACCGCGTCGGCTTGGTGGCGAGATATCAAAATGCCAATACCTTCAAGCTGGAAGCGAACGGCAGCTCGATTTAAGGCTATATCGACGGCGTATTGCTCGTCAGCGGGACCTCGACCGCCTTTACCTCGGGCCCGGCGGGCGTCTACTTCCACATGCAAAAGACGTACTTCGACGACTTTAACGTGCAGAAGCTTTAATCAGATTAACTTAACCTAGAATTTCATTCTGGCGCGCGTTTCGCAGGTCAGCCCTCTATCGGGCTGGCCTCTTTTTATGATGCGCGTAATAGCCGTTCATTGTCCATTAGTAATAAATCAAGCCGTCGAACCTCTTGCCGGTCGCGCCGTGAGCGGCACCTCCAAAAATCCGGAGTGCGCCGTTATGCTCGCCGAGCTGGTCAACACCGATCCGACGCTGTACAACTGCTCGCCTTCGGCATCGAGAACAAGCATTGATCCGGGATCCGGACAAGCTCCGGCATGTCGTGGAAGGCGGATTTCGGAGAAAAGCGGTCTGTTCGAGCCCGTGAATTAAAGCAGCCCGGTCGCAGGTGCACGGCTTGCGGCGGCGGGCGCTGTAAGCGAGGAATGCGCGGCTGCTGGGAGAATTGCTCCGGCACGGCATAAGCTTTACAACGAGCAAAAGGTGCAGTCCCCTGAGCGTTCCAAGGGACCGTACCTTTAGCAGTTAACGCGCCTGGCTTAGCTCAAGCCTGCCTTGGCCAATCCGAACGCTGCGTCGGCCGAGCCGGGAGCGGTTTTAAACGCTACGTTGACCCGGTTCCACGCATTGATCGCCATCACGGAGAACGTCAGGTCGGACAGCTCTTTTTCCGAAAATTGCCCGCGAACCTGGTCGTACACGTCATCCGGGACGCCATGCTCCGGCAGCTTGGTCAGAATCTCGGTCCATGCCAGCGCGGCGCGCTCGCGCGGACTAAACAGCGTCGATTCGCGCCAGATCGGCAGGTGGTAGAGGCGAAGCTCGCTCTCGCCGTTGATCTTCGCTTGCTTGACGTGCATGTCCAGGCAGAATCCGCAGCCGTTGATCTGGGAAGCCCGAATGTGAACGAGATCGAGAATTTTCAGTTCTACGGAGCTGCCATGCTCCGCATTGCTGAATTCCATCATCTTCTTGAAAAACTCGGGCGACTGCGCCATATAGTTGATTCGTTGCGTCATAGCGGCATAACCTCCTAGCGGATTTGTTTGTTACACGTGCATATGACGATTGAGCTTCCGATTTTGTGACAAGCTTCCCGCAGCCGGGCCGCGAGTCATGCGCGACGAGACGTTTTCGGAGCAAAATAATAAAAACGGCAACCCGGGCAGGGCTGCCGTTTCATACTATTTTCTGCGCGTAAAGTGATACAAATCGCCTTCCGGCTGAGGCAGATCCGGGCTCGGCTCAGCCGCCGTACATATCGGCTGGCCGCCCCCGCACGCCGACCGCCGCGCAGAAGAGCCCGCCTGCATGCGGCTGCGCCGCCAGCTCGGCCTCGCCGAGACCGACACGGGCCGTCGTGATGTACAGCCGGTCCAGCTCTTCGCCGCCGAACGTGCAGGAGGTCACCTGCGAGGCAGGCACCGGCACGGACGACAGCTTCTCCCCGGTCGCCGGGTCCCACCTGGACACCTGCCAACCGCCCCAGTGGGCGATCCACAGCATGCCCTCGGCATCGATGGTCATCCCGTCGGGAGAGCCCTCGCCCTCGGGAATCTCTATCGCGACGCGGCGATTGGCCACGGCGCCCGACGCCGTATCGCGCCGAAGGCGAACACGCGCTGCGTCGGCGTGTCGATATAGTACATCGTGCGGCCGTCCTCGGACCAGGCCAGTCCGTTCGAGATGCTGACGTCGGACACGATCGGCCTTACGGCATGCCCGGCGTCTAGGCTGTACAGCGTTCCCCGGCCGGGCTTGTCGTTCATCGACGTCGTCCCCGCCAGATAGCGCCCGGCGGAATCGCATTTGCCGTCGTTGAATCGGTTGCCGGGCAGGGAAGCTTCGGCCTCCGCGAGCTGCGTCAACGCGCCGACAGCCGGGTCGTAGCCGTAGAAGCCGTCCTGCAGCGTGAGCGCGAAGCCGCCGGAGCGCCGGGGCACGATCGAGCTGACATAGGGCGCCAGCTCGATCGCGCGATCGGTCGTCGGCTCCTCGGGGCCGTGGATATGCACGCGGTGGGACAGAATATCCACCCAGTACAGGCAGCCGTCGCGCGAGTCCCATACGGGTCCTTCGCCCAACTGCGCTTGCGCGTCGCTAACGAGCTTCACCGTTATTTTCGAATCTGCCGGCATCGTACTGAACCTCCAATTCGCGATTTAATAAACAAGCTTGCACGCGATTAACGTAACACGCGCGCCGCACCGCGCTCAAGCAGCGTCACTTGTATACATGGCTACGACCAGATTAGCTTGGGCGACGGCGCCATGCTGGTGGCCTACGGCGGCATGACGGCGGAGCAGTAGCTTAACGAATTCAAGCATGCACGAGCGCTTCGAGCGTCCGCGCATGCTTTTTTGTTTACCGGTTCGTTACCGGATGGATACAACCATTCTGCATTTTTGAAATATCCGGTTGATACATTGAATCAAATAGATCGGAGGGGATCTCTTTGAAGCAATGGAGCAAGCTCTTAGCCGTAATGACCGTCGCAGCGGCGCTCGGCGGATGCGGCGCGCTACCGGATCAATCCGCAGAAGCCGTCGATTCACCGAACGCCGTCCATTCGCCGCCGCTATCGCTCGCCGGCGCTCTCTCATCCTCGGCCGTTGACCTGCCCTCGCCGAGCGGCGCGCCAACGCACGCGGCGATTCCGACTCCGTCACCGGCCCCGACCCCGATCCCGATTTCCGACAGGCAGACGAAGCCGATCGAGGTGATATTCGCCGGCGACACGATGATGGACGGCAGCGTCAAGGAAGCGATTCGCCGGCATGGCGCCGATTATCCGTTCAGTGAGATCAAGGATGAGGTCAACCGGGCGGATTATGCCGTGCTTAATCTGGAGACTTCGGTTACGGAGGCGAAGGATAGAGATCCGAACCAGCGTTACAATTTCAAGTCGGAGGCGGGCGCGCTGGACGGGATTAAACACGCGGGCTTCGATATGGTGTCGCTCGGCAACAACCACGTGCTCGATTATAAGGAGAGAGGATTAAGAGACACGCTGAAGAACGTCGAGAAGGCCGGCTTGCGTCATGTCGGCGCGGGCTTGGACGAGGAAGCAGCGTTTCGCTTCGAGACCGTTCGTCTGAACGGCGCCACGGTCAAGATCGGCGCGGTGACGCGCTTCATGCCGACGACCGCCTGGATGGCGACGGACAAGAAGCCCGGCGTAGCCAGCGCTTACGAGCCGGAGAAGATTCTGGCGGCCATTCGCGACGCGAGCGCGGATGCGGATTACGTCCTGGTTTTCATTCATTGGGGCGTGGAAAATAAGACGGCTCCGCAGCTCTGGCAGCGCAAGCTGGCGGCGGACATGCTGGACGCGGGCGCCAGCGCGGTCGTCGGCAGCCATCCGCACGTGCTGCAGGGCTTCGAGTTCCACGAAGGCAAGCCGATCGCGTATTCCATCGGCAACTTCCTTTTTCCCGATTACGTGAAAGGGAAGAAGGCGGACACGGGCCTGCTCAAGCTTACGTTGGATAAAGGGCAAGTCGGCATTTCCTTTCATCCGCTTTCCATCCGGCACAACCGGATACTGAACCGGGATGCGGCATACGAAGCCGCGCAGCTCGAGTATCTGGAGGACCTGTCTTACGGCGTGGAACTGCACGATCAGGCGTTCCTCGACCAGGATTAGGCGCGCGGACAAAGGGGCGTAAGACCTCCGGCGGATCGGGAGAACCTCTTCTGGTCCGGCGGCGAACTCATCTTAAGGCTGTTCCGGCATGCCAGTCCTTTCCAGTAAAGTGAGAGTACCAACTCACGGAAGGGAAGCGGCGGCTATGTCAAACGATGCCATTCAAAGGACGAAGCAAGGACCGCGGTTGTTCGAGGAAGAGAGAGGACTGGTTCTGACCGGCCTTCTTGGATTTATCCTCGCGGCGGTATGCGGGGTTTGGACGTTGATCAACGGAGGAGAAGTCTCGCCGGGAGGCGACGTCTCGAAAGCGTTCTCCTTCGACGCCGCGCTGGGCATCTTCATCTTGTCGACCGCGGCGATCCTGCCGCTCTCGGCGATGGGGGCGCGAGGCAGGGCTTGGTTCCGAAGGGTGTATATCGGCCTCGCTCTGTATTCCTATGGCGCGGAGACGATTCAAAATTTCCGCGGCGTCAATCCGAGATTCGTCGAGAGCGATTCGGTCTTCGACCAGACGGTCGGGAATATCTTTACGTTCGTCGCGCTATTTCTCGTGCTGTTCTATGTGTGCCTGGGCGTACAGTTTTTCCGTTCGAGGGCCTACAAGCTTCGTCCGGCGATGGCGCTCAGCATCCGTTACGCCATGATCGCCGTTACCGTCTCGTTCGCGGCCGGCATCTGGATCTCCGTCAATCAAGGCCGGTTCACCGGTGCAGAGGGCAATATCATCTGGCTGCACGGACTTGGCTTCCATGCGCTTCAGGCCCTGCCGATCGTCGCTTGGCTTGCCGAACGGACCCAAGCGAACGCACGGGCAAAGCGCTCTCTCATTCATATCGCCGGCATCGCCTATCTGCTCGGTCTGATCGCGATCGGCTGGCAGACGCTGAACGGTGAGGCGATCCTGTCCTGGTCTGTGCTTCCGATCTCCGCGGCCGTCTGCTTCCTGATCTCGCTGGCGGCCGGAGTGGCGGCGCTGCGCCGGGCTATGGACGGGCCGCGGATGGGCGGCAGCAAGAAGCGGGCAGTCGGCCTATAGCATTTCCTATCGGCGCGCGGCCATTGCCTGTGAGCTGTTCCGCGCTACTCCGCGCCGCGCACCGCAGTCCGGTACCGCCCCGGCGACATGCCGGTCGTCTTCTTGAACAGATTCTGGAAGTACGTCTCACTCTTGTAGCCGACCTTCTCCGCGATCTCCGCCATCGGCAGCCGCGTCGACTCCAGGTACTGCTTGGCCACCTCGATGCGGTACCGGATCAGGTATTGGATCGGGCTCATTCCCGTCTCGGCCTTGAACACATGGATAAAATGGTACGCATTCGTATATGTCAGGGCCGCGAGCGTCTCCAGCGTGACATCGAACGGATAATTCTCTTCCATATAACGCCTGGCAAGGTGCACAAGCTCCTTGTTCGGGCGCTTTTTTAATTGATCCTCCGCCGAATAATGCAGCAGACGAGCGATTCGGCCCGTGAGCGCGCGGAGCAGTCCGCTCGCGACGACCGCCGATTCGGGCAGCGGGCTGCTCCATTCCTCGATCATCTCGCAGAACAGCTTCTTCACCGGCAGAAAATGCTCGCCGAGCTCCAGCAGGGCAGGCTGAGCCGACCCGGACAGATAATCGGCCGGCATGCCCTGCAGCTGCAGTCCCGTATATGCAACATAGATGGCGGCGAACTTGTCGCTGGTCGACCTTTCCTCGTGCCAGATGCCCCGGTTGTACAGAAGCAGGCTGCCCGCCTTGGCGCGGTAGAGCTTGCCGTCCACGCGGAATTCCCCTTCCCCCTCCATGATGAGGAAGATCTCTCCGTTGGTCTCATGCTGGTGAAGCGGGAAGTAGAAGGGCGATTCCTTGGCACCGTAGATGAACGCCCCGCTCAAAATCTCGGGCGTTCCGGCGATGATCGAATGCCGCATGGCGATTCTCCTCATAATCCCAATTTTCAATAGCCAAATCCCGCAACTATCCGCATTGTTCCTTGATGTGTCTCTATTGTAGATTAGAGGCGACACCTGTTTCAATAGCGCTTTCACAACGAATCCATAGATTCTAGCGGGGAGGGACGTGCACATGCCCATTCAATTCAACAAGCGGAAACTGAGCGACGAGACGTTCGAAGCCTGCTCCGTCTTCGACGTCGACGGCGACGGGGTGCTCGATATCGTGAGCGGCGGCTACTGGTACGAGGGTCCCGACTTCGTCAAAAAACACAAGATCTGCGAGCTCGCGACCTTCGCGCATTACCGGGACGATTTCTCCGACTTCCCGATGGACGTGGACGGGGACGGACGAATCGACATCGTCACCGGCTCCTGGTGGGGAGGCGCGCTCAAGTGGCGGCGCAATCCGGGGAATCCGGACGCGGAATGGGAGACGATCGAGATCGAGCCCAGCTCTCCGATCGAGACGATCCGCTACTTCGATATCGACGGCTGCGGCGTGCCCGAGATTTTCCCCAATACGCCGGAGTCGCCGCAGGCTTTCTACAAGCTGATCGTGGACGAGAATGGCAAGGGCACGGGAAAATTCCGCAGGACCGTCATCTCCGAGGGACCGAGCGGTCACGGCATGGGCTTCGCGGACATTACCGGCAACGGCCGCACGGACATCGTGCTGTCGAACGGCTGGCTGGAGCAGCCCGAGGACCCGTTTTCGGGACCGTGGACGTTTCATCCCGAGTTTTCGCTCGGCTCGGCCAGCATACCTGTCCTGGGCTACGACGTGAACGGCGACGGTCTGTGCGACCTGATCGTCGGCCAGGCGCACGACTACGGCCTGCACTGGTACGAGCAGCGCCGGGAGGAGGACGGCTCCCGCAGCTGGATCCGCCACGACATCGATACGACCGCATCGCAGTATCACGATCTGATGCTCGTCGATATCGATCTCGACGGCGAGCTGGAGCTGGTCACCGGCAAGCGCTACCTGGCGCATGACTTCGACCCCGGCTTCGACGATCCGCTCGGCCTGTACTACTTTAAGATCAACGGCGGCGCTTTCGAGAAGCATGTCATCGACTACGGCCCCGCAGGCGAGGGCTCGGGCAACGGCATCTACATGTGGATTCAGGATATCACCGGCAACGGCTACCCGGACATCGTCGCACCGGGCACGGAAGGCCTTTACTTATTCGAAAACTTGGGACCTCGGGAGTGAGCGCAATGAGCAAGCTGAAAATCGGATTCGTCGGCGTCGGCGGCATGGGGCAGATGGCGCATCTGTCCAACTACGCGGTACTTCGCGATCAGTGCGAGGTCGTGGCGCTGGCCGAAGTTCGCCCGGGACTCGCGCGCACGGTCGCGGATCGCTACGGCGTGCCGACCGTGTACGGCAGCCACCTGGAGCTGCTCCAAGGCGCCAAGGTGGACGCGATCGTGGCGCCGCAGCCGTATCGCACGCATATCAACATCATCCCCGACATTCTGAAGGCCGGCATCCCGGTGTTCACCGAGAAGCCGATCTCGCTCACCGTAGAGGCCGGCGAGGAGCTGGTCCGGCTCGCGGACGCGCACGGCACGCTGCACATGGTCGGCTACCACAAGCGATCCGACCCCGCTATGGAGTACGCGAGCAGGGTGATCGAGCAGTGGAAAGCAAGCGGCGAATTCGGCAAGCTGCAGTACATCCGCGTGACGATGCCGCCGGGCGACTGGATCGGAGGCGCGGACGCGCCGCTGAATTCGGACGAACCGTATCCGGAAGCCGCGCTTGAGCCGGGGCCCGCCTCCTTCACGGATGAGCAGACCCGCCAGCTGGATTCCTTCGTCAACTATTACATCCATCAGGTCAACGCGATCCGCTTCCTGCTCCGCGAGCCGTACAAGATCACGTTCGCCGACCGCCGCGGCGTGCTGCTGGCGGGCGAGAGCGACGGCGGCGTTACCGTGGCGCTTGAGATGGCCCCGTACAACACGTCGACCGAGTGGCACGAGAGCCTGCTCGTCTGCTTCGAGCGCGGCTTCGTCCGCATCGATCTGCCGCCCCCGCTCGCCCGCCAGCAGGCCGGCAAGGTCACGATCATGCGGGACGGCAACGGCGCGCCGTCATACGAGATCCCCGTCATGCCGAACCTGCACGCCATGCGCAAGCAGGCGATGAATTTCATCGCCGCGGTGCGGGGCGAGCGTCCGGCGCCGTGCGACTCGAAGGAAGCGCTGGAGGACCTGAAGCTGGCCGAGGATTACATCCGCTTGATGCAGCAGTACCAATAAAAGCGCGAAGGGACGGGATCGTACTATGAGAAGAGTCGCGATCATCGGAGCCGGCAGCATCGTTTTCTGCAAGACGCTTATGCTCGATATCATGGCGACGCCGGAGCTGGAGGATACCGAGTTCGTGCTGATGGCCCCCTCCACCGGCAAAACCTCGCAAGTCAAAGCCTTCGCCGACAAGGTCATCGAGAAGAACGGGCTCAAGTCGCGTGTCCTCGTGACGACCGACCGCAGGGAGGCGCTGGCCGGCGCGAGCTACGTCATCACGTCGTTTCAAGTCGGCGGCGTATCCGCCTTCGAGCTGGACTACAAGATTCCGATGAAATACGGCGTCGACCAGTGCATCGGCGATACGCTCGGCCCGGGCGGCGTGTTCCGCGCGCTGCGCAGCATCCCGGTCATTCTGGATGTGGCGCGGGATATGGAGGAGCTGTGCCCGAACGCGACGCTCCTGAACTACGTGAACCCGATGGCCATGATCTGCTGGGCGCTGGGCGAGACCAACATCCAGTATGTCGGCCTGTGCCACGGCGTGCAGACGACGCTCGACCTCATCGCGGGCTATACCGGCGTGCCGAAGGAAGAGATCGACTACGTCTCCGCCGGCATCAACCACATGGGCTGGTTCACGAAGCTGTCCCACAAGGGGCAGGATCTGTACCCGGTTTTACGCGAAAAGTTCGAGCAGCCGGAATTTTACGTCAACGAGAAGGTGCGGGGCGAGGTGTTCCGCCACTTCGGCTACTTCATGACCGAGTCGACGGGCCATCTGTCCGAGTACGTGCCGTGGTTCCGCAAAAACCAGAAGGCGCTCGACCTGTACTGCGACGAGCCTTCGTTCGGCGGAGAATCCGGCGCGTACTACTCCTGGTGCGCCTACGTCGCCGACAAGTACAAGGACCAGGACATCCTGGCGGACGAATCGTACGACCTGCCGCCGCGGAGCGTGGAGTACTGCGCTTATATCATCGAAGCGCTCGAGACGGACAAAACGTTCAAGTTCAGCGGCAACCTGCGCAACAACGGCATGATCTCCAATCTGCCGGCAGACTGCTGCGCGGAAGGCGCCGTGTTCGCAGACCGCACGGGTATCCACCGGACGGTCATCGGCGAGATCCCGCCACAGTGCGCGGCGCTCAACATGACCAACATCAACGTGCAGCGCCTCGCCGTGCTGGCGGCCAAGTCCGGCGATCCCGAGACAGTCGTGCAGGCGATCGCGCTCGATCCGCTCACGTCGTCGGTGCTGACGCTGAAGGAGATCCGCGATATGGTGACGGAGATGCTGAACGCGCAGCAGCAGTGGCTGCCGCAGTTCGAAGGACGCCTGCCGCGGCCGACGCCGACGATTCCGACGCCGGCGGGACTCCAGCGCGCAGAAGTGCCGATCGATCCGGCGCTGGCGGTGTTCTCGCGGTTCGGCGAGTTGGCGAAATGACCGAGCAATTGACATTTTCGCCCTCGTTCGTCCATAATGAGGGAAAATGAACGGGGAAGCACCCCGCAGAGCACGCGATCGATCGCGGCGCTTTGCGGGGTGTTTGGCATAGGGAGCGACGACGATGGAAGGAAAGAAAGGCGAAAAAAACGCGAAGGTCAAAGAGACGCACGGCACGTATTTTATCGATGAACGGTACGAGATCATCGGCGGCGTGCGGTACGATTTTCTGACCTCGCCGAAGTTTGTGCATCAGGATGCGCTCGGACAGCTTTTTCTAGCATTTAATGCTTCTTGCATGCAGGACGGGGTGATCCTGCTCGCGCCGATGGACGTTCACTTCGACAAGGACAACATCCTCCAGCCGGACTTGCTCTATATTAGCAGGGCGCGCAGCGGCATCATCCGGGACGGCTACGTCTACGGCGCGCCGGACCTGGTCGTCGAGATCTTGTCCGACAGCACGGCGCGCAATGACAAGACGATCAAGAAGGCGACCTACGAGCGGTTCGGCGTGGCCGAATATTGGCTGGTCGAGCCTGGGTACCGGCTGGTCGATCAATTCGTGCTGACGGACGGCGCGTACCGGCTCGTCAAGACCTGGACGGAGGAGGAAGAGATCGTCTCCTCGGCGGTACCTTGCCTTGCCATCCATCTGTCGGAAGTGTTCCGGCGTACGCTTTAACAGGGCTCGCCAGCGCCATGGGTGCCGTGGCTGCAAAAGGCGATCAAGTCGACCTAACCTACCCCGTTGCGGAGGCACCTTCGCCTCCTGTTTTTCCGTAGAGCTCCCGGTACTGCTTCGGCGTCAGGTCCGTATACTTCTTGAACGCGGCGAAGAAATGCCCTTTGGACATAAAGCCGCACTGATCGGCGATCTCCATGACCGACAGCGGGGTGGAGATGAGCTTGGCCTTCACCCGCTCGACGCGTTCCTGCAGCATATAATCTGCCAGGGAGACGCCGATAATCTCCTTGAACAGCTGGCGGATATAGCCGGCCGAGAGAGAGAAGTTGTCGGCGATCCGTTCGACCGACAATTGATTGTCATGCAGATGTTCGTCCACGTACGCCTTGACCTCAAGGACGATCTCTTCCTTGCGGGTCGGCGACTTCGGCACATCGATCTCGGCCGCGAGCCCCACGACGATGCGTTCCAGCCAGGCTTGGAATTCGCCAAGCGTGCCGTACCGGTCGAGCAGATGATGGATGCTCCCGACCTCTTGGATGACGCCGGATTTGTTGAAGCTCTTGAGCAGATCGTAGGTAAAGTAAGTCAGATACAGCTTGCAATCCCGATACGGCATCTCCTGAATGTGCTTCATCTGCTGGCGCAGAAGCGCGACGGCGGTCTCCGGGCGGCCGATGCGGATCGTCTTGATGACGTCCACCGGGTCCAGCGCTTCGGAAGCGACGGGATAGCCCTCCATAAACGCCTCATAATCGCTCTCCAAAAAGATCCGTCTCTCCCCATTAAGGAATCGCAGCATCGTCAACTCGTAAATATGATCGTAGACGGTCCGGATATTGGCGTCGATATCATAGGCATTGCTGATTGCGGCGGTCGTATCGACATTCAGGATGCGTTTCGTCTGTTCGCGTATTTCCTGCAGCAGGGTCTGTAGCGAGCCCGCGTCGGATTCACGGCCGCCGATGAGCAGCACGAGATGATCGCCGCCCATGTCCAAGCCTTCGGATGCGCAGGAGCCGGCGCCGAGCACTTCTTCACTGATGTTGCGAATGGCGTACTTGATCAGCTTCCGGGACAGAAAGTCGTAACGTTCGCAGAAGACGGGGTAAGCGTCGATCCGAATGACGGCCAAGTACAGGGCATCGCAGGAAGCTAGCCTGGTCTGACGCTGGATGTATTCATAATTTTTGATGCCGGGCGTCCCGTGCAGCACCCACTGGGTGAGGGCCTCCGTCCGGACGAGCTCGGAGTGATTTCGCATGGAAGCATGAAGCTGTTCAACGTTATTGAGCAGCGCCTCGATGCCGTCATCGATCCACTGGATATCCGGCTTCGAGCCGGAGGCGGAATCGGAGAGCGGGAGCTTTTTCCGCAGCTTCTCCGACAGGAACATCAAGGGTCGCAGAGACCGCCGCGAGCTCCAGAAGAACAGCGCCGAGACAATACCGAGCAGGAGCAGCGTATACGCGATCAAATTTTGCCTGTAAGAGGCGATATGGCGGGTCAGAATACGATATTCGTTCGCGTAGTACACCGTCCAATTCTCGAACGGCAGTTCGGCGGTATTCACGAACCATCTCTGCTTCGGAAGCCGGACTTGAAAGCCCTCTCCTTGCCGGTTGCGCGCTTTTTCATAAAGCTGATCGGTCAGCTCGGGATCGGGCTTGCCTAGAATCAAGCCGCCGTTCTCGTCGAGAATGACAATGTTCTGCTCCGATGAGACGGTCTCGCCGAAAAGCAGCTTGGACAGCTGAGACTTGTCGATCAGCAGCACGAGATAGAAGTCCGAAGGCTTCTCGGGGGTGGCCGGCAGCAGCAGCGCGAGACTGTCCGCGCCATTCGAAGTATGGTTGAAAAAGTGCATGTATTGACGACGGAAGACCTTCACCCGCTCCAGCATGCCCGGGTCGGCGAACGACCGGAACGGCACGATCCCCGCTTTGGAATCGACGACGAGGCTGTCTTTCAGATTAATCAAATAAGAACGGCTGATCAGAGGCTCCGTAGACATGAAGTTGGACTGAGCGACGAGCGCGGCGTGGTCGACGAGCGGATCTTCGCGGGTATTGAAGTACCAGTTCTGGATATTCTGGTCGGCGTACATGCTCAGTCCGTAGGCTCTCAAGTTGCCGAGAATCGTCTCGGCCTTCGAAGCCAGATTGTCGGCTTCGTGCTGCGAATTGCCGCGAACCTCCAGCATGGAGTATTTTGAGAATTCCGCAGACAGGAAGTAGACGAACGGAATGATCGAACAGATCAGAATGCCGGTGAGAAAAAGAAAGGTGCGAATATAAGTCTTTTTGAAAAAGAGCTTGATCATCGTGAACCAGCACCTCGTGTTAAATGATCACTCCCAGCCTGCGGGCACCCCCAGCATACCACATGCGCCCCTGATTCATAACCCTCCGACGGACCGGACGCCTTCGTCCAAATACTTGCTTCTACTTAAACATGTGCGGCATTTCCTGTGAAGTCCTCATTTTAAAACTCCCCGAACGAAGACCTGATCGCAGCTGCTCATCCTCGTAAAAATGACAATCTCAGTACCCGCAGCGGCAGAATGAAGACTATCCCGGTAACCGGATGCCGTTCATAATGAACATCGTCGGGATACGGCACGCGTCGGATGAAATGGAGTGAACCGGGAGCATGAAGCGTTTGTTGCAGGACTTAGTCAGAAACCGTTACTTGTATTCGATGGCCATACCGGGGATCGTCTTCCTCGTCGTCTTCTCCTATATCCCGCTGGCCGGACATCTGCTGGCGTTCAAGAACTTCCAGATCAGCCGGGGCATATGGGGCAGCGACTGGGCGGGATTGGACAACTTCCGCTTCTTCTTCTCAGGCAAGGATTGGATCCATGTGACGTTCAATACGCTCTATCTGAATGTGCTATTCATTATTTTCGAGATGATCTTCGCGCTGTTCATCGCGATCTTCTTGAACGAGATTCGCCTGAAGTGGTTTAAGCGTACGGTCCAATCCGTCGTGTTCCTGCCTTACTTCATCTCGTGGGTCGTCGTCGGGTATATGACGTTCATCCTGTTCAACAATACGGACGGTTTGATTAACCATCTGCTGAAGCAGCTCGGCCTGGAGCCCTTCAATTGGTATCAGACGCCGTGGGTATGGCCGATTATTCTAACCTTGACGCGCATCTGGAAGAGTGCGGGCTATCTATCGATCATCCTGCTGGCTGCCATTGCGGGTTTGTCGGTCGATTATTACGAGAGCGCGCGCTTGGACGGGGCTACCCGGCTGCAGCAGATGAAGTACATCACGCTGCCGCTGCTCAAGCCTCAGATTATCATCCTGATTCTCTTGGGCGTCGGGCGAATCTTCTACGGGGACTTTGGCATGATCTACGGCATTATCGGAGACAACGGGATTCTGTTCCCGACGACGGACGTCATCGACACGTATTCCTATCGGGCGCTGCGGCAGCTGGGCGACTTCAGCATGTCCTCGGCTATCGTGCTCTATCAGTCCGTGATGGGACTCATCGCCGTCGTTTCGTTTAACGCGCTCATTCGCAAGGTCGACAAAGACTCCAGGTTGTTCTAATTCGGCGGAAAGTAACGGAGGTGAGCTTCAAATGAATCATCCGATTGTACCGGTCGCCCCCGAACGGAAATGGCGGGGCGGCGGATTATCCGAGCGAGCCGTCATGCCGCTGATCGGTCTGTTTCTGATCCTGTTCGCATTGGCGTGCTTGTTTCCCTTCTGGCTCATGGTCGTAAACTCATTCGCCGGAACCCGAAGCCTGGCGCTCAATGGATACGCCATATGGCCGAGCGAGCTTACGCTCAAGTCGTACCGATTCCTCCTGCAGGGCAAGCAAATGTTCACCAGCTACGGTGTCACGGCTACCGTCACCATCGCCGGAACCGTCGCCGGCCTCGTCGTCACGGCGTTGTTCGCTTACGTGCTGGCCCATCCCAAGAACCGTTACGGAGGCTTGCTGTCGTTCATGACCTACGTGCCGATGATTTTCGGCTCGGGGCTCGTCGGCTTCTACCTGCTGGTCGTTCGGTGGCTGCATCTGAAGGATACGCTGTGGGCGCTCGTGCTTCCTTATATTATGAATCCGTTCTACGCTTTTATTTTCGTCTCGTTCTATCGATCGCTGCCCCACGAGCTGAATGAATCGGCCACCGTCGACGGGGCGAACGAATGGGTCATCTTCTTCAAGATCATCCGGCCGATCTCGACGCCGGTCATCGCGACGATCGGCTTGTTCTATGCGCTGCAATATTGGAACGATTGGTGGCTGTCGCTTCTGTTCGTCGACAACAGCGATCTGTATCCGCTCCAGCTGCTGCTTCGCCAGTTGATGTCGCAGATGCAGCTCACGTCGCTCAATCATGGCAACGTCCTGACGCTGCCGCCAGCGGAAGGGGTCAAGCTGGCGACGGTATGCCTGACGATCGGTCCGATCATCTTCGTTTATCCGCTCGTTCAGAAGTACTTCGTCAAAGGATTGACCCTTGGTTCGGTGAAGGGCTGACAATCGAAATAGGCGGTCATGCCGCTTATATAAAAATCGCTACGATTTGAAAGGGGTATTTTACATGGTCAAACCTAAAGGTTTGTTCGCGGCGGCTGCGCTGCTCGTACTGGCGAGCGCGATATCCGGCTGCGCAGGCGGCGGGAACGCCCCCGAAGCTTCCGGTTCGGGAAGCAGCACCTCCGCACCTTCCGGTTCCGCAAGCTCCGCACCTTCCGGTTCCGCAAGCAGCGGCGACAAGTCGTCGCTGGATCCGGTCACGTTGAAGGTCGTCGTACCGGGCGGGAAGGGAGCCAACTTCGATGAAGTGCTGGCGGAAGTCAACAAGCGACTGAAGGCCGAGCTGAACACGACGGTCGAATTCACGATCATCGATTTCGCCGACATCGTCCAGAAGACGAACGTCATGCTGTCCTCCGGAGAGAACGTGGATCTGATTTTCGACGCCCCCTGGCTTCACCTGGATTCGATGGCCGCCCAAGGCTACTACGAGGAACTGACCGATCTGCTGAACAAATACGGACAAAACGTGCTCAAGACGAGACCGCAGCAGATGTGGGATGCGAACAAAATCAACGGCAGCATCTACGGCGTTCCGCTGGGAGCCGCCTACACGCAGGCCCGATCGATCTTCATCCGCAAGGACCTGAGGGAGAAGCTGAACCTGCCGGCCGTTAAGACGCTGGACGATCTGAAGACTTATCTCTACGCCGTACGTGACAAGGAGCCCGGCATCACGCCGCTCATCGCAGGCGGGGACGACGTCACCTACAGCTGGGTCAACTGGCTGATCCGGGACGACACGAGCGTCAACATCCGCCCGACCAACGTCTTCGGAGCCAGCTTAATGCTGTACTACAAAGGCAACGACGGAAAGGTGTACAACTTCTTCGACACGCAGGAGCCGAAGATCTGGTCCAATATTCAGGACGTCCGCAAGCTGTTCGCCGATAAGGTCATGTCGCAGGACGTCTTGACGAACAAGACCTCCCAGGCGGATATGATGCTCCAGAGCAAAGTCGCGGCTTCGCCTCAGATGGCCTTCGGCATTCCCAAGCCGTTCAACGACCAGCTCAAGCAGGTCGTGCCGGACGGCGAATTCGAGGCGGTTCGGTTGTTCGACCTGACGCCGGGCGCCAACCTGTCCAACTTTAAGATGGACAACTTCATCTCCATCGTCAAGGCGAGCAAGCATAAGGACCGCGCGATGATGTTCCTCGACTGGGCGAACCGGCAGGAGAACTACGATCTGCTGGAGCACGGGATCGAGGGCAAGAACTGGAAGGCGGTCGGCGAGCATCAGTACGATACGCTGAACAATGACGGCGGCATCGTCTCGTTCCAACTCATGCTCAATCCGACGCTGGAGCGGGACTGGGTCGGCACGGACGAAGAGACGCTGAAGTACAACCAGTTCATTGCGAAGGCGGATAACTTTCAGAAGGATATCTTGACCGGGTTTACGTTCGATCCTACCCCCGTGAAGAACGAAGTGGCCCAGTTCTCGACGATCCAGGCGAAGTATTACAACGGCCTGTTCAACGGCGCGCTCGATCCCGACGACTACTTCGCCAAGTTCAAGGCAGAAGGGGAAGCGCCGCTCAAGCAGATCCAGAACGAGCTGCAGAAGCAGATCGATGACTTTCTGGCGAAAAAGTCGTAAATCGAACCCTACCGGAAATCGAACCTAGCGTAAAATCGAACCCTATCGGACATCGAACCCTACAGGACATCGAATGCGCTGCCGCGACGCTGTCGGGCAGCTGCGAAAGGGGGTGACGGCACAAGCTTATTTGGAAGGATCGAAGGGCAAACGACATTCCGGATCCGACATAAGGGCAGGACAACCGTTATCTCACTGGAGGGATTAAGATGAAGACGAGCTCGTAGAAAAAAACAGGTCTGTGGGCGTGCATGGTACTCTTAGCGGCGATGACACCCGGGGTGACGGCGGCCGCGGCCGCGGACAGCGCCGCGGCGACGCAGACGGAGGCCGCTGTCGCGGCCAAGAAAAAGCAGGAACCCTTCAAGATCCAGGTCGTGGATGCCGAGACGGGGCGGGGCATTCCGGCCGTCGAGCTCAAGACGACGAACAATATGCTTTATTACACCGACAGCGCCGGCTATGTCGCTTTTGACGAGCCGGGCCTGATGAACCAGAAGGTCTTCTTCCATCTGTCCAGCCATGGCTACGATTACCCGGCCGACTTCTTCGGCAACCGCGGGCAGGCCGTCGACGTGACGCCCGGCGGAAGCGTGACGCTGACGATGAACCGCATCAATATCGCGGAACGGCTGTACCGGATTACCGGCCAGGGCATCTATCGGGACAGCACCCTCCTGGGGCTCAAGGCGCCGATCAAGGAGCCTGTGATCAACGGTCTGGTCATGGGCTCGGACTCCGTCCAGACGATCAAGTATCGCAACCGTTTGTACTGGTTCTGGGGCGACACGGACAGACCGAGCTACCCGCTCGGGAACTTCCGCGTCACGGGCGCTACTTCGAAGCTGCCGGAAAAGGGCGGGCTCGATCCTGACGACGGCGTGAACCTCACGTATATAACGAACGACGAGGGATTCGCGAAGAGCCTGGTGCCGCCGCTGCCCGACGGAGCCGGGATCGCCTGGGTGTTCGGCCTGATGACGGCCAAGGACGCCCAAGGACAAGAGCGGCTGCTCGCCGGCTACAGCACGCACAATCCGGACACGACCGCCTTCGGCATCCTCGTCTTCAACGACGACAAGCAGGAGTTCGAACAGGTCGTCCAGTTCCCCGACAAAAACGACTGGCGTCATCCCGGCGGCCAGGCGAGCTATTACGAAGAGGGCGGCAAAGGCTATTGGGTGTTCACCGAGCATCGGGCGCCGAATCTCCGGGTGGCCGCCTCCTACGCGGCGATTGCCGATTACAGGCAGTATGAAGCTTTTACCTGCCTGGCGCCGGGCACGACCTACGACGGCGCGAACACGAAGCTCGAACGCGACGCCGACGGCAAGCTGGTGTGGGGTTGGAAGAAGAACACGCCTCCGCTGAAGCAGGATGAGGAGAAGGAATTGATCCGTCTCGGACTGATCGGTTCTAACGACCCCCATTATTTCCAGCTGAAAGATAAGGATACCGGAGCGGACGTTCAGCTCGCCAGCAGCACCGTCGAGTGGAACGATTACCGGCAGAAGTACGTTCTCATCGGCCAGCAGGTGGGTGGAAGCACGTCCGGGCTCGGCGAGGTCTGGTATGCGGAAGCGCCCGCTCCGCAAGGACCGTGGACGACGGCCAAAAAGATCGTGACGCACAACAACTATACCTTCTACAATGTCGCCCACGACGAGTTCTTCGACAAGGACGGCGGTCGCGTTATTTACTTCGAGGGCACCTATACGAACACCTTTACAAATGCAGCCCCGACGCCGCGCTACAACTACAACCAGATGATGTACCGGTTGGAGCTGGACGATCCGAAGCTGGGTCTGACGCCGGCCTCCGCGCAGGCGTTGGTGCCGGAACCGAAGACGGACTCATAATATGATGGGTATTTAGAAAAGGAGACGGTCCCGCGGTCATTCTCATGACCGCTGGGACCGCTTTGTTTATTCGCGTATCCGACGTACGGTTCGATCCTGCTCGCGAGGGGCTTTGGCACGGATTTCCGCGTTGTTCTTTTCCCCGCTTCTATAGTAGAGTTAGGTCCATCAGACATCGGGGAGAATCATCCGCATCATGCACAAATCCGCTTTAACGCAATTGATTGTGTCGATGGCGATCTTCGGATCGGTCGGCTTTTTTTCTTCGCGCACCGGCTTGCCGGCCGTCGAGCTCGTGTTCGTCCGCTGCATCTGCGCTGCCGTGGTTCTGCTGGCGGCCTGGGTGCTGACCGGTAGCTTCCGGCGGGAGCGGTGGAACGCCAGGGAGACGCTACTGATCGCGGCTTGCGGCGTGTCCAACCTGCTCAATTGGGTGTTTCTGTTCACGGCGTTCAGGCTCATCTCCGTGACCGTCGCGATCTCGCTGTATCATCTGGCTCCGATCCTCGCGCTGATCGCGGGCGGCCTCATCTTCCGGGACAAGCTCGGCAGGACGGCGATCCTCGCGCTCGCGGGATGCTTTGCGGGCACGCTGTTCCTCATCGGAGCGGACGGCTTCGGCGCCTCTCCGAATTGGAAGGGCATGCTGTTCGGTGTCATTGCGGCCTTCTTCTACGCGGCGACCATGATCCTCGGGCGAAGCGTCGTCCGGACGAGCGTGTATGCGACGACGTTCATTCAGATGATCGTCGGTATGCTGCTTCTGCTGCCCTTTGTTCACTATGGCGTCTACTCCAGCCTGAACGCGCACCAATGGACCTACGCGGTCGTGACCGGCATCGTGCATACCGGCATCGTCTATCTCCTGTTTTTCGGCAGCATCCGCCGACTCCCGTCGCCGATCGTCTCGGTACTCGTGTTCGTCGACCCGGCGGTAGCCATCCTGCTCGACGTGGGCGTGACGGGTTTCCGGCCGGACGGGCTGCAGTTGGCTGGTATTTTGCTGCTGTTCGGGAGTCTGCTCGCCGCGTTCGCAATTCCGTTGGGAAGAATGGTGGATAAACGGGGAAGGAGCGTCTAGCACTGTCGGATAAGGGAATAAAAGGTGGAAATTTAAGCCGTCCTAAATTAAAGTAATTAATGGAAATTGTATTTTCATTTTACTAGAATTGAGGACGATCCGATTGCGTAAACGAACGATAGCGACCATGCTTGCGGCTGCGCTGCTGACCGCAGGCTGCGCCAAAGAAGAAAAAGCGCCGGAACCGGTCAAGCTTAAGGTTCTGGCCTTTAATGCCAGCTGGTTCGAGCAGAAATACGGCAGCTTTTATATCGCGACGCATCCGGAGGACGACCTTGAGGTCGTATCCGTCGTTGAACGGCTGGACGACAGCACAGATGTGGACACGGCCATAAAAGAGCTGATCGATAAGGAAAATCCGGACGTCGTCGCGCTTCCGGCCAATTTTTTTGCCGTGCTGAAAGGCTCGGACGCCCTTCTTTCCCTCGATGATTATGTGAAGAAAGATCGATTCGACGTGCAGGGCATAACGCCCGCCGTCCTGGATTCCCTTCGTGCCGACGGGAGCCTCTATGGGCTTGCGGCGACGTTTAGGGGGTCCGCGCTTTATTACAACAAGGCCATGTTCGACCGTTATAGCATCGCTTACCCGACGGACTTTATGACGTGGGACGAGGTATTCACGCTGGCGAGCCGCTTTACCAAGGAAGAGTCCGCCGGCGAGGCGGCGCAATACGGCTTGGATTACCGTTATTCCGATAATGCATTTTTGATGGCGCTGTATATCGGCGATGCCGAAGGTTTGACCGTGATGGCCAATCGAAAATTTACGTTGAACTCGGACGCGTGGATTCGCACCTTCGAAAACGTGAAGACATGTCTCACGTCCGGCGCCTGCTTGGATCGTTCCCGACTAGCCGAACCGATTAATATGGACTTAAAGGCGAGAGAGCTTGCCACGATGCCATTCCTGAAAGGGAACGTGGCGATGACTGTGGGGAAAACGGACCTGTACGGTGCGCTTACGCGGGATCCCAGAGCTTATTCGGAGATCCAGTGGGGCATGGTGACGGTGCCCGTGAGCGGCCTGCAGCGGGATGCCGGCGCCGAATCCGAGCCGGACGAGGTGTTCGCCATTCCGAAGCGAGCGCCTCAGCCTGGCGCCGCTTGGCGGCTCGTCGCATACATTGGCGGTGAAGCTTATGCGAAGGTGCTTCCCCGCATCGACCCTGCCGCTCTTCCGATTCGGCCTGCAGAAGGTCCCGAGGCTGTCTCCAGGGATGTTTTTTACAAGCTGAAAAAGGACAATCGATCTCTTTATTCAACATTAGGAACGCTGCCGGCATCCGTCATTCAGAAAATGGATGAGGTCTCAAATGCGTACATGCCGCAGCTGCTGGAAGGCAAGCTGACGACGGCTGAAGCCCTGAAGAAGATGGAAGCGGACCTGCAGTCCGCTTTGGATAAGGAAAATATGAATTCGGGCAACGTTTCCGGGTAGGCTTCTTGTCCCGGTTTAGCGATCAGGCGCGAAACTTTAGCCAACGAGCCGGCGTTCTCTGCTATACTCAGCTTTAAATGAGAAGAGAGCGAAGAGGAGGAGGATCGCCGGCATGGCGCAAGCGCATCACAGACCCGAGCTTTTCCGCAGCAGAGGCCTTAGCGATTCGGGCAAAGTTTCATTTATCGAACTGTTTTTCGATTTGATTTTCGTATTCGCCGTCACGCAGCTGTCCCACTCGCTGCTCGAGAACTTCACTTGGATGGGCGCGCTTCATACCGCCATGTTGACGATGGCCGTATGGTGGGCCTGGAATTACACGACCTGGGTGATCAACTGGCTGAGTCCGGACGCGCTGCCGGTGCGTATTATGCTTTTCTCGCTCATGCTGATCGGATTGATCATGTCCACTTCGATTCCGTCGGCGTTCGAGCAGGCCGGCCTTTACTTCGGCATATCCTACGCAGCCTTCCAGATTGGGCGGACCGCCTTCACCGTATGGGCGCTCGGACACGGCGGGCCGCTCAATCGGATCAACCTCGTGCGCATCCTGTGCTGGCTCCTCTTATCCGGCGTCTTCTGGATCGCAGGCGGAACGCAGGAGGGCGAGGTCCGACTGGCGCTGTGGGGAGTCGCGCTGCTCATCGACTATGTCGCGCCGTCGCTCGGCTTCTGGATGCCGCGCATCGGCCGCTCCACGGCCGAGGAATGGGCTGTCGAAGGAGCCCATATGGCTGAGCGCGCCGGACTGTTCATCATTATCGCGCTCGGAGAATCCATTCTCGTGACAGGGGCGACCTTCGCCGGACTGGATAGAAACGCGGATACGGTGCTTGCGTTCCTCGTCGCTTTCATGGGCTCCGTCTGCATGTGGTGGATTTACTTCGAGACGACGTCGCGCATCGGACATCACTACATCGTTAATGCTCCGGTGCCCGGGCAGTTGGCTAGAGCGGCCTATACATACACGCATCTGCTGCTTGCGGGGAGTATCGTACTGTCCGCCGTCGCGGACGAGTTCCTGCTCTCGCATCCTGCTGGGCATGCGGAGGCGGGCGTCGCGCTGGTCATTCTGGGATCGCCGGCCTTGTACCTGCTTAGCAATTCGATTTTTATCTGGATCGTGTCCCGCATGTTCGCCGTACCCCACGCTACGGGCCTCGCCGCCCTGGTCGTGCTCGCGCTGTTCTCCCATACGCTCACGCCTCTGGCACTGTCGGCAGCGGTCGTGATCGTCCTGCTCGCCGTCGCCGTATGGGGCAGCCGGTTTTCCAGCCAAATATGTACGGTCGTCCACAAACATCACGCCTGAACGAAGCCATCAAGCCATCATGCCATACGCCGTCGAGCCTATCCGAAGCGATAGGTTCGGCGGTTTATTTGTTTTAGTGGAAGTCTCGGATAAAACAAACCAGCCTGCCCGCGCGCCGAAGTATCGCAGGTAGTCTCAGCTAGAAACAAACCAGCGCGCGTTCACCTTTTCAAATTCAAAAAGGGGTGTTGACAAATAACTTTGAATCGAGTATCTTTAATTCAAGACATAAACGAACCAAACAAAGGACGAAACGAGGAATGACGAATGGCCGCCACGATTACAAGCACGACGGCGAGGACACTGACGATGACCATCACCATGATGATGACCATGCCGATGACGACGCGCCGCATGCAGAAGCAAGGCATGGGATGGCGGGAGCCGATTTAGAATGCTAAATTTTCGCCGCTCTAATATCTTTAATTGAAGAAAATAGAATTCAACATTAAAAGGAGAGAAATTAATCATGATGGATATGGGATTGTTAATCGTAAGAATCGTAATCGGCGTATTGTTCGTTGGGCACGGGGCGCAAAAGCTGTTCGGTATGTTCGGCGGCCATGGACCGAGAGGAACGGGCGGCTGGATGGAGTCGGTCGGCATCAAGCCGGGCATCGCAATGGCCGTCATCGCGGGGCTCATGGAGTTCGTCGGCGGCGCGATGTTCGCCGCGGGCCTGCTGACGCCGATCGCCGCCGTCCTGATCGCGCTCGCGATGATCGGCGCCATCAAGGTGCATGCGCCTAACGGACTGTGGTCGACCGCGGGCGGCTACGAATACCCGCTCGTACTGCTGGCCGTCGCAATCGGCGTGGCGCTGACCGGCGCAGGCGCATACTCGCTGGACAACGTGCTGAATCTATTCTAAACCTGCGAACCGTATCGTACTCCCGGCACCTAATCCCCGCACCTATTTTACCTAAAAAACAATTTAAGGAGCGATCGATCATGACCATTCAAACTGCAGGCATCCACCATATCACCGCATTCGCCAGAAATCCGCAAGAAAACGTCGACTTCTATGCCGGCGTCCTGGGCCTCCGGCTCGTCAAGAAGACGATCAACTTCGACGCCCCCGAGGTTTACCACCTCTACTTCGGCGACAAATCAGGCAGCCCCGGCACGATCATTACCTTCTTCCCGCATCCGAACTCCCGCAAGGGACGGGTGGGCGGCGGCCAAGTCGGCGTGACGACCTACGTCGTGCCTGTTGGCGCGCTGGGCTTCTGGGAGGAACGTCTCGCCAGCTTCGGCATCTCGTTCGAGAAGACGTCTCGCTTCGGAGAGAACTTCGTGCAGTTCGAGGACAACGAAGGCCTGCGCCTGGAGCTCGTCGAACGCGAAGGAGGCGCGGACAGCGAATGGTCGTTCGGCGGAATCCCGGCGGATAAGGCGGTCAAGGGCTTCGGCGGGGCCATTCTGTTCAGTACGGACGTCAAGCAGACGGGGGCGGTCCTCGAGCATGTGCTCGGCATGACCCGCGTCGGCGAAGAGGACGGATATACCCGCTTCACCGCATTCGGCGATATCGGCAACGTCGTCGACGTGCCGACGTCCAACATGCCGTGGGGAACGCCCGGCGCCGGGACGATTCACCATATCGCTTGGAGAGCGAAGGATTTCGAAGAGCACGTGCAATGGCAGCAAAAGGTGAGCCAAGCCGGGTTCCACCCGACCGAGGTCATCGACAGGCAATACTTCAACGCCATCTACTTCAGAGAGAGCGGCGGCATCCTGTTCGAGATCGCCACGGATCCGCCCGGATTCGCGAACGACGAGCCGGCTGACGCCCTGGGCGGCAAGCTGATGCTCCCTTCGTGGTACGAGCCGCACCGCGAGCAGATCGAAGCGAACCTGCTCCCGATCGAAGTGCGCGAATTAATGCCTAAGGCTCTTCAATCCGATCCGGATTCGGTGTAAATTGAAGAAGTACGCGCAAGACAACTCATTCCATTCATAGCGGAGGGCAAACATGGGCAAAATCGCAATATTCGGATTCGGACGTATCGGCCGGCAGCTGCTTAGGGTCGCCCTGCAAGACAACTTGTTCGTCCCCGTATCCATCTCGGACATCAAGGACGAGGCCACGCTGGCCGCGCTATTCGAAGTCGATACCAACTACAAGCGTTGGCATGAACCTGTATCGGCCCGCCAAGGCGGCATCGTCATCGGCGGCCGGGACATTCAATACATCAACTCGGCCAGCGAGGTGCCCGACTGGCAGGCGCTCGGCGTAGATCTGGTCATCGACTGTACGGGCCGTGCGGTTACGCGGTCGGTCGCTCAGGTGCACCTCGACCGCGGCGCGAAGCGCGTGCTCGTCAGCGGGCCGAGCAAGACGCTGGACGATTGCGACGCAGTGCTGCTGAAGGGCATCAATCTCGATCATTTCGATGCCGACAAGCACAAGATCATCAGCATGGCGAGCTGCACGACCAATGCGCTGGCTCCGGTAGTCAAGCTCGTGAGAGAGAACTTCGGCATCAAGCACGGCCTTTTCTCCACGGTGCATTCCTACACGAACACCCAGTCGCTGACGGATCAGCCGATGAAGGACCGCCGCGACTCGTGGGCCGCTGCGGAGAACATCATTCCTTCGTCGTCCGGCGCGGCCAAAGCGCTGAAGTTCATCTGGCCGGATCTTCAGATCACGGGCAAAGCCTACCGGATCCCGACCCGGACCGGCAGCATCGCCGAGCTCAATCTGATCACCGAAAAGCCGTGCACCGCCGACCAGATCAACGATATGTTCCGCGCAGCCGCCGCGGATGGCGAACTGAAGGGCGTACTGGACGTGCTGGAAGGCGAGTGGGCGTCGTCGCGCATCGTCGGCGATTCGCATTCGTCGATCATCGACCTGCCGCTGACGCAAGTGCAGGGCGACATCGTATCCATCGCCGCCTGGTACGACAACGAGTGGGGCTACGCCTCGAGGCTGGCCGAAGTGGCGGCCTACCTGGCGAACCGTTAAGAGGTACGGGACGACCGGCGATCCGCCGGTCGTTCTTTTTTTGACCATCCGGCGACTGCCGGAGGTCCATATAAAAGCATGACCAACCTTGGAGGCGAAGGACATGAAGAAGATCGGTATTATCGTAGGAAGCTTGAGAGCTCATTCATTCAATCGCATGATCGCCGATACGATCCCCGAGCTGGGGCTTCAAGAAGAGGCCTCGTACGAAGTCATATCGATCGCGGACCTGCCCTTGTACAATGGGGATCTGGACACGGACGAAGGTCCCGAAGCCGTACGTCTGTACCGCGAAGCGATCCGGCGGTCGGACGGCCTGCTGATCGTGACCCCCGAGTACAATTCGGGTGCGCCCGGCGTGCTGAAGAACGCGCTCGATTGGGCTTCGACGCCGACCAAGACCGCCGTTCTCATCCATAAGCCCGTGGGCGTCGTAGGCGCTACGCCCGGACCGAAGGGCACGATTCTCTCCCAGCAGCAGACCCGGCAGACGCTGGAGGCCGCACAGGCGTGGGTGGTGCCTTTTCAGAAAATGTACATCTCGCAGGTAATGGGCAAGGTGGATGCCGAGCGGGGGAGGTTGACGGACGAGACGACGCTCAAGTATTTGCGGAGATACGTGGAGACGCTGCTCGGCTGGATCGACCAGTCGCGGACGCTGAACTGACGGCCGCCCGCCGATCCGTCTAACGGATCCTGTCAGTTCTGTCAGCCTAGTCAGCCGTATCGGACCGGTCAGTCCTCACATTCCGATCTGTTGAGTACGTCCTGTCGGCGGGTCGCCCCCGATCGGAGATTTTTCCACCCTTACCGAATGATTTCACATGGGCCGCGCGCCCGCCGCGATGATTTAGTAGGCTTAACATGGCGATGCCGCCTGACAGTCCGAGGAGGGGGATCCGTGTACAAGCTGCTGATCGTGGACGACGAGGTGCTGGTAAGACAGGCGATTAAGCGTCAGATGAACTGGGCGGAATACGGCTTCGAATGCGTGGGGGACTGCGAGGACGGGGTTCTTGCGCTCGAATTCATGGATCGGGAACCGGCCGACGTCGTGCTGACCGATATCGGCATGCCGTTCATGGACGGCCTCGGACTCACCCGCGAGCTGGCCGAACGCCATCCCGGCGCGAAGGTCATCATCCTGACGGGATACGACGACTTCGACTATGCCCGGCAGGCGGTGAAGCTGCAGGCGGTCGATTATATATTGAAGCCGGTGACTTCGGCTGAGCTAGGCGCGGTGCTGGGCAAACTGCGGGACGAGCTCGACGCGGAGCGGACGCGCGAGCGGGATTACGCGGAGCTTCGGCAGCAGCTCGCGGAGAGCATGCCGCAGCTTCGCGAACGTTTCCTCGAACGCATGATGACGGCCAAGCTGACGGACAGGCAGAAGAGCGAGGGCTGGCAGTACTTCGGGACGCGCTGGGCAGGCGACTGGCTGGTCGAGCTGGCCATGGACGTCGACGCGTTCACATGGGAACAGCCGGCGACCGTAGGCGACGAGCAGTTGATCCGGTTCGCCGTCTACAATATCGCGCAGGAGCTGGCCGGCGCGCACGAGGGGACGGCGGTATTCCGCGACCGGGAAAACCGCGTGCTGGTCTTGCTTACCGGGCAGGACGCGGAGAGCCTGCAGGATCGGGCGCTGGCGTTCGCGGAGGAGGCGCACCGGACGTCGACGTCCTTCCTCCCGGCGAAGCTGTCGATCGGCATCGGCTATTGCTGCAGGCTGGCCGACGATACGACCTATGCCCACCAGACAGCGCTGTCCGCGCTGGAGTACCGGTTCGTGATCGGCCCCGATACGATCGTCAGACTGTCGGACATCGAGCAGCAGAAGCGCTCCGATACGCTCTCGATCGTCGCCTGGGAGCAGGAGCTTGCCGTCAAGCTCAAGACGGGGACAATGGAGGAGATGGACGCCTGGGTCGACGGGCTCTTCGCGGCGATCAAGGCGCAGCTGTGCCCGCTGCCGGCATGCCAGATGTACCTGCAGCGATTCGTGCTGACGCTTATGCATACTGTGTACGAGCTGGATCCCCATGCGATGCCTTGGAGCGACGCGGAGGACAGCCCGATTCGCCAGATGGCGGGCTTCGGCTCTCTCGACGCGACGCAGGCCTGGATGCGCGGGCTGTGCCGCAAGGCGGTGACCGCAATCCGCAGCCTGCGGGACAACCAGAGCGTGCAGCAGGTAGCCAAAGCGATCGACTACGTGAAGCAGCATTATCGCGATCCGGATTTGTCGCTCATCTCGGCATGCAAGCATATATCGCTCAGCCCCAGCTATTTCAGCATGCTGTTCAAGCAGAATACGGGCAAGACCTTCATCGAATACGTGACGCACGAGCGCATGGAAAAGGCGCGGGAGCTGCTGGCGACGACGTCGCTGCGCAGTTATGAAATCGCTTACGAAGTCGGTTACGCCGACCCCCATTATTTCAGCGGCGCGTTCAAGAAGCATACGGGCGATACGCCGACGGAATACCGATCCAAGACGACTGTGAAAAAGGCGTGATGACGACGTGAGGCTTCCCTTCAAGTTCCGCAGCTTCCAGACGAATGTCGCGCTCGCGTTCGTGCTGGTGATCCTCATGGCGACCGCCATCATGAGCATCACCTCGTATTATTTGTCCCGGGACTCCGTCCAATCGAACACGCAGTCGTACACGACGGAACTGGTGAAGCAGGTCAACAAAAATTTAAAATCCTATGTCAGCGGGATGTTGTATATCTCCGATCTGGTCGCGGGCAACCCGGCGGTAAGGCAGTATCTGGCCTCGGACGCCGCGGCAGGCTCGGCGAAGGAAGCGGAGCTGAAGCGTAACCTTGAGGACTTCCTGGAGTCGATGCTCATATCGCGCACGGATATCGCATCGGTCAACGTCATCGGCGCGGACGGCCGGCTCGTATCCGGTCTTAGGGATCAGTCGCTGAATCCGTATACCGATATCCGGAGCATGAAGTGGTATCGCGATGCGATTCAAGCGGGCGGCGCCAACGTAATCTCGTCCTCCCATGTGCAGCCGATCTTCAAGGACCGCTACCCGTGGGTCGTCTCGCTCAGCCGGGCGCTCATGAGCAAGGACGGGCAGCTGAGCCTCGGCGTTTTTCTGGTCGACCTCAATTTCAGCGTCATGAACGACATGGTGAAGGATATCAAGCTCGGGCAGCGCGGCTATCTGTTCATCGTCGACCGGGAGGGCAAGCTCGTCTATCACCCGCAGCAGCAGCTCATCTACAGCAAGCTGAAGACAGAGCTCATCGAGCAGGTGCTTGCCGTGCAGAACGGCACGTTCACGAGCCATGAAGGCAGCGAGAGCCGCATGTATACGGTGCAGGATACGGGCTTCGGCTGGAAAATCGTCGGCGTCTCCTACGTGAGCGAGCTGGTCGCCAACCAGGACCGGATGCGGCTGTCCTTCGTATTCCTCGGGCTCGTATGCATCGCGATCGCCATCCTGATCGCCGTCTATCTGTCCAGGCGCGTGACGCGTCCGGTTCGCCAGCTCGAGAAATATATGAAGGAAGTGGAGCAGGGCAACTTCGATCTGCATGTCCCGGTGCCGAAAACGATCGAGATCGGGAGGCTCGCGCGCGCATTCAATCTCATGGTGGGCCGGATCAAGGAGCTCATGCGGGAGACGATCGCCGTGCAGGAGCAGAAGCGGCAGAGCGAGCTGTCCGCGCTTCAGGCACAGATCAACCCGCACTTTTTGTACAACACGCTCGATTCGATCGTCTGGATGGCGGAGAGCGACAAGCCCAAGGAGGTCATCGTCATGACGTCGGCGCTCGCCAAGCTGCTGCGGGCGTCGATCAGCAAGGGCGAGGAGCTCGTGCGGATCGGCAACGAAATCGAGCATATCGAGAGCTACCTCAAGATCCAGAAGATGCGCTACAGCGACAAGCTCGACTACCTGATCGAGGTCGACGAGTCCGTGCGGCACTATCTTACGATCAAGGTCATCCTGCAGCCGATCGTCGAGAACGCCATCTATCACGGGATCAAGAAGAAGCGGGGCCAAGGGTGGATCGCCGTCACCTCGGAGGAGACCGACGCCGATATTCTGCTGCATGTCGAGGACAACGGGGGCGGCATGGACGAAGAGACGCTCAGGACGCTGTTGCTGCCGACGGCGAGGCGCCCGGAGGGCAAGGGGGTGGGCGTGCGGAACGTGCACGAGCGCCTTCAGCTCTACTTCGGCGCACAGTACGGACTCAGCTACGCGAGCGTGCCGGGCGAGGGCACGAAGGCGACGATCCGTTTTCCGAAAAAAACGGCTGCCGAAGCACGGGAGAGTGAGCGCTGATGCCGCGACGGATGCGGAAGTTCGGGTGGGCTGCCCTATGCGCGGCCGTCTTGCTGGGTCTCTATTATGCGATCGACCGCTGGACGGGGCCTGATCCCGTCCGGATCGAAGTCGTCATCAAGTCGACGGACAATTCGATGGACTTCTGGAAGGTCATCCATGACGGCGTCCGCGTGGCGGCGGACGAATTCGGGGTGGAGGCGAAGGTGACAGGCTCGCTGAACGAAGCGGACGTCGAGCAGCAGATCGCCGCCGTCGACGCGGCGATCGCGCGGAAGCCGGATGCCATCGTCCTCGCGGCGACCGACCGGGACCGGCTCGTTCCCGTTGCGGAGCGGGCGGCGAAGCGCGGCATCCGGCTGATCATCCTCGACTCGGGGATCGCCTCGGAGCGAGCCATCAGCACCGTGTCGACGGATAATATCAAAGCCGGCAGGGAAGCGGGAGCGGTCATGCTCGAGCAGTTGAAGGGCACGGCCGGACCGTCGAAGGTTGCCGTCATTAACTACATGAGCTCCGCCGCTTCGCTGATCGCCCGCGAGCAGGGCGTGCGAGAGGTGCTGCAGGGCGACGGAATCACGATCCTGGGACCGTACGATGCCGAAGGATTGCAGGACAATGCTTACGAGATCGCGAAGCGCGTCATCCGGGAGCACCCTGACCTGACCGGCATCGTCGGGCTGAACGAACCGACGAGCGTCGGCGCGGGGCGGGCGATCCTCGACCTGGGCAAGGAGGGTGACATCCGGCTGATCGGCTTCGACAGCTCCATGAACGAGATCAAGCTGCTGGAGCGGGGCGTCATGCAGGCGACCATCATCCAGAAGCCTTTTCAGATGGGCTATCTGAGCGTAAAGGCCGCGGTCGACGTCATCAGGGGCGGTCCCGGCTCCGTGCCGAAGTTCATCGATACGGGCTCGCTTGTCATCACCAAGCAGAACATGTACGAGGAAGAGAACCAGAAGCTGCTTTTTCCGTTCTACGAATAGCGATGCAAAGCCCCTCCGAAGCCGCGGAGGGGCTAATGATTTTTGCAGCCGAGGCGTTGGCTTCTCTTTATTGCCCCAATATTAAGGAGAGATACCCGCCAAAATCTTAATTTCTATTTTTCAAAGGGATTACTAGTTTTAATCCTGACCATACCTCATCGACAGCACATACCTTGACGTCCACCAAATCTATGCTTAATGCATATTTCCTGATGTTAACGTCACTTAAATCCGTACTTATTTTTGAAGCCTTCTTCGGCCAAGAAACCCAAATCACGCCTGATTTATGGATTCTGTCCTTAAATTCGTTCAGCAAAGGGAATAATTTCTCTTGCGATTTAGCGAATAAATGAACAAAATCAATATCATTCGAGCTTGAATTTCTATCTAATCTCTCCACCAATGGTATTTCGCCTAGTAAAGTAAAATAATTGCTTGGCTCATTCATAAACAAAACCCTTGAACCTGGTTTAATTCCAAGCTTTTTTACTAGTGGTGTACCTGAATAACCAACACTCATCTCTTTACTTGCCTCCTGCGAGTTCTATAATGATTTGGAGAATCTTTCTTAATAACACATGTACCGTTAGCGTAAAGATTGGTTGAATAATTATCTCGGAAAAATCCACTTTTCATTAAGGCCATCATCTAGAGCAGAAGGGTTTTGAGCATGTATGTTACTTACAACATTTACTCCTCTATACCATGCAACAAGTTTTGAGTTTGCTACTTTATACGTCACCCTATAAATAACATTGCTTTTATTGGAGGAATCTGCAAAGGGGCTTTGTTCTCGTTCAATTCTTTTAATTTCGACTACTTCTCCGTGAATAGATGTAATCACTTTTTTTATCTCTTTATGATGCTTATTCTCTAGTGTTTTATATCCAAATAAGAATGTAATCCCAATTATTGTTATTAGTAATACAATTATAATTGTCATCCACTTTTTTAATTGACTTTTGAAAAACAATGTCAGCCCCCCGCTAATATTTATTCGCAAGATGATTGAACAATCTTGCCCGTCACTTCAATGACAACGGTCGACTTTAAGCCGGCTGTCGCGGTTCTCGTTCTGCAATCTCGTCTCCCGATAGCTTAACGAAGGTTGGTAACAAATCATTATGTAAGGATAGTTTTTTCTCGCGGAACTGTTGTCTTAATAAATTCCTCTTTTATGTTGTCCTTTATGAGTGTCTTTATCTTCTCACGCCCGATTTTATCAAACCAAGCCTGCACTCGCTTCACGTGTTCTTCATCACTTTTCACTTGTGATTCAATCTGCTCATAATCTTCGTAACTGTCATATTCCCAAATGGCAAATACCTCCACCACACCGTCTAGTTCCTCTGTGGACCATCTGCCAACTAATCTTGAACCGTATTTTAACTGCGCAGGTAAGAGTGTTTGAATAAAATGTTCGTTAAAATCAAGTAATATTTGTGGGGCAATTTTATATGTCTTTCTACGATAAATCATGCATCCATCATCTCCACCATTACTGATTATCATTACGCTTTTATTATAAAAATAGCATATAACAAACGCTATAATTTTCCATCATCCTGCCCGTTACTCCATAAAAAAGGCAACCGATCATCTGGCCGGCTGCCGTGGCGGTCATGCTGCTATCGTTCCTAGTCAGCCTGGAACTTGCGGATACGCAACTGCTTCTCAATCAATGAGCGTTTTCCTTCCTTAATCTCAAATATTCCGTCGCATAGTACGCCAGAGCGATGGCGGGCAAGGCGACCCCGATCAGCAGCGCCGCCTCCCAGCCTCCCGTTGCGTAAGCCCATCCCCCTGCGGCCGAGCCGATAGCGCCGCCTAAAAAGAAAATGGCCATATACAAACCGTTAAGCCGACTGCGAAATTCCGCTCCTAAAGAGAAAATCACCCGCTGGCCGAGAACCATGTTGGCGGAAACCCCCATGTCCAGTAAAATGGCCGCAACGACGAGGACGGGGACTGCGAGCGCAGAACCTGACGGAACGAGCAAAGGAAGCAGTCCTGATAAGATGACGATGGCCAATGCCCATCCCGTAGCCGGGCGAACCCATCCGCGGTCTGCCATGCGGCCCGCCGCCGGCGCCACGATCGCCCCCATTACCCCGACTAATGCGAACAGCGCGACTTCCTTCTGGGTAAAATGAAACGCCGGACCTGTCAGTACTAACGGAACCGTCGTCCAGAACAAACTGAACGTTCCGAATATGCAAGCATGATAAATGGCCCTCCGCCTCAGTGACGGCGTCGTCTTCAGCAGATGCAGCATAGAGTGCAGCAGCGCCGGGTAGCTTGTTGCGTTCGACGGCTGCCTTAAGGGCAGTGCCTTTGCCAATACGAGAGCCAGCGCGAAAATCAAGGCTGCGGAGATGAAATATACGGCGCGCCAGCCCATGTACTCCGCCACCAAGCTTGAAAGGGGACGCGCGAGCATAATCCCCAGCAGCAGCCCGCTCATCACGTTGCCCACATTGCGTCCGCGCACGGCTTCAGGCGAAAGATGAGCCGCATACGGTACAAGGACTTGCGCCGCTACGGAACCGACTCCGATCGCGAGTGACGCGGCGAGGAACAGAATGGCGCTTTTGATGACAGCGGCAATGGTTAAAACGGCGGCTGTAATGATCAATGACGAAAGGATCAACTTACGATTTTCCAGGATATCACCGAGCGGTACGATAAATAACAAGCCGATCCCGTAGCCGACTTGCGTCAACGTAACGATGAGCGCGGCAGCCCCGGAGGAGAGCCCTATGCTCGAACCGATCGAGCCTATCAACGGTTGCGCATAATAAAGATTGGCCGCTATGATGCCGCAAGCGGCTGCCAGGATAAAAATCAGAGATGGCGAAACCGATTTCTCCGTCGGAATGGAAGCTGGATGCATAAAAAGTCCCCTTTGTGCTTATCGTTATTTTTCTGGAATAATCGTTCCTGAAAAATCAAAAAAAAATGAGTGCTATAGCATTTTCATCACCATATCTATCATTTGCTGCATCTTGCTGCGGTCACCTTGCACCTTCGCGACGATATTTATACTATGATTCAGGTTGGTGAGCAGATAGGATAAAGTCCCGATATCTGTATCCGGGTTGATTTCTCCAATCTCCTGTCCTTTGCGCAGCAGCTCGTAGAAGGATTTCTCCAACTCGTCAAACCGCTCCCTGATCAATGCGTTCAGTTGCTCATCCGGCGAATCCATGCCGATTGCCGCATTCGTAATGAGACAGCCCTTCGGCAGCTCGCCGCCCAAGGCGGAATCGATATGTACCTCGAAGTACTGCCGGATACCCGATTTGGCGGACGTCGCATGGATGAGGATGTCCCGTTTAGCTTGCTTCCACTTCTTGTACCAGTTGATCGCCTCGATATAAAGCGTTTGTTTGTCCACGAACGTTTCGTACAGACTCGATCGGCTAAGATCCATGGCTTCCAGCAAATCGGGAATGCTGGCCGCTTCATAGCCCTTTTGCCAAAAAACGAGCATCGCTTTATGAAGCACAGCTTCTTTATCGAACTCTTTGTTGCGTCCCATCGTTCCCCCTCCGTTTCCGTAGGTACAGTATATATTTTTCGGAACGATAGGTCCAGTATTTTTCTGGAGCACTATGAAAGCCAATGACATTACCTCTATAAGGGGTTTGTGTGAGACAATAAAGTACAGGGATTGCGGGCAATAACGGGAGACTAGACTTATACGATATATAAAAAACGGAGCTGTTATACGATGAGCATGCAGAAGGAGCATTCGTCCCCCACGATGTCGGGTAACGCTGCTGAGGAGTTGCTATATTCAGAAACGACCCGCCTCGCGAGCTTGATCGGCGCCTGCACGCCGCATGACGGTACCTTTAGCCAGCGTTTCCCCGGTCTGCACGTCAGTCGTTATTCGCGAGTTAACGTCGATTACGTTAAAACCTTTGATTCTCCCTCTCTGCTCATCGTTGCGCAGGGAAAAAAGATCGTCACGGTAGGGCAGGACGTCTATCGGTTCGGCCGGGCGCAAATGCTCATGTTCCCGGTAGCCCTGCCGCTCGCCGTGAAGACCATACAGGCCAGCCCGTCCGAACCGTTCTTGAGTGTGAAGCTGGCCCTCGACACGCGCAGAATTGCCGAATTGGTGCGGAAAGTATATCCTCAGGGCGTGCCCGCCATTCGCAATTGGAGCCCGGGGTATATCGTCGGCATCGACGTCGGCATGGTCCAGGCGATGATAAAGCTTTTGGCGTATCAATCTAACCCCGATGACGCCAGATTGCTGGCCCCGCTCGTCGTGGATGAGATATTAATACGCGTTTTGCGCAGCTCTATCGGCGCTCGCGTCGCAGAGATTTGTTTGGCGGACTCGGGTATGCAGCGGGTTGCGGGAACCATTGATTGGCTCCGCAATCACTTCTCGCAGCAGATGAAGGTCGCAGACTTGGCCGAGATGGCATTCATGAGCGAGTCCTCCTTTCACGAACACTTTAAGGCGGTCACATCGATGAGCCCGCTCCAATACCAGAAAGCGCTGCGCCTTCACGAAGCGAGGCGTCTGATGATATCTCAATCCATGGATGCGACCGCTGCATCCCGGATGGTAGGGTACGTGAGCAGTTCTCAATTCAGCCGCGATTACAAACGCTTTTTTGGAAATCCGCCGAGCAGAGATATCGCAGGCTTGCGGCAACCGATAGCGAACCCAACCGATACGTGACGCGATAACAGAAGCATGGTTCGAAGGAACGGGCAAGAAGCGACGAGGAACAGGCAAGGATCATGCGGAAAAGCAGTCTAGAATGGGTGTAGTCTTGAGACCGGCAGTGGGGATCGTTTAATTACGCCGCTACTGGCATTCAGGCAGATCAACCATTCTAGGAGGAAATCCAATGCGCGCTTTCGTTACAGGAGCCACAGGCTTCATAGGCTCCGCCGTCGTTCACGAACTTATCGGTGCCGGTCATCAGGTAGTCGGCCTTGCCCGCTCCGATCAGGCTGCAGCGTCGCTGGCGTCCGTCGGGGCAGAGGCGCACCGCGGCGATCTTGACGACCTTGACAGCCTGTATAAGGGGGCTGCCGCTGCGGACGGCGTCATTCACCTCGGCTTTAAGACCGACTTCTCGGATTTTGCAGGCGCGGTTGCAGCCGACCTGCGTGCTGTCGAGACGTTAGGCTCAGCGCTTGCGGGCTCCGGTAAGCCGTTCGTGTTCACTTCGGGAACCTTGTTAGTCGCATGGTCGACCCCGGTCGGGCAGCTCGGGACGGAGGAGGTTGCGGTCGACTCCGCCGTGCCTCGGGGCGCAGCCGAGAACGCGGTGATTCGGCTAGCGGAGCGCGGGGTGCGATCATCGGTCGTCCGGCTTGCGCCGACTGTGCACGGCCATGGCGATCACGGCTTCATCCCGATGCTGATCGACATTGCCCGAGCCAAAGGCTTCTCCGCTTATGTCGGCGACGGATCCAACCGCTGGCCCGCCGTTCATCGTCTGGATGCAGCGTGCCTATATCGTCTCGCTTTCGAATCTGCACCGGCAGGCTCGCGACTTCATGCGGTCGGCGAAGAGGGCGTTCCGTTCAGAGACGTCGCCGCCGTCATCGGTCGCCATCTTAACTTGCCGGCGATCAGCATTGCACGCGAAGAGGCCGAAGCCCACTTCGGCTTTCTCGGGGCTTTTACGGCATCCGATAACCCAATGTCGAGCGAATGGACTCAGGAGCTTCTTGGCTGGCGGCCGGTACATCCTGCCTTGATCACGGATCTGGAAAACGGACACTACTTCAGCTGAGTTCCAAAGTATAGACGAAAGGACGGCAGTTCTCTAAAACGGGGGCAGTCCAGGACGTTGTTTTTGAGTCCCAGGCTGCCGCTGCAAGCGCCGACTTCGGCTGCGAACTTCTCCGCGTATTTCCTAGCGACACGTACGCACTCGCCCTGCCCTGCCGGGACGGACCGCTATATACTGCTAGAAGCTGTCGACTCGGCATCCGGGGGTGAGCTTCATGAAATGGCAGGATTGCGCCGGTTCCTACAAAGCCTTCATCAGCCTGGGATCGACTTGTCAGACCGCTTACCAGCTCAGAAGGCTCGGCCTGCGAAACTTCTCCGGCCCGCTGGACTGGTTCATCTCGCGCTCGGTACCCGACGTCACCCGGCTTATCCGTCATCGCTTCAACGGATTCATGGAGTTGGACCGGCTGCGACTGACCGGCACGGATACGGAATGCTATGTCGTGATAGACGAGAAAAACGACGTCGTCTCGTACCACGATTTTTCGCGTAGTCTGCCGCCTTACAGGTGGGCGGAAGCGTATCCCGATTTTAAACAGAAGATGGATCGGCGCGTCAAAGCCTTTTTGCATGCGGCGAAGAGGCAGCCAGTCTGCCTGGTCCGCATCCAAACGTCCAAGGCGGAAGCGCATCAGCTTCACGGGGCGTTAAAGAAGGTGATGTCGGGATCGTTTCGGCTGCTGATCGTGAACAACGAAGACGGGCTGCACGAGATCCGCCACGAGGATTGGGGCCTGCCCGGAGTCGCCTCCGTCTCCGTGCCGAGCGGAATGGATTGGAGAGGGTCGGATTTGGCGTGGGACCGCATCATGCAGGGGTTTAAGCTGAGGCAGGGCGTCTGACGGCCG